>Ga0265316_10004521_pt1 | contig 13824 bp, 18 predicted proteins | sample 4522metaG_FD_202092 | JGI IMG/M metagenome (GOLD analysis project Ga0265316, IMG submission 202092) | Rhizosphere microbial communities from Carex aquatilis grown in University of Washington, Seatle, WA, United States - 4-5-22 metaG | ecosystem: Host-associated > Plants > Roots > Rhizosphere >... | reverse complement strand
AATCACCCCGACTTTCTTTCTAGGAAAACTACCCCTGACTGCCTCTACTGCGGGCGCGAGATCGGTATCGCCCGACATGAGCAGCGCCGTGTCGAACAGATCCTCGTGCGCCAGGCGAAAGAGGGTAACCGCAATGTTGACGTCCGTCCGTTTCTCCTCGGGGACGGCAAACGTCTTATGACAAATGCGGCAGGCTTGGTTCCTCTGCTTGAACTTGCCAAGTACTACTTTGACCCCCGCGTCTTCCAGAACGCGGATAAAGCGTTTGTGCTTTGCAGTCTTGGTTTGATCCCATGTCGCCAGGGCCGTAAAGTAATAGAGATCGGTGAGCGTTTCACCCGCGCGGACAAAAGAGCGTGCGAAGCCCTGGAGATCGAGCCACTTGTAGGGCGTCAACGTGGGATCCTCGCGGATGGAGTGATAGAGATTGAATCCGTCGATGAGGCAAACGACTCTCGTCATACTCTAATGGTCGAACGATCCATTCGGAGTTCGTACTTTTTGGGCAAAAAAAACCCAGGGCCGAACCCTGGGGCCACCGGGACGCAATGCCCGATGGGATGATGAAACAATCATAGACTATATCGGCTATCCTGTCCAACATTATCTTCAAAAAGTTAAGCCCCCACAATCTTGTCAGTGATTGCTTGACATACTCAGCTTGTGAATAATACATTAGCGCCATCTGGGAGGAAGCATGCCGAAAGCAAATAAAACGACAGACCTCAATTTCGATCCAGAGGATATAAAACGCCGGGCATACGTAGCCTGGCACAAAGGAGGCGAGATGGATTCTCCCAGCGGTCCCGATTCCGGCTGGGAAGAGCATAACGGGATGCACTATGTTGTGCTGCGAAATAATCTCCGCACCGTCCTTGCCGTCTACCGGATCCGCACCGATGGCACGCTGAAACGACTGAAACGGCCGCTCAATGCGATTGAGGCGAAGATATGAGGAAAGTCGGAATCCACATTGAGAAAGGCGGCAGCGGCAAAACCACGACCGCAGGCAACGTCGGTTTCGAGCTCTCCAGGCACGGCAAGACTCTACTCGTGGACTGTGACCCGCAGGGAAATCTTTCGAGCTGGTACGTGACGACCCCGATCTCCTTCGACCTCTCTGACGTGCTCCAGGGAAGAGCGAAGCTGGAGGCGGCCATCGTGAAGGTGAGGGAAGGGCTCGACGTGCTTCCCACCATCGCAATCGACGGAGACTTGAAACGCTGGGCAGAGAGCTCGCCCGTCCAGTTTGACCGGGCATTCGGCGCCCTGGTCCGCGACATCGAGGGACTCGGATACGCCTATGCGGTTTTCGACCTGTCCCCGGGGATCTCCAGCCTGGAGCGTTCCGTGCTCGCCCAAGTGGACGAAATCATCGGAGTAGTCAAGGCGGAGTATTTTTCTTTCGACGGCCTCGAAGTTTTCAAGAGCGAGATTGAGCGCCTACGCTCCGAGTACCGGGTGAACCCGTCAAGCTCGCGGCTTGTGGTCAACATGATCTCCGAGCGGCTCACCCTACACGAAGCCTACCGAGACCGGCTGCGGGCGATGGAGTACACGCTATTCGACATTCATAGCAGCGTGCGCGTGGCGGAGACCCCGACCCTTCACCTGGCCATCGCGGAGCACGAGCCCGGAGGCAGGGCCGCGGCGGAGTTTCGAGCCCTGGCCGAGGCGATAGCGTAATGGCAAGCAAACGAGCGCAGGCCCTCACCGCGGCAGTAGTCCAGGACGTGGCGGGGCGCGATCTCCCGATGAAAAAGCACACAAGGGACAACGAAACACCCACATCGGGCGACATAGAGCCTACAAGGGACAACATGATCGCCTTTCGCGTGAGGATCCCGCCGGCGGACCTGGCTACGTTGAAGGCGATTGCTACACAGGAAGGCACCACGGCGGGAGCCCTTATCCGCCGCGCGATCAAGGAGCTCATGCGCCGGCAAGGAGCGGGGATCAGATGAGCGATAGACTGCAAAGGAAACTTGAAAAACTGGAGCGAAGTATCGAGGAGCGCAAGCCTGGGGGCTCTGGCAAGTCGCGACCGAAAACAGGATCGACCCCGGCGCGAGAGGAAGCCCTCAAAGCGCTTATCAAGGGCGAGACCATTCCAGAATGGCACACGCTACAGCCCGTGCTCGCAGGGAGCGATCAGGTGTACTTCATCAAGGCTCTGGGCGAACTGTTGAGCCAAGGAAAGATTACGAAGAGCAAGTACACCTCCCTTACTAAAAGAGTGATGGGGAAGTTAGGCAAACAATGAAGCTCGACTATGAGAAACTGCGCGAGCGGCTCGTCATGGCGTTCAACGGCGCCCGTTCGACCTACGAGGCGGACAAGGGCAAGAGCTCCGAGGCTTTCGATTCGGGTCGATATGACGGACTCAAAGAGGCCCTCGCGATTCTCGACCAGTTGGCGGATGAAGAAGAGCGCCGCGGGGTCCGGCGCGTTTGACTTCGAGGCACCGGCATTGTAGGATCGAGCGTTCCTTGGGAGGGGAGCCTATCGCAAGAAATCCATAATCTGACAACGCGCCCTTAGTGGCGCCATAGAGACGACAAAGCCCCGAATCTCTCGGGGCTCTGGCTGCTCGCTGGGCGAGTGATAGGATCTGACTGGTAACCAAATCCTACCACCGCCTCCCGAGTTATGTCAACAAGAATCCGCGCGATAGGTATGCCCTACGCGCCACACCCGGGGAGGGGAGTGACATGGAAAGTGATTCAATAGGAGTAGCGCCTCGGCGCCTGCCGTTCACACTCATCGAAAATGTCGTGCTCGAGGACCCCGAACTCGGGCCCGTCGACGTGCTGGTATATCTTGCCCTTGCGAAGCACGCCGACGCCGCGGGCACGTGCTGGCCGTCTCTGGCCACAATCGGCAAGATTGCGCGCTGCGGACGCACGGCCGCACTGGCAAGCATCGCCCACCTCGAGGCCCGCGGCTATCTGAAACGCTCCCCGCGATTCCGCCCCGATGGCGGAGTGACCTCGAATTTCTATCAACTCCTCACCGTGAAGGTGGAAGCTCCCGCTCCCGTCCGCCAGGCGGAGGCCCCCCGTCCGCATCGTGCACCGGCCCCCGTTCACCATGTGGACACGAACTATATCCAATCTGAACAAGACTCAAAGAAAAGGAGAGAAGAGCCTGCGCAACGGCAAGCGGGGTGCCCCGCGGCGCCGGTCTCCGTCCCTCTCTCCTCCCTTCTCGGCAGGATCAAGGCGGAGGCAAAGAGCCGCGGCGCCCCCATGGTCGTCGGTCGAGACTTCACCTCCGGCATCGGCGAGCTCACCGCGGCGGGGATCCCGGAGGCGGAGCTCGTGGCCGCATTCATCACGTGCATCGATCAGGCCCCCGAGCGTGTGACGTTTTTTCCGCGGGACTTCCTGCGATGGCGGAAGGTGTCACGTGAACGGGAGGAGGAGGACCGGGAACGCCGGCAGGCGGAGGCAGGGCGGGCGAAGCGTGAAGAGGATCGGCGCCAGGCGGAGGAGCAGCGGGAGCGTCTACGCTCAGAACCCCGCGCGGAGCTGGACTTCGCCGCGGCATGGCGGAAGATCGCAGGCCAGTGAGGGGCGCGCGCATACACCCTGGGAGACCGAACGCGCACGCGCCGGGATCTTCTCTCACCCGCTGAACCCTGGGAACCTTTAGGACAAGATAAGAAGCGTAAACAGAATCGCGCAATTCGCATCGTGACGAGAGTTAAAGCGTTAACACCTCGAAAAAGTGTAAACGCTCCGCGCACAATTCCTTGCACGGCGGGAAGTTAACCCGTTAACGGGAGCGAGCGGCCGCGGAAAAGGCAAGGGAGGACAAATCACAGTGGCTGAAATCAATTGGCCTGAAAGACCCGACGAGCCGACGGACGAGAAGATCGATAAGGGAATGGATTCGATTCTCAAGTTCTTCACCTTGTACTTGAGGGAAAGTAAATCTGGACGTCGCGAGCTCCTTGTGGAGCTCAGAGAGAACGGAAACCCCGACGACAGGAAAGGGACCCTGGATAGAGTCCAAACCTATCTGGCCGTTATAGCGATAACCACTGAGGAGCTTATGGGCTCCCTCGAAGAAGTGTTCAAGGAAGATCTATGCAAGGGGCCGCCATGACCCCGCTGTGGAGACGGTGAAGGGACATGCACAGGGAAGCACTTGACACCTTTTTAGACCTTGGATATATTCAGCACAGAGGCTTAAAATGGGTGACAGAAGAGCGACGATTTCACCGCGAACACTCAGAGACAACTTCCTTGGCGACGTACAGACATCGCGGCTCCAGCGCTGGGCCGAAGGCGGGGTGTTTGGAAAGGGGATGAGGGAACAAGGCCCGGGCAGGAACGGCCGACGCTACACCCTTCCGCAGGTTGTGCTCGCCGTTGTGGTACGCGATATTTTGGACATCACCCATACCCGCACGCTCGACATCGCCCTGAGCAAGGAGCTGCGCCGGGCAATCGACGATTGCCTCGCACTAGATGGCTACGTCGAGGGGAGGTCCCAATGGGTCAAGATTCTTTGGTCCTCACGGCCGCCGATTGGATGGACAAGCGAGAACGGGGAGGGATGGAACCCGGCCGAGCACAAAAGGCAATGGCACGTCGTGCGGATCAACGAAGGGGAAAGCCCTTTCGTGGGGACAGACGGGGGCGCCGTCATAGTGCACGACCTTTCCCGAACCATCCGCGAAGTCATGAAGCAATTCGAGAAGGTGACGCGCGATGCCGCTTCATGATGCTTTTTCTCATACTTTGGAATTAGGCCCCTGGGCCGAATTGGAGGAAACATGAACGAAACGATTCTCGAAGACCAGGAAGGCCGCGTGGCTTACGGCCTGGCCGAGCTCGGCGCAAAGATGAACCTGTCACATCGAACCATCGTGAACCTGGTTCGCTCTGGAGCTCTGGCGAGTATCCACGTCGGAAAGCGCGTCCTGATACCCGCCCAGGCAGCGCGGGATTTCATAGCCGAGCGATACGACACGACCGGCAGCACGACGAAAGAACCGCCCCCGCACATCAAGAAAAAGCAGGAACGCGCGCGGCTGGCAGGAAAGAAATAGACCGGCGTTGCCGGGAATCGAATCAGAACGGGGAGGGGGAAAGGCAATGAGCGACAACCCTGATACATGGGAAGACGAAGGCGAGCACGCAGAGGGCTGGCGGCCTGGAATCGGGGACATTCTCGAGGGGACGCTGGTTTCCCTGGAAGCAATTCCCGACAAGTACCGACCCGAGCAAAAAGCAATGGTTCTCAAGATTCGCGATGCTCGCGGCAAACTCTGGATCTGGTTTCCAGGGACGGACGCGCGCAAGAAGATTGCAGACCGTTTCCGCGCGGGACTGATCGACATTGGAAAACCGATAGGCGCGAAACGTGGCGATGATCATGAGACCCGTAATGGGATCCTGAAAACCTTCTCGATCAAGCCCGCTCCGACTCCCGAGTTGGCAAGGGAACGCGCCCGCGAAGCAATTGAGGCCGAAGCTCCCGATAATCAGCCGGAGCTCGAGCCCAGGCCGACGGCAAGGAAGGCCGCGCCTCGTGGAGCCCAGCCCGTCCAGGTCCGAACGGTGACTAGCGTGGACGCCTTCGAAGACGACCTTCCCTTCTAAGGCGGCGCGAAGCATGGCCGACTATATGACGATCGTGCGTGCCCTCGATGGCGAGCCCAACGGGAGCGACGGGTACATGTGCAAATGTCCCGCACACGGGGACGGGCGGACTCGACACCTGCATGTGAGCGAGAAGAACGGCAAGATTCTTCTTCACTGCATGAAAGGTACATGCACCCAGGAACAAGTAATCGCGGCACTGAGGGAGCGGGGACTGTGGAACGGGAAGGGGAACAACGGATCCTCCCTGCCGCCCGCCGCGGTGGAGCTCAAACCTGCTCGTGAGAAGGTCCCGAAAGAGGAGCCGACGTTCATTCTTCCTGTCCCCGAAGACCGGGAGGAGGAGCTGCGCGCGGCCCCGCGAGAGGACTGGTGCGCCAAGAAGTATGGCGAGCTCGCCGGCGTGTGGGACTACAGGGACAGCGAGGGGCGACTGCTATACGTTCGCGCACGGTTCAACCAGGCGGACGGAGGGAAAAACTTCCGCCCGTTCTGCCTGACTGCCGAGGGCTCAAGAGCGCTTGACCCGCTCAAGGGAAAGCTCGCGCCGCTCTATCGCTTGCCCGCCCTGGCTGCCGCGGAAACGAAGGCACCCGTCCTACTTCTTGAAGGCGAGCGAAAGACGGACGTTGCCGCCGCGTACATGGCCGACGCCGGCCTGTCCCACGTTGCAATGGGACTGTCCAATGGGGCCGGATCTGTGGGCAAGGTGGATTGGGAACCGCTGCGCGGCCGGCGGGTCGTGCTCTGGCCTGACAAAGACAAGCCGGGCTTCGATGCCATGGCAGAGGTATCAAAGGTACTCGCTCTCATGGGCTGCCGCGTGTCCACCATCACGCCACCCGAGGAGCTCCAGGAAGGCGGAGACATCGCGGACTTGAACGCCGCGGACTGGGCCGCCTCACAGATTCGAGCGCTTATCGAGAAGGCTCCCCAAGGGACCGGTTCCGACTTCCTGCAAGCCCTCGTCTCGTTCCGTGATCGCCAGACGGCCGAGGTCCCCGATCGGACCTGGTACGTCGACGGGATGATTTGCCCCGGCTTCAATATGCTCACCGCTCGCAAGGCAATGGGGAAGTCATTCTTCCTGATGCAGATGGCCGACGCGATTGCCAGAGGCGAGCCGCTGTTGGGCCGGCCGACCGTAAAAGCAAAGGTACTGCTGGTCAGTTTCGAGCTGGATGAACGCGACACTGCCGAGCGCTTCCGCTCCATGCAGCCACTCTCAGAGGACGCATACCTCTTGCACGCCTGGTCCACTGGCGAAAAGGCCTTCGAGGACGCAGAGCGCGCGTTCAAGGACTTCGGTATCGGCGTGCTCATGTTTGACACGTTCCTGCCAATGCTCCCGCGGGACCCTGATTTCAAACTGAACGAGTACGGGGACAGTGAGGTCTATCTCAAATGGCGGCTCCTGGCCAAAAGGAATAACGCTGCAATAGTCGCAAGCTGGCATGAGGGGAAGACTCCGCGGGATGACTTCATGCTCAACGCCATTGGATCGACGGGAATGGTCGCTCAGGCCGACAGCGTAATCTCAATCGACCGAAAGCGAGGCGACGCGACGGGAAGACTCTTCACCGCCGGCAACCATGCGAAGGACAGCGCCTTGTCCATCGTGTTTGAAAACGGTCTGTTCCGCCTCGGAGAAGGGGAGATCAGCCTCAACCGCCTGACCCCCGACGAGGAGAAAACCATGGCCGTACTGGCAAAACACCCGGAAGGCGCAAAGACCGCGCTGGTTGCCATAGAAATGGGCAAGAGCGAGGAGGCCGCGCGGAAAGCTCTTTCACGTCTAGAGGCTCGGAAACTGGTGGTCAAGATCACTAGAGGACTCTATGGAATCGCCACGAATGAGCAGCTCTCCCTATAAACCGGACAAACCGGACAATTCCGGACAATGTCCCAAGCTGTCCGCTTGTTGGAACCGGACCGGACAGGACAAAACCCTTAAGGGTTGTCCGGTCTGTCCGGTGTCCGGTCCGGAACAAGCGATGCCACGGGAGTTGATTCCTTGAGCGACCGCGCCCCAGACCGACCCATAGAGGCCCACCGCCCCATCACCCGCGAAGGCCGACGCCCTCGCCGCAATCTCCGCCCGAATCGTCGCCCAGGTAATCAGCACCCTCGCCCCTTACATATCCCAAGAGGATCGAGCCTGGTCGGGCACCGTGAATAGAGCCGAGATCCACGTACAGAAAATCCTACAGGAAAAGGAGACGCCATGAGCCGACATTCATCAATAACCGGGATGCCGTCGAGCGCGAAGATAATCGCCGCGCTCATCGCTGGGAAACAACCTATCCGGCGAATTGCAACGCAGTTTTCAGTTTCGGAGTCATCGCTGCGCCGTCTTTTGAAAACTTCGCTCCTCCCCGCGGCCGCGCGAGTAGCAGCAGAGCAGGACCTCAGCAATGGCGAGGGCGTCATGGCCGCGATCAAGACAGAGATCGACCGGCTCAAGATGCTGGACGACGCGCTTGACCGACAGATGCGCGACCCCGAGGACAATACGCGATACACGGCCGCGGTGGACGCGCTCGACTGTGAGGTCACATACTTCGAGGAGCAGCCGAGCGAGAAGGATCCCGACAAGACGGTCAAGGTGAGGCGCAAGGCCTCGCTTCAATCCTTGCTGCTCTCGAAGGTGCCGAACGCGATACAAGTGATTGTGCGCCGTGACGACTCGCGCCGCATCTTCATCCAGCTCCATGAGGCCGTCGGAAGCATGCTCGACCGACTGGCCAAGGTGCTGGGATTGATCCGGGACGGCTCGACGACGGTCAACGTGAACATTCAACAGCAGCGATATGAGATCCTGGGAGAAGTTCGCGCGGCCCTCTCCCGTATGCCCCAGGAGGATTATGGCAAGGCTATCGAAGCGATTGCCGTCTACTTCGAGGAAAAGGCGAACGAGGAAGAGCCGCGGCAGCTCCCCGGCAGTCAATAAGCGCCCCCGGGCCGTGGCTGGCAGGGCCGCGCTTGCGTCCGGGCCCTCCTGGACGTGTCCTAGGGCCTCCGGAGGGCCCCCGGGCGCGTCCTGACGAAAAAGGCCGCGCGTGGGGCGGCCCCAGGACGAACGATCTCGACGGGGGACGTGTTTCTACACCCCCGGCTTTTCGGACTCGGCCATTTTCAAGAGCCGTGCTACTTGCGTTGGTGTGAATTGCTTCCCGCGCCGTGTCGTGGCGCCCGACTTGTTTAGAGCGTCCGCGATCTCCTGCAATCGCCATCCGGCTTCCCGATAGTTGACCGCATGGGTCAAGGCGCCATTGGCCGCGGTCCTGGCATTGCGTTTTTTCGCAGACGTGGCGAGCTCGCGCGACTTGTCATTGAATCCGCCACGGTCCCCGCCGAGTTTCTTTCCGCGCGCCTTCAACGCCTGTAGCGCGGCTTTCGTCCTGGTGCTGATATATTCCCGCTCCTGCTGCGCCATCGCTGCCATTACCCCGATTGTGAACGTGTTCGCGTCCGGCATATCTACGGCCTGGAATGGTGCGCCGCTGTCGCGTAGATTCATGATGAACGACGCATTGCGCGAGAGCCGGTCAAGTTTCGCAATCAAAAGAGTCGCTTTCTCGGCCTTTGCGCGGGCGAGCGCTTTTTGGAGCTCCGGACGGTCGTCATGCTTGCCGGACTCTACGTCCTGGAATGATCCGAGGACCTGGTACCCCCGGGCCTTACAGAATGCCGCTACAGAGGCCTGCTGCGCCTCCAGGCCGAGCCCGGATTGACCTTGCCTTGCCGTGCTCACCCGGTAGTATGCGATCACCTTTTCCCGTTTCATGCTTTCCCCGTTCTGCGCGTGTCGGATGCGCGCCCCCCTGTTTGTACTATGCGGCTGCGAATAGTGGTACGTACCTTGCGGGCTGTTTTGCTACGATTGCGCGCACGGCCTGGAGCTGCTTTTCGCTCGCCGGCTTTCCCTGGTAGAACGTTCGGAATCCAATCGACCAGACGATAGGCGAAAGCCCGGTCCCCTTGTATTGCTCTTTCGACTCCATGATGCGCCGGCAGGCCTTTTCGATAGCTTCCCGGCTCAATTCCACTGGAGCCGCGGTTTCAAGCCCTGCCGATACATGCTCATGTATTTCCTTTTCAAGAGCTGCGAAGTCAATCGGCTCCGGCTTCACGGCTTCCATCATGGCAACGGCTTCCGGCGCGGCTTCTACGGCCTGGACTTCCACGATTGCCGGCCCTTCCGCTGCTATGATCTCCTGGTACCGGACTTCGATCATGGCCGCGCTTCTAAACTCCTCATATTCGCCTTTTTCATTCACGCGATACATGGGCGCCTTCCAGGCCACTACGGCCGGATCATTCGCGGCTTTTCCTTTGCTCTTGCCGATGCGCCGGCCGCATACGAAATTGCAACCGGCGTCTTCCGGCATTCCCAGGTTATTCGACCGAGCGAATCCATAGGCGCGTTGCATGGCATGGACAGACTCGGCGACTGTCAATTCGACCGGCTTCCGGCGCTTGCTTTTCGTGAACGGGCCCTCGGTCGAATCCTTCACAAAGGCCGCATGATCGGCGCACAAGTGAGACGCGCGCCCGCCCCGGTCGTACATAGTCGGCCCGGTCAGCTCTGCCGGTTCTCCGCATTCTACCAGAGCGCCGGTTTCCCGGTCGTATTCCTGATAATCACAAGTGAACGTCGCGCCGTTGTCCGTTGTCATGCTGCTACCCTTCCCGTGCTCGGTTTGATTGATACGATGGACCGGAGATCCCGCACGATCTCCGCGTCTTTCTTTGCCGGTATGAATACCAGCGCCCCGACTCTCACTGCCCCTGTTTTCATTTTCCTGCCCTCCATATTCACAATACTACAACGAACTATGTAGATATGTCAAAAGAGAAGGGTCTGTAAGTAGTGCATGGGAAAGCAATTAAAAAATCTTTTTCGGTGCTCTAAAAAAGAGCGCAAAAGGGACCTTCAGAACACCATGCAAGCAGCGTGCTGCCGAGCCGATATGCTGCTGTCGTTCTGCCCTTGCATTCCAGCAGCGCCACGGATTGGCGAGGATTCTCACTCCCCCAGGATCTCCCAGCTCCAGCAGCGCAGCGCGCAGCTCCAGGAGCTCGACCCCCCGCCCGTCAATCTCCCCCAGGAGGGCCCCAAAAAGCCCGAGCCCACCCATCGGACCGCGGCCGCCGCGCGCGTTCCCTCTCCCCGGTACTCCTCGCTCGCTGTGGTTATTCTCGGGAGCATGGCCACCCCCTCTTTGTATTGAGCGGGTCCTCTTGCCGTCCATGGTGATCGCTGCGGGTCCTCCTGGTCGCGAAAAGGGGACCCATTCCCGGATATGTACATGGCTCTCAACGCGAGAACGGCCGTCATACTGACAGTTGGGGATTTAGGTGTTAGAATCGCACGACGCTGAGGAAATAAAGTGAAAAAACGAATTGTCCAGACTGTGACGGTCTTCTCGTTCATGGCAATTTTGACTGCTTGCCCACCCGTGGTCGACCCCGGCGCGGGAGGCGGTTCTACCCTTGAGGCCAAGCCTCCCGCACATATCAACGTGGCCGGCGCGAAAGGTCTATTTCTCCAGACCGGCGGAACCTCGAAGCATTTGCGCGCGGCTCGCGACGTGACGGGGGGGGCAGGCGCCGAGCTTATGCGGATCAACACAGACGCCAGTACGGGAGTAGCAACCTGGACGGATACGGACGGAAATCCCGTTGACGTGACCATCAACCGCACACAGACCCTCGCGCCGGGGTACCTCCTTATTGACTATTTGGCCGCGGGCGCTTCGACCGTGGCAGTAGCGGATCTATCAACGGGCGATCTGCGAACGGTAGAGACGCCGCCCGAGAATTGGGCGCGCATCCGGGAGAAGGACGGAGTAGCCTATTTCGTTGCCGGCGGCGCGCTGCTCAAGTTGGATCTCGCAGGCGGCGCGGAATCGGCAGTCACCGGCAACGATGGGCTGTACGCTGACTCTTTCGTGTACATCAGTTCAGGCGGTTGCGCGTACCTGTTCCATATCGTGGACGGGAATCTATGGCCAAATACCAATAACCAATTTTGGGCCTACCCCGCCGATGGAAGCCCGCGCGTCAACATGACGGGAGATCCTTCAGCTTTCGAATACGCCGTTGCGATGTCCGCGTCGAGTGGGAATAGTACCGGCGGACTCGTTGAAGACCGAGCAACAAGAGATGTTTTCTATGTCGGCATGGGCGCGTCCGGAATCGCCTATACCAAGCTTGCCTTTTCCGAGACCGGCTCCATCAGCGCCGGCTCTCCGGTTCAAGCGTCCGGAGGCAGTTTCAATGCCGAATACCATCTCGGCGGACACTACCTGGACAACTGCCTTTTCACGGATGACTCGCACATCATACAACTCTCCCCTGATGGTTCGGGCGGTCTCCGAGCAGATACAAACACCGTGCCCCTCTCGCAAGTGTACGGATTGCTCGGGATTGTCTTCCGGGGCGGGTTTTACGTTGTGGTATGCGTCGGGAAATATGAGAACGGTGTGATCTATGCGGGTGGGAACATGCCAAATGAAGGCCCGTTCCTAATAAGTCGGTTCGCCCCGTCCGGTTCGACCATGACAGTCACGTCCCCGGTCTCTGTACCTGGCATCACTGACTATGACGTGGTGGGCGATCAAATCTTTTACACAACTCCGGACGGTGTATATCAGTACAACCAAGCCACTGGCTCGACGACTCTGTATGCGGGCGTCGGTTCAACGATCCAAAATGTGAACGAGGCTCCTTGACACAAAGCCTGCCCCTTCCCGGGGCAGCATTCTCCCCGTCGGATGAGCCTTGATTGCGTGGGCGATTCGGCCCCCTCCTTGCGAACGGCATACATCCCTACCGCGGATCGCCCTACGGGCCGTCACACGCAACGTTTAGCGAGCATGGTAGACACGCCGCTGGTAGTGATCCAACCCCAACAAGAGGATGTATTATGCCGCCAAATCTTTGTCAGGAGGCATTGAATGACGAGCAAGTTCAAGTATGTGGCGATGGGTGTTCTTTTGGGTACGGGAATCATATTTCTACTGGCAATGACGGGGGCAACAAATACCGACCCAGGGAAGGCGGCTTTAACCGATCAGGTCGGAACCTATCAACTCGCCGCGGGCAATAGTTTTTATGTCGTCCTTGATACTCGCAGCGGAAAAGTGGTGGAAATGAAAGGGGAAATATCGCAACCCAGCGCGAACCGTCCTGTGGACCTGTCGTTTGGTGACACAATAAAGGTGACCCTTCAGGGTGGTATTTCAGTCGATGGAACCGTCTATAACAAATAAGGAGGGGCGCTAAAACGGCAGGCCTTCGCAGCGACCTTCCGACCGACTCCAGGCCGAACGCACGAGCTCGTCAGAGAATGCCATGGATCCCTTATATCCCGGTGAAATAATACGGCGGGCCCTCCGCGCGTTCGTTATAGGTCCGCCAGTGAGAACGTTTTCTTAGATACCAGGCCCGGAGCCACGTTTTCCGCGATTCCTATTGTCAAATTGAGTACGGACCCCGAAAGGGTATCCCCGCACCTTCCACGGAGGCCGGACGCGCCTGGAGCCCGCCACGCGCGTCCGAGGCGGGAATAGAACCCCGGGGAAATAGCGGTGCACCCGGGGCGACGCGGTTGGAAGGGGCCCCCCGGGTTGCGGCCGGGGAGCCCGCACATATGCACGCGCGGGGACCTCGGTCATACATCCGCCGTCAACTGTTTGGCGCCGCCCTGGGCCTCTGGCAGCCCGCGCACCGGATCTCGCAATTCAACAAAACGTCTGTCCCCCAGCTCGTGCGCCTCACGGCAGACCACCCGCCGGCCGTAGAGGTTGCGCCGCGCAACGTCCAGAGCAGGGACGAGCCGCACTTCTCGCATCGTCCGCCCGAGCGCTTCCACGCCTCTCGCACGATCTCCTCGGAGAATGCCATACCTTCACATCCACTCTGGCGGACAAGTAATCGTCGTGCCGTCTTTGAGCGTGACACTGTCGGGGAGCCGATGGCCCACGAAACGACCATGTTTGATATGGATTGCGAAATGCGCCGCTTTTTCCAGTTCCAAATTGGTCCGGTTTATCGGAAAAATCACCCCGACTTTCTTTCCAGGAAAACTACCCCTGACTGCCTCTACTGCGGGCGCGAGATCGGTATCGCCCGACATGAGCAGCGCCGTGTCGAACAGATCCTCGTGCGCCAGGCGAAAGAGGGTAACCGCAATGTTGACGTCCGT
>Ga0265316_10004520_pt1 | contig 13825 bp, 10 predicted proteins | sample 4522metaG_FD_202092 | JGI IMG/M metagenome (GOLD analysis project Ga0265316, IMG submission 202092) | Rhizosphere microbial communities from Carex aquatilis grown in University of Washington, Seatle, WA, United States - 4-5-22 metaG | ecosystem: Host-associated > Plants > Roots > Rhizosphere >... | reverse complement strand
TCCAGCCCTATTGCCGCTAACCTCCATTCGGTATTCGGCACGAGCGACGGCAAACGGCTCTGGGCGGTCGGGGATCGGGGCACCATAATCGCGTCCGGCGATGGTGACAACTGGATCGCGCAGCCCAGTGGCACCAGGGAAGACCTCCGTTCCGTGTTCGCAACTGCCAACGGCCAGCGGGTTTGGGCGGTTGGTGGGGCGGGCACCATCGTCGAGTCGAACGATGGAGAGCACTGGCAGCCGCGGCGCGGCGGCACCACGCAGGACCTCTATTCGGTGTTCGGAACGAGCGGGGGTGAGCGTGTGTGGGTGGCTGGTGGCTGGAGCACCCTCTTGGAGTCTCGCGATGGAGTGCACTGGTCCCCGCTGACAATCCTCGAACCAACCGCCTGCTGGTCGGTGTTCTCAACTCCCGACGGCCGGCGGATGTGGGCGGTTGGTTCACAGGGCAGGATTCTGGAGTCGGCCGGCGACGGATACTGGATGGAACGGCCAACCCTCACGCCGAACGAGCTGCGTTCGGTGTTTGCCGCGAGTAACGGCGAACGCGTTTGGGCGGTCGGCGACAACGGCACGATCCTGGAAGCTACCCGACCCAGTGCCAGGTGACCATCATCCCGTCGATCACAAGGCTGCCCGCGAGGAAACAGCACAGCAGCGCCCACCACACGAACCGCTGCCTGATGCCGGCCAGGAAGATGAACAGCGGAAACGAGATCGACAGGTGCCTCGAGAAGGACATGAGATCTTTGAGCAGGAGCGGCATCAACCACTGCAAAGCGCTAAAGGACCACAGCTCCAACGGCAGGCGTTTGTAGCTCAACACGACGACGGCCAGGGAGAGTAGCATCATCGCGTAATCCACCTGGCAGTCATGATCGCTCAGCAACTTCAACCGGAAGAAGTTCGACCCCGCCACGAAAATGTTATGCAGGAAATTATCGAGAAACGCCCCACCCTCGTAGCCCCACTTCCGCTGGGCCAAAGCGAAATAGTTCCAGTGTCCGGTGTTGAAGTAATTGAACAGCAGGAACGGGGCGAGCCCCAGCGGCGTCAGGCACACCATGCGGACACTGCTCCAGTCGATCGCGCCGATCCGGACCGCCGTCTTCCTTTTCAACTTCTGCGCTCTCTTCACCGCCCGGGTCTCGGCGGGCAGGCCCTGTTTCACGGCCAGAACCAGCAAGGGAACCAGGATCGCCACGCCCGTCGCCCTGGCCAGCGCAAGCAGGGCGCCGCAGAGCGCCGAGAGGCCCGTCCGGCCCTTCTTCAAGCAGTAGAAGGACAGGACCGCCAGCAGCAGAAACAGGCCTTCGCTGTAATACGCCTGATAGAAGGCAGAAAAAGGATAAAAAACGAGTAAGGCCAATGACCGAAACGCAAGACCCTTGTCGGAGAAGTAAGTGAAGGCGAGAGCGTAGACCGCCAGGAACGCCAGCCCACTGATCGCGTTTGTCGCCGCAAAGGCCGCCAGGTGGAGCGGCAGAACCAGGCGGACCATGGCAATCGACAGGGGATAGAGCGGGAAGAACGCATACTTGGCGTCGCTGTCCCACTCCGTGTACTTGCGGTACTTAGCAACCGGATCGCCGGGAGCGAACGTGTAAGGGAACCCGATTCGGGCCGCGTGAGCCGCGGCGTCCTTCTGCATTCGATCCGTGTTCGGGTAGCCACGCTCGGCGATGCTGAGGTACCACTCCGCGTCGGCGTAGATCCAGAGGCTAAGGAAGTCCACGCGGTGTTCCGCGATTCGTGGGTCGATTCCATAGTGGTGGCCGCCCTGGAAGTAGGTCTCGGGCGGGACGGGAAACCAGTGAGCCACGGCCAGAGACCAGGTCCAGAAGAGGGCTTTGGTCAGCAGAATGAAGACGAATACGGACAGATAGTGGTGTCGAGAGACCAGGCTCCTAAGCCGGTTGGCGCCGCTTTCCACACCGGGCGGGAAGCTCACCCCGCCATTCTACCCGACCCAGTGCCAGGTGACCATCATGCCGTCAATCAGCAGGCTGCCGGCGAGGAAGCAACCGAGCACCAATCCGAATACGAGCTTCCGCTTCATCGTCCCGGCCAGGTAGATGAATACCGGAAACGATACCGACATGTATCTGGAGAAGGACATGAGATCCTTGAACATGAGCGGCGCGAGCCACACCAATGCGCTGAAGGACCACAGTTCCAAGGGCAACCGCCGGTAACTCAGGACCAGGATCATCAGACAAACCGCCATTACGGCGTAATCGACCTGACATTGGTTATCGCTCAGTAACCTCAGGCTGAAGAAGTGCGACCCCGTCACGAAGACATTCGTCAGGACGTTCTCGAAAACCGCCAGAGAGTCGTGTCCCCACCTGCGCTGGGCCACGGTGAAGTAGATCCAATTGCCGGTGTTGAAGTAATCGAGTAGCAAGACGGGGAGCAGTCCCAGCGGGACCAGGCTGACCATGCGGCCCTTGCTCCAGTCAATCCTCCAGGTCGTCTTCGGTTGTCTCCCGAGCTTCTGGGCTCTTTTCGCCGCTCGTGTGTCGACGGGGATACTCGCTCGGATCGCGAAGAGTGACAGGGGAATCGCGATCAGTACGCCGTTCGGCCGCGTCAGCGCCACCAGGGCACCGCAGAGAACCGAGAGGCCCATCCGCCCCTTCTTCAAGAAGTAGAAAGCGAGAACCGCCAGCAGAAGGAACAACCCTTCGGTGTAATACGCCTGGTAGAACGCGGAGAAGGGGTAGAAGACGAGCAGGGCCAAAGACCGGAAGGCCAGGCCCTTGTCGGAGGAGTACGCCAGGACGAGGGCGTAAAGCGCCAGAAAAGCGAGCGAACTGATCGCGTTTGTCACTACAAAAGCGGCCACGTGGAGCGGCACGACCAGGCGGAACAGGGCGATCGACAGAGGGTAGAGCGGGAAGAAGGCGTACTTGGCGTCGTTGTCCCATTCCGTGTACCTGCGGTACTTGGCTGCCGGGTCGCCGGGAGGAAAGGCATAGGGGAATCCGGTCCCAGCCTTGTGCGCCGCGGTGGCCTGCTTCATTTCAGCGGCATTCGGGTAACCATGCTCGGCGATGCTGAGGTACCACTCCGCGTCGGAGTAGGTCCACAGGGTGAAGAAGTCAACCCGGTGCTCCGTAATCCGCGGATCGATTTGGTAGTGGTGGCCGGTGGCGAAGTAGGTCAGCGGGGTGAGAGGAAACCAGTGGCTCACCGCCAGAGACCAGGTCCAGAAAAGCAGCTTGACCAGGAGAATGAAGGCCAGCACGAACCAATAGTGGTGCTGACAGATCAGGTTCTTGAGGCGGCTGGAGCCATTCTCCATACAATGTCGGAGACCGCGGCGAGCTCTGGCCCCGCGGCCATCGCTCCATTGTAGCCGCAGGGCGACGGCCCGGACGACGAACTGGAGCCCACGCTTGCCAGCCCGGATGCCCGTCCAAACTCCGGCCTACCTCCGGTTCACCTCCGCCTCGATGGCTTCCATCTCCTTGCCCGCCTCGGCCCAGTGGCCCTCCGCGGCAAAGTCGCGGTAGCGGTGCAGGTGGTTGCGGATCGCCTCGATCCGCTGATCGGTTGGGGCGGTCGTGGGCTTCGGCGGGGCAGCTCCGGCGGTAGCCGGCTGGGTGGCGATGGCGCCGCTCTGCATGGCGTTGCTCAACTGCGCCAGCGCCTGGTCGTAACTGTCCGTGTAAATGAGCAGGTTGCCCATGGCCAGTACGATCTTTTTCAACTGCGGCATCTTAGCCGCCGAAGACTGTATGTAGAGCGGCTCCACATATAGGAACGTATCGGCGATCGGCAGCACCAGCATCTGCCCGCGCAGCACTTGCGACCCCTGCTGGTTCCACAGCGTGAGGTCTTTCGATATGGTCTGGTCCTGGTTGATCCGCGCCTCGATCTGCATCGGCCCGAAGATCAACTCCTGTTTTGAAAGTTGCAGGACCACGACGTCGCCCAGGTGATCGCCGTCGCAGCGCGCCACCATCAGTCCGATCATGTTGTCTTTGTTGCGGGGCGTGAACGGAAGGATCAGCAGGAACTCGGCCTTGTCCTCCCCGGGCAGGCTGGCCACCACGTAAGTGGGAGACATCGGCTCCGCGTCCTTGCCCAGAGTGCGCGCGGTCTTGGCGACGTCCCACAGGTCCTCCTTGTTGTAGAAGGCCTGCGGGTCCAGCATGTGGAAGGTGCGGTAGATCTCCGCCTGCGTGCGGAAGAAGATCTCGGGATAACGCGCGTGCCGGCGCAGGTCCGCGGGCATCTCAGAAAACGGCTGGAACAGCCTCGGGAAGAGCTGCTGGTAGGCGCGAATGATGGGGTCCGAGCCGTCGAAAATGTAGATGTGCGTCTCGCCGTCGTAGGCGTCTATCGTGGCCTTGACGGCATTGCGCATGTAGTTGACCTCGCCCACGTCGCCCAAATCCACTTTATGCGAGTATGGATGCGCGTCCGAAGTGGTGTAGCCGTCGATGGTCCACACCAGCCGGCCGGAGTCCGCGATCACCAGGTACGGATCGGTCTCCCAGGTGATGAAGCCCGCCAGCGCCGCCACGCGCTCGCGCACCGTGCGGCGGATCATCATACGGCTGCCTTCGGTAATAGAACCGGTGAGCAGGATGTTCGGGTCGCCCTCGGAGACCGCGGCGGCCAACCGCATCCCGAACGAGGAGACCGGGAACCCGCCCTTCCCCTGGTAACGCTCGAATACGTTGTCAGCGCCCGCCGGGTAGTTGAACTCCTTCTCCTTGGTGTCGGCGAACACCGGCTCGTGCGCCACCTCGCTGTAATACAGCTCCGGCCGCGTGAGCTTCAGGCCGGTAGTATTGAGCACCGGCGGGGCGTCCTGGATGAACAGCACCGGCAGCCCGTCCGCGGTAATCCGATTGGCCTCTGCCACCACCAGCCCATAGCCGTGCGTGTAAATGAGGTGCGTGTTCGGCCAGCCCTGCTGCGCCGAAGCCACTAACAGGTTGATATCGAGCTCGCGCGGCGTAAGGAGTAACTGGCGTAACTGGCCGTCGATGGTATAGCGGTCGACGTCGGTATCCGCGAAGCGGTAGTAAGAGCGCAGCGCCTGCATCTGCGTCACCGTGTCGTGAAACGCCTGCCAATCCCACAGGCGCACGTTACTCAAGATGGCCTGGTTCTTCGCCGGCTCGAAACGCGATTCGAGCTTGGCCTTGTACTCTCCCTCTTTGACGTGCTGGCCCAGGGCGAACGCGCTACGCGTCGCCTGGATATGGCGCTGGATGTACGGCCGCTCGATGGAGATCTCGTTGGGGCGCACGTACGCCGCCTCCACCACCGCCGGCACGATCCCCCGAATGAGCAGCGCCGCCACCACCGAGATGGCCCACAGCCAGCGGCCGAAAACGACCGCCGCCGCCGAGACCAGGCAGGTCCCGATCAGCAGCCATTGCAGCGGCAACCACCAGGTTTCGTCCACATAGTCGATGCCCACCATGAACCCGTGGTCGCTCGATAGCATCTCGTACCGCCCCAGGAAAAACCGGAACGCCAGAGCCAGTAGAAACACGGCCGCGACGCCGCGCAGGAAGTGCGATTTCAACGCGCCCGTGAGGCCGAACGCACGCAGGTCGATCCCAACCTGGCTGCGGTCGCGGAAGGCTTCCTGAAAGGTGTCCCGCAGTTGCCAGGCGCGTGCCGTCAGCCAGTAGACCAGCGCCGAAGCGATCGCCAGCGCCAGCAGGAACTGCCGCAGCAACCCGTAGAACGGCAGGTCGAAGAGGTAGAACTTCAGCGGGTGGCCGAAGACCGGGTCGGTCCACGCCGTCGCCTCGCCGGGGAGGTTCCGCCCGCCGAAGTAGCGCACCACCGTCCAGGTGTCCACGATGCCGGAGCCTATGAGGATCGAGAGCAGCAGCAGCGCGGCGGCCGAGATCTTCGCGTAGAGCGGGTAGTGGCCCAGTCGCGCGCCGCCGAACCTCATCCCCAGCAGGTGCGCCACGAACAGCACCACGAAGACGATCGCCACCACGATGGCGGCCGGGGCGAGCGAGTAAGCCAGCAGCGAGAGCCAGGTCGGCACCTGCCCCATCTCGCTCCACCAGTGGTACTCGATGATATAGCCGGCGATCGACCGCGCGCCGATCAGCGCCAGAATGAAAATGCCGATCAGGACCAGGGGCCAGATGCGTCGCCGCGACGGGGCCGGGATCTGATAGTGGGCCATAGCAGCTCCTCTCGGGTGCGCGGCCGAACCGTCCGCGCCCACACTACATTAGCACCTGTCCTACCCTGAGTTGGTGTATAGTGGGCGATCCGGGGGCCCATGCCGCTCTTCCGCCCGCTCCTTCTTCTCGCGCTCGCTTCCGCCACGCTCGCCGCAGCGCCCTGGAAGCTCGTCCTCAAGGATGGGCGCACCATCGTCTGCGACGCCCCGCCCATCGTCATCGACGGATCGTATCTCTTCCGCGATGTCGATGGCAACGACGGCAGTTTGCCCGCCGGCGACATCGACCTGGACAAGACTGCCGCTGTGAACAAGACCGAAGCCGGGCCTCGCTGGCGCGAGATCGGACGAACGGAGCAAAGCGCGCCGCAGGACTCCGCCGGAACAGGCCGCGTCCTCACTCTCGGCGACTCGAATTTCGGCGCCGAGGTGCTTCGCTCGCGCGTTCCCGTTTTAGTGGATTTCTGGGCCACCTGGTGCGGCCCCTGCAGGCAAATCGCGCCGACGGTCGATGCGCTCGCCGCCCGATACGGCGGCCGGGTGAAGGTCGGCCGGATCGATGTGGACCGCAACCACGCCACGACCCAGCGTTACGGCGTCCATGCCTATCCTACGCTGCTGCTGTTTCAGGACGGCGTCGTGGTGGGGAAGATCGTCGGCGGCGCCGGCAAGAATGAAATCGCCCAGATGATCGACGCGCACCTGTAGAGGCCGTCAGCCGCGCTGCCACACCACTCTGCCGCCCACCACCGTCGCCACCGGCGCGCCCCTGAAACTGCGGCCGTGAAACGGCGAGTTGCGGCTCTTCGAGAACGAGCGGTTCACGTCGTAGGTCCAGGCCAGCTCGGGATCGAACACCGTCACATCGCCGGGCAGGCCCGGCTCCAGGCGCCCGCGGTTCAGGCCCAGCACGCGCGCCGGCCCCGTGGTGAACAACTCCACCCAGCGCACCAGCGGGATTCGCCCGCTGTGCACCAGTTTCTCCAGCGTCACCGCCACAGCCGTCTCCAGGCCGATGATGCCGAACGGGCACTTCTCGAACTCCTGCATCTTCTCGCTGCCCGGATGCGGCGCGTGGTCCGTCGCGATGGCGTCCACAATGCCCGCGGCGATGCCCTCGATCAGCGCCTCGGCGTCCGCGGCGCTGCGCAGCGGCGGCTTCATCTTGTAGTTGCTGTCGTACGGCAGCATCTCCGCGTCGGTCAGCGCCAGGTGATGCGGCGTGACCTCGCACGTCACCGGCAGCTTGCGCGCCTTGGCTCGCATCACCATCTCGAGCGAGCGCCGCGAAGAGATATGCGCCACGTGGAAGCGCGCCCCGGTCGTCTCGGCCAGAATCACGTCGCGCGCCACCATGACGTCTTCCGAGGATGCGGGGATGCCGCGCAGCCCCAGCCGCACGGACTCCAGCCCCTCGTGCATGTCGCCGCCTGCGCTCAGGTGCAAGTCCTCGCAGTGGTCGATCACGGGCAGGTCGAAGGCGTGAGCGAACTCCATGGCCCGCCTCATCACCCGCGAGTTCATCACCGGCTGGCCGTCGTCGGAGATCGCCACCACGCCCGCCGCTTTCATCGATCCGATGGCCGCCAGTTGCTCGCCCGCGCTGTCCTTAGTGATCGCGCCGATGGGAAACACGTTGACGATGGCCGACCGCTGCGCGCGTTCGACGATGTAGCGCGTTACCGTGGCGTCGTCGTTCACCGGGTGCGTGTTTGGCATGGCGCAGATGGAGGTGAATCCGCCCGCGGCCGCCGCCTTCGAGCCGCTCTCGATCGTTTCGGCGTGCTCGAAGCCGGGCTCGCGAAGGTGCACGTGCATGTCGACGAACCCCGGCGCTACCACCAGTCCCGTGGCATCGAACTGTATGGCGCCGGTGGCGTGCAGGTCCGGGCCGATCCGAACGACGAGCCCGCCCTTGATCAGCACGTCGGCCACTTCGTCCCGGCCCGAGGCAGGGTCGATCACCCGTCCGTTCTTAATCAGCAATTTCGGCATGGGAACCCAGTATGCGTTCGAGCACCGCCATTCGGACCGCAACGCCGTTCTCGACCTGGTTCAGGATCACCGAGCGCTGTGAATCCGCCACCTCCGACGAAATCTCGCGCCCGCGGTTGATCGGGCCGGGGTGCATCACAATGGCGTCCGGCTTGAGAAGGTCCAGGTGCTCCAGCCGCAGCCCGTAGAACTGGAAGTACTCGCTAGCCGCGAAAGCCGCTTCATGCTGCCTCTCCAGTTGCACGCGCAGCATCATCACCACGTCCGCGTCGCGTATGGCCTCCCGGATGTCGTACGTCAGGCTCACGCCCGGCGCGATCTGCGCCAGTTCGGCCGGAAGCAGCGACGCCGGACCGCACAGCACCACCGACGCGCCGAATTTCGCCAGCAGGTGAATGTTCGACCGCGCCACCCGGCTGTGCGCGATGTCGCCTATGATCGCCACGCGCAGCCCTTCGAGCGACGCGCGGTGATCGAGGATCGTCCGCGCGTCCAGCAGCGCCTGCGTCGGGTGCTCGTGCGTGCCGTCCCCGGCATTGATGATCGGTGTTCGGGGCAGGTACCGCGCCAGAAAGTGCGGGGCGCCCGAGGCGGCATGGCGCATCACGATCGCGTCCGGCCGCATCGCCACCAGCGTGTTCAGCGTGTCCACCAGCGACTCGCCTTTCGAGACGCTCGACCCGGAAGCCGTGATCGAGAGCGCATCCGCGCCCAGCCGCTTGGCCGCGATCTCGAAGCTGGTGCGCGTGCGCGTCGAGGCCTCGAAGAAGAGATTGACGATCATGCGCCCCTTCAGAATCTCGTGGCGTCCGAACGACTGGTTGGGCGGCGGCTGAAAGAACTTCGCGCGGTTGAGAATGGCCTCGATCTCGGAGCGCTCCAGACCCTCTATCCCCAGCAGTCCGACTGGCATTGTTTGGCTTGCCCTATACTCTCTCGACCAGTAAGACTTTCTCCGCCTGGTCGATTTCGTTGAACTTCACTTCGATGATCTCGTTGGTTGCCGTCTGCACGTGGCGCCCCACGAAGCGCGCCTCGATCGGCAGCTCGCGGTGCCCGCGGTCGATCAGCGTCAGCAAGTGTATGGTCGCTGGCCGCCCGTAGTCGAACAGCGCATCCATGGCCGCGCGAATCGTGCGCCCGGTGTACAGAACGTCGTCCGTCAGGATGATGTCCCTGCCGGTGACCGAAAACCCGATCTCGGTGGCATGCACCACCGGCTGCGCCGCCACCGTGGAAAGATCGTCGCGGTACAGGGTGATATCCAGAATGCCGACCGGGATCTCGACGCCTTCCAAGGCCTTGATTTTGGCCGCCAGCCGCTGCGCGATGGGCACTCCGCGCCGGCGGATTCCGATGAATGCCAGCCGGTCCAGATCTTCGCTCTTCTCCAGCACTTCGTGCGCCAACCGGACCAGCGTCCGGTCGATCTCGGAAGCGCTCATCAACTGGGCTTTCTCACGCGTCTGAGCCATAGGGGTGCGCCAACGGACAGAGTAACACAGGGGGGATGGCCTCCTGAGCTGAGTGTATACTAACCCTCAGAAGAACGTCACAAAAAAGGGCAAACCGGGCATCCTACGACCTCTGTGTCGCGCACCCCGTAGCCGGCCCCCTCGGCCCCGCGATATCATGGTGCCATCAGTCTCAGGAGGGCACCATGGCAGTCTTCGACGTTGTCTTTGAGGGGGGCGGCGCCAAAGGTTCCGCTTTTGTCGGCGCGCTCACGGCCCTGGAGTCGGCGCACCACATCACCCGGCGCCTGATCGGCACTTCGGCCGGCGCCATCACGGCCACCCTGCGCGCGGCCGGCTACTCGCCCGCGGAGATGCTCGCCGCGGTCAACGAGAAGGTGAACGGCAAACCGCGCTTCGCCGGTTTCATGGATCGCCCCAGCGGGGCCGATTTCTCGGCCGCACAGAAGGCCAACAGCTCAACCATGGTGGCCTTGCGCGAGGTCCACATTCCTTTGATGGCAGACGAGGCAGTGCTGAACCTGTTGCTCGCCTCGCCCATCTTCCCGCAACTGTTTTCCTTCGTCGAATGCGGCGGGTTCTTCGCCGGCGACAACTTCGTTGCGTGGCTCACGGAGAAGCTGGCGGCCAAAGGAATGGTCGCCACCGACACCCTGGCTACGTTCTTCGCCAAAACGCAGTCCGACCTCTCCGTCGTAACTTCCGACACCAGCGACATGGAGATGCTCGTGCTCAACCACCGCACGGCGCCCGACGTCCCGATCGCCTGGGCGGTCCGCATGTCCATGAGCATTCCCTTTGTCTGGCGCGAGGTCGTGTGGCAGGACGCATGGGGAACCTACCAGGGCCGCCGCAAGACGGGCAATATCTTCGTGGACGGCGGCGTGCTCTCGAACTTTCCCATCCGTCTGATCGCCGAGCCCGCGCCCGACATCATGGGGGACACCGATCCCAACGGCGCGCTCAACCTGGGCCTGCTGCTCGACGAGACGCTCGCCATTCCGGGCACCAATCCCGTCTTGCCGCCCGAACCGCTCGAACAGCTTCGCGTCGTCCAGCGGATCTCCCGCCTCATGGACACCATGATGGGCGCCCAGGACAACGACGAGATCCGCCAGCGCGCTTCCGAGATCTGCCGCCTGCCCGTGAAGGGCTACGGCACCACCGAGTTCAACATGGCCGACGCCCGGCTGAAGGCGCTGGTCGATGGCGGCGCGAGCGCCGTCATAGCGCATCTCCAGTCACGCGGCCTCGAAGGCGCCGCGGCGGCAGGGTAGCGCCGCCGGTCGCCAGCGGCAGGCGCTTCCTCCAGCTCGACGCGCCGCCCGCGTCTTCAACGGATCGCCCAACGGCGGCTATGTGCCGTCCTCAGTTCTCCGCTCGCATGCGATAAATGACGACGGTGCCGTCGCCATAGATCGGCTCCCACCGTTTGGACTGCTTCAAGATGCCCGCCAGGGGAACATCCGCGGGGATCAGCGCCGCATTGACGCCGTAGCGCCGAAAGGTCTCTTGCCAGGTGTCTTTGCCGGCCAGTGCATCGAGCACCGCTTGGCCGTGCTGGGAGCCAAAGAAATCGATGCGCCCATCGACGAATACCCGAACTGCCGGATAGAGCCGGTAGGTCAGATACCCGCCCCAGACGTCGTTCGTGAACACCCTGGCGGAAGGACCCAACTGCGTAAATGCGGCTAGCGCCCCTTCGGGGTACGTCAGCCGGTCGTATTCGGCCCGGAACCTGGCCGGCGCCCCCGGCAAACGAATCACTAGGAACAGCACAACGAGTGCGGCCGCGCTGATCAAGTGGAACCGCTCGATGCGATCGTTGCCGGCAAACTCTTTGGCGCTGCGATCGAAGCCCGCTGCGGCGCGGCGTATCCAACCCGCCACCGGGGCGCTCCCGGCCGCCCTCACCATCTCGTCGAGCGCGAGCGCGACGGACGGCGCCATGACGATCATGAAGATGGGAACGTGGCGCTGCGATGTCAACGCCAGATGCGCCCACACGGCAAACAGGAAGGCATAGGTGAACTCACGCCGGCGCATGCGCGCGAAAACGGCGATAGCGGCCAGGATCAACATCACTTCGAAACACCTGCCGGCCGGTGACCGGAAATCGATGGCCTGATACTCGACCACGTGCTGGAGCACGAACGGGTTCGTCAAAAACGCATAGACGTGCGTCAGCAGATGATAGCCGTAGGGATTCACCAGCGCCGCCAGACCGCACCCGGCCGCCGCCAGGGCATACTGGCAGGAGCGTCTGAGGGCGCGTCTCTGCTCCCTCTGAGGCGCAACCAGGAAGGTGGCGAGTTCGCCGCAGGCGTATGCCCCCACCATGAGAATCCCCGCCAGGAAGCCGGCGTGCACGTTGGCCCACAACACCATCAGCGCAGGCACGGCAAGCAGGAGTCGCGGGCCGGCGGTCCGGACTCGCTCCAGCATCCAGTACAGAATCACGACGAATAGAAGCGTGAAAACGTGCGGCCGCGCCACGAAATGGAGCGAAGATCCGGCCACTGCCAGCAGCGTCGTCGCGAAGGCGATGAAATCGTTCCCACACTGACTTCTGACCACCCGGAAAAGCAGCGCGAAAGTCAGGCAAATGACGAAGATGCTGGCCACGAGAACGGCTGCCATGCCCCCGTACCGGTGAAGCCAGGCGAAGACAACGTCCCACATCCACTCCCAAGCGAACCAGGGTTTTCCAACCTTGGTGAAAGAAAACAGATCCGTGGTTGGCACGCGGCCGTTCGCTAGGATCCAATCGCCTGTTCGGATGTGCCAGCCAGTATCCCCATCCGCCAGCAGCGTCCTGGTGCCATCCATGAGCGAGAACAACAGCACCAGCGGAGCGAGAAAGGCGAAGTCTGTGAGGGAGGGAAAGAAACGGAGGATGAATTTCTGTGCGTCCATGGTTCGCCAACGCTCCCGATCCGTATAAGCATACACCAAGCCGGCGGGGGTGTCCTCCGGCTCGGCGGCTCGGCGTCCCTCACCACAGATAATAGTACCCGTCCCGCCGCGCCAGCGTCACCGGCAGCCCGAACAGCCCGCCCAGGTTCGCCGCTGTAAGCACTTCCGCTTTCGGCCCGTCCTGGAGCAGCCGCCCCTCCCGCATCAGAACCACGCGCTCCACTTCCGGAATGATATCGGCCAGATGGTGCGTCACCAGGATCAGCCCGATCCCCGATCGCGCCAGCTCCCGCAGGATGTGCCGCAGCTCGTGCTGCGCAAACACGTCTAGGCTCGAGCTCGGCTCATCCAGCAGCAGCGCCTTGGGATCGTGCACCAGCGCCCGGCCGATCAGTACGCGCCGCGCCTCCCCCGACGACATCTCGCTCACGAAACGCTCGCCCAGGTGCAAGGCCTCCAGCCGCGCCAGCACACGCTCCGTCTTCTCCCGCATCGCGGGTGTCACCTGGTGGTACGGCCAGATCCCGATGCTGCTGAAGAAGCCCGAGAGCACCACGTCCCGCCCCGTGATGCCTCGCGTGCAGGCGGCCATCAGGTCGTTCGAGACGATGCCCAGCACCGCGCGCAGCTCGAAAACGTCCCACCGCTCCTCGCCCAGGATGGTCATCGACGAACCCGCCTCCATCAGCGGATAGCACTCCCGCGTGACCGTCTTGATGAGCGTCGATTTGCCGCAGCCGTTCGGACCGAGGATGGCCACGTGCTCGCCTACGCCGATCCGTAGGTCGATCGCGTGCAGAACCGTCCTCGCGCCGCGCATCACCGAAACGCGCCGCATGTCGAGCAGCGCCGGTGCCTCGCTCACAGCGTCCAGCCCTCCCGGTAGGGCCGGTGCACCAGATCGTTCGCCACCGCTACGTTGGTGAACCTGAGGTTCTTCCCGTCCCAATCCAGCTTCTCGCGCGTCCGCAGCGCCACGTTACCCACGAGTAGCGACTCGGTCACCAGCGCCTCGAACTCGAAGTTCGCTCCGCCCGGCTTGCCGCCTTTGGCCGCGTCGATCCACTCGCGGTTGTTGCCCGGCGACCGCGGCAGCGTCTGCGGAGGCTGCAAGTAGGCCTTCATCCTCGACTCCGGCAGAATGCGCGGATTGCCCCCCTCGAACTCGCACAGGATCGACCCATTGTCGCCCACAAACAGCAGCCCTTCTTCGTCGAACTTGTCGCCTGGCGCCAGGCCTTCGGAACGTGGCGGCCTCAGGCCG
>Ga0265316_10004519_pt1 | contig 13826 bp, 14 predicted proteins | sample 4522metaG_FD_202092 | JGI IMG/M metagenome (GOLD analysis project Ga0265316, IMG submission 202092) | Rhizosphere microbial communities from Carex aquatilis grown in University of Washington, Seatle, WA, United States - 4-5-22 metaG | ecosystem: Host-associated > Plants > Roots > Rhizosphere >... | reverse complement strand
GCTCGACGACGACTGTGCCGGGCAGGCAGACGCGCGAGAGGTCGTTGCGGCCGAGGTCGACGAGCATCACGTGCTCGGCGCGGTCCTTCTCGGACGCGAGCAGCCGCTCCGCGTCGCCGTCGCCCGGGCTCGTCGAGCCGGCGATCGGGTTCACGGATGCGCGCGTCCCGTCGAGCCTGACGTGCGTCTCCGGCGACGAGCCGACGAGCGAGACGCCGTCGAGCTCGAGCAGGAAGAGATACGGCGACGGGTTGATGTGCCGGAGCGTCCGGTAGACGGCCAGCGGCGAAGCGCCGGTGCGGCGCTCGGCGCGCTGCGACAGGACGATCTGAAACGCATCGCCGGCGCGGATGTGCTCCTTGCAGCGCACGACCCCGCGCTCGTAGTCGGCCTGGCTCGGCAGGCGGTGCGTCGCGCCGCCGGCGCCGTGCGACGGCGGGAGCGGCGGGACGGCGCCTTCGAGCAGCGCGGCCACGTCGGCCGGGTCGCCTGCGAGCACCTCGGCGACCGAGCGGCCGTGGTCGAAGCGCACCAGCGTGTCGGCGACGACGAAGCGGCTCTCGGGCAGGCCGCTGCCGGCGTCCGGCAACGGCACGGTCGGCTCGAGCTTCGCGATGTGGTCGTACCCCAGGTAGCCGACGACCGGCTCCGTGAGCGCTTCCGCTTCCTCGAAGGTGACGAGACGGTCACCGCTGCCGACGAGCGAGTAGCGCCCGAGCCGCCCCTGCTCCACGGATTCGAGCAGGAACGCCGCGCGGCCGGTCCGGCGCAGGTGGAGGTAGGCCCCGAGCGGGGTGATCAGATCGGTGTTGAGGACAGTTGTGCTGTTCATGGGTACGAAAAACGACCCTCTCGGGTCGTCGGGTGGAGCGGTTCGGGCTGGTCGGCGCGTCGTGCTTTAAGCGCGCAGGCTCCCGTCCCGCTCGTTGCGCCACGCCCACCAGTTGAGAATCGGGGAGGTCACCTAACGGCTAAGGGTAGCGCGCCTGCTTCAATGCGCAAGCCGATGGCGACGCCTGAGCTTCTCACCGCTCTCCTCACCGCTTCCGGCCCGTCGGGCCACGAGGAAGAGCCGGCGCGCATCTGGCGTGAGGCCGCCTCCGCGTTCGCCGAGGTGACCTCGGACACGCTCGGCTCGTCGTTCGCGCGGGTGCGGGCCGGCGACGGTGCACCGACGCTCGCGATCGTCGGGCACATCGACGAGGTCGGTCTCGCGATCACGAACATCGAAGACAACGGACTGCTCTCGTTCACGACGATCGGCGGGATCGCCGCCGAGACGCTGCACGGCCAGCGCATCGAGCTGTTGACCCGCGGCGGCCGCATCCCCGGAGCGGTCTCGCACAAGCGGATCCAGCCGGATCAGACGCGCGAGCGGCCGCGGTTCGAGCTGTCCAACCTGCACATCGACGTCGGCGCGAAGAGCCGCGAGGAGGCCGAAGGCCTCGTCCGCGTCGGCGACGCGGGCGTGTGGGCCGGCCCGCCCGTCGAGCTGCCGAACAACCGCCTGCTCGCCAAGTCGCTCGACAACCGCCTCGGCGCGTACATGGCGCTCGAGTCGGCCCGCCGCATCGCCGAGACGGGCGACGCGCAGGTCGACGTCGTCGCCGTCGCCGCAGTGCAGGAGGAGATCGGGCTCTATGGCGCCCGCGCCGCTGCCTTCGGGCTCGCTCCGCAGGTTGCGATCGCGATCGACGTGACGCCGGCGACCGACTATCCGGGCGGCGACCCGCGCCGGGCAGGCCGCATCGAGCTCGGCATGGGCGCGATGATCGCGCGCGGCCCGACGATGAACAAGCACGTGACGGACCTGCTGGGCGACATCGCCGAGGCCGAGGGCATCGCGCACGCCTACGAGGTCTACTCGCGCACGACGTCGACCGACGCGGATGAGATTCATCTCGCGCGCGCGGGCATCCCGACCGCGCTGCTCTCGATCGCGACGCGCTACCTGCACAGCCCGAACGAGATCTGCGACCTCGACGACGTGGAGTCGATCATCCGGCTGATCGTGGCGTTCGCGACCAGCCTGAAGCCCGACCAGTCCTTCGTGCGCTGATGGCGAATCGCGCGGTCATCGTCAGTGCCGTTCGCACACCGTTCGGGAAGCTCGGCGGCGGCCTCGCCGCGTACGAGGCGCCGCAGCTCGGCGGCTTCGTGATCAAAGCAGCGCTCGAGCGCATCGGCGTCGAGCCGCATGAGCCGCAGTACGTGATCATGGGCCAGGTGCTGCAGGCCGGCGCCGGCCAAGCGCCCGCGCGTCAGGCGGCGATCGCCGCAGGCCTGCCGAAGGAAATGCCATCGGACACGATCAACAAGGTGTGTGCATCCTCGATCCGCGCGATCGAGATCGCCGACACGATGATTCGCGCGGGTGACCTCGACGTCGTCGTCACCGGCGGCATGGAGTCGATGACGAACTCGCCGTACCTGCTCAAGAAGGGGCGCTTCGGCTACCGGCTCGGGCACGGAGAGCTGCTCGACTCGATGGTCTACGACGGCCTGACGTCGACGTTCGACCAATTGCACATGGTCGTGCAGAACTCGCAGGTCGCCCGTGAGCTCGGCATCTCACGCGAGACGCAGGATGCCTGGGCCGCGCGGTCGCACGAGCGCGCCGCTGCTGCGCAGGACGCGGGCCGCTTCGACGACGAGATCGTCGCCGTCGGCGACCTGACGGCCGACGAGAGCATCCGCCGCGACACGACGCTCGAGAAGCTCGCGACGTTGAAGCCGGTGTTCGACCCCGAGGGCACGACGACCGCGGGCAACGCACCAGGCGTCAACGACGGCGCGAGCTGCGTCGTCGTCTGCTCAGAGGAGTGGGCGGCCAAGCGCGGCCTCGAGCCGCTCGCCACGATCGTCGCTCAGGGCTACGTGGCCGACGACTTCGCCTACCTTGCACGCACGCCGGCGAATGCGGGCGCAATGGCGCTCGAGCGCGCGGGCAAGACGATCGGCGACGTGCAGCGGGTCGAGATCAACGAAGCCTTCGCTTCGGTGGCGTCCAACTCCGCGCGGCTGCTCGGCGCGGACGAGGCGATCGTGAACGCCAACGGCGGCGCGATCGCCCTCGGTCATCCGATCGGCGCGTCCGGCGGACGGATCGTCTCGACGATGGTGCACGAGCTGCGCCGCTCCGGCGGCGGGCTCGGCCTCGCCGCGATCTGCTCCGGCGGCGGCCAGGGCGACGCCCTCCTCCTCGAGGTCTAGATGGTCCGCGCGGCAGGCGGGATCATCGTGCGCGACGGCGCGGTGCTGCTCGTGCACCGGCCGAAGTACGACGACTGGTCGTTCCCGAAAGGGAAGCTCGAAGCGGGCGAGTCCTGGGAAGACGGCGCGGTGCGCGAGGTCGAGGAGGAGACCGGGCTGCACTGTGCGGTCGGCGAGCTCGTCGGCTCGACGAGCTACCCCGTGCTCCAGGGGCCGAAGGAGGTCCGGTACTACCGGATGACCTGCGACGGCGAGGCCTGCGCGCAGAACGAGGTCGACGACGTGCGCTGGGTGCCGCTGGCGGAGGCCCGCGACGTGCTCACGCACGAACGCGACCGCGAACTGCTCGACCGCGTCTAGGCGAGCTGCTTCCGGTAGCGCACCTCAGGCGCACGCACGCCCCAGCGCTCCTCCGACTTGCGCTCGCCGTCCGGCGACCAGCCGGCCCGCTCGTAGAACGCGCGGGCCCGCGGGTTGTCCTCGAGCACCCAGAGCGTCGCCTCGCGGTAGCTGCTGCGCAGCTGCTCCTCCGCCCGCTCGATCAATGCGCGGCCGGTGCCGGTCGACCACTCCTCCGGTTGCACGTAGATCGCGTACAGCTCGCCGATCCCGCGCTCGTCGCGGCTCGGGCCGACCGAAGCGAATCCCGTCACGGCGCCGTCGTGCTCCGCGACGAACGTCGTCCAGCCCGAGGGTGGGCGCGCGATCCGCTCGCGCCAGCGCTGCGGCTGGATGAAGCCGCCGCGCTCGAGCTCCGCGACCGGAAAGACGTGGCGGTAGGCCGCCTGCCACGTGCGTTCCTGCACGCACGCGATCCCGTCGGCGTCGGTGGCGGTTGCGAGCCGTACCTCCATGAGCGAAGGGTAGGCTCCCTCGCCGTGAAGTTCGAGCATGTCGTCGTCGTCGGTGCCGGGCAGATGGGTGCCGGCATCGCCCAGGTGATCGCCGCGTCGGGCCGGCGTGTGTCGCTGCACGACCCGTTCCCCGGGGCCGTCGACAAGGGTCTGGCGGCGATCGAGCGGAGCCTCGGCAAGCTCGGCGCCGACATCGAGGAGACGATCGCGCGCATCGAACCGGTCGACGGGCTCGTCGCGGCGGACCTGATGATCGAGGCGATCACCGAGGACGCAGCGGCCAAGGAGGAGCTCTTCAGGCAAGCCGACGGCGTGTTCCCCGAGGGTGCGATTCTCGCCTCCAACACGAGCTCCATCCCGATCACCTCGCTCGCCGCGGTGACGAAGCGGCCGGAGCAGGTGATCGGGATGCACTTCTTCAACCCGGTGCCGGTGCTCAACCTGGTCGAGGTGATCCGCGCTGTTCAGACGTCGGACGAGACCGCGGCCGCGATCATCGAGCTGGCGCGCGACCTCGGCAAGGAGCCGGCGGAGGTGAACGACTTCCCCGGGTTCGTCTCCAACCGGATCCTGATGCCGTTCATCAACGAGGCGGCGTACGCGGTGGAGGAGGGCGTCGCGGAGCCGGAGGCGATCGACACGATCGCGAGGCTCGGCTTCGCGCATCCGCTGGGGCCGCTCGCGCTCGCCGACCTGATCGGGCTCGACACCTGCGTCGCGATCATGGAGGTCATGCACCGCGGGCTCGGCAATCCGAAGTACGCGCCGTGCCCGCTGCTGCGCCGGTACGTGCAGGCGGGCCGCCTCGGCCGCAAGTCGGGCCGGGGCTTCTACACGTATTAGCCCGCGAGCGCGCTCGGCTCGGCGTGCGGCACGAGCAGCGCGGCCGACGCCGCCGAGAAGACGTCGTCGTCGAGCGAGTACGCGCTTGTGAAATCGACGGCGCCGTTCACTTCGAGTACGACCCATGTGCCGACGTCGGCCGGCAGGAGGTCGATGCCGACGAGCGCCCCGTCGATCGCGGCCGCGGCGGCGATTGCGATTGCGCACGCTTCGGGCGGCGGCTGCACCGGCTCGCGTCGCGCGCCGAGCGCGACGTTCGTCCGCCACTCTCCGGCCGCGGCAACGCGCTTCACGGCGCCGACGATCTTGCCGCCTGCGACGACGAGCCGCAGGTCGAAGCCGCGCGGCGCAACGAGCTTCTGCGCGATCGCACCGGTTGCGTCGTACCACGCGCGCGTCGCGAGATACGCGAGCGTGCGCTGGATCGACGGTTCGTCGTCGCAACGGATCACGTCCTGCCCCCACGAGCCGAAGCGCGGCTTGAACACGAGCGGCGGTTCGAGCTCGGGCAGCGGCAGCCACGGCGCGACATGCATCGTGCGCGGATGCGGAACGCTCGCGCCGAAGAGCGCGTGCGCGGTTGTGAGCTTGTCGTGCGCGGCGACGAGCGTCTGCCGGCCGTTGAGCACGGTGACCCCGGTCGCGCTGAGGCGTTCGAGCGCCCAGAGCCCCGGCTCGACTCCGTCGAGCGATGCGAGGACGTCGAGCCGTCCGAGCGCGACGTCTCCGGGCGCCAGCCGAGCCAGCGCCTGTGCCGGCGACAGGACCGTGCCGAGCCGTGTGTTGGTCGGCGTGACGCGGTGGGCGACGACCGCGAAGTTGTTCATAGCGGCATGGTCAGGGCGACCGTCTGCTTTGGGAAGGGTTGGCGGCCGCTTCGACCCCCGATCTATGCCGCTTTGTAACCCCCGTTACAGAGGCCCGCGCCTATCTTCGACGCGACGACACGAGCCGCGCTCTGCATCTGTGAGCCCGACGCGAGTTGCCTGGGGAAGCGGACAGGACGGGCCCGGAGTGGTGGGGGAGCCGGAAGCTCCGGGCCCGACTGTCACACATGTGACAACGTGAGATCCCTACGATCTGCCTTGATGCGTACCTTTGTTGAACGTGAGCTGAAGCTGGAGCTGGGCGAGGGATTCACCCTCCCCGAGTTGCCGGGCGAGCCGCTGGAGTCGCGGCTCTTCACCTCGACCTACCATGACACCCCCGACCGCTCACTCGCGGGCGCCGGGATCACGTTGCGGCGGCGCGTCGAGAACGGCCTCTCGCGCTGGCAGCTGAAGCTGCCGCGGGGAGGCACAGCGCGCGCCGAGCTCGAAGCCCCGGGCGGCCCGGCCGGCCCACCGCCCGAGCTCGCCTCCCTGCTCACCGCGCATCTACGCAACGGACGTCTCGGGCCGGTCGCGACGTTGCGCACGCGGCGCGCCGGTGTTCGCGTCCAGGACAACGGGCGCCCGATCGCCGACGTCACGCTCGACTCGGTCGCGGTCCTCGACGCGGGACGATCCGCCGGGGCGTTCGCGGAGATCGAGATCGAGCTCGTCGAGGGCGGCGACGACGACGATCTCGAGCGCCTCGGCCGCACCCTGCGCCGCGCGGGCGCGAAGACGTCGGACGGCACGCCGAAGCTGATGCGCGTCCTGCCGCCCCCGCCGCGCATCGAGGCGCTGAAGGACGCCACCGCGCTCGATTTGCTGCGCGTGCTCCTCGCCGGCCAGCTGCGAGAGCTGCTCCGCTACGACCCGGGCGTGCGGCTCGGCGACGACCTGGAGGACCTGCACCGCTTCCGCGTCGCCACGCGCCGCAGCCGCGCGCTCATTCGCGCGACCAAGCCGTTGCTCGGCGATCGCCTGAGCGCGCTCGCTGCGGAGCTGAAGTGGCTCGGCGGCCTGCTCGGCCCGGTACGCGACCGCGACGTGCTGATCGAACGGCTCCGCGCCGAGACACGCTTGCTCGATCGCGACCGCGCAGGAGGAGAGACGCTCGTCGCTCTGCTCGAGGACGAGCGAGAGCGCATGCGCGACGAGCTGCTCGAGGCGCTCACGTCGCCACGCTACCTCGAGCTGCTCGACGCATTCGAGTTGGTGATCGCGTCACTGCCCGACGTGAAGTCGAAGCAGCGCGCACAGGAGATCGCCGGAGACGAGTTCCGCAAGCTGCGCCACGCGGCGAAGAAGCTTCCGCCCGTCCCTGCCGACGACGAGCTGCATGCGTTGCGCATCACGGCGAAGCGGTCGCGCTACGCCGCAGAGCTCGTGGCCGCGGGAACGTGCGGCAAAGAGCTGCGGCGCTATCTCGATGCGCTCAAGGAGCTTCAGGACGTGGTGGGCGAGCACCAGGACGCGGTGGTGGCCGAAGCGACGTTGCGCAAGCTCGCGCGTGCCCGGACGGCGCTCGCAGCCGGGCGGCTGATCGAGAACGAACGGCTGCGGCGCGCCGAGCAGCGGCGTCTGTATCCGGCCGCGCTGGCCGCGGTGCTCGATCGGGGCGCGAAAGCGCTCGACTGATGCCGCTCGTCCTGCTGCGGCACGGGTCCGCGGGCGACCGTCACGCGTGGGAAGGGGACGACCGCGACCGGCCCCTCGACAAGCGCGGACGGCGGCAGGCGAAGAAGCTCGTCGAGCGGCTGCGCCCAGTGAGGATCGAGGCGATCCTGTCGAGCCCGTACTGCCGCTGCCTCGAGACGGTCGGACCGCTCGCGCGTGACCGCCGGCTGGAGATCGAGGTGCGCAACGAGCTCGGCGAGGAGTCTCAGGCTGAGGAGGGGACGGCGCTCGTCCGCTCGCTTGCCGGGCGCGACATCGTCGTCTGCGGGCACGGCGGCCTCGACTCCGTCGTGCCGGACGCGCCCAAGTGGAAGAAGGGCGCCGCGTTCGTCCTCGGGCCGCAGCTCGAGCTGCTCGACGAGCTATAGGAGGGCTTGGCGGCATACGGCCCTGCAACGAACGGCGTTCCGCCGAGCCCTCCTAGCTGTAAGACCCGAGCAGGTTGGTTCTGGTGATCGGGGGTTGGTGGCCGAGGGCTGAGTGTCGTCGTTGATGGTTGTAGTGGAAGAGCCAGCCGTCAAGTGCGGCGGTGCGTTCGTTGCTTGAGCGGTAGATGGCGCCGTAGGCCCAGCTGTTGGTGAGGGTGCGGATGAAGCGTTCGGCTTTGCCATTTGTTTGTGGCCGGTAGGGACGTGTGCGGCTGTGGCGGATGCCGAGAGCTCGGCAGGCGATTGCGTGCATGGTGGACATGTAGGGGCTGCCGTTGTCGGTCAGCACCCGCTCGACACGGATGCCGTGGCGGGCGTAGAAGGCGACCGCTTGGTGCAGGAAGCCGATCGCGGTCGCCGCTTTCTCGTTCGGAAGTACTTCGGCGTAGGCGAGTCGGCTGTAGTCGTCGACGCAGACGTGGACGCATTCGTAGCCAACGCTGTAGCGGCGGACGCCGGCGGCGTCGTTGTGGCGCGGACTGTGCTGCTGTCGGCGTTGGCTTTGGAATGCGCGCTTGCCGGCGCCACCCTCGATCCTGCCGAGCCGTTTGACGTCGATGTGGATCAGCTCACCGGGCCGCTGATGCTCGTAGCGGACGGCCGGCTCGAGGCCGAGCCGGCCCAGCCGACCGAGGCCGAGCCGGGTCAGGATCCCTGAGACGGTCGAGAGCGCCATCCCGAGCGTCTCGGCGATCTCGGCGGCGGTGAAGCGCAACCGGCGCAGCTTCACGATTGCCTCGACACGATCGACACCGGTCCGATTCGCGATCCGCCGGGGCGCCGAGGAGCGATCCAGCAGACCGACCTCGCCCTCGAGTCGGTAGCGGCCGACCCACTTGCGTGCACAGCGCACGCTGACCCCGGCGGCCTCGGCCGCCGCGGTCAGCGTCCATCCCTCAATGACCACCCGCTCGGCAAGCCGCCGCCTGCCGGTCCAACTGAGCGCCGCGTTAGCGTGAAGCTTCATCCGGATCCCTCCTTGGGGCCGAGCTGCCTTTGACAGCGCTCAGCCTCCAAGGAGGCCCGGATGAACCAACGTGCTCAGGAACTACACCTAGGCAGCCGCGCGGCGGCCGTCGAGCTCGAGCAGCGCGCCCTCGCGAATGCCGCCCCGCACGACCTTCAGAGGCGTGGCGAGCCGGGCCTGCAGCTCGGTGAGGATCGCGGCGCCTCCGGCGAGCGTGTCGACGCGATCGGCGTCGATGCCGAAGCGCGCGACGATCTCGGCGGCCGGCGTCACGGCGAGCAGGGCGAGCGCCGCTTCGAGCTCGTCGCTCCCGAGCCGGGAGCCGACGATGCGCTTCAGCGCGCGTGCGCTGCCGCCGACGGCGAGTGCCAGGCGCGGCTCCGGCGGATCGAGGTCGTGGATGTACGCGGACGCTTCCGCCCTGGCGGCACCGATCGCGGCCTGGCCCGGCGGATCGGACTGGAGCAGCCTGCTCGTGAGGCGCTGTGAACCGAGGTCGATCGAGCGCAGCCATTCCGGGCCGTCGCGGCGCGTGCCGACGACGACCTGCGCCGAGCCGCCTCCGACGTCGACGACGGCGACGCGACGCCGGGCTGGGGGCGCTGCGACCGCGACCGCGCCGACGAAGCCGAGCTGGGCTTCCTCCGCCGCGCTGAGGATGCGGGTGGAGCATCCGGTGACGGAGGCAAGCACGGCAAGCAGCTCGTGCCCGTTCTCCGCCTGGCGACCGGGGCTTGTGATCAGCACTTCGATCTCGAGGGCGCCGGCGGCGCGTGCGTCGTCGGCATACGAGCCGACGAGCCGGCCTGCAGACTCGAGCTTCTCCTTCGGGATCGCGCCGTGCAGCTCGACATCGGCGCCGAGGTGCAGCATCTGGCGTTGCGAGAGGACCTGCCGGCCCCCGTGCACGACAACCAGGCGCACGGTGTTGGAACCGACGTCGATGACCCCAAGCATTCCACCGTCATGGTGACGACCCCACACGACGGCGTGACCTAGTGGGTGCGTGCTAGCCGCCGTGCGCGCTCACGTCTGCGCATGAACATTGCCTGGGCCGGGCGCCTGCGCTCGCTCTTCTTCGGCGTGACGCGCTTCCAATCGCCCTCCGGCTGGAGCTCCCAGGCCTGGGAGTTGTCCGCGAGGAGTGCCTTGAAGATCGATTCGAGCTCGTTTCGGACCTGCGTGTCCTCGACGGGCATGACGACCTCGATGCGGTGGTCGAGGTTGCGCGGCATCAGGTCGGCGCTGCCCAGCAGATAGTCGCGCCGATCGCCTGCCTCGAAGCAGTAGAAGCGGCTGTGCTCGAGGAAGCGTCCCAGCACCGAGCGCACGTGGATGTTCTCGCTCAGTCCCGGCACGCCCGGCAGGAGGCTGCAGTTGGCGCGGATGATGCACTCGATCTGCGCACCCGCCTGCGACGCCTTGTAGAGCTCCTCGATCACTTCGGGATGCGTGAGGCTGTTGCACTTGATCCGGATGCGCGCGTGCTTTCCCGCGGCGGCCGCATCTGCAACGTTCTTGATCCGCTCGACGATCTTCTTGCGGAGGTTGAACGGCGACACGAGCAGCCGGCGGAAGCGCTGAGGACGGCCGAAACCGGTGACGAAGTTGAAGAGGTCGGCGATGTCCTCGCCGATCTCGGCGTCGGCCGTGAACACACCGACGTCCTCGTAGATCCGCGCAGTCGTCGCGCTGTAGTTGCCGGTGCCGATGTGGACGTAGCGCCGCAGCTCGTCGCCCTCGCGGCGCACGACGAGCGTCGTCTTCGCGTGGATCTTCATGTCGGGGAAGCCGTAGACGACGTGGACGCCGGCCTGCTCGAGCGAGCGCGCCCACTCGATGTTCCGCCGCTCGTCGAAACGCGCCTTCAGCTCGACGACGCACACCACCTGCTTGCCGTTCTCGGAGGCCTTCATCAACGCCGGCGCGATCGCGGAGTCGTCGCTCGTGCGATAGACGGTCGTCTTGAGCGCCACGACGTGCGGGTCGTTCGCCGCCGCCTGCAGGAACGCCTCGACGCTCGTGGCAAAGGAGTCGTACGGATGGTGGACGACGATGTCCCGCCGGGCGATCTCTGCGAACAGCTCGTCGCTCCCGACCGCGAGCCGGCGCTGGGTGAACGGCAGCCAGGACTCGTACTTCAGATCCGGACGGTCGAGCGAGTAGAGCTGCGTGACGTCGGCGAGGTCGAGCAGGCCGCGAATCCCGTAGACCTGGTCGGAGGAGATGCCGAGCCGCTCGACCAGCTTCGACAGCATGTCGCGCGAGATCGAGTTCGACACCTCCATGCGCACGACCGCGCCGAACCGGCGCTTGCGCACCTCGGACTCGACCGCCTCGAGCAGGTCGTCGGCGTCGTCCGAGATCTCGGTGTCTCCGTCGCGGGTCAGGCGGAACAGCGCGCGCTGCGCGATCTCCATCTCCGGGAAGAGCCGCGGCAGGAAGTGGGCGAGCACCGATTCGAGCGGCACGAGCAGGCCGCGCGTGCCGATCGCGACAAACCGCTCGAGCCCTTCCGGCACCTTGACGCGCGCGAAGCGCTCCTCGCCGGCCTCAGGGTCGCGGACGAGCACGGCGAGGCTGAGCGACAGGCCCGAGATGTACGGGAACGGCTGTCCCGGCCCGACGGCCAGCGGCGTGAGCACCGGGAAGATGTGGTGGGTGAAGACGTGCTCGAGCTCGGTGCGCTCGTCGTCGCTCACGTCCTCGACGCCACCGACGACGATCCCTTCGGCGGCGAGCGCGGGGCAGAGCTTGTCCCGCCAGAGCGCCGACTGCTCGGCGGTCAGCGCCAGTGCGCCTCCGCGGATCTCGGCCAGCGCCTGCTGCGGCGTCCGGCCGTCCGACGAACGGACGGCGAGGCCCGAGATGACCTGGTCCTGCAGCCCGGCGACCCGCACCATGAAGAACTCGTCGAGGATCGACGAGACGATCCCGCAGAACTTGACCCGCTCGAGCAGCGGCTCGTTGGGGTCGGCGGCCAGCTCCAGCACGCGCCTGATCAGATCGAGTTGCGAGAGCTCCCGGTTGAGGAGCGTGTCGTACCCGGTATCAGAGCGCGGTTGGACCAGTGTCGCCACAATCTCTATTCTCGCCGATCTGAAGTGAACGCGGGGTTGCGGTTTGGTTACCGAGGCGGCTCACCGGCCCGGTCCGTATGCTTGGCGGCGCATGCGGAACGACCGCCTCCTCGTCACGCTCGCCATCCTCGCGGGCCTCGTCCTGATCGTGATTGCGGTCATCTACTGGGTTGAGCCTGCGAAGTCGCTGCCCGGCTTCTTCCCCGGCCACCAGGCCGGATCCGGCCACCACCACGCCAAGCACGGGATCGCGGCGTTCTTCGTCGGGCTCGCCTGCTTCGCGTTCGCGTGGTTCCGCTCGGGCCCGAAGCGCGCCACCCCCGTCACGTGATTCTCGCCGCGCTGATCTCGTATCCCCGCGCGATCGTGCTGGGGCTGTTGCAGGGCGTCTCCGAGCTGTTCCCTATCTCGAGCCTCGGGCACACGGTGATCCTGCCGAAGCTCCTGGGCTGGAACATCCACCAGAACGGCGACTACTTCCTGTCGTTCCTCGTCGCGACGCACCTCGCAACGGCGATCGTGCTCTTCTGCTTCTTCTGGCGCGACTGGGTGCGCATCCTGAAGGGGATCGGCCGCTCGCTGCGCGACCGGGAGATCGGCGATACGGACGCGGACGCCAAGCTCGGCTGGCTGCTCGTCGTCGGAACGATCCCAGCGGGGATCCTCGGCCTGCTCCTGCAGGACACGCTGCGCAAGGCGTTCGCCTCCGGGTCGATCGCCGCCGGGTTCCTGATCGCAAACGGCTTCCTCCTGTACGGCGCGGAGCTCCTGCGCCGGCGGGCGCCGCAGACGGATGCCGACGACGACGTCCGGATCGCACGCCGGGTGAGCTTCCCCGCCTCCTTCCTCGTCGGCGCTTTCCAGTCGCTCGCGCTGATCCCCGGGTTCTCGCGCTCCGGCGCCGCCATGGGCGGGGGCCTGTTCGTCGGGCTCTCGAACAAGGATGCGGCGCGGTTCGCGTTCCTGCTCGCGACGCCGATCATCGGAGCCGCGGCGTTGCTGAAGCTCCCGCAGCTCTTCGGCCCGACCGGGGACGGCGTGCGCGGTCCGGCACTCGTCGCGTCACTGTGCTCCGCGGCGACTGCGTATCTCGCCGTGAAGTTCCTGATGCGCTACTTCGAGACGAAGACGCTGACGCCGTTCGCGATCTACTGCTTCTGCGCGGGACTTGCCTGCACGATCTGGTTCGCGGTCTAGGCGAGTCCGGTGGCGCTCAGGCTGACACCGCAGAAGCGCGAGTTCTTCGTCCTGTACACCCAGGCATCCGCCAACGCGCGCGACATCGCCCGCGCCCTGGTCGAGCTGCTCGAGGAATGGCCGGACGACCGCGGGCGCCTGCGCGACATCCGAGAGCTCGAGCACGAAGGAGACCGCCTCACGCACGAGGTGATCAATCTCCTCAACCGCACGTTCGTGACGCCGTTCGACCGCGACGACATGTACCGGCTCGCGTCCGTGATCGACGACGTGTGCGACCACATCGACGAGGCTGCCGACAACATCGACGCGTACGAGGTGCGCGACGTCCCCGCCAAGGCGCGCCAGCAGGCCGAAGTCATCTACCGCGCCGCGTCGCGATTGCACGATGCGGTGAGCGTGCTCGAAGGCTTCAAGGACTCGAAGAAGGAGCTCGCGGCGCTGCGGGAGCTCGAGGACGAGGGCGACCACCTCTCCCGCGAGGCGATCGCGGATCTGTTTCGCTCGGGGGCCGACCCACTGACGATCATCCGCTGGAAGGACATTCACGAGCAGCTCGAGGAAGCGGTCGACGCATGCGAAAACGCCGCCGACGTCCTCGAAGCGATCCTCGTCAAGAACCGGTAGCCGTGACGCTGCTCATCGTCACGATCCTGTTCGCGCTGCTCTTCGACTTCACCAACGGCTTCCACGACACG
>Ga0265316_10004517_pt1 | contig 13828 bp, 11 predicted proteins | sample 4522metaG_FD_202092 | JGI IMG/M metagenome (GOLD analysis project Ga0265316, IMG submission 202092) | Rhizosphere microbial communities from Carex aquatilis grown in University of Washington, Seatle, WA, United States - 4-5-22 metaG | ecosystem: Host-associated > Plants > Roots > Rhizosphere >... | reverse complement strand
GGCTGCCTGCGCATGACGGGGGCGAATTCACGCCTTGCTCTCTGGCTTGGCGTCTGACCTGTGCAAACCCTCGCCCTGCTACACTGATTTCATGTTCGTTCCACGCCAACAGACCAGAGGTGCACACGACCGGGGAGCCTGGCCCTGGCGTCGCTGATGCCTGCCTGAAGACACCGCATACGCCGCACGCGCTGTGTCCCTGCACACGCCGTCGGTGACCTTGTCTGTTCCCATGCCAGCGCCGCGCACCCTGCCGCGCCTTGGCTGACGCACCTGGGGCACGGAGGCCCCGCGAACCATGATCACCCACACCGAATTCCAGGCCCTGGCCGCGCAAGGGCACAACCGCATCCCCCTGGTCGCCCAGGCCCTGGCCGACCTCGACACCCCGCTGTCGCTCTACCTCAAGCTCACGCAAGGACGCCCGCAAAGCTTCCTGCTGGAGTCGGTGGTGGGCGGCGAGCGCTTCGGGCGCTACTCCTTCGTGGGCCTGCCCGCGCGCACGCTGGTGCGGGCCACGGGCCGCCACGTCGAGGTCGTCACCGATGGCGCCGTGGTCGAGTCCCACGAGACCAACCCGCTGGACTTCATCGCCGCCTACCAGCAGCGTTTCAAGGCCGCGGTGCCGCAAGGCCTGCCGCGCTTTTGCGGTGGCCTGGCCGGCTACTTCGGCTACGACACGGTGCGCCACATCGAGCCGCGCCTGGCCCGCCGCCCGGACACGCCCAGCATCGGCACGCCCGACATCCTGCTGCTGCAATGCGAAGAGCTGGCCGTCATCGACAACTTGGCCGACCGCCTCTACCTGATCGTCTATGCCGATCCGGCCCAAGCAGGTGCCTACGACCGCGCGGTGGCCCGCATCGGCGAGCTGCAAGCCCAGCTCAACGCCGTGGTGCCGGTGCCGCCCATCGCCGCCCTGCCCGAGGCCGAGCGCCATCCTGTGGAGCGCCACTTCGCCAAGGCCGATTTCGAAGCCGCCGTGCTGAAGTGCAAGGACTACATCGCCGCGGGCGACTGCATGCAGGTGGTGATCGGCCAGCGTCTGGAAAAGCGCTTCACGGCCTCGCCGCTGAGCCTGTACCGCGCGCTGCGCTCGCTCAACCCCAGCCCCTACATGTACTACTACGACCTGGGTGACCACCACGTCGTGGGCTCCAGCCCTGAAATCCTGGTGCGCCAGGAGCACAACGCCGAAGGCGGCGAGACCGTCACCATCCGCCCGATCGCTGGCACGCGCCCGCGCGGCGCCACGCCTGAAGCCGACGTCGCCAACGAGAAAGAGCTGCTGGCCGACCCCAAGGAGCGCGCCGAGCACGTCATGCTGATCGACCTGGCGCGCAACGACATCGGTCGCATCGCCAAGACGGGCACGGTCAAGGTCACCGAGGCCTTCGGCATCGAGCGCTACTCGCACGTCATGCACATCGTCAGCAACGTTGAAGGCGCGCTCAAGGACGGCATGACCGGCCTGGACGTGCTGCGCGCCAGCTTCCCCGCAGGCACCTTGAGCGGCGCGCCCAAGATCCGCGCCATGGAGATCATCGACGAGCTCGAGCCCGTGCAGCGCGGCGTCTATGGCGGTGCGGTGGGCTACCTGAGCTTCGCCGGCGACATGGACGTGGCCATCGCCATCCGCACCGGCGTCATCAAGGACCAGACGCTGTACGTGCAGGCTGGCGCCGGCGTGGTGGCCGATTCGGTGCCCGAGCTGGAATGGAAAGAGACCGAGGCCAAGGCCCGCGCCGTCATCCGCGCAGCGGAGATGGTCGAACAGGGGCTCTGAGCAAGCGCGCCCGCAGCCAAGCCTGCGCGGGCACTTCCAGCCCGCGGTAGCTCAGCACGGCCAGGCCGAAGGTCAGCCCCAGGTAGCCCAGCAGCCAGGCCGGCGAGGCCAGCGGCAGGCGCTCGGGGTGGCCGCCGCTCAGGTTGGCCACCAGCAGCTGCAGCGGGAAGTGCAGCAGGTAGCTGGCATAGGTGGTGTTGCCCAGCGTGGCGATCAGGCCCGCCACCGAGGGCGATGCAGGCCGCACCCAGCGCAGCAAGAGCAGCATGGCCAGCGGTGCCAGCAAGGCCGTGTAGAACATCGGGCGCAGGGCGCCCAGGGCGGTCACCGCCGTGCCGGCCACCAGCAGCAACACGCCTGCAGTCACCAGCGCCTGCTGCAGCCGCAGGCCCAGCCGCGCCACGGCCTCGTGCACGAGGTGCGTCAAGGCGCCCAGGTAGAAAAAGAACACGCACAGCACGATGGGGTGCTCGGTGCGTTTGCTGGCGTACACCGCGCCGGCCAGGCCGATCAGGCCCAGCACCTGCCACCAGCGCGTCACGCCCAGGCGGCACAGTGCGAAGAACAGGCCATAGACCAGCACCTCGATGGACACGCTCCAGATCGGGCCGTTGAAGGACCACTCCGAGCGCCCGGGCCAGTCGCTGGCCAGGAACAGCTGCAGCGCGAAATGCGGCCAGTCGTTGAACTGGTAGACGTAATCCACGCCGTGCTGTTGCCGGTACCACCACGCCATGGCCGCCACCGCCAGCAGTGTGAGCAGGTGCAGCGGGTAGAGCCGGGAGAAACGCAACACGGCGAAGCGCCAGGCCGAGACCTCGCCGTGCTGCACCGGCTGCGCGTACTTCCAGAAAAAGATGAAGCCCGACAGCGCCCAGAACACCTGCACGCCCAGCCAGCCGGCCTCGTAGAACGGCTTGAGCCAGCTGTAGAGCGGCTGCGCCGTCACGCTGAAGCCCTGGTGCGCCGCACCCACCACGTAGAAGTGGTTGTGGTGCCACAGCAGCACAGAGATGGCGCAGGCAAAGCGCAGCAACTCCAGTCCCAGCAGGGACTTGTCGCTGGCGTGGGGGGCGGGGGTCACGAGGGTGGGCAGCGTGGGCGCAGGGGCTGGCATAGAATGGCCATCATGCAGCAAGCACAGGTCGTGTCCATCCTCGTTATGAAGGATTTCCGCTGGTGGCGGTGACGCCAGCCACGACCACCTGACCCTGCGCGCCGGCCCCCCACCGTGCGGCCGCCCCAGACCAGGGTCCCGACCGGGGAAGGCCACAGACGTTGTGGTGCACGCCAGCCAGCCTGGCGCCCCGCGACGTCCGGCCCCGCCTGAGGGGATGGTACAAAGCCACCCCGTGAACCCATCCTGAGATGCGAGGATTGCGGCCATGCTGCTGATGATTGACAACTACGACAGCTTCACCTTCAACCTTGTCCAGTACTTCTGTGAACTGGGCGAAGAGGTCAAGGTGGTGCGCAACGACGAAATCACGCTCGACGAGATCGCAGCGCTCAAGGCCGACCGCCTCGTGCTGTCGCCCGGGCCCTGCTCGCCCGCCGAGGCTGGCGTGTGCGTGCCCGCGCTGCAGCGCTTCGCCGGCCAGCTGCCCATCCTGGGCGTGTGCCTGGGCCACCAGAGCATCGGTGCGGCGCTCGGCGGCAAGGTGGTGCGCGCGGCCGAGCAGATGCACGGCAAGACCAGCGTCATCACCACTGACGAGCAGGGCGTCTTCGCCGGCCTGCCCCGGCAGTTCACCGTGATCCGCTACCACTCGCTGGCCATCGAGCGGGCCTCCCTGCCCGACTGCCTGCACATCTCGGCCACCACCGAAGACGGCGAGATCATGGGCGTGCGCCACACCGCTTCTTTGACCGATGCGAACTTCGCGCCGCTGGAAGGCGTGCAGTTCCACCCCGAGTCCATCCTGACCGAGCACGGCCACGCCATGTTGGCCAACTTCCTGAAGATGTGAGGCGCGTGCCATGAGCCAGATCACCGACCAGCAGGCGCTGCAGCGCGTCATCGAGCACCGCGAAATCTTCCACGACGAGATGCTGGGCCTGATGCGCCGCATCATGACCGGCGAGATGTCGCCCGTGGTCATGGCAGGGCTCATCACCGGCTTGCGCGTCAAGAAGGAAACCGTGGGCGAGGTCACCGCCGCGGCCCAGGTCATGCGCGAATTCGCCACGCCCGTCCACATCGCCGACAAGGCCCGCCTGGTGGACCTCTGCGGCACCGGTGGCGACGGCGCCCACACCTTCAACATCAGCACCACGGCCATGTTCGTGGCGGCGGCGGCGGGCGCGCGTGTGGCCAAGCACGGCGGGCGTTCGGTGTCCTCCAGCACGGGCAGCGCCGATGTGCTTGAAGCCCTGGGCGTGGGCATCAACCTGCAGCCGGCCAACGTGGCGAAAGCCCTGGCCGAGACGGGCATCGGCTTCATGTTCGCGCCTAACCACCACGGTGCCATGAAGCACGCCGCGCCCATCCGCAAGGAGCTGGGCGTGCGCACGCTGTTCAACATCCTCGGGCCGCTGACCAACCCGGCCGGCGCACCCAACCAGCTCATGGGCGTCTTCCACCCCGACCTGGTCGGCATCATGGCACGCGTGCTGCAGCGCCTGGGATCGCAGCATGTGCTGGTGGTGCACGGCAGCGATGGCCTGGACGAGATCACCCTGGCGGGTGACACCCTGGTGGCCGAGCTGAAAGACGGCGAGGTGCGCGAGTACCGCATCCACCCGAGCCAGTTTGGCATCGCCGAGCACGACGGCTCCATGCTCAAGGCGCAGAGCCGCGAGATGTCGCAAGCCATCCTGCAGCGCGTGCTGGCCAACGAGCCCGGTCCGGCCCGCGACATCGTGCTGATGAACGCAGGCGCCGCCTTGTACGCCGCCGATGTGGCCGATAGCCTGGCAGATGGCATCGAGCGTGCCCGAGAGGCCCTGGCCAGTGGCGCCGCTGCGCGCAAGCTCGAACAGTTCGTGCAGGCCACGCAGCGCCTGGCCGCCACGCAATCCTGAGGCCCCGACCATGTCCGACATCCTGCAAAAAATCGTCGCCGTCAAGCACGAAGAGATCGCCCTGGCGCTGCAAACCCGCTCGCTCGCCGAGGTGCGTGCCCAGGCCGAGCAGCGCAACCGCGATCTGAACGATGTGCGCGATTTCGTGGGCGCCCTGCGTGCCAAGGTGGCCGCTGGCCACGCCGCCGTCATCGCCGAGGTCAAGAAGGCCAGCCCGAGCAAGGGCGTGCTGCGCGAGCATTTCGTGCCCGACGACATCGCCGCGAGCTACGCGCAACATGGCGCGGCTTGCCTGAGCGTGCTGACCGACGAGCGCTTTTTCCAGGGCTCGGCCGAGTACCTCAAGCACGCCCGCGAAGCCTGCAGCCTGCCCGTGCTGCGCAAGGACTTCATGGTCGATGCCTACCAGGTGTATGACGCGCGGGCCATGGGCGCCGACTGCATCCTGCTGATCGCCGCCTGCCTGGACGACGCCCAGATGCGCGACCTCGAAGCGCTGGCCCAAGAGCTCGGCATGGCCGTGCTGGTCGAGGTGCACGATGGCGAGGAGCTGGACCGTGCGCTGAAGCTCAAGACGCCGCTGGTGGGCATCAACAACCGCAACCTGCGCACCTTCGAGGTCACGCTGGACACCACGCTGGGCCTGCTGCCGCGGGTGCCGTCCGACCGCCTGCTGGTGACCGAGTCGGGCATCCTGGGCCGCGCCGATGTGCAGCGCATGCGCGACGCCGATGTGCACGCCTTCTTGGTCGGCGAGGCCTTCATGCGCCAGCCCGATCCGGGCGTGGCCTTGGCCGAGCTGTTCGCCTGAGCCGCGGAGGCCATGGCGTGAGCCAGGAGGCGTTCGCGTTCGGTGCGATGGAGGCCGTGGGCGCGCCGGTGCCGGCTTTGTCGCGCCCGCTGGACGCGTTGTTCGATGACCTGCCCGCCGACTGGCGTGCGCTGACCGACGCCTTCCGCGCCTCACCCGCAGGCCGCGCTTTGATCGAGCGAGTGGACGCCGCCCGCGAGGCTGGCGCCGTCGTCTACCCGGACGATGTCTTCGCCGCGTTGCGCCTCACGCGGCGTGCGGATGTGCGTGTGCTCATCCTCGGGCAGGACCCCTACCATGGGCCGGGTCAGGCGCATGGCCTGGCGTTCTCGGTGCGGCCGGGCATGGCCATCCCGCCCAGCCTGCGCAACATCCGCAAGGAGCTCCAGCGTGATCCGGGCCTGACGGCGCCCGCCCACGGTTGCCTGCAGGCCTGGGCCCAGCGCGGCGTGCTGCTGCTCAACACCGTGCTGACGGTGGAAGCCGGCCAGGCCGCCAGCCACGCGGCGTGGGGTTGGGAGGCGCTGACCGACGCCCTGGTGGCGGCGGTGGCCGCCGATGCCGCGCCCAAGGTGGCGATGCTGTGGGGCGCGCACGCGCAGCGCAAGGCCGCCTTGATGCGGCAGGCACGCCAGGCCTCGGGTGCGCCGATGGACAGCCTCTTGCTGCTGCAGAGCAACCACCCTTCGCCGCTGTCGGCCACGCGCGGGCCTGTGCCCTTCGTGGGCAACGGTCATTTCGGCCAGGCCCGGGCCTTCTGGGCCGAGCGCGGCGTGGTGCTGGACTGGGCGCTGGACTGAGCGTCAGTCGAAGTACCAGACGCTCATCACGCCCAGGTGGTTGGCTTCGAATTTCTCGCCCTGTGGGTCCTCGCGGTAGCGGTAGGACTCGAACACATAGCGGCCCTTCAGCCCCCATGAGGGCGTCACAGCGTACTCGGCTTCGACGATGAAGCCCGTGCTGGCCTTCAGGTCGGCTTTGCCGGAGGCAGTGACTTGCTGGCCGCCCGCGTTGAGCTTGACGTTGTCGAGCTTGAAGACGGGGTGGGTGGCCTTGCGCACACCAAAGCCGACGCGGGTGCGATCGGTGGCGTGCCACAGCAGGGTGGCTTCGATCGGCATGCGGCGAAAGCGGATCTTCTCGCCCTCGATGCCGTTGACCTGGTCGTTGTGGTACGCCCCGACCAGCTGCAGCGTCAGTGGCAACTCGCCCAGTCGGCGGCTGAAGCCCAAGCGCAGGTCGATGCCGCCGCCGGAGCTGACGTCTTCTCGGTAGGTGGGGCCGCTGCCGCCCTGGGGCACCAGGTTGACTTTCAGAAGGGTGTCGCCACCCGACGTGAAGCCCAGGCCGACAAAGGGCCGCCAGCCATTGCGCGTGTCGGGGGTGTCGAAGCCATCGGCAAAGCTGGAGGCCGCGGACAGCGACAAGGCGCACGCGATCATGGCGCGAGAGTGGCGCATGGCAATTCCCTGAAATGTTGTGATGGCGGAGATTGTGCCGCAGCATGGCGCGCCAGAAAACAGGGTGTGGTGCGTGTTTCCCGTGCATCAGGCAATGGGTTTCGTCATCCCTGAAATCACGCATTGCACACCCATTCAGGGGTGCATCAAGGCGGCGAAGTTTGCCAAAATCCACACGCTGACATCCCTTTGACGCCGTTGGGTCAACCGGCTGACTTGATTCCAAAGCCCAACATGCGACAGCATGTGCCGACCCCCGTCGAAAAATTGCTCCCATGGCCTTCACCACCACCACCGCTCCAGGCACCGCATGCTGCACCACACTGGGCGTGGTGATTGTCAATTACCAGACCTACGACCTCACGATGCGCTGTGTGGCCTCCCTGCTGGCGCAGGGCATTGCCGAGCCGGCGCACATCGTGGTGGTGGACAACGATTCCCCCGATGCCTCCGGTCCGCGTTTGCAGGCCGATTTGCCCGAGGGCGTGGTCACGCTGCTGTCGGGGCGCAACGGGGGGTTTGGCGCCGGGGTGAACATCGGCGTGGATGCGCTGGGCACCGACCTCGTGCTCATTTTGAATCCGGACACCTATTTCGAATCCAACCGCATGGACGTGATTCGTCAGATGTTCCATGATTCTCCGAAAATGGGCGTGGCCGGTCTCAAACTTGTGAACCCGGATGGCAGCTTGCAATATTCGGCGCGCAGGTTTTATTCCCTCCCCGATATCCTGGCGCGCCGCACCATGTTGGGGAAACTGGGCCCGCTGCGCAAACTGGAGCGCTCGCACCTGCTGACGCGCAAATGGCGCCAACCCTCGCAAACGCCTTTTTTCGAGGCCGACTGGGTGATGGGCACGGGCTTCGTGGTCCGTCGCAGCGCCTTCGAACAGGTGGGCCGCATGGACGAGGGCTATTTCCTCTACTTCGAGGAGGTGGACCTCTGTGCCCGCATGTGGATCGAGGGTTGGCAGGTGGTGGCCGTGCCTCAGGTGGCGCTGGTCCATGACCACCAGCGCAGCAGCGCGGCGGGCATCATGTCCCGCGCGGGCAAGACCCACCTGCGCAGCATGGCCCGCTTCTTTGCCAAGTTCGGTGTGCCCTGGTTGTCGCGCCCTTCGCGGGCCCGCATGGGCGCGGCCCTGGCGCGCTGGCAGGCGGCACAGCAAGGGGGTGACGTTGCGGGCGCGCCTGTGACCGAGCCGCAACACGGGGGCTGAGCCAAGCCCCCGCCTTCGCCATCGCCTGCCGTGTGACATGGGCCCCCCGTATCATCGGCGGGCACCGCGCCGGTCAGATCACCCGGTCCGGCCGTGCCCTGCGGCCCCCCTCCTGCTCCCGCCATGAACAAGACCCTTGCCTCCCTGCTGGCCAGCTTCCTCGCCATGCTCGCCCTGACGGCGTGCGTGCCGCCGGGCGTGCTGCAGGCGCCCCAGGGCTTCGACATCGCGCCCCACATGGTCACGCCGGCGCAGCTGGCGGCGCTGCCCAAGGTGCCCACGCGCATCCGGGCGGGCGACACCCTGCGCATCGTCCGTGACGCCCAGGACTCCGCCAGCCTGGACCTGCGCAACCTCGTCGATGACAGCCAGACCCTGAATTACGTGGTGCGCGCCGATGGCACCATCGCCTTCCGCTACGCCGGCCGCATCGAGGCTGCGGGCAAGACCCCCGAAGAGCTGGCCGAGGCGCTGCGCAGCAAGCTGTCGGTGTACTACCGCGAGCCCGGTGTGACGGTCAACATCACGACCTCGCCCAGCAGCAAGGTGGTGATTGGCGGGGCCGTGCGCACGCCGCTGACGGTGGACCTCTATGCCGTCTCCAACCTCGAGCAGGCCCTGTTCGCCGCAGGCGGCCTGTTGCCCGGCGCCGATCCGGCCCGCCTGGCCCTGTTGCGCCTGGACGAGCAGGACCGCTACCGCGTGCATTTCATCGACTTCTCCAACGTGCTCCAGCCCGACGCCGACGGACGCACGGCCGTCGCCTTGCAGCGCGGTGACATCGTCTTCGTGCCCAAGTCCAACGCGGGGGCTGCGGCCGATGGCGTGGACCTCTACTTCAACCAGTTGTTGCCGTTCTCGCGCGCCTTGGGCGTGAACGCCACGGCCAACGTCAACTGAGCCCCGGGGCCGCTGCCGCACACCATGATCGACATCCGCTCCCTGCGCGACCTGGTCCGCCTGTTCTACATCTTCCGCCGCGAGTTCTGGCTGGCCTTTGCCGGCGTGGCCGTGCTGGCCGTGGCGGGTGCCTTCCTGCTGCCACCGAAGTACACCTCGGACGCCCGCCTGCTGGTCAAGCCGGGCCGCGAGAACATGACCGCGCCCATCGAGGCCGCCGATCGCCAGGCCATCTACCCGCAAAGCACGACGCGCGACCCCATCCTCGACGAAGAGAAGATGCTCACCGGCCGCCCGGTGCTCATGCAGGTGGCGCGCCTGTACCTGGCCGAGATGTCGGCCGAACCCAAGCGCGAAGGCTTCGTGGGCCAGCTCAAGGAGGCCTTGGGCAGCGTGCGCAAGGCCGTGTCGGGGGCGGTGGGCAAGGCCTTCGCGGCCGTCGGCCTGGCCGAGGTGCAAAGCGAGGAAGAGGCCATCGCCGAGAAGCTGGCCGCGCGCTTTGCCGTCACGCACGGGCCGGGCTCCAACGTGATGGAGCTGAGCTTTGCCTGGGGCGACCCGGTGGTGGCGCAGCGGGTGCTGAAAAGCTGGATCCGCGTCTACCTCGATGAGCGCACGACGGTGCTGGGCCGCAAGACCCTGGTGACCTTCTACGAAGCCAAGGTGCGCGACTCCGACCAGCAGATCGAGTCGGCCAAGAGCCTGCTGCGCACGCGCCTGGTCAGCATCGACGGCACCAGCGCCCAGGAGCGCCTGGACGCGCTGACCAAGCGCCTCAACGACCTCAGCACGCGCCGTGCCGAGATCGCCGCCGAGCGCACGGCCTTGCTCAATGGCATCGGCTACGCCAACCAGCAGGTGGGCAGCCTGGCCAAGGAGACGGTGTCCGAGCGCGAGCTGGGCAACAGCCCGACCTTCCAGGCCTTGAGCACGCAGCTGGCCGACCTCAAGCGCCAGCGCGCCGATGCCCTGCGCATCTTCAAGGACACCGCGCCCACCATCGTGGCGCTCAACGAAAGCATCGCCACGCTGGAGGCCCAGCTCAAGACCGAAGACCGCGTGCTGCAGCGCTCCGAGCGCCGCACGCCCAACGAGCTCAACACGGTGATGGCACGCAACCAGCTGGAAAAATCCATGCGCTTGCGCGAGCTGGACGCCCTGCACACGGCCTTCGACAAGGAAGCCTCGCAGTTGGAGACCGTGCGCCGCAAGGTGCTGGAGACCGAGCCCGAGCTGGCCCGCCTGGAACAGGCCCTGTCGGTGGCCGAGAAGAGCCGTGCCCTTTACCTCGACAGCCTGGAGAAGGCGCGCATCGACCAGGCCCTGGACGACAACCGCATCAACAACATCGCCCAGATCCAAGAGGCGTCGCTCAACCCCAGCCGCAGCTCGCCCAAGAGCCTGTTGCTGCTGATCCTGGCCTTGCCGGCGGGCGGCCTCGTCGGCCTGGCGGTGGTCTACCTGTGCGCCATGTTCGACCAGCGCATCCACGATGGCGGCCGCTTCGAGGAACGCTTCGGCGTGCCGCTGTGGTCGGCCGTCAAGGACATCGACGGCAGCGGCCCCGACAACGATTTCCACGCCAGCCTCTACCGCATCTACGGCACCTTGCCGCTGGAACGCATCCAGCGCGAAGGCCTGGTGCTGGGCCTGAGCTCGGCGCGCAGCGGCGAGGGCGTGAGTTTCCTGATCGAGCGCCTGCAGACCTTGCTGCAAGCCCAGGGGCTGGCGGTGCGCGTCAACGCCCAGCCGGCCGTGGCCGCGCCGGGCGAGGTCGTGCTGCTGGAGGCTTCGGGCCTGCACAGCAACCGCGATGCTTTCGTGCGCCTGAGCCAGGCCCACCTCATCGTGCTGGTGGTCGAGGCCCGCGCCAGCACCGTGCCCGTGGTGGAGAACGCCTTGGGCGTGTTGCGCACGGCCTTCCGTAAGGTCGACGGCGTCATCCTCAACCGCCGCCGCTTCGAGGTCCCGCCTCACGTGCTGCGCTGGCTCCAGCGCTGAAAGACCCGCATGCGCCTGGCCCTGCTGTCGCCCCTGCCGCCCGAGCAAACGGGCATCGCCGATTACGCGGCGCACTGCCGCGCGGCCCTCAACCAGGCGGGCGTGGACGTGCTCACGCCTTTGCAAGGCCAGCGCCCGATCACGTCCCTGGCCACGGCCAAGGCCTGGGTGGCCGAGCGCGACTGGCGCCGCATCGACGTGGTCCACGCCGAGCTGGGCGGTGGCCGCCACTCCGAATTCCTGACCTTGTGCGCGCTGGCGTCCCTGCCCAACCGCCCGGCCTTGTCGGTCACGGTGCACGACCCCGAGCGCCTGATCTGGAAGCCCGTCAACGGCCTGTGGCGCGCGGTGAACGCATCCTCGTTGCTGCCGCGCGCGGCCAAGCAGGCCGTGGCCTTGCTGTCCGACCCCGTCACGCTGATGAGCGAGCGCGCCCTGGCCCGCAAGCTCGACGGCGTGGTGACCCTCACCCAGACCGGCGCCGACCGCCTGGCCAAGCGCATGAAGCTGGCGCCGGGGCGCGTCACGGTCATCCCGCACGGTGTGCTGACCCTGCCGCAGCGGCCTTTGCCCGACCTGCACGACGCGCTGGGCGAGGTCGCCATCAAGGTGCTGTACTTCGGCTTCATCTACAGCGGCAAGGGCATCGAGGATTTGATCGATGCGGTGGGACGCCTGCGCAACGAGGCGCCCGAAGTCGCGGGTCGCATCCGGGTGACGATCGCCGGTGGCACCGCGCCTGACATCGCCTTTGGCGGTCAGGGCAGCTACCTCGACCAGCTGCGCGAGCGTGCCGCCAAGCGCGGCCTGGCCGGCCAGGTGAGCTGGGAGTTGGACGTCGATGAGCACGACATCGCCGACCTCATCCAGCGCCACCACGTGATGGTGCTGCCTTACCGCGAATCGGCCAAGCTGGCCTTGCTGGGCCAGATGCGCGGCACCAGCGGCGCCCTGGCCTGGGCCATCGCGTGCGGCCGCGGTGCCATCACCTCGGACGCCCGCGCCTTTGCCGAAGAAATCAGCCATGGCAACGGCGCAGCCTACCGCCAGGGCGATGTGCCGGCGCTGGCCATGCGTTTGCGCGAGGTCGTCGAGCAGCCCGAGTTGCTGGGGCAATGGGCCAAACAAGCCAGCCTGATGGCCCAGGCCCGCGCCTGGCCGACCACGGGCCAGCGCTTCCTGGGGCATTTCCAGCGGGTGATGGCGCGAGCCGACCAGGTGCGGGGCGCGCGGGCCCAGGTGGGTGGCGATTCGGGGTGGGCGCGCAAGGAGTCGCTGTGAGCGCACCAAGCGCCCCGACCGTGCGCCGAGGCACGCTGCTGGCGCGTCGCCGTGCTTTGCGTCGGCTGGCCCAGGCTGCGGGAGCCGGCAGCGTGGTGGTTGCGGCCGGGGGCTGGCCGCAGGCGCAAGCCTGGTCGCTGCTGAACCGCGCGCCCCAGGCCCTGGCCCCCGTGCCGACGAAGCCGGTGGTGTGGGCCGATTTTCTGGGCGTCAACGCGCAACTCCAGTGGTTCGCACCCGAGGTCGCGCAACAGCAGGTCAAGCACCTGCAGGCGCTGGGCCTGAGCTGGGTGCGCCTGGCCTTGCACTGGATGCTGCTGGAGCCCGAACCCGGCCAGCACAAGCTCGAAGGCACCGACCGCATGATGGCGCTGGTGCAGCAGGCCGGTCTGCACAGCATCGTCTACGTGGTGGGCTCGCCGCGCTTTGCCAGCTCGGCGCCGGCCGGCGCGCCCTATGCCGACAAGTACCCGCCGTCCGACCCGAACGTGTACGCCCAGCGCATGGTGGCCCTGGCCCAGCGCTACCCCATGGTCGATGTCTGGCAGGTCTGGAACGAGCCCAACATCCCGGCCTTCTGGCAGCCCCGCATCGACCCCGAAGGCTACGCCCGCCTGCTGCAGCCCGCGGTGGCAGCGCTGCGCAAGGCCGTGCCCGACAAGCCCATCGCGATGGCGGGCATGGCGTACCACAGCGAGATGGCCGGCCGCGGCGGCCTCATGCTCGACGCCATGGGCAAGTTGGGCGCCTACAAGCTCAACCTCATCGCCTGCTACCACCCCTACACGGCCGAGCCGGAAGGGGCGGAAGATGGCGTGCGCGACTTCCTCACCCACACGCCCTTCGTCAACAAAGGCTTGCGTGCCTACGGCGTCAAGCAGATCTGGGCCACCGAGTGGGGCTGGTCCAGCTACGACGGCCCCAAGGAAGAGCAGCCCATCGTCGGCGAAGCGGGCCAGGCCGGCCACACGCTCAAGCGCCTGGCCCTGATGGCCACGCAGGACTTCGACCGCATCTTCCTGTTCACCCTGGCCGACCTCGACGCCCGGGCCGGGGTGCGCGACCGCCGCTATGGCCTGCTGCGCGAGAACGGCCGCCCCAAGCCCGTGTACCACGCGCTGCAGCGCTTCCTGGGCATCTGCGGGCCACGCTTGCTGCCGGGGGCGCCGGTGCGTGTGGCCGATGCCGATGGGCGCGAGGGGCGAGCGGGCAGTGCCGCCGAGGACCTGCCGCAAGGCCTGGTCAGCATCGCCTGGCAACGCGCCGATGGCAAGCGCCTGTGGATGGCCTGGGCCCATGCGCCCATGACCGTGGGCCTGCCGGGCCTGAGCCTGGGTCAGGGCAA
>Ga0265316_10004513_pt1 | contig 13832 bp, 9 predicted proteins | sample 4522metaG_FD_202092 | JGI IMG/M metagenome (GOLD analysis project Ga0265316, IMG submission 202092) | Rhizosphere microbial communities from Carex aquatilis grown in University of Washington, Seatle, WA, United States - 4-5-22 metaG | ecosystem: Host-associated > Plants > Roots > Rhizosphere >... | reverse complement strand
CAAACACGGACACGATGTCGAGCTTGCGGGTGTCGCCGGTGATGCAGCCGGGCAGGATGGTGCCGCCATAGACGAACACCGCCGGGCGGTTCATCCGCGCCATGGCGATGATGGCGCCGGGCATGTTTTTGTCGCAGCCGCCGATGGCCACAAAGCCGTCCATGCCGGCGCAGCCCACCACGGTTTCAATGGAATCGGCGATGACCTCGCGCGAGACGAGCGAATATTTCATGCCTTCGCTGCCCATCGAGATTCCGTCGGAGATGGTGATGGTGTTGAAGACGATGGCCTTGCCGCCCGCCGCGTTCACGCCCGCTTCGGATTCGAGCGCAAGCTTGTCGATGTGCATGTTGCAGGGCGTGACGTTGCCCCAGGTGGAGGCGACGCCGATGAGCGGTTTTTTGAAATCTTCCGCTTTGAAGCCGACGGGATAAAGCATGGCGCGCGCGGCGGCGCGTTCGTCGCCATCAAACACGACGCTGGAAAAGGGGCGGAGCGAATTGGAGGATTTGGGCTTTTTCATTGCCCGGAAATCCTGCCAGAAAAGACGGGCCGCGGCAAGTCGATGGGTGACAGGCTTAAAAACTGCGGTTCAAAGCATCCGAATACACGTGTTGAACAGAAACAACTCCCTCTCCCCGCCATAGCGGGGAGAGGGTTGGGGCGAGGGGATTTGAATCTAAAAACATTGGCTTTCTCGCTCTCCAATGGAATTCAAAAAGACGCACCGCCTCTCCCCGGCCCTCTCCTCCATTGCATGGAGGCGAGGGGGAAAAATCGGTGCGGGTGTCACGCCACAGGCTCGACGCTACAGCCGTTATTGCTGCGCGGTATGTTCCTGCCAGCCGCCGCCGAGGGCCTGATAGAGGTTGATCAGATTGAACAGGCGCGAGTACTGGGATTGGATAAAATTTTGCTGCGCGTTGTATAGAGCTTGCTGGGTGGTGAGAACGTTGAGTGAACTGTCAACGCCGCTGTGGAAACGTGCTTCGGTGAGGGTGTAAGTCTGCTGTTCGGCCCGAACCAGGGCCTGGTTGGCCTCCAATTGTGTTTGTACGGTCGCTTGCACGGCGAGCGCATCAGCGACTTCCCGGAAGGCGGTTTGAATGGACTTTTGGTAACTGGCAACTTCGATGCTTTTGGCGGCTTTGACGGCCTGGAGTTCGTGATAGGCGGTTCCCGCTGCGAAAATGGGCCAGACGATTTGCGGTGAGAACTGCCATGCCTGCGAGCCGGGGGCGAACAAGCCTTCGAGGGTCGTGCTTTCGGTGCCGCCCTGGCCAGTGAGCGTGATGGTTGGGAAAAAGGCGGCCCGGGCAACGCCGATGTTGGCGTTGGCAGCCTCGAGCTGATGTTCAGCTTCCAGCACGTCCGGACGGCGCGCAATCAAGTCCGACGGCAGGCCCGCCGGGATGTCGGACAAACAAATCTGCGGATTGAATGGCTGCGGCGCGGGAAGGTCGCCGGGCAACGGGCGACCGATCAGGAGCACGAGATAATCTTCGGCCTGGGCGAGTTGTTGTTCGTAGCCGGCGACGGCGGCCCGTGTGGTCTGCATCTGGGTTTCGGCGACATCCAAATCGAGTTCGGAACGGACGCCGGCATCATAGCTGCGTTTGGTCAGGTCATAGGAATTACGCGTCGCATTCAACGTTTCGCGGGCGACGGCGAGTTGTTCGGTCAATTCGCGTTCCGTCAGGTAAGCCGCGCCCACTTCGGCCACCAGCGCGATTTGGGCGCTTTTCCGGGCTTCTTCGGTGGCGAAGTAGGTTTCCAACGCCTGCTTTTTCAAGCTGCGCACGCGGCCGAACAGGTCCAGTTCATAGGAGGCGACGCCCAGGTTCACATTAAAGTCATTGAAGGTGGTGGAACTGCCATTGCCGGCGAAACCGAATGGGGTGCGTTGGCGCTTGCCGTTGGCGTTGATGTCCACGGTGGGAATCAGGGCGTCCCGCTGGACGTGGTAGAGGGCGCGGGTTTGGTCCACGTTGAGCATGGCCACGCGCAAGTCGAGATTGTTGGTCAGGGCCAGCTCGATGAGTTGCTGCAGGCGCGGGTCGCGGAAGAATTCGCGCCAGCCGATGTCGGCGGCGGGAACAGCGGCCGCGACGGTCGGGCTTGCCGGGTGTCCCGGCATCTGGGGCCAGGTTGGTGAATAGACTGCGGTCGGGCGGTGATAGGTCGGCGCCAGCGTGCAACCGGCCAGAACGATGACGCACACGGTAGCCGCCGACGTAAGGAGGCGGATCTTTGCGGACCGGCTGCCCCGACGCACCGTCTCGTTACCTCGGCGGCTGCATGATTTAAGATATTTGCTCATGGCTTGGCCGTATGGTTGGTGTCGTCGGCGTCGTCCAGGCCCGACGGTTTTGGCGGAAGCATGGTGTGCGTTGGTTTTTGGGATTTAAAGATCCGGCGGACGAGCACGAAGAACACCGGCACAAAGAGGATGGCCAGCGCGGTGGCTGTAATCATGCCGCCCGCGACGCCGGTGCCGATGTCGTGCCGGCTGGCCGACCCGGCGCCGGTGCTCAAGGCCAGCGGCAGCACGCCGAGAATGAACGCCAGCGACGTCATCAGAATCGGACGCAACCGCATATGCGCTGCTTCCAGCGTGGCCTCAATCAAACCCTTGCCCTGCGCCTGCAGATCCTTGGCGAATTCGACAATGAGGATGGCGTTTTTAGCGGACAAACCGACGATGGTGAGCAGACCGACCTTGAAGAACACGTCATTGGGCAGACCACGAAACGTGGCGGCCAGCAACGCGCCGAGGATGCCGAGCGGCACGACGAGGATGACCGCGACCGGGATGGACCAGTTTTCGTAGAGCGCGGCCAGCGCCAGAAACACCACGATGAGCGACAGCGCATAAAGCATGGGCGCCTGTTTGGCCGACAGGCGTTCCTCGAAGGACTGGCCGGTCCATTCATAACCAAAGCCTTTGGGCAATTGTTGGGCCAGCTTTTCCATGGCGGTCATGGCCTGGCCCGTGCTCTTGCCCGGCGGCGCGGAGCCGACGAGTTCCAGCGCTGGAACGCCGTTGAAATGTTGCAACGACGGCGAGCCGTAAATCCAATGCAACGTGGCCACGCTGGCCAGCGAAACCATCTGGCCGCTGCTGTTGCGCACAAAAACCCTGCTGACATCCTGGGGCAACATGCGATACGGAGCGTCGAGTTGGGCGATGACCCGTTGCACGCGGTTGCCGTTGACAAAATTGTTGATGTAATCCGAACCGAAATAGGTGGTGAGCGCCGTGTTCAAGTCTGCCAGCGAAACTCCCAGCGCGCTGGCTTTGGCCTGGTCGATGTCCACCTTGAGCTGCGGCGTGTCCTCCAATCCCTGGAAGCGCAACTGAACGATGTCCTGATTGGTCGCGGCCATCGCCAACAACTGGTTGCGCGCCTGCATGAGCTGGTCATGGCCAAGGCCGGCCTGGTCCTCCAGCTCGAAATCGAACCCCGAGGAAATGCCCAGTTCGGGAATCGGCGGGGGATTGATGGGATAAATGATGGCATCCTTGATCTGGCCCAGGGCCATGAAGGCGCGCATGATGATGGCGTCCACCCCGTGTTGCGCGCCATGACGCTGGCTCCAGTCCTTCAAATGAACAAAAGCGAGGGCGGCGTTCTGGCCCTGGCCGTTGAAACTGAAGCCGGCGACGTCCACCATGCCCGCCACTTCAGGCTGTTGCAAATAGTAACCCTCCACCTGCTTGAGCACGTCCACCGTGCGTTCCTGGGTCGCGCCCACCGGCAATTGGACGATGGTGATGAAATAACCCTGGTCTTCATCCGGCAGAAAGGACGATGGCAAACGAATATAAAACCAGCCCACGACCACGACGATCGCCAGATAAATGAACAGGTAGCGCGGCGTCTTGTTGATGGTCCGGCCCAGCAAGCCTTCGTAGTTTTTGCGGGTGGCGGCGAAACCGCGGTTGAACCAGCCGAAAAATCCCTGTTTCCGCAAATGATGCCCTTTTTCAACGGGCTTGAGCAGCGTGGCGCACAATGCCGGCGTCAGGGACATGGCCAGAAAGATGGAGAACAACATGCACGAAATCAGCGACAACGAAAACTGGCGGTAAATGGCGCCGACCGAGCCGCCAAAGAACGCCATGGGAATGAACACCGCCGTCAACACGAGCGAAATGCCGATGAGCGCGCCGGTGATCTGCTTCATCGCCTTGATGGTCGCCTCGCGCGGCGGCAGGCCTTCCTCGCTCATGATGCGTTCCACGTTTTCCACCACCACGATGGCGTCGTCCACCAGTTCGCCCACGGCGAGCACCATGCCGAACATGGTCAGGACGTTGATGGAAAAGCCGAGCGCGTACATGACGGAAAATGTGCCCAGCAACGCCACCGGGATGACGATGGTGGGAATGAAGGTCGCCCGGACGTTTTGCAGGAACAGGAAAATGATCAGGAACACCATCACGATGGCCTCCACCAGCGTCGTGACCACTTCCCGGATGGAAGCGCGCACGAATTCGGAGCTGTCGTAGGGAAAATCCACCTGCACGCCCGCCGGGAAAAATTTGGAAAGCTCCGCCACTTTCGCGTGGACGGCATTGGCGGTGGCGACGGCGTTGGCCGACGGCGCCAGCCGGACGCCCACGGCGGCGGCCGGACGCCCGTTTATCCGCGCCTGCAGGGCATAACTTGAGCCGCCCAGTTCGACGCGGGCCACATCGCGCAAATACACGCGCGAGCCGTCGGGATTCACCCGCAGCAAAATACCCTCGAATTGCCTGACCGTGTTCAACGTGCTTTGGCCTTGCAAGGTGACGTTTAGTTCCTGTCCCTTCACCGCCGGGCGCGCCCCGAGTTGTCCCACCGGGACCTGCGTGTTTTGCGCCTGGATCGCATTGATGACGTCGTTGGCATCGAGATTGTAGCTTTCCAGCCGGTCGGGGTTCAGCCAGATGCGCATGGCGTATTCGGTGCCGAACAGGTCCGCCTCGCCCACGCCGGTGACGCGGCGGATGGGATCGAGCACGCTCGCCGAAATGAAATTGCCCAGCGCGACGTCGCTCACCTCCTTGTTGGTGGACGACAGGGCGAAAAACATCAGGAAGTTGCGGGTGGATTTGACCACCGTGATGCCCGCCTGCTGCACCGTCTGGGGCAGATTGGGGACCGCCAGTTGCAGCTTGTTCTGCACCTGCACCTGCGCGATGTCCGGACTGGTGCCGGACTGGAAATAAAGCGTCACGGTGGACTGCCCGCTCGCGCTGCTGCTGGACGACATGTAGAGCAGGTTGTCGATGCCGTTCATCTGCTGCTCGATGACGGACGTGACCGTGTCCTGCACCGTTTCCGCCGACGCGCCCGCGTAGGTGGCGTTGATGGCGATGGACGGCGGCGCGACGGTGGGATATTGAGCGACCGGAAGATGGGTGACGGCCAGAACCCCTCCCAGCATGATGAGCAGGGAAAGCACCCAGGCAAAAATCGGGCGATCAATGAAAAATTTTGGCATGGTGATGTTCGATTATTTTCCCGGGGCCGATGCCGGCGGAGCGGGGGAGCTGTCGCCACCGGAATTAAATGGGACAGGTTTTGCCACCATCCCCGGCTGGACCTTTAGCAGGCCCTCGACGATGACGTGTTCTCCTGCCTTCAGCCCGTCCGTGACGATCCATTTGTTGCCCACGGCCTGGCCGATTTTAATCATCCGGGCTTCCACCTTGCCGTCCGCGCCCACCACCATCACGCTGGCAATGCCATTTGCGCCGACGCTGACGCCGCGCTGGGGGACCGTGATGGCTTTGGCGTCCACCGCCTGTTCCAGCAATCCGCGCGCAAACATTCCCGGCAGGAGCAGGTGGTCGGGATTGGGAAACTCGGCCCGCAGGGTGATCATGCCACTGGTCGGGTCCACCGTGACATCGGAGAACAACAGTTTGCCGGGTTGCGGGTAAGTTGTTCCGTCGTCCAGCAACAACGTCACCTTCGCCTCGCCGGGCGCGGCACTTTTGAGCGCGCCGCTGTCCAGTTCGCGCCGCAGCTGCAGCACTTCGGTGCTCGATTCGGTGAAATCACAATAAATCGGATCCAGTTGCGTGACCAGGGCCATCTCCGTCGCGGCGCTTTGGCTGACCAGCGCGCCTTCGGTGACCAGCGCCGCGCCGATGTGTCCGGAAATCGGCGCGGTGACGGTGCAATAACCGAAATTGACCGCGGCGATTTCCTGCGCGGCTTTGGCCTGGGCCGCCGCGGACACGGCATTGTCGTAATCCTGCTTGCTCACGGCATTGATGCCCACCAGCGGTTCGTAACGTTGCGCCAGCAGTTGCGCCTGCATCAGGTTGGCGTTCGCGCTGTCGAACGCGGCTTTGTATGGCGCAGGATCAATCTGGTAAAGGACTTCACCGTTTGTGACTTCGGCGCCTTCGCGGAAACCCCGATGCAACACGATGCCGTCCACGCGCGCCCGAACCTGCGCCACGCGGACCGGGTCAATGCGCCCCGGCAATTCCGTCGTCAACGCCACCGATTCCGGCGTAATGGTGACGACGCCGACCTCCGGCGGCGGCATGGCGAATGGCGCCTGCTGACGGCCGCAGCCGGCCAGCGCCAGCAAGCTCAGTGAAGCCATGATTCCCAAAATCAATGCGACGTACCGCTGCGTCATCAGGTCCCGTCGTCCGTCCAGATTTGTATTCATTTTTTATCGTCGTTTCCGCCGGTTTGTTTTCACTCAATTTGCCGCATCAATGGCCTGCCGGGCACGCAGCCCGGCCGCCGCAAAGGCGATCAGGCGATGGACCAGCTCCTCCGTGTTCAACCGTTTGTGCATCCCGAGCGGCATCAAACTCGGTTTGCCGCTGATCAGCAAGGCGTGATGCAGCGCGCCCCCGATAAAACTGATCCGCCAGAACAATTCCTGTTCAGGAAGCCCCGGCAGCGCCCGCAAAATCGCCGCGTTGAACCGCTGAATGACCTTTTCAAAATGCGAATGAATCAACCGTTCCACCGCCGCGTCCGGTTCGCTGAGACAGCGCCCGAAAAGTTGCATGAATGTCTTGCTTCCGCAAGTGCCGGCAAAGGACTGTTCCGCCGCCGGACGGATTAGCGCCTCCAGAATGACTTCCAGCCGGACGGGCTTGTCCTGGGCCTTTTGCTCCGCGGCATTCAGCAAGGCCAGCCGTTGTTGATTCAACGGCGTCAACCGCCGGCTGAAAATTTCCGTCACCAATTCCTGTTTGGAGCCGAAATGATAATTGATGGCGGCCAGATTGGCCCCGGCGGCGCGGGTGATATCGCGGATGGAAACCGCTTCAATGCCGCGCTCGGCGAACAATCGTTCCGCCGCGTCCAGCACCCGCTCCCGCGTTTCCGCGGGCGGCAGGCGGTGCGGCGGCGGGGCGAATCTTATCAATGCGCGTTTCATGGTTCAAACATGCGTTTGGAACATACGTTTGATTTGTTTTCGCGCAATCTTTTTTTTAAGTTTTTTTTCGGTCCATGGCTCCCCGGCTGAAAGCCGTTGGGCCATGGAACAAAGGAATGCGGAGGCCGGGGCTGTCCGGGTCGGGAACAAACGTCGAATGGGCTTGCCTTTGCCAGGGACTCGTGAAATAAGGCAGCCGGTCTGTTTCGCTCCTGACGGGCGGCAGGCGAATGAGCGTGGGAGAGATGGCCGAGTGGTTGAAGGCACACGCCTGGAAAGCGTGCATACTCCAAAAGGGTATCGAGGGTTCGAATCCCTCTCTCTCCGCCACTTCGATTTGCATTGACCTTGAGGGAATTCCATAGAAATTTTTACGCAGCATTTGAATGGCTCCATTTTACATGAATTGCTCGAAAGGCTTGAGAGAGGGGCAGGCGGCTTTTCATGCTCCCTTTTCAGATGACATCCCTCATCGGCATGACTGATTTCAACCTGTCAACCATGGACAAGGGCGGGGCTTCCGGTTCACCCTGCCTGGCCGTCGTTGTTCCGGTCTATAATGAGGTGGCAACCATTGCCGAAGTGGTCAAAACAGTGCTGGCCCAGCCGTTGGTGCAGGAATTAATCGTGGTGGATGATGGTTCGAGTGACGGTGCCTGGGAGTTGTTGCAACCGCTGGCAAAATTGGACGGGCGCATCAAACTTTTCCGTCACGACACCAACCAGGGCAAGGGCGCGGCGTTGCGGACGGGATTTGCCCAGGTCACCGCCCCGCTGGTTCTGGTGCAGGATGCCGATCTGGAATACGATCCCGGCGAGTATTTGCTCCTGGTCAATCCCATCCTGACCGGAAAGGCGGATGTGGTCTTCGGCTCGAGGTTCATGGGCTCCAGCGCCCATCGCGTGCTTTATTTCTGGCATTCGCTGGGCAACCGGTTTTTAACCACCTTTTCGAACATGGCCACCAACCTCAACCTGACCGACATGGAGGCGGGCTTCAAGGCCTTCCGGCGGGAGGTCGTCCAGAAAATCCAGATTCAGGAAAGCCGCTTCGGATTTGAACCGGAGATTGTCGCCAAGGTCAGCCGGCTGAAGGTGAGGATTTACGAGGTGGCCATCTCCTACTACGGCCGGACCTATGCCGAAGGGAAAAAAATCGGGTGGCAGGACGGGGTCAGCGCCTTGCGTTGCATCGTCAAATACAACTTTTTCCCCACCACCTGAAGTTTCAACGCGCGATCCGCTCTGTTTTCCAAAGCGGACCATGACTGGGAAATGGCGCGCGGCCCAATACGGCGGACTTGGGCCCGACGACAGGAATTGACAGCGAACTCAATTCCGGAAAACGCTTCACCTCGCGCACCAGAACCGCCGCCACGTCGTCATAATAGATCAACGTCCAGCCGGTACGATGAGCCAGCGCTCTCGTGCCCGCCAGGTTCGTGGGCAGCAGGGCAAGATCGGCTTGATCAACGTCGAGCACTTTCCCGTCATAAGGTTGGCCATTGTAAAATTCCCAGTGGGCGGAAATCAGTTCGCGCGAATAGCAGGTGTCGAGCCGGCCGTCCATGGATGGCGGACAGCCCGGAAGACGAAAAATCACCATCTCGCCCCAATCGAAAAACACCAGCATCCGCCCGTGCAACTGGTGTTCCTGCAAAAAATCAACGGCACCGGTCGGATATTCGGAACGCGGGACCTCCATCGTCAACGGATGCTCCTTGTGCAGGGTGAAGGTGGCGACGCCGATTCCGACGGCAATCATTGCGCAGAGAACGGCGGCAAATTTTTGGAAGCCGCTGCGGCGGCCGAGCGTTTCCAGGTGTTCGAAATGCCGCCGGAACCTGACCAGGGCGCTGGCCAGATGCGGCGGCACCAGCGCGAGTGCCACCAGACAGAACAGGGGGGTGTTTCTTATGGCGCGCAATCCCAAAATGGCAAAGGCGGCCCACACGGCCAGTTCCCACCAAGCACGTTTTTGCCGTGTGAATGCCCAGCTGAAAGCGGCCAGGGCCAGCACGATGAAAAACGCGGCATGGTCCCAGCCCAGCGGCGTGGGATTCCATTCGGCAATTTGCGGCCGCAGCCAAAGGACGCTGCCCACCAGCCAGCGGAGCAGTCCCACGCCCCATGGATTGCACAACAGGGCGGCCCCGGCGGCGATGACGGCCAGCCATAAACTCAAGATAATCTTTAACGCATGCTTGCCAGCGGATTCGACGGCGGAAATCGGCGCCGCCGCGCTCCGGCCTTTATTCCATGCCAGTTGAATGGTGGTGGCTCCGGCTGCCAGGCCCAGCAATCCAAATCCCGCCAGCACGCCCCCGTGAGTGTTGATCCAGGCCAGGAACAACACCGGCAGTCCCAGTGCCCAAAGCCGTTTTCCGGAATGAATCTGCTGCAACAGCAGCAACTCCAGGGACAGAAACAGGGCGGTGAAAATTTGCGGGCGGGCGGCGAAGCCGTAGGAAATTTCCACCACGGCCAGGGCGCCCAATCCCCACGCCAGAAACCGGGCCGGCCATGCCAGGTGTTGCGCGCCCAGGCGCAGGCATACGGCGAAGGCCGCCAGACCGACAATCATTTTCAGGAGCAGAATGCCCAGGCCGCCCCACGCGGTATAAAACGCCGCCAGAATGATTTCGGCCACCCACTCATGATTGATCCAGGGCTGGCCGTTGGCGGTCCAGGAATAGATGTCCGCCTTCGGAATGGCGCCGCTGTGCAGCATTTGCCGGCCGAAGACGACGTGTCCCCACAAATCCGGGTCAACCGTATTTTCTGAAAACTGAAAAACGGCCAGCAACAGGACCGCCGCGCAAAACCAGAGTTTCAAATTATTCATCGGAATGAGTTCAGCCCGGCCCCAAAATAGCAGTTTGCATTTGGCTGCACAGCACAGATTTTTTTTCTGCAAGATTGACACCGGCAAGGCTCTTTTCTAGCTTCAACCGGCAAAGACACCACGCTTTGCCCCGAATGCACGTTCGGGGATTTTTATTGTCGGTAAACGGTTTGGGGACGACGAACGCCGTCCCTCCCAAAAAAGATATGGCAAACACAATTCTGGTCGGCGCCCAGTGGGGCGACGAAGGCAAAGGCAAAATCATTGACGTGCTGACGGAAAAGGCGGACCTCGTAGTCCGCTACGCCGGCGGCAACAATGCCGGGCACACCGTCTTTATCGGGAAAAAGAAATACATCCTGCATCTCGTTCCGTCGGGCATTTTGCGCAAAAACAAACTCTGCGTGATCGGCAACGGCGTGGTGGTTGACCCCGTCAGCCTCGTCGAGGAAATCCGGGGGCTGCGAAAACTCGGCGTCAAGGTTGGTGACAATCTCGTCGTGAGCGAGACGGCGCATCTGGTGTTTCCGTATCACCGCGAACTCGACGCGCAGCGGGAAAATCTCAAGGGCAAAAACAAGATTGGCACGACCAAACGCGGCATCGGCCCGGCCTATGGCGACAAGGCGGCACGCGTCGGGCTGCGCATGATTGACCTCGTTCATCCGGGACGGTTGGAGGAAAAACTGGGACGGCGGATTGTGGAAAACAACGAGGTGCTGCGCGTACTCGGCGCGAAGCCGCTCTCGTTTAAAAAGGTGCTTGCCGAATATCGCGCCGCCGCCAATTACTTGAAACCGTTTGTCGCCAACACGGTCGTGTTGTTGCACGAGGCGATGCGGTGCGGGGACGACATTTTGTTTGAAGGCGCACAGGGAACATTTCTCGACATTGACCACGGCACCTATCCGTTTGTCACCTCGTCGAACACGACGGCGGGCGGCGCCTGCACCGGTTCGGGCGTGCCGCCGCATCGCATGGACCGTGTGGTGGGCGTGATGAAGGCCTACACGACGCGTGTCGGCGAAGGGCCATTGCCGACGGAAAACGCTGAAATCGCCGACATGCTGCACGCCATGGGCCGCGAATTTGGCGCGACCACCGGCCGGGCGCGCCGGTGCGGCTGGTTTGATTCCGTGGCCACGCGGCACGCCACGATGGTCAATGGCATTGACGATTTGGCCGTCACCAATCTTGATGGATTGGACACGGTTGAAACCATCAAGGTTTGTGTCGCATACCGCCACGGCAAGGCGCGCTACGATTTCGTGCCGAACGACGCGCAAACGCTCGCGGAATGCGAACCGGTCTACGTTGAATTTGAAGGCTGGCGCACGCCGACGGACAAGGCGCGTTCATGGAAGCAACTGCCGTCCAAGGCCCGTGCCTATTTGAAGGCAATTGCCGAACTGAGCGGCGCAAAATTATTCATCGCGTCCGTCGGTCCGGCGCGCGAACAGACGATTTTTGTTTAAACTGTGGGAGGGTCGCCGTGTCGGCGACCCAAATTGGGGACGGCGACACGCCGTCCCTTCCAACGATTTCGCGGATCAACGCGGATGATTTTGCGGTTTTGAAATCCGCGTAACCCGCGTAATCTGTGGTTTAAATAATGAGTACCACGCCACATTTGAGCGCCGAAGCCAGGGCTTCCTTGCCCAAGCACGTGGCCATCATCATGGACGGCAACGGACGCTGGGCGAAACAGCGTGGCCTGCCGCGCGTCGAGGGCCATCGACAGGGCGCCGAATCTGCGCGCATCATCATCCGCACTTCCGGCGAGCTGGGCATCAACTATCTCACGCTTTACGCCTTTTCCGCCGAGAACTGGAACCGGCCCAAGGACGAGGTGGACGCGCTGATGAAATACCTCATCCATTATCTCAAGACCGAAACGCCGGAGCTGAACAAAAATAACGTGCGGCTGGAGGTCATCGGGCAAATCTGGCGGCTGCCCGAAATCGTGCAGGAACATCTCAAAAAATCCATCCAGGCCCTTTCCAAAAACAACGGCCTGACGCTTATCATGGCGTTGAGCTACGGCAGCCGCATTGAAATCGTGGACGCCGTCCGCCGCATCGCCGAGGAGACCAAGCGGGGCAAGCTCGAACCCGCCGACATCACCGAGGCGGTCATTTCGCAGCATCTCTGGACGCGGAACTTTCCCGATCCGGACGTGCTCATTCGCACGAGCGGCGAGATGCGTGTAAGCAATTTTTTGCTCTGGCAGATTTCGTATTCCGAACTCGTCATCACGCCGACGCTCTGGCCGGACTTCCGCAAACCGCAGTTTTTTGAGGCGCTGGAAGAATATGCGCGCCGGCACCGGCGGTTTGGCGGGGTTTGATAAGAATTTAGGTGGCCGAAAGCCGGACCCGGATTTTAACCGCGAACCACTGGCTTCCGGGCTTCTGCCTTTAGCCTTCCTTGTCCTCCCCGGCCTCGGCGAAGGAGGAAGTCTTTTTGAGGGGCTTCCAGAAATAATAAACCGGCACACCCGCCAGCACGATCAACAGCCCGGGCCAGGTCGTCTGCGTCTTGTACAAGAGCAACACGATCATGACGACGCCCGCGCCCATGACGTAGAGTGCCGGCAACACGGGGTAACCGAACGCGCGATACGGCCGCTCAGCCCCCGGCCGTTTTCGGCGTAAAACAAAGATCCCGATGATGGTGAGTGCGTAAAACAACAGCGTGGCGAAGACGACGTAATCGAGCAGGTTGCTGTACAGATTGCCGTACTGCTCCGCGTGCGTTGCTGGATCCAGCAAGGGCGCGCCCGAGGCGTCGCGCAGACGGACCCGGGGCAGCACCAGCAGCGACGCCCACACACCTTGCAGCACGAGACCCGCAGCCGGCACGCGGTGGACGTTAAGCCAGCCCGCGGCCTTGAAGAACAGCTGGTCGCGCGCCATTGCGTAATAGACACGCGCCCCGGTCAGGATCAGGCCGTTGTTGCAGCCGAAAGTTGAAACCAGGATGGCGATGGCCATGATCCCGGCGCCGGCGCCGCTGAACACCGTGTCCATGGCGGCCGTGGCGACCCGATCGTCGGGCGCATGTTGAATTTGCGCCAGCGGCAGCAGGCAGAGATAGGCCATGTTTGCCAGCAGGTAGAGCGTGATCACCAGCGCGGTGCCCCAGAACAGCGAAAGCGGGATGTTCCGTTTTGGGTCCTTCACCTCCCCGGCGGTGAACGTAATGCTCTCCCACGCCACGGAAGAAAAAAGCGAACCGACCTGGGCGACACAGAATGCGATCAACAACCCGAACCCGCCCGCCGCCGTAACGGTGGAAAGGAATGGCAAATCCGGCTTGACCGGCGTCACGCCTCGCGGCGTCCACCAATCGCTGAAATTGGAGCGCAACACATCCGCGTGGCGTCCAATGAGCACGCCCACGGCGATCAACGCGATCAGCGACAGGATTTTTGTCGAGGTGAAAATGTTCTGGATTATTTTTCCGAGCTTCAATCCGCGGGTGTTGATGAACGTCAGCAGCACGATGAGGAGGATGGCGACCAGTTGTTGCGTCGAAAGGCTGAGGGCATAACCGGCCGGGAGATTCACCGGCCGGATGATCC
>Ga0265316_10004511_pt1 | contig 13833 bp, 15 predicted proteins | sample 4522metaG_FD_202092 | JGI IMG/M metagenome (GOLD analysis project Ga0265316, IMG submission 202092) | Rhizosphere microbial communities from Carex aquatilis grown in University of Washington, Seatle, WA, United States - 4-5-22 metaG | ecosystem: Host-associated > Plants > Roots > Rhizosphere >... | reverse complement strand
GTGTTTCGTGCGCTACGCCCAGGCGCTGACGCTGACCCACAACGCGACTTCCTTGATCTTGCTCGGCGGCGCCTCGCGTACCACCGCGGCGAACGATGTCGGCATCTACACCTCGGACGCTTCGGGCAATTGGCGCGAGCGCAGCTATTACCGCGCCGCGGCCAATCCCGGCGACTATGCGACCAAATCGGGCACCGAAACGCTGAGCGGAAAGACATTTTCCGGCGCCACGAATTTTCCCGCAAGCACAGTCGTCGATGCCAGCGGCTATGTCGGCGTAAAAACCAATCCTGCCTTCCCGTTGCATGTTAATGGGTCAACGGAGGTGGACGGCAACCTGTATCTTGGCGGCGGGGTGCCTGGAAACGGCATCTCCGCACCGTTCACCATGACGTATAATTCGGCCAACACGGGAGCAATGGTTTTCAATAACACGGCCTCCGGGGCAAAGTTCTGGATGGTTGGGGACGGCGTTTTTTCTTCTGCCGGACTTTTCAATTTCTACAATTACACGAACAGCAAGACCATTCTGAGTCTGGACGGCGCGGGACCCGTGCGGCCGGGGGCCGATAATACGCAGACGCTTGGAGCGGCATCTTTTCGTTGGTCCGTGGTTTATGCCGGTACGGGCACGATCAACACCTCCGGTGCCGCGACGAAGACGAATGGACGCGCCTTATCCGAGGCCGAAGCGGCGACGGCCAAGGCGCTTGCCGCGAACGTCCGTGTCTTTCAATTCTGCGATGCGGTGGCCGAGAAGGGCGACGCCGCGCGGCTGCATACCGGCATGATCTACGAGGATGTGGTCGCGGCCTTCGCCGCGCAGGGGCTCGACCCAGAGCGTTACGGCATCGTTTGCCGCGACGCCGACAAGGCCGATCCGGAGAAGTCGGTGCTCGGCCTGCGCTACGACGAACTGGCGCAATTCGTGATGGCGGGGCTCAACGCGCGCATCGCGGCACTCGAGGCAAAATGACCGCAGCGCCCTGGAATACTTCGCGCTGGCCGCATTTTACGGCGCGCGAAATCGCCTGTCCCTGTTGCGGCGGAACTTTCATCTGGCCCGAGGCGCTCGACGCGCTGGAGCGGCTGCGTGTCGCGATGATCGCGCCGCTGCATATCGATTCCGGCCACCGCTGCGCCCTGCATAACGCGCGCGTCGGCGGCGCGCCGCTCTCGCTGCATAAGAAACTCGCCTTCGATGTGGCGCTTACGGGCCACGCTCCGGCGCGGCTCTTGGCCGAAGCGCGGCGCGCGGGCTTCAGAGGATTTGGCTTCGGCCAGACGTTTCTGCATCTCGATACGCGGGCGCGCCCCGCGCACTGGTTCTATGGCGAAAGGAGCAAGGCGAAATGGATATCCTTAGTATTCTAGGCACCACGGCGTCGGCGGCTTCGGGCGGGCTGTTCGGGCTGCTCGGCAATGTCGCGACCAAGGTGCTCGGCATCTTCGAGGCCAAGCAGGCCTTCACCGAAAAGACCGCCGAATGGGCGCACGAGATCGATCTGCAGAAGCTGCAGATGCAGGCCAAGACGGCGGAGACCGAACAGGAGATCCAGATCGCAAGTTCGCAAGGCTCGTGGAGCGGGCTCGACGACAGCCTGAAGGCGGAAGGATCGATCGGCGCGAGCTATCCCTGGGTGAATGCGGTGCGCGCCTTGGTGCGCCCGGCGCTGACCACTGGGCTGTGCGGATTTCTCTGCGCCGCGTTCTTCGCGCTGGCGCCGGGCGACATCGACCGCGCCTATGTGGCGGACTCTCTTGTCTTCGCGGCGGTCACTTCGATCGTCTGGTGGTTCGGCGACCGCGCTCCGAAGAAAAAGGGCTGACCGTGGCCAGCTTCGAAATCTTCGACGCGCCGCCTGAGGTGGCCGCCGCGCAAGTGCGCCTGCGCGCCGAAATTGCGGCTCAGTCTTTCTGGCTGGCAGGCGCGAAGCTGGCGCTCCTCGCCGCGAAAGACGGCTTCAATCCCGCCCAGCCGCGCGTGCCGGCGGGCTGCACCGGCGGTAGGCAATGGTGTCCGGCGGGAGGCGGGGGTGGTACAGCGAAGCTACCACAGACCAAAAGACCGAAGAGAACGGGAACACGGCATGAACCGCCTAAAATCTTGCATCCGATTGGTCCTGTGGGTGATTTTCCAGAAACCGGGAAAAATGACTGGCGACGTTGGAACGACGACGTGTTTACGAATGCCGCCACGAATTCAATGCCGCCAATGAATTTTCGCCTTCGGACCCGCGGTATGTATCGCCCGGTTTTATGAAAACCTGGGCAATGGTGGAGAGTGGAAGTAGCGCCGACCGCAAGGTTTTTCTGACCGACCCCTTTCAGGTAAACAATCCTCAAGACTGGGTTCCGGCAAAAGTCACAATCGCGGGGCTGACAGGTCCGCACCAGCCTATGACGCCGGCGATTAGCGCCACCGCTGCTCTCAAATGGCTCCTGTACAAGGGTACCAAGCAGGGAACATATATGGGTCGTTACATGGCGCTACGTGATTATAACGGCAGTAAGATAAAGTCGTATTATGCCGCGGAAGTCATGTTTCGCACGATTATCAATTTTGGGGTTCACGGGTGAACGCTCATTGCAGAATGTTTGTGTTCAGCATTTTTTCGGTGGCCGTGATCGCATCGCAACCGTCTTGGCCTGCTAGCGTCGGCACCACGAAAATCTGGCACGCGTTACGCGCTGGGCATTTCACGGGCGTTCTTGATCACGACGTAAAATTGCGGCTTGTCGGGACTATATCCGTCGGCAAGACGCGCTACGCTTTGGCTTATTATGGTTGGGAACAGACCGAACGCGAGGCGATTGGCTATCCGCACGCCACGCACCGATTGTTGGTGTTCGAGAAAACCGACAAGGGACTTTCGTATCTTGGTTCCTACGACATTAACGATCCGCCGCTTGGTGTGAAAAATAATCGTGTTATTTTTGACTATCCCGCCGACGGCGGCAACACTGTCACCTTCGATGAAAAGGGACCACCACCTACTTTATCGCTAGACGGTCAATATCATGAATTTGGCAAATGATATGCCGGATTCGATCCTCAAAATCTCCGCCGCTGTGGTGCGTCTTTTGCTTCAACGATACCGTCATTTGTCTCGGTTTAGATTGCGCTAGGAGGCCGTATGCATCTGCCGATCTGGTGCTTGGCATTTATCCTTCTGACAGCGGCAAGCCCTGGAGATCCGATTACCGCAAGGCTGCCCAATGGAGACCCGGCTGTCACGTCGGCGCATCTGCTGACGCATGACCAGACTGAGGCGCTGGTGAGGCTCGCATTCGAGCACAGCGTCCATCATTTGGAGTATCATGGCACTTACGGCTTCGACGGCTATGTTTTTGACGACCGGGATCGATTCGACTTTTATACGCTGTTGGCCTCGGGCCGGACGCCGCCCGGCGAAGAGGATCAAGGGATGCTCGCCCATTACACCGTTGATAGACAAACGGGGGATGTCTGGGACATCTACGCCGATTGCTATGTCGTGCATTTCCGCGCCCTCACCAAGATGCAGAACGAGATGCGCCGCAAGGACGGAATTACTTGGCGCAAGCGCTATCGCCCCTGCTGATCGCGCTGACCGTCGCGACATCGATCGCGCCTATGTGGCGGACTCGCTCGTTTTCGCCGCGGTGACCTCGATCGTGTGGTGGTTCGGCGATCGCGCGTCGAAGAAGAAATCGCCCTGAACGGTCGAAAGCCCGCGAGTTGCCTCGCGGGCCTTCGCTTGATCGCCGCGCGGATCAGCCTGCGGGCATCGCGTATTTGTGTTCGGTGACTTTGGCGTCGTAAGCGTGGATCGCCATCGATTGCGAGGTCGCTTCGAAGCCCATCGGCACGTCATAGGCGTGACCGCATCCGCGCACCACCCAGCTCTCCCACCAGGCGGGAATGTTCGCGCCCGAAGCCGGCGCGGGCTTGGGCGCGTCCGGCAAGCCGTAGCCGCCGAAGCTCGCGCTCTCGGCTTCGAAGGTCGAGCAGCTCTTGGCGTATTGGCCCGCGGCCTTGTAGGCCGCCGGCAGCGCGGCCTGCTGCACCGCCAGCTCGGCCATCGTCGAACCTGAGAGGCCGAAATCGATCTGCTGGTCGCGCGGGCCTTTCACAGTGAAGAACGCGTTGACGACGAATCCCTTGTTGCAGGCCTTCACCTCCTGGCGGATCTGCCACTGACCGGCGGTGGGCGTGCCTCCGGCGTCGTAGCTCATCGCTTCGGTGACGCCGAACCGTGCTTTGCCCAGCGTGAACGACAACTGGCAGCCGCCGAGCCGCGCCGGCGGGATATTCTGCAAGGCTTGGCTCATCAGTTGGATGGTGTGGCTGTCGCGCAGGAAATTCTGAAATGCCGCGTCGGCGCCGGCCTGGCCGTAGGCGGGCGCCAGCAGCATGGCGCTCGCGGCGCCCAGCGCAACTCCGATCTTGGTGGCCATTGGCCCCTCCGCTCAAAAGATGCCAGCGAATATTGGCATATTCCGGTACTTCGCGATAGCTCGGGAATGCCCTGAACGGCCGAAAGCCCGCGAGGGATCTCGCGGGCTTTCGCTTGATTATCGTGCAGCTCTACGGGGAGGGGCTAACCGCGAACTGCCCGACTCAAGTTGCCATTCCTAGAAATGGACCTCGCCGATGAAGCCGCCGGTGTAGGGGTTCACCTCGACCAGCATGCGGCGGTGATGGCGGTGCGCCCACACCACATACCGGCCGTCGCGCCAGAACGGGTCGCCGTCGAATTCGGAGTAGTGTTCAGTGCGCAACGTCATGAACACGTGATCGCGGTCGATATAACCGCGGTCGCGATATTCATCGCGCCAATAGCGGTCGTGGTCGTGGTGGCCGCCGACGTGAAGCGACACCCCGCCATGCGGGCCGATGATGAGGCGGGCGGCGGACGCCGTGCTGGCGCCGGCCATGCTTAGAACCGCAGCGGCCGCGGCGGTCAGAAGAAGTCTCTTGAAGTTCATGATCGTCTCCATTTGCTGCGGAAGGCGGTTAATGGGAATTTCCCCTTCCATGATTGCGACCCTAAAACGTCCCATCTGAACGACCTCTGGACAAGGCGTTCATGGCGGGTTCATCTGGCGGGGGGTAGAAGGCAGCATGCGCTCGCGCATTATTTCCAGGCTTATCCTGCTGATTTTGCTCACCGGTTCTGCCCTCGCGGCGGACCGGCAGGGCGAACGGCCTTCGCTCGACCGCATCTTGCCGCAAATCCGCGCCCACACACCCGGCTCCTTCTACGATGCCGAAGGCCCTTTCGCGGGCGCCGACGGCCAGGCGCGCTATCACATCAAATGGATGATGCCCGACGGGCGAGTCGTCTGGTTCGACGCCGATGCGCGCACCGGGCGAGTCTTGGGCGTGATGCCTTATGGTCCGGTGCCCTACGGTTCGCGGCCTTACGGCCAGGAGCCCTATAACGGGCAGCCCAACCGCGGCAACACCAACCATTTCGGCAATTGGCCGGGTTATGATGGAGGGCGAGAGGGCGGCTGGGACCAGGGCCGTGGCGGCGATTGGGGGCACGGCGGCGGCGGCTGGAGTCACGGCGATCGCGGCCATGACCGGCGCGGCAGCGGACACTGAGGCTCAGCGATGCGCATCCTGCTTGTAGAAGACGATACCGACCTGCAACGGCTCTTGAAGAAGGCGCTCGGCGACGCGGGCTATGTCGTCGATACCGCGTCCGACGGCGAGGAAGGCCATTTCCTCGGCGACACCGAACCCTATGACGCAGTGATCCTCGATCTCGGCTTGCCCAAGATGGACGGCGTGCGCGTCTTGCAGCAATGGCGCAAGGACGGGCGCATGATGCCGGTCCTGATCCTCACCGCGCGCGACCGCTGGAGCGACAAGGTCGCGGGCTTCGATGCGGGCGCCGACGATTACCTCGCCAAGCCGTTCTACACCGAGGAATTGCTAGCCCGCGTGCGCGCGCTGCTCCGCCGCGCCGCCGGCCTGGCCACCTCGGAAATCGAGATAGGGCCCCTTCACATTGACACCCGCGCCAGCCGCGTCACGCTGGACGGTAATCCGGTCAAGCTGACCTCCCTCGAATACCGCCTGCTCGCCTATCTGGCCCATCACAAGGGCCGCGTGGTCTCGCGCACCGAGCTGGTGGAGCATCTTTACGACCAGGATTTCGACCGCGACTCGAATACAATCGAGGTCTTCGTCGGCCGGCTGCGGAAGAAGCTTGAGGCCGATCTCATTCAAACGGTGCGTGGCCTTGGCTATTGCCTCGACGATCCGGCAGCTCCTCGCAAGAACGACGCGTAGATTTGACTCGCTCGCCGCGCGGCTGATCGTGGCGGCTGCGGTGTTGACGGCGATCGGTCTGGCGGCGGGCGGCTATGTGCTGTCGGACGCCTTCGTCACCGCGATGCGCGGCAATTTTGACACCTCGCTGCAGGTCGATCTCGACGGCATGATCGCCGCCGCCGAACCTGATCCCAACGGCGAAGTCGCGCTGCAGGAACGCTTCCTCAACCGGCGCTTCGACCGCGTCTATTCCGGTCTCTACTGGGAGATCGCGCCCGACAAGAAGGGCGCCGCGATGCAGATCTCCCACTCGCTGTTCGACCACACGATTCGCATGCGCGAAACCGCGAAGGCCGGCCAGTTCGAATGGGGTTATGCCGACGGCCCAGACCAACAGCCGCTGCGCGTCTTGGCGCGGCGCGTCTCGTTTCCGATCTCGGCGACGGCCGCGCCCGACGACAGCCGCTCCTATACCTTCATCGTCGCGGGCGATCTCGACCCCGTTGACGACGAGATCGAGGCCTTCCAAAGCACGCTGATCTGGTCGTTCGTCGCCCTCTTGCTGGGCCTCATCCTGGCGATCTTTCTGCAGGTGCGTGTCGGGCTGTTGCCGCTGCGCCGGCTTCGCGATTCGCTGGCGCGCATCAGAAGCGGCGCGGCGCGCCGGCTGGAAGGGACGTACCCCAGCGAGATCGCCCCGCTCGCCGCCGAACTGAACAGCCTGATCGAGCATTCCGCCGAGGTGGTGGGGCGCGCGCGCACCCATGTCTCCAACCTGGCACATTATTTGAAGACGCCCTTGACCGTGCTGGCGAGCGAAGCCGAAGCGGCGCCCGGCCCGCTTGCCGAACAGGTCAAGCGCCAGGTCGACATCATGCGCCGCCAGGTCGATCACTATCTCGTCAGGGCGCGCGCGGCGGGCGCGCTCGACGTGCTCGGCAACCGCACGGCGGTGGCGCCGGTGCTGGAGGATTTGGCGCGCCTGCTCGAACGTGTCCACGAAGCGCGCGCCATCGAGATCGCGGTCGATTGCCCGCCGTCCCTCGCCTTCCGCGGCGACCGGCAGGACCTCGAAGAGATGGCGGGCAACCTGATGGACAATGCCTGCAAATGGGCGCGCACATCGGTCGCGGTGAAGGCAGTCGCGGCGGGCGCGCGCTTCACGCTGACGGTGGACGATGACGGGCCGGGCCTCAAGCTCGAAGACCGCGCCCGGGTGATGGAGCGCGGCGAGCGGCTCGATGAAAGCGTGCCCGGCTCGGGGCTCGGCCTGCCCATCGTGCGCGATATTTCCAAGCTTTACGGCGGTTCCTTAGAGCTCCAGCAAAGCCCGGCGGGGGGCCTCAGCGCCGTCCTCGAACTGCCGGCGATCGGGTGACGGCGCGACGCGGCCTTAAGCGCGACCGGCAGCTTTGGGGACGATAACGGACCTAGGCCGAAGGGCTGGAATGCGCCACATCCGGTCCTTCCGACGCATTAGTTCTTCCTGATAAGCTCCTGGTAAAGTGCCAACGACCGAATATGCCCGTCGCCTCTCTTCAATGCGCCAGATGGACGAAGTCTCTGGGGCGCATCAGATTTTCCAGGTAGCGGGATTTCATTTGCTTGCTGGCCATAATTTGCTTGACGGGCGGGAGCTTGAGAATCACGCCCAGAATGGCGGCCATGGCGCGGTGATTCCAGTGGGCTTGATTGTCGAAGATCAGGTTCTGCAGCTTGCCCCGCTCGATGGCCATCAGCACGGCGCGGTGCGCGGTCGTGACGGGGGTGAGCACGCGCTTTGGGCGGGCGCGGAGCTTGATTGATCCTTTGGCGCAAACGCGGACGCAGACGCCGCAGCCGAGGCAGAGGGATCCGTCGAGGCGGGCTTTCTTTCGCTTGTGCTTGTGCGGATCGCCGGCTGAGACGAGCGCCATGGCCTCGACGGGACAGACGTTGACGCATTTGCCGCAGCCGTTGCAGGTGTCGATGTCGAGTTCGGGGAGGAAGTTGGTGGTGGCGATGGGGTTGAGGACGGCGAAGCGCTTGGCGGCGAGCATGGCCTCGCAACAGCAGCCGCAGCAATTGCAGATGAAGGCAACCTGATGTTGGACGTTCTCGCCGCATTGGACCAAATTGCACGCGATGGCTTGATCGAGCAGGTCAAGACCTTCGCTGACATCGACGGGCCGGGCGATGTTGTGCTTGATGAGCGACTGGGCAGTGCCGCTGAAGGTCATGCAGATGTCCATGGGCGCGGCGCAGGCGTTGCCCAGGTGTTGCATCTTGTGGCGGCAGTAGCACGCACCGATGCCGCGATGGGAGGCGGTGCGGATGACTTCGCCGGCGCGTTCGTAGTCGAGGACGGAGAGCGTGTTGTCGCCGGGCAGAGCTTTCTCGTTGACAAAGATGCGGCCGATCTGGGTTTCGCCGCCGGTGAAGAGATCGCGGACGAAATCCTCCTCGACGTTGAGATATTGATAAAAGAGTTCGGCCAGCAGCTTCTGGTCGTATCCGTTGCCGATGCGCATCATGGAGAACTCGAAGAAGCCGGCCATGGGCGGAGGCAGGGCAAAAATCTGCTCGCCGCGCAATTCCATGTCGAGAAGCATCCCGCGTGAGGCCAGGGCTTCAAGGATCGTTTGGGATTCGGCGGCGGGCTTCTTCCACACCTTGGCCGCGGTCGCAATGTTGAAGGGCTTGATCGGAAGCAAGGCCACGAGGGCTGCTTCATCCCGAGTAAAGAGCACCTCCAGGATGCGGAAAAGCAGCTCCGAGGGCGGCGCGCCCTGCGGAAAAAGGTTGAGTCGGTCGGAGAGCGATTGGTAGCTATTTCTTAGGGTAGTGTGAGACATGGAAGACTCTGGAGCGGAGCGATGGTTTTGCTGATTAGCGTAACAGCGTTGGCGCGCAAGTGACTTACGCACTTTGTCGCCCAAAGGACCGGAAATGGCGCATCGTTGCCATTCCGACGCCGGCGATTAGGACCGCCATACGGTCCGTATCCCGCCACTGCAACGGAAATCGATCACGCCAAAAGCGCGGTTCAAATTGTCGGTAGCTTTATCCCCTACCCCGGCGGGGAAGCCCCAATCCTCTGATTTCGCCGCATAATTGAGGGCCGGCAGGCTTTCCGCAATATCCCGTTAACGACAATCGGCTAGTCTCATTCTCATTGGGTACGCGCGGCGGAAGGCCCTGATGTTAACGCCCGAAAAGGCCAAGTTGCTGACCATGTTCCTCGGCAGTCTGCCCGAGCGCATGGCCGTGCTCCTGGCGCGGGCGGTCGAACTCGACCGGCTGAACGAAAGCGACGCGCTGCCCCACCAGGCGATCCTCGACGCGCTGCGCCCGGCGCTGCGCAAGTCTGCCGCGCAGCGCACGCCCGCGCCGCTTCGCCTATTCTGCCTGCCGTTCGAGGATCTGCTCCACGACGGCGTGCGCAAGGAGAAGCAGAAGGGCTGCATCTCGCGCTCGAGCATTCCCGCTTTGTGGAACTGGCTCGGTAAACTGCTGCCAATGGAAACCGCCTCCTATTGCGAAGAGGTCAAGTCGCTGGTGCTCGCCTACAAGCTGGAGCAGGCGCTCGAATGCGCCAGCGCGTTTTGGCCCGCGGCGGGTGCGGCGCTGCGTCAGGCGATGTCGGACGATCACAAGGCCGCGCGCGCCGCCATGGGCAGCGATGTGGCGCTCGGCGACGCGGAAGACATTTCGCTGCTGCTGAGCGCCGGTTCGGCGATGGTCGAGATCCAGCAGATGCTGCCGAGGCCCGTGCCCGCCCTCACCGACGAGCTGTTGTGGAGTCTAAGGCGCATCTACGACCGCGTGGTCGAAACCTCGGTGGATTCGGCGCCTTATGTTCCGGTGATCGCGATGGCGCGGCTGGCCAAACCGTGGGAGGCCTTGAAGTTGGCGCTGCTCGTCACCCACCAGACCCAGGACACGCTGATCTCATCCACCGACATGGGACTGGTCGGCGACATCCTGTTCAACCGGATGGAGACCGCCCGCATGGCGATCCATGCCGCGCGCCATCCCAACTTCGACGTTATTGCGCTGCTCGACGATCTGACCGGCTTCACCGACATCTCGAGCGCCATCGTCAAGGAAGTCGAAATCCTGCGCCGCGGCAAATGGGGTCAGCGCCTGCTTAAGGATCGCGCCGCGGTGGGCGCGGTGATGGACGGCTTCATGGAGCGCGCACCCAAGGAAATCGCCGCCGCCCTGCCGATGCATAAGAGCGGCTTCACCGGCAGCACGCGGGTTTGCGATTTCTCCCGCCCCGCCGATCCAGATCGGGTCGAGCGAGCGCTGCATTATGCCAAGTTGATCGACGGTTGCCGCCGGCTCGCCGTCCCCGGCTCGTTCGGCGCCAAGCATCAGGACGCACTCGACGAGGCGGCCCAGTCGGTGCGCGGCTACAACGAAGATCTGATCAAGGAATTGCGCACGGCGGCCGGCCCGCGCCGCGCCATCGTCGAGACCCAGTTCCAGCTTGCCGCCGAGCTGACCGCGCTGCTGTTCACCCTCGAAGAGGCGGAACTGCTGCGTCGCCGCGGCAAGGCCGCGATGTCTTCGGCAGCCGTGGCCGCCTAAAAAGAAGCCCGGGCGCCGCGCCGCCCGCGGTCGCCGGGACAATGCCACAAATCGGATAGGGTGAGCAGACGGCGCGGTGATTCGAATCGCGGTGACAAATTTGGAACCTGCCGCATTCTTGCGGCGCTGGGCGAGCGAGAATATACCGGACACCGGAGATGTGAATGACGCCCCAGGTCGCGTTCGAGTATCTGAACAGGATTACGGGTATTGCGCCGCTTGGCGCGCCGGCTTTCGAGGGGGCGGAAGCTGCAATGCCCACCCCGCTGCGCACAGCGAGCGCGGCGGCAGCTTCGCTCGGCTTCGGCGGCGCCGTGGCGGGCGAGATCTGGCGTTTTCGCGGCGGCGAGAAACAGTCCATCGCCGTCGATCTGAAAGCTGCCGCCGCTTCGCTCGCTTCTTATTCGCTGATCGAGCGAGACGGCGAAGCGCTGCCCCACGGCGAAGAATCCAATCCCACCACCGGCTTCTATCAATGCGCCGACGGGCGCTGGATTCATTTGCACGGCGGCTTCCCCCATCTGGCGGCGGGCACGCTCGATCTGTTGAACGCCAAGAACAACGAGCACGCGGTTCTGGAGAGCGTTTCGAAGTGGAGCAGCACGGCGCTGGAAGACACGCTCGCGTTCCTCCAACTGTGCGGCGCCTTGGTGCGCACCGAAGAGGAATGGCACACCAGCGTGCCAGGCCGCTTCGCGCTGCAACCCATCGTGCTCAAGAAAATCGGCGAAGCGCCGCCGCTTCGGTTGAGCGACAGTAGCGCCCCGCTCGACGGCGTGCGCGTGCTCGATCTGACGCGCGTGCTGGCCGGTCCCACCTGTTCGCGGCTGCTGGCGTCTTACGGCGCCGACGTGCTCGCGGTGCGCTCCGAACGGCTGCCTACCATCGCGCGTTACGATCTCGATACCGGCGCGGGAAAGCGATTGACGAACCTCGATCTGACCGAGCCGGCGGACGCGGAAGCTTTACGCCGGCTGGCGCGCGGCGCCCATGTCTTCGTCGATTCCTACCGCCCGGGTGCGCTGGCCAGGCTCGGCTTCTCGCCGGCGGCGCTGGCGCATACGGCACCCGGCATCGTCCATGTCGCGGTCTCGGCCTATGGCAGCGAAGGGCCCTGGGCCGGACGGCGCGGCTGGGAACAATTGGGCGAGGCGGCAACCGGCATCGCGGTCGAGCAGGGCGCCTTCATGGCGAGCCGCCGCAAGAGCCGGCGCGAATCCCTGCCCGAGCTGCTTCCCGGCGCGGTGCTCGATTACACCGCCGGCTATCTGGCGGCGGCTGGCGCGCTGGCGGCGCTGCTTCGTCGCATTCGCGAAGGCGGCAGCTGGTCGGTGCAGGTTTCGCTGGCGGCGACGGCGGTTTGGCTGCAATCGCTGGGCAAGATCGACGCAGCGCTGGTCCCCGCCGAGTGGGAACCGCGCGACGGTATGGACCAATATCTCGTATCGTGCGAAACGAAGGCGGGACGACTTGACCTGCTTGGTTCGGTCGTGCGCATGTCGAAGACGCCGCCGCTCTGGCTGGCGCCGCCGGGGAATGCGGGTGCGCCGCGCTGGGCGTCCGCGCACGAGGGATCCGATGCCGCCGAAGTCCAATCCGCTCAAGCTTAATGCGCTGCAATTGCGCACGCTGTCCCTGCTGCAGGGGCTGGCGGGAAATGCCGACTCCTCGGTACGCGAAGCCAATGGCGAGGTCACCGTCATCCGCTTTCCGCAGGCCCATGGCGATCACTTCCATATCGGTAACGCCACCGTCCATGCCAAGGACGCGACCGGGCTCTACAACGAAGCGGTGTGGCACGCGCTCGATCGCAAGGGTCTGGCGCGGGCCGACTGGCCCCATCGCATCACGCTGACCGCGACGGGTCTCACCTACGACACCGGCCAGGGCGGCGAAGTGTTCCGCATCGCGAAGCACTGAGGCAAAGAGAAATCCTTGATCGTGCTGTCATGGCCCGCAAAAGCGGGCCATCCAGTGAAATGGGCAAGTTCACGCGGAGACGCGGAGGTCGCGGAGAAATTTCAGCCGCTCCGCGTTCTCCGCACCTCCGCGTGCGAATTTGGATGGCTGGGCCGAGCCCGGCCGTGGTGAGAGAGTTCGCTTCTACGGGCCTCGCCCTACCAGCGCTTCAGCTCGGTGATCTGAATGAGGTTGCCGCAGGTGTCGTTCAGCTGGGCGATGGTCGAGCCGGTCACCTCGGTCGGCGGCATGGCGAACTCGCCGCCGCGCGCTTTGATGCGCTCGCATTCACGCTTGATGTCGTCGGTGAAGAACATCACCGCGGGCTGGCCCTGCTGGAAGATGGCTTGCTGATAGGTCTTGGCCGCCGGGTTGTCGTTGCGCGCGAGCTGCAGCTCGGTTCCCTCCGGCTCGTCGGGTGAGGCTACGGTCAGCCAGCGATACGGTCCGTTGCTGAAATCGGACTTCTTGGCGAAGCCGAGCACGTCGGTATAGAAGCGCAGAGCCTTTTCCTGATCGTCCACGTAAACGCTGGTCAATTTGATCTTCATTCGCACCTCCTACATTTGCCGCGTTCGCGGCGGTGTAAACAGGACTTGGTCTTGAATTGCGCCGGCCGTCATCAGTCCCGCGCCAACACCCGTTCCAGGTTTGCGAGGAACTTCGGCCACCCCATTTTGGCGCCCTGGTAGGCCTGTCGCTGATCCGGCCGGAAGCCGGTCTGTTCCATTCGCAGATGGGTGCCGGTATTGGTCGGGGTGAGCGTAAAGGTCACCACACTCCTGAGATTGAAGCCCGGATTGTCGCTCGTGGAACCCCAACTGTAGGACAGCGTCTTGTTCGGCTCGAGGCCGAGGACTTCGCAGTTCAATGCGCCGTTCGGCAGATAGTCGGCGCGGAATTTGAACGCGTGGCCCACGACGGGCTTGAAGTCATTCTTCATCAGCCACTCCTCGATCAGGTGCGGTTGGGTGAGCGCGCGCCAGATCTTTTCCGGCGGATGAGGTATCTCGCGTTCGACGACGACACGA
>Ga0265316_10004509_pt1 | contig 13844 bp, 11 predicted proteins | sample 4522metaG_FD_202092 | JGI IMG/M metagenome (GOLD analysis project Ga0265316, IMG submission 202092) | Rhizosphere microbial communities from Carex aquatilis grown in University of Washington, Seatle, WA, United States - 4-5-22 metaG | ecosystem: Host-associated > Plants > Roots > Rhizosphere >... | reverse complement strand
AGTATTTAAAGGATTTAATTGATTAGAGTTATGCGATCCTGAAAAAAGCATTACAGCGACTGTTATTCCTGTTATCACAATTCCTCCAATATAATATATGTTTATCCTGGCAGGATTAAAACGCATGAATTCTTTTCTGGCTAACCGGCGCATAAGGATTGATTTGACTGCAGCATCCGGTATAACCTCAGCATTCTCTAACTTATTCCTGAATAACTCCCTTAAATTAATATTTTGCTTTTTCGTTTTCAATTCACTCTTAATCTAATATTCTAATTTTTTAGTCATTCTCCGAATAACTGTTTTTCAATTTCCCCAGTTTTTCAAGTCTATCTCTTATTACAGCTTTTGCCCTGCTATACTGCGATTTAGATGTATTTGTATCTATACCTAGCATCTCAGCAATCTCTTTATGTTTATACCCTTCTACAGCGTACAGGTTGAAAACCATTCTGTAACCTGTCGGTAATTCATTCAGCACTTTATACAACTCATCGGATGTAAAATAATCTTCCTCAAAACTGGTTATCCCTGTTTCAACTGATACATATTCCTCAATATCAACATGATAACGATATTTAAGGTTTTTATGGTAATGAGTTATTGCGGTATTTACCGCTACCTTTCTTAACCAACCTATAAAAGAACCTGATCCTGTAAAATCCTTTATGTTATAAAATATCTTTAAAAAACTGTCCTGTAAAATATCCTCGGCCTCAGCTTTATCTGTTGCATACCTAAGACATACACCCAGCAAGAGACGCGAGTACTTATCGTACAGCACCTGTTGTGCTTTTCTGTCATGTTTAGCACACAACTCTATTATTTGCCGGTCACTCATCATAAACTGAGGACATTTCTAAGACTTTTCAATAAAATAAAAGGTTGCATAACATGAAAAAGTTTCTTCAAAATAAATAAAATCCTGCTTTTTTAAAGTTCCCTGAATGACAAAGGTCATTGAAAAATAATTTAAGATCGGCTTAATTTGCATTTATAAAACAGATAAAAAGAAAGTTAATTTATTAAAAATATAAATTCAAATTATGTTCAACAAATTTATAGCAGCAATATTGCCCTATTTCCCGAAGAAGTTTATCTGGATATTTTCAAGAGCATATATTTCAGGTGAAACTATTGAAGATGCGATGCGTGTATCTAAAGATCTGAATAGCAAAAAAATAAAAGTAACTCTCGATGTTCTCGGGGAATTCATAAAAACTCTTGACGAAGCTGAGTCAAATAAAAAAGAGTATCTTCATCTTATTGATATTTCCTACAAAAACAATATTGACGGTAACTTCTCACTTAAACCTACAAGTTTTGGTTTACTGCTCGACAAGGAGATATGTTATAATCACATACGTGAGATTATTGTAAAAGCTGCCTCGTATAACGGGTTTATCAGAATTGATATGGAAGATTCCCCATGTACAGATGATGAGATTCTCTTATTCCGCAGGCTTAAGTCTGAGTTTCCCGCAAATGTCGGACTTGTCATACAGGCATACTTAAGAAGAACATTTAAAGATCTGGAACAAATGTTGGACCTTAACAGCAGTACAACACCAGTAAATTTCAGACTGTGTAAAGGGATTTATATTGAACCTGAATCTATCTCATTTAAAAAACATGACGAGATTAACCGGCATTACCTCGAAGACCTTGAGTTCATGTTCAGGAATAAAATTTATGTTGGTATTGCCACCCATGACAAACCTCTTGTTGAAAGTGCATATAACCTCATTAAAAAATATAATGTTCCAAAGGACATGTATGAATTTCAGATGTTATACGGGGTAACACCAAAGCTTCGTGAAGGCATTGTAAATGAAGGACATACCATGAGAGTTTATGTTCCATTCGGAAAACAATGGTTTGGTTATTCGACACGACGCCTCAAAGAAAATCCTAAAATGGCAAGTCACATTATAAAAGCAGTATTTTATAAGGGATAACAGGACGCACGACACACGATTCACGACTCAAAGAATATCAAATTGGGTTTCTTCATTGCGTCGCGGGCCGTGCGTCTATCTTATTACTTTTGCTGCTTCATCGTTTCAAAGTACTTCTTCTGGATCTGATCAAGCTCCTGCATTGTTAGCTTTTGTTCCAATGGAGGAGGTTTTTCAGGCATCCCATGAATAAGAAGATAAGCCGCTGGGAGTAACAAAAGTGGATTTATGCCAGCAATCATGTCAGAAGGAATGCCACCTTTCTCATAAGCGTCAACTTTCTGTCTCTGCCGTAACAAATCGTAATTAGCAGCCGGATCACCAAGTTTACCCTGAGTAATTCGTCCCTGGTAAGCAGATATGGCCACATTATACCTGGCATTTTCCATTATGGAAGGGACCTTACTGGGTGCATATAAAATATCGTATTTAAGGTTGGTAAACCTCGGAACAATAACAACCTCTCCGATTGATACAGTATCGCTATTCATAAAGATGCCGGCTACATACTCCCTTCCCGGAAGGGTATCACTTACAAACAATAATGAGGGTTTATAACCCAGATGTCTGAAGAGAATTGAATCATTTCTGTGAACAAAAAAAGAAAAAGTACCATCTGAATTACTGACCGAATTGAAGGCATTGTTAATCATGACCTGCGAATTGGTCAGCGGAGAAAGGGTACTGGCATCCAGCACTATACCACGAAAAAGAATTCTGGTTCCAGTATTTTCCTGTTCCTGACAGTAACAGGATTGAATAATATAGAAAGACAAAGTAATAAAGAGGAAAATGCGCTTCATAAACATTAATCCTTTACAACTTGATTATAAGCTCTTTTAAGCTCCTTTTTGGAACATGATGATTTTTGTTTTTATCTCTCCAGTATTTCACATTGGCCTCTTTGATATCTTCAATAATTACATTTTCAACAGGTTTCCCCAGGGCGATTATTAAAAGAGTATCAAAATTATCAGGAATTGAAAGTTCGTTGCTTAGTTCTTCGCGTTTAATTGATCCGATTATGCAACCTCCAAGACCTGCATCAGTGGCTCCAAGCAAAATACTGTGTGCAGCAATTCCATGATCGACTCCAAATATATCAGATATTGATTTATCCCCAAGAATAATTACATAAGCTGTTGGCCTCTCCCCTTTTTCTGGTCCCGGCCAATCCGTAAGATATCCGGCCCAGGCTAAGTATGGGAAAATCTTTTCACAATCCTTTGTGGTATTGTAATACAGATATTTCAGAGGTTGTTTGTTTGCCCCTGATGACGACAGCCGCGCAAGATCAATAAACGATTCGAGTGTTTTAGCATCGATTTTGAGCGATTCGTCAAAACGACGATAAGACCGGGTTTTTAATATCAGTTCCTTTAAGTTCATGATCTGAGTTTTTGTTAATCAGAGATATATATAAAGTTGAAAATCTCTTATGGATTATCTGTTAATGAAGGATATGAAGGATATGAAAAATATCAGAACCTATTTGAAACCTGATCCCAGTCAAGAATTTCCCAGAAAGACTTTATGTAGTCGGGACGTTTATTCCTGTAATCAATATAATATGCATGTTCCCATACATCACAGGTTATAAGAGGTTTGAGCCCTCTCCTTAAGGGGTTGCCGGCGTTTGATTCCTGGATAATCTGAAGGGTTCCGTCATCTTTTTTTACAAGCCAGGCCCAACCGGCTCCAAAAAGAGTGGCTGCTGCCTTATTAAATTGTTCCTTGAATGAATCCAATGAACCAAATGAACTATTAATTGCATCCGCAAGATTACCTTTTGGGATCTTTCTGCCATTGTGAGCAAAGGATTCGAAATAGAATGTGTGATTCCACACCTGAGCAGCATTATTAAAAATGCCGCCTTCAGCTTTCTGAATAATTGTTTCCAGACTGGCTTTTTCAAATTCGGTGCCAGGTATAAGTCCATTCAGGTTATTGACGTATGCCTGATGATGTTTACCATAATGGAAATCAAGCGTTTCTTCACTTATGTATGGGACAAGTGCATCCAGCTTGTACGGAAGTTTTGGTAGTTCAAATGCCATGATTTAAATATTTTGATTAATACTCTTAAAACTAAAACAATGAACATTCAGCTATGTTCAAATTTAGCATATTTAAACCACAGTCTTATCAGAGGGTTGTCAGAAAAATCCTGTCAGGCAATGAAGGTATCACTCCCTTCTCTCCTGCAATCCTGAAGAGTTCAATAATCGCATCTCTTCCTTTTTTACCCAGATTGAGAGTATATTCATTCACGAATAATTTGATGTGATTATTCATAATAGTGCTGTCCATCTCCCTGGCATTACCGGAGACAAAATCATAAGAGGCAAATGAATCCTTGTATGCATATTCAAGACTTCTTCTGACTACACGATTGACTTTCAATGCAATATCATCAGGAATATTTCTCTTTATAACAATAGCACCCAAAGGTATTGGAAGCCCTGTAAGTGTCTCCCAGTACTCGCCCATATCAGCTAATTTATGTAGTCCTCGTCTGTAATATGTAAATCTTGTCTCATGGATTATAAGTCCGGCGTCAACTTCATCTTTTAACAGGGTTTCTTCAATATCTGAAAAAAGATATTCGCTTTTATTAACCACTTCAGGCCAGGCTATACTGAAGAGGAGGTTGGCAGTAGTGTATTTACCCGGTATTGCAATCCTCAGACCAGGCAGCTCTGAGATACCGATACGATTCTTGCTTATAAGTAATGGTCCATTCCGGTGGCCGAGCGCACTTCCTGCATCCAGAATCAGATAGTTTTGTGCCACATAAGCAAAAGCGTGATAGCTGATTTTCGTAACATCAACATCAGCGTTAAGAGCTTTCCTGTTCAACTCTTCTACATCTGTAAGAAAATAATCAAACTCCAACCCTTCTGTATCAATTCTACCATGTACCATTGCATCAAAAATGAATGTATCATTAGGACATGGTGAAAAACCCAATGTTAATCTCATATTTTCACTACAGTGTTAAAATTACATCAATAAGTTTTTCTGACAGATTATTAAGAGCAAGATCGATGTTCCAGTTATTTTTATTGCGTGGTTCAACTTTGTTTGAGATTGCCCTCAGAGCCAGAAAAGGAATATTTTCCCGGGAGCAAATATAGAAAAAAGTTGCACCTTCCATCGTCTCAATGTCAGGATTAAATTTTTTTAATAACTTTCCCATGGTAGCTTCAGAGCCGGTAGCAGTGTTGACTGTTATTGCTCTTACCGGTACTAAAATGCTCTTCATCTTTTCATTATACATGGTATCTGCATAAAGAAGACCATCCTTGTAAGGGAAATCATTGGCGCTTATCAGTCCCGATTCAGAAAGTGTACGAAAATTTTCGCCGTCTTCAATTCCGGCATCTGCAAAACAGTCGGAAACTGGCATAACAACATCTCCAACATTTAACCTGTCGTTAAAACTTCCTGCAATCCCGGCATTAATAGCAAGGTCAGGTTTTCCATTAAGCGTAATCCATTGTTTCAAAGCCCATGATGTCGCTATCGAGCCTACCCCAGTTATAAGAAGGTTCATTTCAAAGCCATCTAACCTGTCATTATGTGACATTATTTCCCTGAATTTTTTCAGGGTATCGCCTTCTGGCCTGGTTGCTGCTACATATAATATTTTAAATGACATGGTTATATCTATGTCCTTTTCGATTGAAAGAGTAGTAAATATATCGCTTTTATGAATTATAAAGATCAAAAATATTGGTTAATATTGTATTATAAATATTCCAGAGTATGATATATCAGACGCGTCGGGAGAGATTCTGCGCTGCCCACAGGATGTTCAAAAAGGAGTGGTCCGATGAAGTTAACCAGAAAGTTTTCGGGAAATGCTCCAATCCAAACTGGCACGGGCATAACTATGTTTTATGGGTAACTGTCAAAGGAGAGCCTACACATGAACATGGATTTGTCATGAACATGAATATCCTGAAACAGATAATACTCGAAAACGTAATTAATAAAATTGATCACAAAAACATTAATCTTGAGGTAGACTTTATGAAGGGGAGAATTGCAACAACTGAAAACCTTGCTATTTCTATCTGGAATGAACTAAATCCATTTATAGTGAAGGAAGGGGCAAGCCTCCACTGTATTAAAATAGAAGAAACTGAAAATAATTCGATAGAATATTATGGTTAAAAAAATAGAAAAAGTAAATGATGGTACCGGTCCGGTAGTTAACGGTTATAATAAAATTGAAACATGGAATAGTGATACCATAGAAGAGATTGCATGCATGTACCGGAGGATACTTAAGCTGATAGGTGAAGATCCTGAAAGAGAAGGGCTTGAAAAGACACCTGTAAGAGTCGCTAAAGCGCTTAACTATCTGACGATGGGGTATAACCATAATCCCTGTGAGATTATAAACTCAGCGAAGTTTAAAGAAGATTATAAACAGATGGTTATTGTAAAAGACATAGATCTATATTCCATGTGCGAACATCATATGTTGCCATTTTATGGGAAAGCACATGTTGCCTATATCCCGAATGGCTATATTACAGGTCTGAGTAAAATAGCCAGAGTAGTAGAGTCTTTCAGCAGGAGGTTACAGGTTCAGGAAAGACTTACAATGCAAATAAGGGACTGCCTTCAGGATTGCCTTAATCCTTTAGGAGTGGCAGTTGTTATTGAAGCACAACATATGTGCATGCAGATCAGGGGAGTACAAAAACAAAACTCTGTAACAACTACTTCAGCTTTCACAGGAATTTTCCTTGAAAAACTGAATACACGTGAGGAGTTCATACATCTCATAGGCACTAAACTTCATTGATCATATTATGAATGCATACGTATTTCCAGGACAGGGAGCTCAGTTTCCCGGCATGGGCAAAGATCTTTATGAGAAATCGACAGAGGCAAAAGATATGTTTGAGAATGCCAATTCAATACTTGGATTCCGGATAACCGATATTATGTTTGCCGGTACAGAGGAAGATCTGAAACAAACCAGGGTAACTCAGCCGGCTGTTTTTCTGCACTCAACAATTCTGGCCGCCGTTCTTGGCAGTTCCTTCAGACCCGATATGGTTGCCGGTCATTCACTTGGTGAGTTTTCAGCACTTGTAGCAAATAAAACTCTTACCTTCAAGGACGGGCTTATTCTGGTATCAAAAAGGGCATTGTCTATGCAGAGGGCATGTGAAAAGACTCCTTCAACCATGGCAGCAATACTCGGTTTGGATGATAAAATTGTTGAAGATGTTTGTGCTTCATTAAAAGAGGTTGTAGTCCCGGCTAACTATAACAGTCCCGGACAAATAGTAATATCCGGTTCAATTGAGGGTATTGATAAAGCGATCGAAATACTAAAGGGAAAAGGCGCTAAAAGGGCTATTAAACTGGCAGTCGGAGGCGCTTTCCATTCACCATTAATGGAACCGGCTCGTCTGGAGCTTGAAGAAGCAATTAAAAATACAATCTTCAGCAAACCAATATGCCCTGTTTATCAGAATGTTAATGCTAAACCATCTGTTGATCCAGGATCTATTAAATCAAACCTGGTTTCTCAACTTACCTCCCCAGTGCAATGGACACAAACCGTGCTTAATATGATCTCCGATGGCGCAACATCATTTATTGAGGCAGGTCCGGGGTCTGTACTATCGGGGTTAATAAAGAAAATAAACCGAGATGCCATAACGGAGAGTGCATCTTTCTGAAATATGCCATTATTTGTTATGCTGTCATTTGAAAAGGAGTGTTACATTCTGAAATACCGACTCATTCAGAGATAATGCAACCGGACATGTTTTTACACAATAATTCAGGATTTTTTTCTGCTTATCTGAAAAATCTTGAGAGGTAAAATCAAACTCTATTCTGATTTCACCAATTTTTCTTGGATTATCAGTCATTATTTTTGTGATCGTGCAAGTACTTCCTTCAATTGAGAATGAATGTTCCCGGGCTGCGATACCCATAATGGTAAAGATGCAACTCCCTAGAGCAGAGGCAACCAGATCGGTTGGGGAGAAGTTTTCCCCTTTCCCTTTATTATCAACAGGTGCGTCGGTTGTTATTACACTTCCTGATCTGAGATGAACTATTTCAGTTCTCAGATCTCCCAGGTATTTTGTTTTTGCTGTTTCCATATTAATAAATATTAATTATCTGGTTTTCCCTTTGTGCTACTTTGTGTATTCCTTCGTGATCTTTTGTGTTTTAAAAAAAAATTACCACAAAGTCACACAAAGGTTTGCACTAAGGTGCACAAAGAGTAATCATGTCATTAGACAGGTTTTAGGATTACTCCCCTGTGTTTTTTACCGTCTATCATTATTTCGAGTGGATTTTCAAACCTGACATGCCTGATAAAGCCGTCTTCGTATACTACTTTAAGGCTATTTAGAAAATCTACATCATAATATCCTTCATTTATATAGGGATTAATGGTAAAATACCCGACCCTGAAAGAAGTAAGGTTTTGAAAGAAATGAGTTCCCTGACTTGGATCAATGCGGTAATTCTTTAATCCCGATTCAATAATGATCCTTGCTGCAGAAATCTGCGGCCACTTAACAGGAATACCGAGCCATGGATCAGTTGAGCCCCATCTTCCGGGACCAATAAGTACATACCCTTTCCCCTGTTTTACAAAGAGAGTGTTTAACTTATCGATTTCAAGTGCAACATTTTTATTATTCGCTGCATTAAAAGATTCCGGTTTAACATATACAAGATCATAAATACCTTTAAAAAGTCCATTCCCCAGTGCTGATTCAGAATAGATTATGGTTTCTTCAGGTCTGACGTAATCGAGATTGATGTTATGTGCTTCTTCAGTATGAACTATTGGTCTGATCTGCAAAAAGTTGAATATTTTAGGAATACCGGCCGGAGTTTCAAGGTTGGCTGCGAATTCAATTTCAACAGGGTTATTCATCTCCTGCTGGCCTATCTCGAGTAGAGTACTTAATATTTCTGCAAGAGGGAATGTTTTATACTGAAGTATATTTGAAAAGGTTATTACTCTTTTTCCCGGGTGACTTATCCCATCGCGAAGGACATTATTATTTCTGTCGTAAGTAGAGGCGATATACTTCAGAGCTGTCTCATTATCAAGGTCCTTAATATCAATTTTGAGTATGTTTACTCCGTCGTCAGTTGATGGGACAAAGCTGTTGATATTAAGATCGAGGGCACAAAACTCTTTTTGAGAATCTCTTAATGCCGATTCAGGAGATGAGAGCTGAAGAATTTTTTTGGGGTATTTAGGTGAAAACCTGAGAGACAATCCACCCTCAACAATCAGTTTTCCAAGACCAAATGCAATATTCACAATTCCATCTTCAGCTTTTTCAGAACCAATTGGATAGTAATTTATTGAGCGTGCAACCCCGGATAATGTAGGATAAAATATCTCACCATGCTTGTTACCACAAACTTCCTGTAGGATTATCCCCATCTTCTCCTCGTCAATTACATTCGCGGTAGCAGTCATGTATGCCTTGCTTGCTTTGTAAAACACCGAGGCGTAAACCTCTTTTATGGCATCAGATAACATCTTAACCATCTGTCTATTATCAGGGAGCCTGGGTATCATATATGTTGAATAGATACCGGCAAACGGCTGGTAATGCGAATCTTCGAGTTTGCTTGATGACCGGACCGCAATTGGGTAATTTTTTGAAACTGAGAGAAATGCGTAGAAATCCTGGTATACATGTCCGGGCAATTCAGCGTTAACGAATCTGTTAAGAATTTCATCATCAGTAAGGTCAGACAGGGCAATTGAATAGAGATTATTCTGATCCATGAACTCATCGAAGATATCGGTACTTAATACGACAGTCCGGGGAATAGTTATAAGAACATTGGGAAATCTGTTAAACAGTTTATTGTTTTTTATTATACTGTTTATAAATGCCAGCCCCCTTGCTTTTCCTCCGATAGAACCTTCACCGATACGTGAAAAAATCTGATATTCATCAAAACTGCTCTTATCAAATTTCGCGATTACACCCCTTCCCTTACCCAATCTGAAACTTGAGATTGCAATATACAGGAAACGTCTCATCTCGTCCATCGTGTCAAAATCCTCTTTCCGGATGTATTTGAACATCTGGGCAACCGGGAAAAGGGCTCTGGCATTCAACCATTTGGAAAAATGGTTACGTGTGGCATGGTACTCGAGTGTATTATCAGGGATAGTAAGTAATTTTTGCTGAAGACTCTGAAGATCTGTGGCAATTGCGATTGGTTCCAGTGTGACAGGATTCCTGAATACAAACGGTCCGAAAGCAAGATTCTGAATAATAAAATTCCTTAACTCCAGTGACAATGATTTGGAATACTTATTTATAAATCCTGCACCGAGTTCTTCCGCAACCTTTTTATGTGTTGTACTTGATGACTGAATCAGGAAGGGCACTTTGTCGTCATCGTCCATAACCACCTTACACAACTCGATACCTGCATTTTCATCGGGAACATTATCTCTCTTATAGCTTATATCTGAAATGACACCCAGAACATTATATTTATACTTTTTGTAAAGTTCAAGAGCGTCATTGAAGTTGTTTGCAAGAAGAATTTTTGGGCGGCCGCGCATTTTAAGCATCCGCTGATGCTCATTCAGAGCTTCGCGTTGAAAATCAAGCGACTGTAAAAGCACAATCCTGTAAATATTCGGAAGGTATGAAGAGATATATCTGATAGAATTTTCTACCAGGATGATTGCCTGAACGCCTATGTGTTCAATATCATAATCAGCATTCATTTTATCCTCTATCAATTTGATAATCGCCAAAATCAGTGATGCATCGCCGAGCCAGCAGAAAACATAATCAATAGCACTCAGATCTTCCCCTTCAAGCCGCAGGGATACTTCCCTCGAAAAATATGTGAGTACCACAATAGGTATATTCTCATATTTTGTTTTGATTTTTTTTGCCAGAGCAAATACATCGGTACCCTTGAGGCTCAACATTGAGATTACAAGATCGATATTGCCATCCTGGAGTATTCTGAAAGCATCTTCTGCATTGTCAGTCTGCACGAAAGTGGGAGGATATCTTAAATTGAGAGAAGCATACTCATTAAAAATCTGTTCATCAATTCTCCCATCCTCTTCCAGCATGTAGTTATCATAATTACTGCATATTACAAGTACCCGATGTATTCGCTTCTGCATCAGAAGGTCGAAGGAAGTATCTGTAAAATCATATAGCTGAAGATCCTGGATTCCCTCAATAATGGTCATGGATTCTATTATTAGTTATTCATTGAGATTACAGCCATCCCTTTTTTCCCATCCATACGTATCAGCAGGGGTTTTTCAAACCTGATATGCCTGAAGAATTTCCCCTTTTCAATAACTTTTTGTTTTTTAAGTTTATCCCATACAATGGTACCCTCATTTGAACCGTAGTTTATAGAGAAATATCCTACATTCATGGATGTGACGTTATGGAAAAAGTGAGAGCCAAGTGATGCATCAACATGGAAATCAGGCAGACCGACCTCTACGATTATTTTAGCATTCGATATCTGTGGCCAGACGACCGGTATTCCAAGAAATCTGTCTCTTGTTCCCCACCTTCCTGGTCCCAGAAGTACATATTTCCTGTTCTCCTGAAGCATTTTTTCGTTCATCATGTCAATTTCTGCAGCCATCTCGTTTGTTAGCATGTTATTGAATTTGTCGGGGGCCACATATATAAAATCTGTAATATCCTCAATCACTCCATTACCCATGCTTTTATTAGTAATAAGCACTGTGTTGTCACTATTAATGCTCTCAGGATCTATCGAATAACCAGCGCCACTGCCAACAAGAGGCTTTATCTGAAGAAGATAGAAAGAAGCATTCCCATCCTTGTCTTTTGTCAGGTCAACAGCGAACTCAATCTCAACAGGGGTACCAAATGCTTCAGTGACAACTTCCAGAACAACCTTCAGGGTAGATGCCAACGGAATATAATCATATTTTAATATATCAGCAAAGTTAATTACCCTTGGACCAGAGGCATCAAGCCCGGGGATAATAGTATCGTTATCTATACTCAACACTGAAGCAGAGTGTTGGAGAGTTCCATGCTTTTCTGACTGACTGATATCAAGTGTCACGAGTCCTGCATTTTCTCCCTCAAGAAGGTTGAGTTCTTTTTTTGCCATATCTACAGCGTAAAAGATGACCTGTGAGTTTTTATAAAGATCTTTATGAGAAATGATATCCAGTGCCGGATAAGCAGGTGAAAACCTGAATGCCCTCTCCCCCTCAACAACATAATGCCCGAGTCCGACTGCCATAACAGCAAACCCGTCCGGAGGTTTCATATGGGCAACAGGATAAAAGTTGAATGATTGGGCAGTTCCACTTATATGTGGATAGAATGCATTTTCAAACCTGTTCCCCACTACTTCCTGTATCACAACTGCCATCTTTTCCTGCTCAACCTTATAATTAATAGCTTCGAAATAAGTCCGGGCATTTCTGGAATATATTGAAGAAAACACCAGTTTAATAGCTTCAGATAACTGTTTAAGCCGTATTTCAGGATCATAATGATTATTTGGAAGCAGATAAGTTCCGAAAATACCTGAAAATGGCTGGCTCATGGAATCTTCAAAAAGGCTCGAGGATCGCACAGCCAAAGGCTTATTTATGAGTCTGATAAAAATTCTGAGCTCCTTCTCGAGAGTATAACTTAGGCTGCCCTCAAGAAACAACTTCTGAAGTATACCGAAGTCTTTCTCTGTCTTAACTTTGTCCCATAGATGGTTTCGCTCCATAAACATATCAAATTCATCCGTACCTATTATTGCGGTCACAGGTGTTTTGATATTTATTCCAGGCACCAGTCGTCCGAGTTCAAAACTATAGATCAGGGTATTAACAAAAGCAAGACCCCTGCCTTTCCCTCCGAGTGATCCACCTGAAAGGCTTACTATGTTGGTTTCATCAATAACTGCAGATTCCTCAAAATTTACAACTTTCCCCTTATTCATCTCCCGGCGTCTTTTCCGTATGATATCAATAAGGAACTCACGTAGTTCTTTAAGGCTGTTGAAGTCTGATACGCCAATCGGGTTTATCATTTTTGCGATTTTCACCTCTCCACGTGCCATCAGCCAGAGTGAGAAATGGTTTTTCATTGAATGATAAACAAGAGAATCTTCCGGGACGGTCTGAAGGTAAGCTTCGAACTCTTTCATCGATTTAGCGACTGCTATCTGACGACCTTTTGTGTCCCTGTATACAAAATGGCCGAAGCCAAGATAGTAAATAATGAATGACTTAAGATCCTGCAGCAGGCTCTCGGAGTTCTTATTTATGAAATTTGATTTGAGAGTAAATGCATATCTTGCGTTATCAGGATCTGACGATTGAAGTACTGATGGAAGATTAGGAAGTTCTTCTTTGATGTGTTTAATAAGATCGAATCCTGCAGTATCATGTAAAATACCGTTTTTGGGGAACCTCATATCAGATATGACACATAGCAAACTGTCCTTGTACTTATTATAAATTGTAATTGAATCCTCGTAATCACATGCAAGAAGAATTTTAGGTCGAGCCCTGAGTTTCAATACTTTATATAGTTCATCAGTTGAAACATCTTCTATAAGATTTCTTGTCTGCTCCATAACGAGGGTGTAGAGCATCGGCAGGTAACTTGAATAATACTCAGCCGAATCTTCAATAATCAGGATTACTCTGGTGAGTCCTTTTTTTGTATCGTTATCAACATTTACTTTGTCTTCGAGCAGGTTAACCATTGCAAAAAAAACTTTTGACTCACCTGTCCAGACAAAATAGTTATCAAAGGGAATACCCAGTGACATTTGCTTTTTTACAAAAGTTACATCACCCGGGTTATTAAGAAGTAAAAATGT
>Ga0265316_10004506_pt1 | contig 13845 bp, 13 predicted proteins | sample 4522metaG_FD_202092 | JGI IMG/M metagenome (GOLD analysis project Ga0265316, IMG submission 202092) | Rhizosphere microbial communities from Carex aquatilis grown in University of Washington, Seatle, WA, United States - 4-5-22 metaG | ecosystem: Host-associated > Plants > Roots > Rhizosphere >... | reverse complement strand
TTTGTGCCGGGCGGACGGCATGTCAGTTTCCCTGTCGGGCCAAGCACGGGGCCACGCCCTTTGACATTCCCCCGGGCGCCTATGCCGTGTCTCTGGTGCCCTTGGGTGCGGACGGCCAGGATCTGACCGGCGCGGTCGCAGGGGACGCAGGCGTGGGATGTTCGGCGCAGAGCGGCGTGGCGCCAACTTTGCGTACCGTAGGACAGGGACAGCTCACACAGATGAACGCAGTCCTGATTCAGGCAGGATGTGCGCCAGTTTGTGGGGGCTCTGATAGCACCAGGGTTTGCACAAAGTGAAAACTTGCCACATGGAGGACTATCGATGTTGCGAATGTACACACTATGCCTGGCCGGGATCATTGGACTTGGGTTGGGAGCGACCGGATGTGGTTCAGGCCGCGGCGGCGGCCAGTATTTCGACGCAGCCTGGAGCCTGGAATGGGCCTCGGGCGGCTCGGTGAGCTGCTCCGGCGCAGGCGTCACGGAAGTTGACCTCGACGTGCAGGACGTCTACACGGGCGCCGCCTATCACGACCAGTTCGCCTGCGCGGACTACGGGGACGTGAGCCAAATCCTACCGGTCGACGACTACACCGTCGCTCTGCGGGCCTACGACCCTTCCGGGGCTCTGGTCAGTGAGTGGGATGGTTCGGGAACCTACGCCATCGATGTAGGCCTCGTGACGTACCTTCCGGCTGTCGTGCTGCTCGTCTCCGGTCATTGATTGCGGCGCCAGCCAGGCGCCCACGGCGGCCCGCCCGTGGTAGTTTGCTCCCCCAGATGTCGTTTCCGAATTCAACCTACCAAATGCCGCCTTGGCTGAGGCCAGTGGCACAGCGTCTGTCGCCCACCATCCGCACCCTGGTGGTGGCGCTGGCGGTGCCGTGGTTGTTCTACGTTCTCGTGGAGCCGGCGCGGGGCTTGATGGACGAATACCTGGCCCTGGGGCCCAGGGTGACGAAGGGATGGATCTGGCAGATCGTCACCGCGCTGTTCGTGGACCGCAGCCCGCTCGGGTTTCTCAACCTGCTGGGTCTGTGGTTCGTGGGTGCGGCCGTCGAACGGACCCTGGGACGTCGGCGTTTCCTCGTGGTCTTTTTCGCCCCAGGCTTGGCAGCCAATGTCGCGGTCGCGCTGGTGTCAGCCTGGCTGGGCCGATGGACGCTCTATTCGGGATTTGGGGATTCGGTGCTGGGATTGTTCGTCGGAATGGCGGTCCTCTACGGACCGGCGCAGGTGCGCGTGATTGGAACCCTGGCCATGCCCGCGCGGGCGCTGGCAGCCCTCTTTGTCGGTCTCGCGCTGGTTGGCTCAGCCATGTACGGCGGACTGCCGGCAATGGTTGGAACCATAGTAGCCGTGTGCTTGGCCTACGTTCTGTGCGGGGGCCGCGGCAGGGATCTGGGTAATCTTGTCTCCTGGTTGCAGCACAAAATCGGCCGGCGTCGCTGGCGAGTGATGGAAGGCGGCAGGCGGGGCAGGGGCCCAGACCCCTTCAACTAGTACATCAAGTACTTTTGCATCTAGCGGCCCCACCCCGTAGAACACCCGCAACGGGGGAGCCGTCAGGCTGAGAGGCGCCGTTTTGGCGCGACCCCTTGAACCTGATCCGGGTAATTCCGGCGTAGGAAGGAGACACCTTGAGCAGTAGCGAGCGCGGGCTACCACCCTTGGCAGACGACCTGCCGTCATCGCACAAGGTGTACGTGGAGGCCGACGGCCTGCGTGTGCCCATGCGCGAGATTACGCTGTCGGGTGGACAGCCCCCGGTGCGCGTCTACGACACCACCGGGCCGCAGGGTCACGATCCGCGCCAGGGACTGCCGCAGTTGCGCGCGCCGTGGACCGACCGTCGCGTTCGTCGGGGCGATGCGAACTTCTCCCAGATGCACTGTGCCCGCCAGGGTGAGATCACCGAGGAGATGCGTTTCGTGGCTTTGCGCGAGGATCTGGCGCCCGCCTTTGTGCGCGACGAGATCGCTGCCGGACGCGCCATCATTCCCGCCAACATTCGTCACCCAGAACTTGAACCTATGGCCATCGGCCGCAACTTCCTGGTGAAGATCAACGCCAACATCGGCAACTCGGCCCTGTCGTCGTCTGTGGCAGAAGAAGTGGAAAAGCTGCACTGGGCAACCCGCTGGGGCGCGGACGCGGTGATGGATTTGTCCACGGGCCCTGACATCCACGAGACGCGCGAGCGGATCATCCGCAATGCGGCGGTGCCCATCGGCACCGTGCCCGTCTACCAGTGCCTGGAAAAAGTCGGGGGCAAGATCGAGAACCTGTCCATCGATGTGTTTCTCGACACCATTGTCGAGCAAGCCGAACAGGGCGTGGACTACTTCACCATCCACGCCGGCTTGTTGTTGCGGCACGTGCCGCTCACCGCCCAACGCGTGGCCGGAATCGTGTCGCGCGGCGGTTCCATCATGGCGACTTGGTGCCAGCACCACCGCAAGGAAAATTTTCTCTACACGGAGTTCGAACGAATCTGCGAAGTGGCCAAGAAGTACGACATCGCGTTCTCATTGGGGGATGGGCTGCGGCCTGGCTGCCTGGCCGACGCCAACGACCAGGCGCAGTTCTCCGAGCTGGAAACCCTGGGCGAGCTGACCAAGATCGCGTGGCAGCACGACGTGCAGGTGATGATCGAGGGCCCGGGTCACGTGCCGGTCCATCGAATCAAGGAGAACATGGAGCGGCAGTTGGTCGCCTGCCACGGGGCACCGTTTTACACCTTGGGTCCTGTGGTCACCGATATCGCTCCTGGGTACGACCACATCACCTCGGCCATCGGCGCGACTTTGATCGGCTGGTACGGCACGGCCATGCTGTGCTACGTGACGCCCAAGGAGCACCTGGGCCTGCCCAACCGCGACGACGTGAAGGCCGGCGTGATTGCATACAAGATCGCGGCGCACGCGGCCGATCTGGCCAAGGGCCACCCGGGCGCTCGCGCGCGCGACGACGCCATGGCCCGGGCGCGCTTCGACTTTCGCTGGCCCGATCAGTTCGCCCTGGCGCTCGACCCGAGCACGGCACGCGTTTTCCACGACGAGACCTTGCCGGCTGAAGATGCCAAGCAGGCGCACTTCTGTTCCATGTGTGGACCGGACTTCTGTGCCATGCGGATCACCAAAGACGTGCGCGACCGCGCCAGCCGCGACAGCCAGACCGATTGCCCGATCAGCAAGCCGGCTTCTCCCTGAGGCCCTCGCTGCTATTGCGATTCCTGGAAGGCGCTGGGACAGTGAGGGGCGAGGGAACAGTGTTCGCAATCGGGCCGGCGCGCGAAGCAGCAGCGGCGGCCGTGCCAGATTATTTGATGCGCAAATAGGATCCAGCGTTCGCGCGGAATGACCGTCATCAGATCCTGCTCGATCTTCTCGGGCGTCGAAGAACGCGTCAGCGCCAGGCGCTGAGCCAGGCGCTGGACGTGAGTATCCACCACGATGCCTACGGCTAGGCCGAAGGCAGTGCCCAAGACCACGTTCGCGGTCTTGCGGGCCACGCCGGGCAGCTCGCACAGCTCGGCCATGCTGCGTGGAACGTGACCACCGTGGCGTTCCACGATGGCGCGCGATGCTCCGATGAGGTTCTTGGCTTTGTTGCGGAAGAAACCCGTGGAGTGAATCAGATCCTCAAGAACCGGCGCCGGCGCCAAGGCCATGGCCGCGGCCGAGGGGAACTGCGCGAAGAGGCGCGGGGTAACCTGGTTCACGCGCTCGTCTGTGCATTGGGCCGACAGGATAGTCGCGGCCAAGAGCTGGAAGGGGTCGTCCCGATGCAGCTCGCAGTCAGCCTCGGGATATAGACGATCGAGACCGCGCAGAATGGCTGTCACGCGTTTTCGCTCAGGCGGCCAGGGCGGGGAGCTTGTCGTCGTCCTGCGCGCGGATCGGGGGGCTGGCTTGGACTGTGCCATGGCTGGGATCTAGCATGACGGAGACGTGGCTTGCGGACGCAGAGGGGACAGGGTCTAATCCCGTCCGCGATGGATGAGACGCCCGAGGAACTTGAGCAGATCCGCCGCGAGGCTGCCCAGATCGATCCCTACCGGTATCGCCGGCACCGACGATGGCTGATCAGCGTGCTCATCTTCGCGGCTGGGGCAGGCGTGTGCTGGCTGGCCATCACAATGGCCGTCGCCTCACGCAATCCCTGCGAGCGTGTGCGCGATCACTACTGCCATCGTGCGGTCGACCCGGGCAAGTGCGCCAGCTATGAGGGTGTGTTCCGCGAATCCGTGCAGGACCCGAGCCCGGCCATGCGCAGCACGATTCGGGACCAGTGCCTCACCAAGATCAACCGTCTGAAAGAAGAAGACGGCGTGACCGTGCGCTGAGTGGGAGCTAGACCGAGAACGAACTGCCGCAGCCGCAAGTCGACTTCACGTTCGGGTTGGTGAACTTGAAGCCCGAGCCTTGCAGGCTCTCGACGAAATCGATCGATGTGCCCATCAAGTACATCAGGCTCATCTGGTCGCACAGCATCTTCACGCCGTTCGACTCGAAGGCCTGGTCGATGTCCTGCGGCTGGTCGAAATACAGATCGTAGGCAAATCCCGAACAGCCCCCCCCCAACACCTTCAGCCGTAGCGCATAGCCATCCTGGATCTTCTCCTCGACGCGGATTTCTTTGACCTTCTCTGCGGCTCGCGCGGTCAGCGTGACCGGCGTTGCCGGCGCTTCACTAGATGCTTCTGCGGTTTTCTCTGTGGCAGCAGGCATTGGAAAACTCCTCTTGGGCTAAGTCTAGCCCTTCATTGAGATGCCGGCCACCCGCTTGGGTTGCGGGTTTGAATCAAAATGGCTTGGTCGATTCGCCCTGCCAGCCAGGCGAGCGCAACCCGGTGATGTTCCACACGCGCAGGGGTTCGGCTTTGCCCTTCACGCGCACTGGGGGCAGGGCGGTGGCGGACACGACACTCCCGACTTTGCCAAACGTTGCCTCGGACACCAGCACCTCTCCTGGCTTGGCCAGGCTGCACAGGCGCGAGGCCGTGTTGACCGGGTCTCCGATAGCCGTGTACTGGAGCGCGCGCGAGCTGCCGATGGCGCCGGTGACCACCGTGCCGGTGTTAATGCCGATGCCGATACGAATCTGCTCCTGACCTTCGGAGGCGCGGGTGCGGTTGAATTCGGACAACACCTGCATCATATCTAGCGCACACTCGACCGCCTTTCTCTCGGCGTTAGGAATGGCCACCGGTGCCCCGAACAGGGCGATGATCTCGTCGCCCACGAACTTGTCCAGGGTTCCCTCGTGATTGAAGACGACATCCACCATCAGCTCGAAATACTCGTTGAGCATGCGCACGATTTCGGGGGGCTGGCGCTTCTCGCTCATGGCGGTGAAACCGCGAATGTCCGAAAACAACAGCGTCACCTCCGACAGGGCGCCGCCCTTTTCCAGTTGCAGCTTGCCGGCCACCACCTGTTCCACCAGGTTGGGTGAGAGCAAGCGCTGGAACTGGGCGCGGGTCTTGGCCTCCTGCTCGATCTTGCGCGCCAACATCGAGTTGTGGATGGCGGCAGCGGCCTGGTTGCCCACGCCGGCGAAGATCTGCAGATCCTTCTCGCCAAACGCATTGGTCGCCACCATGGAATCCAGGTGCATGATGCCCAGCAGCTCATCGTGGTGGATGAGCGGCACGGTCATGGTGGAACGAATGCCCTGCATGATGATGGAGCGTGCACCCTGGAAGCGGCTGTCCATGCTGGCGTCGGAGGACAACACGGCCGCTTTCTGCTGAACCACCTCGTTCAGAATGGAGCGGGACAGAACGATCTGCTCGGTGCGCCCGTCCCGCGCTTTGGCCACGCGGGGCTGGGGAACGCCGTCTTCCATCAGAAGGATGACCCCGCGATCGGCCGGGATCAGATCGAACGCCTTCATGATGATCTTTTCGAGCAAGAGGTCGATGTCGACCTCGAGTCCGATGGAGCGGCCCAACTCGTAGGCCAGTCGCAGCTTTTCGTAGTCGCGGCGGAGGGTTTCCGGATCGGAAATTTGGCGCTCGGGCAGAAACTCGGCCGCGCTCACCGCCTGGACCTTTTGGTGAACGGCCAGCGCGGCCTGCTGGATGCTGACCCGCTGTGCGGCCTGTGAGGCCTGGCTGGATTGTTCCTGGAAAATGAGCTGGGTACCCCCAAGCACGATCTCGTCGCCTTCGGCGAGGATGTGTTCGCCCACGCGCTCGTTCTTGAAAAAGGAGCCGTTCAGGCTGCCGAGGTCGCGGTAGAGGAAGTGCCCGTCAGGCTGGCGGATGACCTGGGCGTGTTCCTTGGACACGATGCGGTCGAGGATCTGGATGATGTTGTGCGGATGGCGCCCGATGGTGGTCATCGCGCCCAACTCGTATTCACGTCGTGCGTTGCTTGCTTGAACGATCAGCTTTGCCATGCGCTGCCTTGAAGGCGGCCGATTGTATCACGTCACCACTCGATACGGGCGGCGTCTGTCACCGCTCGCGGCGAGAGATGAAATTCGACGGACTTGTTGATGACCGGGAAGAAGGCCGTGGCCACGAAGTGCGCTTCGATCGATATTTCGGTCTTGCTGCGGTTGAAGATGACCTCCAGGTTGGGGTCCTTCACGCCTTCCTTGCGCAAGAGATTGGGAACTGCCTTCTTCAGGTCGTTGATCATGACCAAGGCAACGTCCGCGGAGCGCAGATTGGCACGATAGAGCATGGGGATCGAGTCGAGCAGCACGCCTTTGGCGCGCGAGGAGAGCGTGTAGACGGGCCAGGTGTAGATGGCCACGTAGACCGCTAGGCCAAGCAGCAGGAGAAGGCCGACCGAGACCGCGTTGATCGAGCGAGGCTTTCTGTACCTGGTGGCCATGGCTTCGCTATGTCGTTGATGCAGGTTGTCTCAGGTTGCGGGCGAGTTGGTTGCGCATGCAGAAGACGCCGAGCGTGGCCTGAATGGCAAGGGCCACCGCTTGACTGCCCAGGCTGGCCGCAGTGATCGCGGCAACGGCCTTGGACGGGTCCTGTGCGGCGCCAGGCACGTAGCGGGAGAGCAGCAGGATCATCATGAACTGGGTGGTTCCCAGTCCCATGACAGCAATGGGCAACACGCCGATGAAGTAGATCATGGGCAGGTACAAGATGGCGTGCGACACCGGCACCTCGACGCCAAAAGCCCGCAGCGACGTGTACGTGAACATCATGAGAATCCCAAGATGGGGAACCCGCACGAGCACGGTCTTGAGGTGTCCGGACACGCCCGCAGCGAACAGAACGTCGAAGATGGGCCGGGACGTGAGCCAGCGTGGTTTGAGCACGAGCAGAACAGAATAGACGGCCAGCGCACCGTACGCCGCAAACACAATCTTGCGCAGGACAACTGGCATGTCCGGGGCAACCACCAGCCCGATGGATGCGAAGATGAGTAGCAGAAGAATGTTGGTCCCCATGATCAGCAGCACGGCCGCCGTTCCGCGCAGCAGAGGAACTCCCCTTGAGCGGTTGACGAAGTAGACGATGGCCCCCTGTCCCACCGTGTAGTTGACCAGAGCGAGAAGGTAGGTGGCCCCTCGAACCACGAGGACCTCACGAAAGGAGAGACGGGCCACGAACCAACCGAAGGTCTTCCAGATCGCGAAGCAATCGCCCAGGTACACGCCAAAGATCAGCACGATGAACGCAGGGACGGTCCAGGACGGGGCTTGGACGATTGCCTTGCCCATCTCCCTGAACGAAATCATGCGGAAAACGTAGAAGAGCAGACAGACGGTGACGGCCCACGGCAAGATTCGGCCGAGCTTCTTTCGCATATCCGCTCACTATCGCACGAATCACGCGCGCTGGCGCGGGGCGCATGCGTCCTGTCTTGTGTTATTCGAGCCGGGAAGCGAAACTGAAACATCCATGACCGCCGATGGCTCTTCCTCCGTTTCTCCAGCCGGCGATAGTCCGGATGGACGTCCTCCCTCGCCGGCCGTGGAGCCGCTGCCGGTGCCGGTCTACCTGCTGGTCGAGCCGATGGTCTCGGGCAAGAAGGTGCTCGACGTCTCCACCCGGGTGGGTGGACCGGGCGTGGAGTGCCTGCGACGCGCCGGCGCCGCTGAGGTGACTTCGCTGGTAGCCGATAGGCCGTCGTTGTCGGCGCCCGACGCGGGAATCGACGTCGTGATGTGCGGCCTGTCGGCGGCAGGGTCGGACGAAGATCGCGGTGTGTGGCTGGCCGAGATCCGACGAGTCCTGCGCCCGGGTGGGTTCTGCATGTTGCGTTTGCCGACTGCAGCTTTTCGCGATCGCGCGGGGGCAGGCACGGGCACGCGCACAGCCTGCGCCGATCTCTTGCTAGAGTATTTCGCGACTGTGGACATCGTCGAGGAGACGCAGTTCGGCGGCGTCTCGTTTCATGTTCCGGGCACAGAGGATCTGGCGGTCAACGAGTCCTTGACCCGGTTGTCCGGCGCTTCCAGCCACTTCGTTGCTTTGTGCGCCGACTGCGCGGAGCGCCCATGGAGCCTGGCCGAGAGCCTCCTCGTGCCGACCGGCGCGGGTGGGGCTGCCGATGCGGACGAGGCCGTTGTCTCGGCAGGCGAGTTGGCGGCTTGGCAGGGTGAAGTGGCGCGGCTCGAAACGCACTCGGCAGAGTTGACTCGCGAGCGCGACGGCGCACGCGAGGAAGCGATGACCCTGCAGGACCGCGCCGATCGGCTGGAGCGCACGGTCGCGGCCCTACGCAAGGACGTCGAACGCTTCTTGCGCCAGATCAGCGACGACGCCGCTGCGCGGGAGCTTTTCGCTCTGGAGCGGGAGGACCTGAAGCGGAATCTTGCGGCCGCCACCCGGCAGGCCGCGGATGCCGCTCGCGATGCAGAAAAGCGGAAGGTTGCCCTGCGCACGCTCGAGAAGGAGGTCGTTCGCCTGCGTGCCGCACGCGGGGGCGCGGGAAGCACAGGCGGAAAGACCTGACCAACCGGGGAGGCGACACCTTGACCTGGGCCGTCTCGTCCACTAAGTTCTCATTACTTCGCGGTCGTGGCGGAACTGGTAGACGCGCCAGATTCAGGTTCTGGTGGTAGAAATGCTGTGGGAGTTCAAATCTCCCCGACCGCACCAGGAACCCCCGGATATTCTGGGGGTTTTTTGTTGTCACGCACAGCCGGGAGCCCATCAACCTACCGCGGATTCTTCGATGCTGAGGTCACTCTCTCCACAGGTGCGTCTGCTCGTCACCATCAGTCTCCTCACGACTTTCGCCGAGTCGATGCTGGTGCCGATGTATGCAGCCTTCACCGAGCGAGTCGGGGGCAGCATTCTCGATGCCGGCATTGCCTTTGCGTGCTTCTCCATGGCCACCGGAATCTTCGTCAGTCTGGTAGGCACGCGGCCGTGTTTTCAAAACCACGTCAAAGCATTTCTTGCCCTTGGATTCCTGGGCTCGGCTTGTTGTGACATCTCGTACATCTTCGTGCAGAACCGGTGGCAGCTCTTCGCTGCTCAGGTAGTCGCCGGGTTGGCAACGGGATTGATCGAGCCAGCCTGGGACTCGCTCTTCACCGATGCGATCGAGCACTCCTCGGCCAAGCATTGGTCGATCTGGTCCGGGAGCACGCACCTTATCGCTGGGGCTGCGGCCCTCCTCGGCGGAGTTGTGGTGGCGTACTCGTCCTTCAGAGTGCTTTTTGTGACCATGGGGCTCATCGACGTTGTGGCGACCTTGGTGGCGTGGAGAGGCGACTTGCCCAAGCCCGACGCAGCCACCACAGGAGATGGCACCCAAGGGCGCTGACGTCGCGACTTCTATAGGTCCAGCTTGCGCAAGCGGAGCGCATTGCCGATGACCGAGACCGACGAGAGGCTCATGGCCGCGCTGGCGATCATGGGCGAGAGCAGCAGGCCGAACACGGGATAGAGCACGCCGGCCGCCAGGGGCACGCCGATGCCATTGTAGAGGAAGGCGAAGAAGAGGTTCTGTCGGATGTTGTGGAGGGTGGCACGGCTGAGATGCCGGGCGCGTAGGATCCCGCGCAGATCGCCCTTGACCAGGGCGATGCCGGCGCTTTCGATGGCTACGTCGGTACCGCTGCCCATGGCAATGCCGACCTGGGCTTGCGCCAGCGCCGGCGCATCGTTGACACCGTCGCCTGCCATGGCCACCACCCGGCCCTGGGCCTGGAGCCGCTTGACGGCGTCGGCCTTGGCGCCGGGGCTCACCTCGGCCAGCACCTCGTCGATACCCAGTTCCTTTGCGATGGCCTGGCCTGCGGCGCGATTGTCGCCAGTCAGCATCACCAGACGCAACCCTTCGGCCCGCAGACCGGAGAGCGCATCGACCGCCGAGGGTTTGACCGTGTCGGCCAGATCGAGCGCGCCCGCAGGTTTGCCGTCGATCGCCACCATGACGACCGCATGGCCACGGCTGCGTGGCTCCGCCGCCCAGGCCACAAGCTCCGCCCCATCGACGCCCGCCTCGCGCAAGAAATCCTCGCTGCCGGCCAGCACGGCGTGACCGTTCACCTGTCCGCTGACACCGCGGCCTGGCTGGTAGCGGAAGTCCTGCGGGGACGACAAGACCAACTTTTTCTCCTCAGCGCCGCGCACGATCGCGGCAGCTAGAGGGTGCTCGCTCGCGCGTTCCAGGCTGGCAGCAAGAGCGAGAACGGTGTCGCCGGCGAAGCCCCCGGCGTGCACCTCCAGCAGCTTCGGCTTGCCTTCGGTCAAGGTGCCCGTCTTGTCCAGCACCAGGGTGTCGACCCGGGCCAGGATTTCCAGGGTCGCGGCGTCGCGCACCAGCACGCCCGCGGCGGCACCGCGACCCATTCCCACCATCACGGACATGGGCGTGGCCAGCCCCAGTGCGCAGGGACAAGCAATGATGAGCACAGCCACCGCGTTCACCAGAGCATAGGCGAGGCGCGGCTCGGGTCCGACCAGCGCCCACACGACGAAGGTGACCAGCGAGGCGGCCACGACGGTGGGCACGAACCACCCCGCCACGCGGTCAGCCACCCTCTGGATCGGCGCGCGGCTGCGCTGGGCTTCGCCCACCCGCCGCACGATCTGGGCCAGCAAGGTGCCGGCGCCCACGCGCTCCGCGCGCATGACAATGCTGCCCGAGCCATTCTGCGTGCCGCCCGTGACCTGGTTGCCGGGTGCCTTGTCCACGGGCAAGGATTCGCCCGTGATCATGGATTCGTCGACAGCGCTTGTGCCTTCCACAATCGCGCCATCCACCGGCACGCGCTCCCCGGGTCGCACCCGGAGTCGATTCCCCACCTGCACCTGCTCGACCGGAACGTCGCGTTCCGAGCCGTCCGGCGAGATCAAACGCGCGTTCTTCGGAGCCAGGCGCAGAAGCGCGCGAATAGCGCTGCCGGTGGCTTGGCGGGCTCGCAATTCCAAGACTTGGCCCAGGAGAACCAGGGTGGTGATGGCCGCGGCTGGTTCGAAGTAGAGCGGGACAGGAGACCCAGCCTTGCGGAATGCAGCCGGCAGCACATCGGGAAGCAGCGCCGCTATCACGCTGAATCCGAATGCCGTCCCAGTGCCCAACCCAATGAGCGTGAACATGTTCGGGCTGCGGCGAACGATTGACCGCCACGCCCGCTGCAAGAGCGGCCAGCCGGCACCCAGAACCACAGGCGCGGCCAGAGCCATCTGGATCACGGCCAGCGCGCGCGCCGGCATGAAGTGCAAGGCCGCATGTCCGAACACCATCTCCGCCATTCCGTAGAGGACGAGCGGCGCTGACAGGCCAAGCGCAATCCAGAACCGGTGAGTCATGTCCGCCAGCTCGAGGTTGGGCGCCTCCTCTAGCGACACGACCTCGGGCTCGAGGGCCATGCCGCACTTCGGGCAGGCGCCAGGCCGGTCGCTCACCACGCCTTCGTCCATCGGGCACAGATAGCGCAGTCCCGCGGCTGGTCGCGGCACCGCCGCCATCTGCGCCGGACCGACGGCCAGGCGCGGGCCGCCCAACTTGATCAAGCCCATCCCGGCCATCCCCATGGGCCGAAGGCTAGGCGCCAGGAACTTGTCCGGCTCGGCCCTGAAACGCGCCAAACAAGACGGGTTGCAGAAATAGTAGACGGTACCCTTGTGCTCGTGCTGGCCGGCCGCTTTCGCGGGATCGACCATCATTCCGCAAACTGGATCCCGTTCGGCCATGTGAGTCCTCGAAGTGAAATGTAGCTTGCAGCGGCACAGTGGCAAGGTTGCCTTCAGTCGGCGCCCCGGACTGCCGATGCTCATTGCACGGGTCTGCCTCATGCCTCACCTATTGCGACCTTTTGGCCGTGGCGCTTCGCCTGCCCGCAACCCAGGCGCTGGCCGGGACAGGCAGGCCGGCGCGGTTCTCGTCATCGTCATGCTGGCCATGATCGGCCTACTGGGAATCGGCCTGACCGGCGTGTTTCTGACTGGCGGCAACGTCCAGATAGCGGCCAACACCAATCTGCGCAACCAGGCGTTGTATGTGGCCGAGGCGGGTCTCGAGCGCGCGCGCGACATTCTGAACGGTCCGTCTCAGGTCGATTTTCCAGCCATGCTGGGCGGCACAGGGCACGTGGCCTATGCGGGGGACGAGATCCCCAACTCGCTCGATAGCCGGGGCCAGCCCGTCGGCCGAGGCGCCATCATGCGGGACGCAGCTGGGGTTCCCCTATACAAAGTGTCCTATCCCACCACGGTGTCTCGCACAGAGCCGATACCGGGCGACAACCCCCATGGCGCGCCCAATGCCTTCATGGGTAGCTACACCGTCTATGTTCGTAACGACACCGCGGAATGCCGGATGGGCAAGTACGTGATCGACGGCCCTGACGTGAATGGCAACCAGATGGTGGTGGTGAGGTCCGAGGGAACTGCATTCGACAACCGGACCGCCGTGGTCCTCGAGGTCGTCATGGGCCCCAAGGGTGGGGGCGGGACCGGCCAGACCGGAGCCGGCGGGGTGAGCCAGGTTCTGTGCAATTCCGGCAAGAACGCCTGCGACGACAACAACTCCGTCATCAACGACATCGTTGTGAACTGACCCGGAGCTCGGTTAGGCGCGCGACGCTCTGGCGTCAGCCATGTTATGAAGAAGCGAGATTCCTCATGACTCGCATCGATGCCAGCTTCAAGGTCTGCGCGCTGTTTGGTTTCCCCGCGCACCATTCGGTCGGGCCCGCTTTGCACAACACGGCGTTCGAAGCCCTCAACTTGCCGCTCGTGTATGTCGCGCACGATGTGGAACCGGCGCGGCTGGCCGAGGCCTTTGCCGGCGCCCGGGCGATGGACTACCGCGGCCTTTCCATCACCATGCCGCACAAGGTGGCCGCCCTGGCCCTGGTCGACGATGTCGACGAAATGGCCCAGGCTATCGGCTGCATCAATACCGTGGTCAGCGAGAACGGTCGTTGGCGTGGCAGCAACGTGGACGGGCTGGGCGCGCTCGGTGCGCTACGCCAGGCGGGCGCGGATCCAACCGGCCGTCGTGTGCTGGTGCTGGGTTCAGGCGGGGCGGCGCGGGCACTGGCCATCACGATTGGCATGGCCGCCAAGCCGGCCGAGCTGCTCATCCTGGGCGCCATCGAGGACGAGCTGGCGCGCCTGGCGCGCGACGTGGCCGAGCGCACGGGTTGCACCGTCGGGTCCGAGTTGCTGACCGACGCGAGCCTGGCTGCCAGCCTGGGCAAGACCGAGATTCTCTTGCACTGCACGCCCGTGGGCATGAAACCCGACAGCGAGCGCAGCCTGGTGCCACGCGATCGCCTGCGTTCCGACATGGTGGTCTTCGATGCCGTGTACAACCCGCGCCGGACTCGGCTCCTGCGCGATGCCGCCGCGGCGGGGTGTCGCGTGATCGAAGGAACGGAAATGTTCTTGGGCCAG
>Ga0265316_10004502_pt1 | contig 13846 bp, 10 predicted proteins | sample 4522metaG_FD_202092 | JGI IMG/M metagenome (GOLD analysis project Ga0265316, IMG submission 202092) | Rhizosphere microbial communities from Carex aquatilis grown in University of Washington, Seatle, WA, United States - 4-5-22 metaG | ecosystem: Host-associated > Plants > Roots > Rhizosphere >... | reverse complement strand
CGGCAAGGGCTGCGTGTAGTAGTGGTAATTGAGCGCCGTGAAATCGCGCCAGGTAGGATCGTGACTCAGCAGTTTGACCGCTCCGCTGAAGAACATCAGCCGGAACAGGAGCCAGCGAAAGAGCCAGACGGGCGCCCGCGACGCGTCCGCGAAGATCCCGAGGAATCCAACCTCACACAGCAGAACATCCCATTGAAACGACAGAAAGTCCTGACCCACGGAACACAAAGACAGCCACAATACCAGGCAGGCCGCCAGAGCCGCGCGCTGCCACTTGCCCAAGATCGCAATCAATCCACACAAGCATCCGGTCAGCCAGACGGCCTTGAGGGCCATATCCGTGGGGTGAAGCCAAAGCACCGTTGGTACGTTCCAATACGCCGCGCTTCCCCAGGCGTCCCGGACGGCCCGCAGATACTCGCCGAAAGGCAGGATTCCGCGCGTGCCCACCAGGCCCGCGGCTTGTGTTCCAAACGAAACAAAAGCCACGAAATAGATCAGCCCGAGCACGCGCAGGAACGTCCGAACCATTACTACCGGCCCCGGCGGAGTTAATTTCGGAGTCCAGCCCAGGCTGAATCGGGTTCCGCTCACCCCGCTAATTCCCCCATTCCAACTGGAAAGTCGCCATTCGATGGATACCTATTTCTTTCAATCGGTTAAAAGGGCAAGATGGCCTCATTCTGGGAAAGAAGCACAACTATGAGCACTCAGACCTTTGAACCGAAAGTTATGCCCCCCGCCAACCTGGTGCAGATTGGCGCCTCCGTCGAAAACGCCATCCAACAACGGCTTGCTGAGGAACGCGCCCGTCTGGAAAGCCAGGCCGGACTCGTCAAACGCGAGGCCCATCACTTCAAGAAGCCGGTGGAAAAGCCGTTCACGCGCCAACAGCGCGGCTCCACCACGCTGCTCTTCGGCGGTCTGACGTGGAAACATGAAAAGCTGGTGCATGGCGCGCTCGTTGGGTTGGGCTACCGCGCCGAAGCCGTGCCCACCCCGAACGTTTCGGCGTTCCAGGCCGGCAAGGAATACGGCAACAACGGGCAGTGCAACCCCACCTATTTTACCGTCGGAAACCTGGTGCAGTATTTGCAAAGCCTGGAAGAGCAGGGCCTGACCAAGCAGGAGATCATCGACCGGTACGTCTTCTTCACCGCCGGCGCCTGCGGCCCCTGCCGCTTCGGCATGTACGAAGCCGAGTACCGCCTGGCGCTGCGCAACTCCGGGTTCGACGGCTTCCGCGTGCTCCTCTTCCAGCAGTCCGGCGGCCTCAACCAGTCCGACGCCGAAGCCGGTCTGGAGATGAACCTGGACTTCTTCCTGGGCATCCTCAACGCGCTCAACTGCGGCGACGTGATGAACGAAGTGGCTTACGCCATCCGCCCTTACGAACTAGGTGCCGGCGAGACTGACCGAGTCCTGGACGAAGGCATGGATTACTTGCACGAAGTCTTCCGTAAGAAGCGGCCGTGGAAACTGGAAGGCGGGCTGGCTAAGTACCTGGGCGGCTTCACCGACAAGGCCGAGTATATCGGTAAGTTCGTCAACCAGCTCAAGGGCGACGATTACGTGCCGGCGCTGGAGCGCTGCCGCGACCGGTTCAACGAAATCGAAATCGACCGCCTGCGCGTGAAACCTATCGTCAAGATTACCGGCGAATTCTGGGCGCAGACCACCGAGGGCGACGGCAACTTCAACATGTTCAAGTTCCTGGAGCGCGAGGGCGCCCAGGTGCTGGTGGAACCCATCGGCACCTGGATCATGTACATGATCCACCAAGTGGTGCAGAAGTACAAAGACTTCAAGGGCCTGGAAGAAGGCGCCGTGCTGCCGCCGGTGTGGAAGCTGGGGCGCGCCAAAATCGAGATCAATTACCGCCAGAAAGTCGCCAAGCTGAAGCTGGCCGAGGCCATCTTCAAGGGCGAGTACCACAAGATCGTGAAAGCGCTGGGCGGGATTGCGCATCACCTGGCCGACCAATACGAACTCCAGCGGCTGGGACATCCGTTCTATAACTCGCGCGCGGGCGGCGGCGAAGGCCACTTAGAGGTCGCCAAGAACATCTACTACTCCAACAAAGACCTGGCCCACATGGTGCTGTCGGTAAAGCCGTTCGGATGCATGCCGTCCACGCAGTCGGACGGAGCGCAATCGGCCGTAGTTTCCAATTACAAAGACATGATCTATCTGCCCGTGGAAACCTCGGGCGAAGGCGAGATCAACGCCCACTCCCGCGTGCAGATGGCGCTGGGCGAAGCCAAGAACAAGGCCAAAAAGGAATTCGCGGAAGCGCTGGACAAAACCGGCCTTACGCTGGCCGAGTGCCGCGCCTGGGTGGAAGCGCATCCGGAAACCAGGCGGCCCCTGTACCAGGTGCCGCACACGAAAGGGTACGTCGGGTTGGCGGCCAACTTCGTGATCCACATCGCCGAGCGGATGAAGGCCGAAGGTATCGCCATGCCCGGAGCGAAGGCCCAAGGCACCGCGCGGCCCGGCATGAACGCCGAAGACACCACCACGTCCGGCATTCAACCCGGAGCCGCCGCAGCCGTCGGCGTGACGGCCGAAGCGGCCGCAAAGCCCGAGCTGGCTTCGGTGGCCAACTAACCCACCCGCCACTAACTGGATCAACATGGAAAAACATTTCCTGATAGGAATGGATGTCGGCTCGACCACGGTGAAAGCCGTGGTGCAGGATGCCTCGACCGACGAGATCCTGTGGAGCGATTACCAGCGGCACGATACCAAGCAGCCGGAAAAAGTCCTGGAGTTCTGCAAGCGCTTTGAGACGGAGATCGAGGGCTTCGACGCTAAACGGTCGCGCATGTTCATCACCGGCTCGGGCGGCAACGGGCTGGGCAAGCATCTGGGCGCCAAGTTCGTGCAGGAAGTCAATGCGGTATCGCTGGCCGTCGAGAAGATGTATCCGGAATGCGGTTCGGTAATCGAACTGGGCGGGCAGGACGCCAAGATCATTATCTTCAAAACCGACCCCGAAACGGGCCGCAAGAAGAAGATCCCGTCCATGAACGATAAGTGCGCCGGCGGCACGGGCGCGGTGATCGATAAGATCAACGCCAAGCTGCGCATCCCCTCCTCGCAGCTCTGCGAAATGGGTTACAAGGGGGTCAAGCTGCACCCCGTGGCCGGTAAGTGCGGCGTATTCGCCGAGACCGATATCAACGGCCTGCAGAAGATGGGCGTTCCGCCGGATGAGTTGATGGCGTCGCTGTTCGAAGCCATCGTGATGCAGAACCTCTCGGTGCTGACGCGTGGCAACACGCTGCTGCCGGTGGTCCTGCTGCTGGGCGGCCCCAACTGCTACATCAAGGGCATGCGCGATTGCTGGAAGAGCAATATTCCCAAGATCTGGGAAGAGCGCAACACCCCTCTGCCTGAGGGCGTGCCGCCGGAAGATCTTATCAAGACGCCCGATAACGCACAGTACTTCGCCGCCATCGGCTCCGTGGAATTCGGCAAAACCGAAGACGACGAAGTGGGGCGATATATCGGCTACCAGAAGCTCGAATGGTATGTCACCGTCGGACGCGAACAGGAGAAGGCCAAGAAGGGCGGCACCGGCGGACTGGCGAAGGACGAAGCCGAGCTGGCCGCGTTCAAGAAGAAATACCGCACTAAGAAATTCACTCCCGTTACCTTCAAGCCCGGCGATGTGGTGGAAGGCTTCGTGGGGCTCGATGGCGGATCAACCTCCACTAAGGCGGTGCTGCTCTCCAAGGACCACAAGCGCCGCATCCTGGCCAAGACTTATCAGCTTTCCAAAGGCAACCCGATTGAAGACACCATCGAGGTTCTGCAGAAACTGGACGCGCAGATTCGCGACCAGGGCGCGGAGCTGAAAATCCTGGGCGTCGGCACCACGGGATACGCCAAGGACATTCTGAAGGATGTGATCGGCGCGGACGCCGCGCTAGTGGAGACGGTGGCGCACACCGAGGCCGGCCTGCACTTCTACGACGACGTGGACGTGATCTGCGACGTGGGCGGCCAGGACATCAAGATCATCATCCTGAAGAACGGCCGCGTGAAGGATTTCAAGCTGAACACGCAGTGCTCCGCGGGCAACGGCTACTTCCTGCAATCCACCGCGCAGGGCTTCAACGTGGCGGTGGAAAACTACGCCGATACTGCATTCGGCGCCACCGGCTACCCCTCGTTCGGCTACGGCTGCGCGGTGTTCATGCAGAGCGATATCGTGGACTTCCAGCGGCAGGGATGGAAGCCGGAAGAGATCATGGCCGGACTGTGCAACGTGCTGCCGAAGAATATCTGGCTGTACGTTTCGCAGATCCCCAATCTCTCGGCCATCGGCAAGCGATTCCTGCTGCAGGGCGGCACGCAGTACAACCTGGCCGCCGTGAAGGCGCAGGTGGATTTCATCGAGTCGCGCTTCCGGGGCAAGGATGTGGAGGCCGATGTTATCGTTCACGAGCACTGCGGCGAAGCCGGCGCCATCGGCGCGGGCCTGGAAGCCGGGCGGCTCTGGGACAACGGCCGCCAGTCCACCTTCATCGGCCTGGACGCCTGCGCGCACATTCAATACAAGACTACGCGCGAAGAGGCCACCCGCTGTTACTTCTGCAAGAATAAGTGCCTGCGCACATTCATCGACGTAAAGACTAACATCATTAACATCGGATACACCCCGCCTAAGAAGACTAAGGTGCCGCTTGAAGCCGGCGCGCAGCGGCTGATCATCGCCACCTGCGAAAAGGGAACTGTCGAGAACATCGAGGAGATGCGCGGCATCAAGGGCAACCTCGACAAGATCAAGAAGGAGAACCCCAACTTCGTGGAAGTGGCCGCCAAAGGCGTGTTCCGCGTGCCCGACGTTCCGCTGGTGGCGGATGCGCCGCCGAAATTCCAGTTCACCGCCGCGCAGAAGAAGCGAGCCGCCCTGATGAAGAAGCGCTCCGAGATCCGCATCGGGATCCCGCGCGTGCTCAATATGTACTCGCAGACGCCGGTGTTCACGGGTTACTTCGCGTCGCTGGGCATCCAGGCGCAGAACATTGTCTACTCGGATTACACCAGCGAGGAATTGTACAAGGAAGGCGCCAAGCGCGGCGCCATCGACCCTTGTTTCCCCTCCAAGCTGGGCATTCCGCACGTGCATAACCTGCTCTACAAGGTGCACGCCAAGAAGCCGCTCGACATCATCTTCTTCCCGATGATCGATTGCCTCACTACCGATCTGTATAAGCCGCAGGCCAGCCGCAGTTGCCCCACCGTGGCCACCACGCCCGAAGCTGTGAAGGCGGCTTTCATTAAGGAGGGCGACTTATTCGCCGAAAAGGGCGTGCAGTTCCTGGATACTTTCGTCAACCTCTCCAAGCCCGACTTACTGGAGCGGCAGCTCTACGAGGCATTTAAGGATATCTTCGGATTGTCGCCCGAAGAGAACAAGCGGGCCGTGGAGCAGGGCTACCGGTCGCTGCGCTATTTCGACAACGTGACCATGCGCGGCGCGGCCCGCGAGGTGTTGGAGCAACTGGAGCGCGAAGACCGTCTCGGCGTGGTGCTGCTGGGCCGCCCGTATCATAACGACCCCGGCGTCAACCACGAAATCCTGGAAGAGTTCCAAAAGCTCGGCTACCCGGTGTTCGCGCAGGATTGCCTGCCCATCGACGACGACATTATCTGGCGCCTGTTCGGCGAAGATGTGGAAGCGGGCGAGATTCCCGACCCCATGTCGATCGCCGACGTGTGGAAGAATTCCTACAGCGAAAACACCAGCCGCAAGGTTTGGGCCGCTAAGTACGTGGCGCGCCATCCCAACCTGGTAGCGCTGGAACTAAGCAGCTTCAAGTGCGGCCACGACGCCCCCATTTACACCGTGGTGGAAGAGATCGTGGAGCATTCCGGCACGCCCTACTTCTGCTTCAAGGATATCGACGAGAACAAGCCCACGGGCTCGATCAAGATCCGCGTGGAAACCATTGGCTACTTCCTGAAGCGCTACCGCGAAGATATGGTGCGCAATAAGAACAAGGCCAAGACCATCGAGGAACAGTTGAAGGAGTTCGAGGCCAGGCTGCGGCGCCAAATGCTGCGCGAGAAGCCGGACGCAAGCGACGGCGCGCTGGTGCGCGAATCCTTCGAAACCGGCTCCATGCCGCAGATCCACGTGAGCCTGGGAGCGCTGGCGGCATCGGCCCGGAGGAGCGCCCCGGCCGCGGCGGAGTACGAGACGGTTTCGGGGGACTGACGGCCGCGCGGCGGTCCTTACTTGCACTTGCCCGCGGTCAGGCAGTCGAGCGTCGGGTCCGTGCCGCCGGTGCGCCATTTGGATACTTTCCCGGCCTTCAGCGCGAAGTTATCCGGGATATCGTATAGCTGGATGAACGCGACGTTGGGCGCCAGCATAAGCGGGCCGTCGTCCGGGTGGCGCGCCTCGGCAACAAGACCGTTGTCGTTGTCGTCGTCCCCCAAAACAACGCGCTGTGCCGTCGTGGCGGCAAACGAGTGTGGGGCGCCCCCGATAAGTATCGACTCCAGGCGGAAAATCAGGCCCATAAACAGCGCCGTTTCATATCGCCGGCCATAAGGCTCCTGCGTGTCGCCCTGCCAGTCGGGCCTGGGCTTGCCGCCGTGCCCGATGTTGACGTCCAGGATGCGCGCGACCACGGTCGTTCCGGCTGGAACCAGGACGTGTTTAGAGGAGTCCTCGATGGGAGTGCCGAGCTTTGCGGCAATCGTGTCGCCCGCCGCCACAGAGTTCTTGGAGATCGCTTCGGTGAACACAATCCGGAAGGGCAACCCCTCGGGCAGGCTGAGTGCGGGCAGGTCTTGTGTGCCTGCACCGGGCTTTGCGCCGCCAGCCGGCGCGTTTAGTCCCACCGTTCCTCCGCCCCGCGGCCTGCAATCGGAATAGACCGAGCTGTTCCGCGCCACCTCGCTTTGGAAACTTCCTACAAACTCGAAGAGCGATTGGCTGGGAAGCAGAATGTCGGAGCCATTCACTTCTTCGCGGGTGTAATGAACGGTGGTTCTGGCACGGCAGGCGCCGCTGAGCGCCGGAGGGTCACTGGACCTGACGATCAAGGTCACCAGATCGGCCGTTTCCGGATCCAGGAGAAAGGTGCCTTCGCAGGCTACTAGGTGCCGGCTGGACCCCGTCCCGAACCAGTACTCGCTCCTCTCCCGCGGGACACGAAACGCGTACACGCGCAAGGCGCGTCCTTGCTCCATGGTTTCTCCCCGATAGTCGAAGGCGGTGTCCACGGCGAAGATAGATCGCAGAAGACCGCCGAAGGCGCCCGACGAATTCTCGCGGAGAGGCGCTAACTCTAACATCTCCTTGTTCTCGAAACGGCTCTCGCCGGCCCAGGAATACCTTTCTCCCTCGTTGGTAAGTACCACGTCCACTCTTAGCCGCCCAGTTACAGTGCGCTGACTTGGTTGCGGGGGAACGAACCAGTCGCAGCCGTCTTCCTGCACGACGTCCTTATCCGGCTTGCCCAGGCGGGACTGGATGGCTATGCGCCCCATCCAGGTCTCCGAGCGGTCCACGGTTTGCCTGCACACGTAATCAGGCAGCCGGTCCAGGGTCTGGCGAACGCGCACAACGGCGCGTTGGAGCAGGGCGACGGGGTCGGGTTGGGCCCTGAGCGGAAAAGATAGAGCGAAGAGCAGCAACGGAAAGCCAGCCCGAAACATTGGTGTGGATGCGCCTCCTATCTGAAGATTCTGAACCAACACTTGGGTCAGCGCAAGCGGAATAAGCCGCCGATGGCGCGTTCCCCGGTCACAATAAGTGCGGCACATAACGAACCAGGTCGAATTGGGCCGGAATGCGTACTAGGGTTTCCACCGGGCTGGAAACCGATTGACAACCTTCTGGGGGGGGGTAGCATTCCAGATGGGTAGGTATTAATCCGCGGTGGAGCACCGCGCGGAACGCAACGTAGATGCCACCTAAGCTTAGGAGGTCGTTAACGGTATGCCGTCTAAAAAGACGCTATTGATGCTACTGGTGCTTTTGGGAGTCTCGGCGGCTCCGGCCTTTTGCCAGGGTTCCCAGGTCAATTCGGTGACGGGCGTTCCGGACAGCGTGATTTACAAGCTTTTCTTCCGGGTTGTCCTCTGGTACGACGGGCAGGCGGGCGGACTCGGCCCGGCCGCCATGCGCTCGGTGATACAGCAGCAAGCCGGCCTGACGGCCGCAGAGGCCGCCAGCCTGGTATCGGTGGCAAAGGACTGGCGGAGCAGTGACTCCAGCATCGAGGCGTCTATCCAGGCGCTCGCCGCCACTGGCGCCCCGGCCAACTCGGCCCAAGGGCAGGGCCTGGCAGCACAGGCCGGGCAGAATGTGCTCGATCACGTCGCGCAACTGCAGGGGGCTTTCGGGCCGGCCCGCTTCTCCCTACTGGATCTGTACGTGCGAAGGAAGATGCAGATAGCTGGGCCAGGCGCGACGTTCGCAGGTCACAAAAGTCGGTTGGGATACCGGTCGCGTTGGTGATTGCGAGGCACAGACCCGCCAAATGCTCGGATGTTGTGCGCGCCTCCACGGGCACTGATACGACGCTATCCAGGACGTTTGCCGCCGGCGCGCGCCTTCCGTTGGCATCCCTCGCTGATCGACCTCCTGGCCGGGTCGGCCACGACCCTCTCTTGGAGGCTTCACTGCGGCCCCGACTTCCGAAGGAACGATAATGACTGCATGCTCGCCCTGCGGCCTCTCCAGGTAGGGCCCACCAGGGTGGTCGAGACGTTTGACCGGTGCACCAAGTGCAAACAGGTGCCCCAGCAGTAGGTGCGGTCTCAGGCGGCACCGCCCTGCCATCGCGTGCCCGGCTCCGCGGGATCGGTCACCTCGCTGAGCCGGGCACCCTCGGGGACACCGTTCGCCAAGGCGGTAGACCGGGTGCCCCGGCACCGGCGCCTTCGATGAGCGGCGCAGGGTACGGGCCGCCAAGTATCTGGCGCGGCGTCCCAACTTAACTTAGCGGCGCTGGAGCTTTCGAGCTTCAAGTGTGGCCACGACGCTCCCATTTACACCGTGGTGGAAGAGATCGTGGAGCACTCCGGCACGCCGTACTTCTGCCTCAAGGATATCGACGAGAACAAGCCCACGGGCTCGATCAAGATCCGCGTGGAAACCATTGGCTACTTCCTGAAGCGCTACCGCGAAGACATGGTGCGCAATAAGAACAAGGCCAAGACCATCGAGGAACAGTTGAAGGAGTTCGAGGCCAGGCTGCGGCGCCAAATGCTGCGCGAGAAGCCGGACGCGAGCGATGACGCGCTGGTGCGCGAATCCTTCGAGACCGGCTCCACGCCGCAGATCCACGTGAGCCTGGGAGCGCTGGCGGCATCGGCCCAGAGGAGCGCCCCGGCCGCGGCGGAGTACGAGACCGTTTCGGGGGATTGACGGCCGCGCAGCCGCGACGTTGCGCTGCACTCGCCCGTAGAGTCCGCGCGCACTCTCACCCGTGCACGCGCGTCAAACTCGCGGTCGTCGCGGGTAGAATTGGGAGAGGTGCTGCGATGAAATACTTCCTGGCGAAGACCGACCCCGAAACTTACTCCATCGACGATCTGGAGCGCGAACAGCGGACCGTGTGGGACGGCGTGACCAATGCGCAAGCCGTGCGGACGATCCGCGAGATGCAGCCGGGGGACCGCGTGTTCGTGTATCACAGCGGCGGCGTTTCCGGAGTGGTGGGCATGGCTACGGTGCGTTCGGAGCCGCGCGACGATTCGAAGAACCCGAAGTCGGCGGTGGTCGATCTGGAATTTGCCAGGCGTCTGGAGCCGCCCACGCCGCTGGCCGAAATCAAACAGTCGAAGAAATTCGAAGATTGGGCGCTGGTCCGCCAGGGCCGCCTCTCCACCATGGCCGCACCGGAGAGCTTCGTCGAGTGGATGAAGGGGCGGTATCCAGGGCAGCAGATCTAGCCACCCCCTCGGCGCCCCCGGCCCTCACTGGGCGTCGGCCGGTTTAGGATCCGATTTCACCGGGCCGCCCGAACCGAAGAGGCGTTGAAAGAAGCCCTGCGTCTCGGCCAGCACGGTGTCGTCAAGCAGCACCATCTCCTTGATGGGATCGAGCTGGGCGGCCGGAGTGATGGCGATGCGGTCCCGCTGTCCTTCCAACCGCGTCGCGGTAATCACCATGTCGGACCATGAGGCGCCCCACTGGAAGGCTTGCGACACGCCCCCCACGATCGCCAGGCTGGCCGCCAGCACCGGAGTCGCCACGGCAAAAATGAGTTCCAGCACACCGTTGACGAACTTGGCCGAGGATAACGAAGAAATCAATGTTACCGTGGCCCCGAGAACAATCGTAAGATAGCGCGTTGCCTTATAGGAGCGCTTACTGTTCACACTCGACTTCCAGTAGTACGCGATCCGATTGTTATATTGATCGAGCAGTTGCTTCTTAGCCTCGTCTGTCGATGGCACAGTTACTGTTGGTGTTCCCATCCGGATAACCTCCCGATCTGCAGTCTCTACCCCTCACGCCACGCCTCTATCTCCGCCAATTCTTCCGCGCTGAGCCGGAACTCCATGGCCCCGATCACGCCCTCTACCTGCGCCGCCGACCGCATCCCCACGATCGCCGCGGTCACCGACGGGTTGCGCAGGGCCCACGCGATGGCCACTTCTCCCGCCGACCGCCCATGCCGCCCGCCAATAGCTTTCATCAAATCCGCCAGCTTCAGGTTCTTCGACAGGTTCGGTTCCTGGAACGCCAGGGCGTTGCGCCGAAAGTCGTCCGAGGGAAACGCGGCTACCCGCTCCCTGGTCATGCTCCCCGTCAGCAGCCCCGATTTCATGGGCGAATACACAATCACGCCGATCCCGTTCCGCGCGCAGTACGGCAGGATTTCCCGCTCCACCTCCGGCGAGACGGCCGAGTAGGGCGGTTGCAGCGACGTAACCGGCGCGATCCGCCGGCAGCGCTCCAATTGGGATGCGTCGAAGTTGGAGACGCCGATCCACCGCACCTTGCCCTCTTCCCGCAGTTTCGCCAGGCATTCCCAAGCTTCTTCGACGTCCGAGTCGGGCAGGGGCCAGTGAATCTGGTAGAGGTCGATGGTGTCCACGCGCAGGCGCCGCAGGCTGTCCTCGCACTCCCGCCGAACCGAATCGGCTTTGAGCCAGCCGCGGATCTCGCCGGTTTCGTCCCAGACCCGCGCGCACTTGGTGAACACGTACGGCCGGCTGCCGCGTCCCGCCAGCGCGCGCGCCACCACTTCTTCCGAATGGCCCAGCCCGTAGACCGCGGCCGTATCGATCCAGTTCACGCCGTGGTCCAGCGCCCGATGAATCGCCGCCACCGACTCCGCGTCATCCTGCGGCCCCCACCCGAACTTCCACCCTCCGCCGCCGATGGCCCAAGCCCCGACGCCGATCGGCGTCAATTCCATGTCGCTATTTCCCAGCCGTTTCTTGATCATCCCTTCATCCAATACCACAGATGTTCCCGGCCATTCAATTAGGTGTTTTGGCGCCACAGATGGCGGGGGAATCGGGCGGCTGCGGGGGCGTCAGTGACAAAGGCAAACGCGCTCGCCGGTGAGGCTGAGGTTTCCGGCCAGGAACCCCTTGATGGCTTCATCGATGGAGCACTCTCCGCCGATCACCAGCGGCTCGATGCCGTGGGCAGTCAGGGCGTTGGCGGCGCCATCGCCGATCCCGCCGCAAATCACGGCATTGGCCCCGCTCAGCAATTCGACGAAGCTGGCGTGGTTCCCGCAGGTGTCGGCGGAGCGGCTGCGGAAGGCGCCGGAGGTCACGGCGCCGTCCTGAATTTCCAGGATCAGGAAGGCGGTGCTGCGCGCCAGGTGGGAGCAAACGGAGATGCCGTCGGTAGTGGCAATGACGAGTCGGGTGGAGATCATGAAACCACACGGTAACTCATGGCGCTATCCCGATGCCACAATCCTCACACCCGCCGGCCGCTAAGCGCCAACAGAATCATCCGGGTGCCTTCGTAGCTCCAATGGTTCATCCAGGCGCCCACGCCGGTGGCCATCATTAACACCACCAGCACCAGGAAGCCGGCGCGCGCGATCTCCTGATAAATCACAGTGGGGATGCGCAACGCCAGCAGCATCTTCGAGCCGTCCAGCGGAGGCACCGGCAGCATATTGAACAGGGCCAGGTACAGGCTGAGATACACGCCGCGAATGGCGAAACCGGCGAGCGCCGGCGCGGCATGCCGCAAAAGCACGCCGGCCATGCCCAGGATCACCGCCATGATCACGTTGCTGAACGGCCCGGCCAGCGCCACCAGCAGAAGCCCGTTCAGGCCGCCTCTCAGCTTGGCGGTCTGCGTGTAGACCGGCTTGCCCCACCCCAAAAACCCGCCCATGAACAGAGAGCTCAGGAACGGGAGGATAGCGGTGCCCATCCAGTCGACGTGCGCCAGCGGGTTGAGGGTGACGCGGCCTTGCAGGCGCGGCGTGTCGTCGCCCAGTTGGGTGGCCACCCAGGCGTGCGAGAACTCGTGCGGGGCGGTGAGGAGCCACAGCAGCAGTACATTGGTGATGGCGTATTGAAAGTCGAGGTGCATGGTCAGTCCCGGCGGACGATGGCCGCCCAGAGGCCCAGCAGTGCCACGACAGCTAACACCGAAAGTGCCGCCTTCCAGCCGATAGCTTCATTGTACGATGCCGCTCCTCGCCGCTTACGGGGCTTACCGGGAGCCCGCCCGCCAGGGGCAACCCCCACCACGCTAAAATCGAAGATTGCCTGACATCCTGGTATCGGTGGTGATCCCCACTCTGGCCGCGGATTCGAGGCTGCGGGAGTGTCTCGACTCCCTCGCCCGCCAGACGCGGCGCGATTTTGAGGTGATCGTCGTGGACAACAGCGGCCAATCGCTGGTGCGCCGCAAGGGCGTGGCGAGGGGTGCGCGCGTGATCGAAAACTCCCGGAATGCGGGCTTCGGCGCGGCCATCAATCAAGGTTTCGAAGCTTCCAGCGCGCCTTATCTGGCCACCTTGAACGACGATGCCGCGGCCCATCCGCGCTGGATCGAAGCCCTGCTCGGCGCCATCGATCGGCGCCCCGATGCCGGCATGTGCGCTTCCCAGGTGCGCCTCTACGGCGAGCATCGGCTGGATTCCGCGGGCATGCTGGTGGCCCGCGACGGCTCGAGCAAACAGCGCGGGAACGGACGCCCGCCGGAGGATTTTCCGGTGGCCGAGGAGACCCTGTTCCCCAGCGCGTCGGCGGCGCTCTACCGGCGCGCCATGCTGGAGGCCATCGGCGCTTTCGACGGCCGCTTCTTCCTCTATTGCGAAGACACCGACCTGGGGCTGCGCGCCCGCTGGGCCGGCTGGAAGTGTCTCTACGTTCCCGATGCCGTGGTGGACCACCACTACTCGCACTCCGCCGGCGGCGCCTCGCCCCTCAAGGCGTATTACGTGGAGCGTAACCGCCTTTTCGTGCTGGTGAGAAATTTCCCCGCCGGCATGCTGCTGGCCGCGCCCTTCGCCGCGCTGGCGCGCTACCTGTGGCATGCCTGGTACCTTCTGGAAGGCCGCGGAAGCGCCGCCCGTTTCCGCGCGGAAGGCAACGCGGGGCCGAAGATGCTCTGGTACGTCCTGCGCGCGCACGCCGCATTGCTCGGGCAACTGCCGCGCCTGTGGCGTGAGCGGCGGGAAATCCGCCGGCGCGCGCGCATCACGCCGGCCGTCTTCCGGCATCTGCTGCGCAGCCATTCGATTAGTGCCAGAAAGGTGGCGGGGCTATGATGCCCTATCCCCGCCGCCGTGCGCACCGCGCGCCGCCGCCGTTTGCTCAGCGCCAGCAAGGTGGCGCTCCTCGGCTCCAGCGGGTGCGTACACGTTTTCGGGATTTCGCG
>Ga0265316_10004501_pt1 | contig 13848 bp, 7 predicted proteins | sample 4522metaG_FD_202092 | JGI IMG/M metagenome (GOLD analysis project Ga0265316, IMG submission 202092) | Rhizosphere microbial communities from Carex aquatilis grown in University of Washington, Seatle, WA, United States - 4-5-22 metaG | ecosystem: Host-associated > Plants > Roots > Rhizosphere >... | reverse complement strand
GATTACGCAGCGCTACAGATCGCCACCGCCGTCTTTGGAGGCACGCCGACGTCCCGGGTATTCATGCGCATCCGCATCCAGGACGGCCTGAGCTACGGCGTCAACGCCGGCTTCTCAGTGCCCACCAGGGATGACGACGCCACGTTCACGGCCTCGGCCATCGCGGCGCCGCAGAACATGCCCAAGGTGGAGGCGGCCTGCAACGAGGAAATCGCCCGGGCGCTCAAAGACGGCTTCAACGCCGACGAAGTGGAGAAGGCCAAGAAGGCCTGGCTGGACTCGCAAGCCGTCGGGCGCACCGCCGACACGTCGCTCGCAAACCTGCTGGCCCACCGCGCGCGCTGGGGCCGCACCATAATGTGGGACGACACGGTGGAGAAGGCGGTTGCCGCGCTCTCGCCGCAGCAGGTGAGTGAGGCGTTCCGGCGCCACGTAGACCCCGCCGCTCTGAGCATCGTCAAGGGCGGCGATTTCAAGAAAGCGGGAGTGTACCAGGAAGTTGCAGCATCGGGCGCGCCGGGCCGCGGCGCGAGACTTCTCACTCGGGAGCCACGCTTTCCGCGATGGCCAAGTTGGCGCGGTCCGTGGCGCGATGCGGTAGCCAGCGGCGGAGGGCTTGTGCCATGTCGACGCGCCGGATCGGCTTGGCCAGATAGGCGTCCATGCCGCTCTCCATACACTTGCGGCTCTCGCCGACGCCGGCATTGGCAGTCATGGCGATAATCGGGATGTGACGCTGCCCGTTTTCAAACCTGCGTATTTCGCGGGTGGCCTGGTATCCGTCGAGGACTGGCATCTCGCAATCCATCAGGACGAGATCGAAGCCTCCCTCTTTGACGAGCGCCAGCGCTCCCGCACCGTTTTCGGCCGTCGCCGCGGTCAAGCCCAGGTTGGAAACGAGCTGCAGGGCGACCATCCGGTTCACGGCGTTGTCGTCGGCGATCAGAATGTGCCCGGTGAGAGGATGTAGAGCCGCCGCCTGGGCCGCTTCCGGTTGAACGGCGCCCTCGGCCAAGTCGCCCGGACCGGCTGCTGCCGCCGGCAGCTCGAAGGTGAAGGTGGAACCTGCGCCCGGCAGGCTTTGCAAGTGGATCGCCCCTCCCATGATCTCCACCAGCCGGCGGGAGATGGCCAGGCCGAGACCCGTGCCGCCGTATTTGCGCGTGGTGGCGGAATCCGCCTGCGTGAAAGGAACGAACAGGGTCCGTTGCACCTCCGGCGCTATCCCGATTCCCGTATCGGTGACGCGGCAGGTCAACAGGTACCCGCCCTCGGGCGTGGGCGCGCCGTCTGCCTCGATCGTGACGCTGCCTTCGGACGTGAACTTGATGGCATTGCCCACCAGATTGAGAAGGATCTGACGAACGCGCAGAGGGTCGCCGCGAACCTGCTCCGGAAGGGCTGGCCCTATGTGGGTTACCAGCTCCAAGCCCTTATCCGCCGCGCGGGACCCGAGCAGCTTCACGACGTCCTCCACCGCGGCGCGCAGGCTGAATGCCACGTTCTCCAGGCGCATTTCGCCGGCTTCGATCTTGGAAAAATCGAGCACGTCGTTGACCAGCAGGAGCAGCGTATCGGCGCTCCGCTCCACGGTTCCCAGCATCTCCTTCTGCTCGGCGTCCAGCTCAGTGCGGGCCAAAAGGTCGGTCATGCCAATAAGGCCGTTCAGGGGCGTGCGGATCTCGTGGCTCATGCTGGCCAGGAACAGCGATTTGGCCGAGTTGGCGCGTTCCGCGGCGCGGCGCGCCTGCTCCGCCGCCTGTCTGGCCTGCCGTACGCGGCGCGTCTGCCACCCCACCGCCAGCAGCGCGGCGGCCAGCCCGATCGATCCGTAGGCCAGAAACTGCGTCCGCCGCTGGGCATCCATCAGCTCAAACGTCCTCTCCGACTCCTCGCTGGAGAAAAGGTCGTATTTCGCATACAGCGCCGGCAGGACGCCATTGTCCGCCAATGCGCCCACCTGATCGCGGATGCGGTCTGCGACGCGTGAGCACGATAAGGTCGAGCCGATCCCCACGTGGGTAACCACGCCTGGCACCGCGGTAATATGCAGGGCCGTGGCTTCGCAACCCGGAGGCCTGTGCAGCAAAACCATGGGAAGGGTTCGCAGGTTGGCGAGGGCGGCCACGGCTTCGCCCTGGCACACCGCTTGAATGGCCGTGGCTTGCGTCGGGGTCACCAACGCCCGCGCCTGCGGATACCGCTGCTCTATCTGCTTTCTGTTCAGCGGGATGTCTCCACAGGAGATCGCGAGGCCGGTCAAATCGCTGGGCAGCGCGCCTTGCGACACCAGGCAGTGGGCCGTGTTGAACAACGGGGCGGTGATATGGGAGTAGCCTCTTCGTTCCGGCCGCTCGCTCAGCAAATCCCACAGGTCCACTTTGCCGGACCGTAATGCCACGTCCGGCCCCTCGGGCGCCGGGACCCACCGCAGCCGCACTCCCGCGCGCCGCGCCGCCAGGTTGACAACCTCGACCCCCAACCCGCCCACCGCGCCATCCGGCAGGACAATGCCATAAGGCGGGTCGTTCTGGATGCCGATGCGGTAGACCGCCTTGTCCGCGTCTAGGTTCCGGCGCCACAGAAAGCCCCCCACGCCGGCGGCAAGCAGGACGGCTATGAGGCCCATTGCCCAAATCCGCGGACGATGGAACAGGAGAACCACATCTTATTATCGAAAGTGGCTGGCCGCGGGTGCACCCTGTGTTCTCCCTATTTGCCCCCAATAACTGCCTTAGCGCCCTCCTGTGTGAACTTGTCTTGCTCCGCATCTGGTTTATACTCCTATATCAGAGGTCCGGATCTTGATCACTGCAATGAGGCGAGTCGCCATATGTGTCCTGGTTTCATACCCGGCCTTTTGCCTTCAGGCGAGCGGGCAGAGCGTCATCACCACGGTTGCGGGAAGCGATTGGGTTCCCGCCCAAGTCACCGTGGCTTTGAGCGCCCCGCTCGTTGGGGTATCTGCCGTAGCCGTGGGTTCCCAAGGCAACATCTATGTGGCGGTTCCCGGTCAAGTCTTCGTGGTAGGGGTCGATGGCAGCATCCGGAGTGTCGCGGGTACTGGAAATGGCGGCTTCTCCGGCGATGGCGGGCCGGCGACGGCGGCGGAGCTGGCGAGTTCGGACGGTACGAGCGCGTCGAGTCCGAGGGGCCTCGCCCTGGACTCTTCCGGGAATCTCTTCATCGCAGACACCGGCAACAATCGAATCCGCAAGGTATCGCCCAACGGCATCATTACAACGGTCGCAGGCACGGGAGGTCGTAACATCTCCGGTGATGGCGGGCCCGCGACGGCGGCGGAGCTGTACTACCCCAACAGCATTGCCGTGGATGGCTCCGGGGACCTTTTCATGGCGGACTACCAATCTCGGATCCGCAAGGTATCGGCAAGCGGCATCATCACCACCGTCGCGGGCGTTGGGGGCTTCGGTTTCTCCGGTGACGGCGGACCGGCGACTTCGGCGGCGGTGAACTTTCCCGCGGGCGTCGCCGTAGACTCTTCCGGCAATCTCTTCATTGCGGACACTGACAACAATCGAATCCGCAAGGTATCGGCCAACGGCATCATCACGACCGTCGCGGGCAATGGAGATATTTACTATTCCGGCGACGGCGTGCCGGCGACCTCAGCGACGTTGCGCAGTCCCTCGGGTATCGCCCTGGACGGTTCCGGAAATCTCTTCATCGCGGACCAAGGCCACAACCGAATCCGCAAGGTATCGGCCAGCGGGATCATCACCACCGTCGCGGGCAATGGAAATGACGGTTTCTCCGGCGACGGCGGGCCGGCGACTTCGGCGACGTTCAACACTCCCAGCGGCATCGCCGTGGATGCCTTCGGGGACCTTTTCATTGCGGACACCGGCAACGAACGGGTGCGCAAGGTATCGGCCGGCGGCATCGTCACGACCGTGGCGGGCACCCCAAACTATCGCTTCTCCGGGGATGGCGGGCCGGCCACTTCGGCGTGGTTGTGGGGTCCGTACGGTGTCGCTGTGGACTCTTCCGGGAACCTCTTCATCGCGGACACGAACAACCGCCGGATCCGGAAAGTAACGCCCGGCGGCATCATCACGACCGTCGCGGGCAATGGCGAGACGGGCTTCTCCGGTGACGGTGGCCCGGCGACCGCGGCGTCACTGGGCAATCCCAGCGCTGTCGCCCTGGATGGATCCGGGAACGTGTTCATCGCGGACGCCGACAATCTTCGCGTCCGGAAGGTGTCGGCGAACGGGATCATCACCACTGTCGCGGGAAACGGAACAGCGGGCTTCTCCGGCGATGGCGGGCCGGCGACCAAGGCGCAGTTCCAGAGGGGGGCGTTTTATCTGTGGAATTTCTTCGGCGGTATTGCCGTAGATCGTTCCGGGAATCTCTTCATTGCGGACACCGGCAACCAAAGGGTCCGCAAGGTATCGCCCGACGGAATCATCACCACGATCGCGGGCAACGGAGCTACGACCGGCGAACAGATATTCACAAAGGGCGTCTTCGCGGGTGACGGCGGGCCGGCCACCGCGGCGTCGTTGTCCCTACCCACGAGCGTGGCGGTGGATGCTGGGGGCAACCTCTTTGTCGCGGACTACTTCAATTATCGAATCCGCAAGGTATCGTCGAGCGGCATCATCACGACGGTCGCGGGCAACGGGACCCCTGGCTTCTCCGGCGACGGCGGGCCGGCGACTTCGGCGTCGCTCGCCAGCACCTATGTCGGCGCGTACGGCGTAGCCGTGGATAGTTCCGGAAACCTCTTCATCGCAGACACCGGCAACAGTCGAATCCGCAAGGTGTTCACCGACGGCATTATCACCACCGTCGCGGGCGGTGGTACCGGCCTCGGTGACGGCGGACCGCCGACTGCGGCGGGGTTGAGCGGTCCCAAGGGCGTCGCCGTGGATGGCTCCGGGAATGTCCTTATTGCCGAGACCGGCAACAATCGGATTCGCAAGGCATCCCTGCCGCCGTCTCCCACGATCGACCCCGGCGGCATCGCTCCTGTCTACAGCACGGTGCCGGCCATCCAGCCCGGTGAATGGGTGTCGATTTTCGGCGCCAATCTGGCCAGTTCCACGGCGACCTGGACCGGGGATTTCCCGGCTTCTCTGGGCGGCGCCAGCGTCACTATCGACGGGAGGGCGGCGGCCCTTTCCTTCGTCAGCCCTGGCCAGATCAACTTGCAGGCGCCGGACGATACAGCCAGCGGCGCCGTCCCCGTGGTCGTAACGACCGCGGGCGGAGTCGCCACCGCGACTGTGACGCTGGCCAAGTTCGCGCCCTCGTTCCTGCTGCTCGATAGCAAACACGTGGCCGGCATTATTCTCAGGTCGAATGGATCGGGGGCTTACGGCGGAGGCGCCTATGACATCATCGGGCCGGCGGGGAATTCGCTCGGCTACCCGACGGTTGCCGCCAAGGCGGGAGACAGCATCTTGCTTTTCGCGGTGGGGCTTGGACCAACCAGCCCGGCGGTGCCGGCCGGACAAGCGTTCTCCGGCGCGGCGCCAACCACCAATCCGGTGAATGTCCTCATCGACAATGTGAGCGTAACACCGGCTTTTGCCGGAGTGTCCGGCGCCGGTCTCTACCAGATCAATCTCACCGTCCCGGCGGGTCTCGGCACGGGGGACGTCTCGCTGGCAGCGACCGTGGGAGGTGTGCGGACACCCGCGACCGTTGTGATTTCGCTGGCGTCGCCGGCGGCTCAATAGCCGGTCTTTGGCTGCGCGTGCGGCGCCTTCCAGTCCCCGTGCATCAAGCCTCTTCGCGTTCCCGCTCGTCAAAGGTGGATAAGGACGCGCGCCGGGCGTCCGCGAGATCTTCGTCGGTCCAGGTGTCGGACCAATCCACGCTCCTGCCGTCCGCGAGGTCGCGAAGCCGGGTTGTCCACGTGACCACCTGATCGGCCGCGTCGGGCGGCAAAGCGCGAAGAGCTTCCACCAAACGTTCCTCGTTTTCGCTAACTAAGCGTGGTCACAAGGCACTTATACCGCCGCGCCTGCTTGCCCCTCGGCCGCGGAGGGCCGGAGAGGGCGGGGCCGGAAACGTTCCCTAAGCCTAGTCTCCTTGGAATAGCCAGATCGGCGGAGTCGCGTCGCGGCATCCGTGCCGCAAATCTCGCACCCATAACTCCCCTATTCCCAATCCTTCCACCCGCCGGCCCTCCGGCTCCGCGCCACCCATGTGCTATGGCTGAAGACGGAGGGCCACTACAGCACGCATGACGCACCTGCGGAATCTCGCCCCGCCAGTCCCCACGGAACGCTCCGCAACAAAATACCAAACGAACCCAATGTTCACCCGAACCTCAAGAAAACACGCCCCTTCCACATCGCCAAACGAACCCAAGCGCGCCCCGTGGAAGCCCCCTGCCGCATGCCCCCTTCGGTATACTGGCCTCTAATGACCATAACCAAGCTCGCGCTGGCCCTCGTTCTCCTCGCCGGCTCTCTTGCGGCGCAAGCCCCCTCGGCCCCCTCGGCCCCCAATGCCCCCTCGGCAAGCTGGAAGTTCGCCGTCTCCGGCGACTCGCGCAATTGCGGCGATATCGTCATGCCCGCCATCGCCGAAGGCGTGCTCCGCTCGGGCGCCGGCTTCTATTGGCACCTCGGCGATTTCCGCGCCCTCTACACTTTCGACGAGGACCTCGTGCCGCCGCGCGCGCTCGCCCTGCCCACCAAGCCGCTCACCATCATCAATTACGAAACCGGCGCCTGGCCCGACTTCATCGCCCATCAGCTCGCGCCGTTCGGCAATCTCCCCGTCTTCCTCACGGCCGGCAATCACGAAACCATTCCGCCGGCCACGCGCGACTCCTACCTCCTGCAATTCGCCGACTGGCTCACCACCCCCGCGCTGCGCCAACAGCGCCTGGCCGACGATCCCGCGGATCATGCCCTCCGCAGCTACTATCACTGGGTCGATCGCAATGTGGATTTCATCGCGCTCGACAACTCCTCGGAGGACCAGTTCGATGCCGGCCAGCTCAAGTGGCTGCACTCGGTCCTCGCGCGCGACGAAGCCTCCGGCTCCATCCGCACCATCGTCGTGGGTATGCACGCCTCCCTGCCGGGAAGTTTCGGCGGCAACCACAGCATGAGCGATTGGACGGTGGGCGAGACCTCCGGCCGGGAAGTCTACGAAGCTCTCTGGCACGCGCAGAGCGTGGCCGGCAAGCGAGTCTATATCCTGGCCAGCCACTCGCATTTCTACATGCGGGACGTCTATCGCACCGCCGTGTGGAAAGACAAGGTCATCCCCGGCTGGATTGTGGGAACCGCGGGCGCGGTGCGCTACCGCTTGCCCAAGGATGCGCCTGAGGGCACTGCCATGGCCGATGTCTACGGTTACCTGCTCGGCACGGTGGCGCCCGACGGATCCATCGCCTTCGCGTTCCAGAGACTCGGCGTCGACGACCTTCTGCGCACCAACCGCGGCCGCTTGCCCGACGCCCTGGTCCACTGGTGCTTCGACGAGAACAAACAGTAGAGCGCCTGGGCGCCCGGCTCACAGAACCCAGAGGAGGATCGAAGTGAAGAAAGGCTTTTTCCCGTTGTTCTCTGTTCTTGCCCTAACGATAGGGACTGTCCCAGGCCTGATGGCTGGCACGCTGCCGCTCGACACTTGGGAGAATTTCTATTGGAATGATAGTGGCGTCCTGCCGGCCGCGACTACTCTCACGCCATGGACCTTCACGACTGCGACGCTGACCCAATTGCAGGTTACGGATGGTTTCTACATTGGCGACGAGTTCAGCGTCGCGATCGCCGGCACGGTGAACGAAACGGTGGACACATCCGTTGTCAATCCGGCGGTGGATGACACGGGCGGACCCGGCTACGACGGTCCCACGTCATGGGCAGACCCCGACTACAGCCGGGCGGCGATTTCGCTTGGCCCCGGCACGTACAGCGTCACGATTGACATCATAAGGAACGCGCCGGGCTTTACCGCGGGCGGGGCCTTTGGCGAGGACACCGATGCTCCTGAACCCACCAGTGGCGTTCTTCTGGCTACCGGGCTTCTCGGAGCGGCGCTGTGGAAGCGCAGGCGCCGGGTCTCCGGATCCACATCGGGCTAAGGCGCGCCGGCTGCGGAGGACGTGGGCTTGTCCAGCGCGCCAGGGTCCTTTTGCCGCGCCGCCGGGCGTCCGGAGCGCGGCGGCATGTCCCATCGCCGCCACGCCGACACCCCGCGTGCTCGGGCCGTGCCCGAAATTCAGTTTCCCGGCCGGTCCTGCTAATCTAGACAAAGGAGAGCCGCGCATCGAGCGGCCCGCGGACCACGTTCCGTCCTCATTTCTCTCATTCATACTCCGGAGGGGCTTCATGTCCGCAACCGATCAAGAACTGGTCCGCTATATCAATCTCAAGCTGGCGGCGATGGGACAGCCGCTGTGCCATCAGACGGCCGATTTGCAGTTTCTCGAGACCGCCCGCCCGCTGCTGCGCAATCTGCAACAGAAGGAGCAGTTGCTCGGCAGCCGCCTGTGTCCCGTGGACACTCGCATCCAGGCGTTTCTGGACGCCTATCTCAGCGATGTCTGTCCGCACGGCGCCGCGCGGCTTCCCGCCAGCACCTTCGTTTTGGACCGCCCCGGGATTGGGCGCATCGTCTCCCTGCCGGCCGTCGGGTCCAGGTTCTCGTCGCCGTGCCTGGAGTCTTACCGCGTGCCGCAAGGCGTCCTCCACAACCCAGCCGCCGACCGCCGCACCACCCAGGGCATCTTTCACATCTGCGAAGGCGGATTCCCCGTCCCCGCCGACAAGATCGCAGTCCCGAAGAAGGCTTTTGCGGCACTGTGGGCCGCCGCGCTCAACCCGCCTGCCGGCATGATGACCCTGCCCTACACCGCCGATCAGCCGGACCAGGCCAGTTGTTTCACCTCGCTGCTGCTTCGCCCGCTGGTCTGTCCCGCCACCGGGCGCGATCCGGAGAAAACCATGGAGGTGCGATTTCTGGCGCCCGGCTCGCTGGTCAGCAACCTGGATTTCGTGGAGAGCATTTTCGGCAACGGCGGCGACCCGTCCCTCCCCGAAAACGATTCCGCTCTCGATGCCATGCACTGGACCGGCCACACCGGTTGCGTGGTCCTGGCGCCGCATCTGGTGGGTATGCGCAAGAAGGAGCTGGGGCTCCCTCATGCCAGCCAGGCCACCGAGCGGCAGAAGCGCGATGGCATGTACTGGTCGCGCGAGGATGAACCCTACAATGGCGGCAAGCCTTTCAAGGCGGCCTGCCGCGACCGGCGCGGCGTGATGGTCACCATCATCGCCGACAACTATTACGGCTATTGCAAGAAAGAAGTCAAGACGCAGATCAGCTTCGCGGCCAATCTTTTCGGGCTGTGCGAAGAGGAACACGCCGGCGGCGCGCTGGCCTACGCCACTTACGTCATCGGCCAGGAATTCTACGCCGGCCGCACCGTCAGCCTCAAAGAGGCGTCCTTCGCGGACGCCATGCGATTGCTCGCAGGCATGGTGGCGTTCGAGGCCGAGGGATACGCCGTGGACCGGCGCTTCCCGGACATCTACTACGTGCCCGAGGATGCCGAGTTCCGCGTGGGACAGGGAACCATAAGCTGGCGCCAGGGCGACGCCACTGTCACCATTCCGCTGCGCGCCCGCGCGGTGTACTTCCTACCCAACGGTTACCGCGTGTGGCTGGACAAACAAATGGGTGGGACGGCGTGGCGCCTGGTGGGGTCCCGGCCGCGCGGCACTTTCTGCCACAAGCCGTGCACCGTTTCGGGCGGGGGTAAGTCGGAGATTTCGAAGTCCATCGCCGGAGCCATTTTGAAAGGGCCGGTCTTCGTCACAGACTACCATCGCGATATGGACCAGGTGGCTGAGATCCTCAAAATGGATTTCTCCGCCATCTATCGCAACCGCCCGCCGGACGCGCGCACCGCGCGGCCTATCCTTAGTTTCGACCGCTCACTCGGCTCCGTGATCCAGTTACTAAGTCCCTCCGCCGAATATATCGACGCGCACAACCAATGGGTGCGCGAGCTGCGGCAAACCATCCGCCAGCTCGTCTTCACCGTGAAGCGCTATTACCGGCCCGAATGGGGTGACGACTGGCGGCGGCACTTCACCGCCGACCGCATCAACGGCTTCCTGGGGCACGAGCTGAAGTTCGATAACCAGAAGCTGGTGGCCAACTATTTGCGGGTGGGTTACGAGCGCGACGGCACCTGGCGCATCTACAAACTGCGGCCCGACTTTTACCCGGCCGAGAAAGTGCAGATGGAAGACGACATCACCGTCTCCGCCGTTCTGCCGCGCAGCGCCCTCAACCATCTGGACCCGCAGTACTCCAACCCCAGCGTGAAGCTGGTGGTCAACTGCGAGAGCCTCCTGTTTCAACGGCCCGACGACGCCATCCATCGCGGCGTGGATAAGCAGGCCGAATCGGACATCGCCGGCCCGGGCGTTTTCCTCTCCAACTTTGAGCCCCTCACTCTCGCAACCGCGCGCGCCATGGTGGATCACGTGGCCGAGTTCGACGAATACTCGGAGCCCATGCAGCGCGTGTTGCAGGAGTTCGCCGAGCACCCGGCGACCGAGTACGTGGTCTCCAGCGCTTACCCGCGCATGGTCAACGGCAAGCGCTCCACCAATCCGCGCTACCTGCAGCCGCGGCCCGATCTGGTGAACCCGCGCGGTCGTTACGTGGCCGAGATCGCCGCCCGCCTGGTGCGCGAAATTCCCTCGGACCAGCCCGTCTGGCTGCCCGTCAACGCGGTGATGGCCGGACGCCGCAACAATCCGCCCGACCCCGCCATCAATCTCCCGCCGCTGGCCGTCTACAGCCCCATCCACTATCAGGAGTTGCCCGAGCTGTTCATGGATTTCATCTGCAGCCTGACGGGGAAATCGCCGGCCACCACCGGATTCGGCACCGAAGGCGCCCTCACCAAGGCGCCTTTCAACGCCCTGCCGCCGGTGGTCGATCTGAACAACGCGCTGGTTTCCGCCATCCTCACCGGGCATGCCGGGTTCACCACGTCCGCCGGCTACGTGGGCCCTTACTATCGCGTGGATCACGACATCAGCCTGCTGATGCCGGAGATCTGGTGCCGCATGCGGGTGTCCGAACGCGACCCCGAGTTTCTGATTGCGAACGGCTACCTGGAAAAAGTCTGCGACTTCTGCATCGAAGGCCGCACCGTGCTGGCCAGCCGCTTGGGCTACCGCATCACGCCGGAATTTGCCGATCGCTTCCTGGGCCGGATTTTCGAATTGCCCGGCGCCGTCTTCACCGAGGAGATTCTGCGCCCCGAGAAGCAGGACCTGGCGCAGTTCGCCGGGGGGATCGACGCCATCGTGGAAGCGCAGGCGCGCGTGGCCCGGCAATATTTCGAGGACGGCAGCGTGGCCGCCGCGTGCCCGCCGCTCGCGGCGCTGCTCCACATCATGGCCGATGGCCACTACCAGGGCATGACCGCTGAGGACGATCGCGTGCGCAGCATGTTCCGCCGCGAGACGCTGCTCGAGAGCGACTGGTACCGCCGGCGCCTGCGCGCCAAACAGGCCCGCGACGTGGCCCTGTGGACGCGCCACGTGGCCGCGCTAGAGGCCTTCCCGGCTGCCGGCCCCCGGCTGGAGGAAGCGCTCCAGCAACTGGCGCGCGTGGCCAGCGCCGAATACCTGGTGGAGTTGCGGGGCACCATCGGCGCCGATCCGTCGCTCGACAACCCGTGACTGTCAGTTCCGCTCGCCGACTACGAAGCCCACATGCAATCCGCGCCGGTCGGACAACTGGCCGCGCTTTCGGACCTTTTCGGCGAAGCGCTGAGCATTTGCCGGCCGGAATCGGTCGCCATTCTTGGCATCGCCGGCGGCACCGGTTTGGAACACATCGACCCGGCGGTCACGCACCGGGTGTGCGGTGTCGATATCAACCCGGCGTATCTGGAGTCCGCGCGCGAGCGCTTCGCCGGCCTGCCCGGCCTACCCGGCCTGGAACTTCATTGCGCGGACCTGGCGGAGCAACCCGTCGCACTGCCGCCGGTCGAGTTAGTGCACGCCGCACTGATCTTCGAACACGCCGGAACAGACCGCTGCCTGGAGAACGCCGTCAACATGGTGGCGCCAGGCGGCGCATTGTCGGTGGTGCTGCAGTTGCCCAGCGCCAGTGCGGAAGGGGTGGGCGCCGGCTCGCTGCCGTCGATCGCGGCGCTCGGACCGAGTTTCCGCCTGATCGATCCCGACGCTCTTAGGCAGCAAATCGAAGGCAAGGGATTCCGGCTGGAGAGATCGGTTCGGCGTCCGCTCGCTTCCGGCAAAGCCTTCTGGATGGGGATTTTCATGGCAGCGACCGGCCGTCAGCTCTCAGCGTTCAGCCCCCCGGGCGGCGCGCCGGTGGGCCAGGTTTAGCTGAAAGCTGAAAGCTGACAGCTAACCCCAGATGTCAGCGTTCAGTCCCCGTGATCTGTCAGCGCTTCCGGGTTTTGCGTCCGGAATCGGCGTCGAAGCGCGGAAGGGTGATCGTCTGTTCGCAGATCATAGTGAAGCCGTTAATGAATCCCTTGACGATGAATCCGCGTTTCTCGCCCACCGGGCCGGGGTCGCTCTTCCACATCAACTCCCCCGACCGGCAGTCCGTCAGCCAGTACTCGGCACTGGCTTCGCCGTGCGATCCCCAGACCTCGCTTATTGTAACGCCGTGACCGTAGTCTTTCACTACCGCTTCGAGCACGGCATCGACCCCCAGGGCCGCGCAAGCGCGCTTTCGATCCGGATGATCGAGATCGTTGCTCTTAAAGCCGGCGGCCGTGAGTTTGTCGCGCGTTTCGTGAAGGGTCAGGATCGGGTAATGTGGCACCTTCACCTGGGCGACTCGCGGGCGGGACTGGGACAATGCTTGCTCGATGCCCCCGGCGAATCTCTCCGCCAGATTGGACTTCTCGTCCTTCTCGCTGCGGATGTCCTCCACTCGCAGAACCGCAATTCTGGACGGCTTGTGCTGCTCAAAATCCGGAACCTGATAGTACCTCGCCTTCCATGGATCCGCTCCGGCCTTCACCAGAGCCGAAACCACATCCGGACATTGAAGAGACAGGTCCTGTTGCCTGTTTACCGCGGCGAAGGACAACGCATCATTGCCCGCGGATTCGCGCGCATTGACGTCCGCCCCCTGTTGCAGAGCGGCCGCAACTCCGCTGCTGTCGCACGCGAGCGCCGCGGTCATCAGCGGCGTGAGATCAGCCTTGCCAGCCTTTCCTTCAAACAGCCGCAAGAGATCCGCCATGGCGAAGTCGCCGACCCAGAGAGCGGTCCCCAAAACCGTGTCCCCCGACCTGTCCTTCACGTCAACGTCGGCGCCTTGCGCCAGCAGAAACTCCGCAATGGCCTTTTGGTGACTGAAGGCCGCATCCTGCAACGGGGTCTGGTTGAGAATACCACCTCCCTTTTTCGAAATCAGTTCCGGATCCTCTTTGAGCAGCGCCTTGACCTTCCCCAGGTCGCCCTTCTCGATAGCCTTATTAATCTCGCTACAGAAGGCGGGAATGCCGGTGACAAGCGCGGCCAGGACGACGGTCGCCAGGCGGCCGGCGGCTCTGCGGAATGTCCATGATCGATCTCTTCTCATTGGGTCTGATCCTTTCGTGCTGCCATCGACGGACAGCATCTTGCGGGGCCGCCCATCATCGCGGGCAGGTTTCAGGGCTCCTCTTGGCGAGGATTTTAATTTGGGACTTAAAGATGTGATTTAGTTTACACCAAATCACATCTGTTAGTGAAGAACGGGTGCTTAACCGTTTTGGGGGGAAGGGGCGCTTCGGGGCGCCCCGTTCTCCGAAGGCCGTCTGGCTCACGTAATCTGGCAACTCGATCCACACCG
>Ga0265316_10004500_pt1 | contig 13849 bp, 10 predicted proteins | sample 4522metaG_FD_202092 | JGI IMG/M metagenome (GOLD analysis project Ga0265316, IMG submission 202092) | Rhizosphere microbial communities from Carex aquatilis grown in University of Washington, Seatle, WA, United States - 4-5-22 metaG | ecosystem: Host-associated > Plants > Roots > Rhizosphere >... | reverse complement strand
TGGTGAAATCCAACGTCAACGACCTCATCGACTCCATGCAGGACCCGGCCAAGGAGATCGATCAACTGGTTCGGGACATGGAGGATTCGGTGCGCGAGGCGCGCGGCGAGGTCGTGCGGTGCTTGGCCGAGGAGAAACGCATGGGCAAGCGCGTGGACGACCTGACCGACGAGGTCAAGTCCTGGGAGGGGCACGCGATGCGGGCCGTGCAAGCCGGCGACGACGCCCTGGCCAAGGAGGCGCTGCGCCGCAAGGCTGAAAAGGAAGCCGATCGCATCGAGGCGGAAAAGGCGCTGTCCGATCAGCGGGCGTACTCGGTGCAACTGAGCGCGGGATTGAAGGCGCTGGAGGCGCGGGTGCAGGATGTGAAGCTGCGCCAGGGCACCCTGCGCGAAAAGGCGCGTGCTGCCAAGCGAGGCCAGAGCCCGGTTTCTGGAAAGACCTCGGCCTTCGAAGACTTCGAACGGATGTCAGGAAAGATCGAAACCCTGGAAGCCGAGGTGGGCCTCAACGACGAGCTGACGGGCCAGACGGCCGCGGCGGTCGCAGCCGAACGCAAGCTGCGCGAGATGAGCGAGCAGCAATCGGTCGACGATGCGTTGGCCGATCTGAAGAAGAAACTGGGGGGATAGTTAGAGCCAGGAGTTTCACCACAGAGAGCACAGAGGCCACAGAGGCGGATCGGAAAAGGGGAAAGGGTTGGCTCCCGTCCGGCCCGAACCCTTCTTCACTTCCGATCTCCGCGTACTCTGTGCGCTCTGTGGTGAAACAGCTAGCTCTTCTTCCGCTCCAAGCCAAGGCGGCGGGCGGTGACAAACAGCAGGACGGCCAATGTCGCAATGATCGCCAGGCCGACCACGAGTATGCCCACGAGAAGCGGGCGGCTGCCCGGATCCATCTTGAGCGGCCCGACGCTGGCCAGGGCAGGCGCGCGCAGTGACGGCACTTCCGCTGCGGGCGTGACCACCACGGCCACAGCCTCGGGCAAGAGGCCTGCCACGCTGCCCGCGACCAGCTTCTGCACGTCGGCTTCGCGCAGGGGAGTCGAGGTCGGCCGCACTTTGAGCAACACGGCCGCTTGCGCGGCCACACGCGGTTTGCCCTCCAGTGCGAGCGGATCAGGTTCGGGCAGCACCAGGTGCACCCGGGACGCAACCACGCCGTCGGCCGTCTCCAGGGTGCGCTCGATTTCTCCAGCCAACGCCTCCAGGTAGCGCGCGCGTTCCTCGGTGGGCGTGGGCACCAGGCTGGCCTGTTTGTAGACCTCGCCGAAACCAGCGCGCCGGCCGCGTGGCAGGCCCAGCGACTGCAGGACCTGGAGCGCGCGCAGGGCATGGACCTTGGGCACACTGATGACGAAGGCCTCGGCGTTGGTCTCGTCGTGGGTCTTGCAGGCCTCGATTCCGCCTCGCTCCAGGGCGGTCAACACTTCATTGGCAGCGGTTTCGTCAAGGCCATGCTGGATGGGCGTCGAACATCCGATCGCCAGTGCCACCGCGACAGTCCACAAAGCGCGCATAGGGGCTGACATTACCAGAAATTGGGCTGCACTGTGTTGCGGCTTCAACGATCCAGTTCCGCGCTGGCAGCAGTTAATCTACTCGGCTTCGGCGCTGCTCTCTTCTTCCTCTTCCAGAACCTGGCGCAGGTGATCGACGGCGCGGGCGTGCAGGCGCGAGACCCAGGACTTGGACAGCCCCAGCTCGGCACCAGCGCTTTCCAGATTCTTGTCCTCGAAGTAGTGCAGCTGCAAGAGGCGTCGTTCCTTGTCCGGCAGCTTGTGCATGGCTTTGCGTGCCCGTGCCTGCAGGTGCAGGCGTTCCAGTTGCTGGTCAGGCGGCGGCAGGCGTTCGTCGGTCACGTTGGCCGCGGCTTCCAACGAGGTGATGTGGACCGTGGCCACGCCGCTCAGGATTTCGGCAATCTCCGCCAAAGTCTCGGTCGTATCGCGAGCCTGGCTGGTGGGCGCGCCCGCGGCGCCCTCCTGCTCGGCGCGACTGCGCAGATACTCGGTGGCGCGCTCTTCGGCGCGATAGCGGGCGTAGTCGCCCCGTGAATACCATCCCATGGTGCGCATGCCGTCCAGCATGGCGCCGCGGATGCGGTAATAGGCGAAGGTGGAAAAGGCCACGCCCTGCCGGGAATCGAAGCGGCTGGCTGCCTCGACCAGCCCCTTGGCTCCATAGGCCACCAGTTCGTCGAGGTCCAAAGTGCGGCCCAGACTTCGCCGAAGCTTGCCGGCAATCGACCGCACCAGATCGAGGTTCTCCTCGACAAGCCGGTCGCGGTCGTGCCCCATAGCGCACCGAATAGAGCAAGGCTTCCCGCTGTTCGTCAAGCGGATAGAACCGCAGCTGGGATTGGGAGCAAGGGGGCCGGGGTACGCCCCAATTCACAGCATGAGAGCATCGCGCCTTCGCCTGCGGAGCAGGTAGGTGCCGACCAGGATGGCGATGGTGGCGGGCCATGCGCCGGACAAGCCTCGCGCCGCCACGCTGCAACCAGAGCCGGAGCCTGGGCTGCTGACTTGAATCGTGATCCTACACCCAACGCGCCACGAGCGTTGGCCATAGGGGGGTTCAGCCTTGAACCGCCAGGCCGTTTCCTTCACTATCCGCCCATGCTTGATCTCGTTTGCTCCTGGCTGCTGATCGCGTTCGTTTCGAGCGTCGCGATCGTCACCTTGGTTTTCTACCTGGTCGGCAGACGAGCGCGCAGCGCCCGGTTGGAGGGTCATGGCGGCGTGATGCTGGGCCGGGGCTTGATGGAGTCCACCTACTTGCTGTTCCGTCCGGTGGAGAAGGTGCTGCTCGCCTTGCGGGTCACGCCCAACATGATCACCACGTTCTCGCTGATTCCGGCGCTGCTCTCCGCCGTGGCCCTGGGGTACGGACATTTTGGTGTGGGCGCCATGCTGGCCACTCTATCGGCGTTTTCCGACATGCTCGACGGCATCTTGGCGCGCCATCTGAAATTGACATCCGACGTGGGCGAGCTATTCGACGCCGCGGCGGATCGCTACGTGGAGTTCTTCCTCTTGGCCGGCCTGGTCTTCTACTTCCGCGACACGCCAGCCATGCTGATCCTTACCCTGGCCGCGATTCAGGGTTCATTCATGGTCAGCTACGCTACGGCCAAGGCCGAGTCTCTGGGCGTTCCGCCGCCGAGAGGTGCGATGCGCCGGGCCGAGCGCGCCGTGTACTTGATTCATGGCTGCGCGTTTGTGCCCGTGGCGGGCCTGGCGTGGCCTTCTGTGACAGGAACTTCGATTCTGCACCTAAGTCGAGAAATCCCCATCGAGGTTGCCGTTTTGGTGGTAGCAACAGTGACCAACGTGTCCGCAGTCCGGCGTTTCTTCCGTATCGCCGCTTCCCTGCGGGCCCGCTCCGCATGAACCAGTCGCAACCCAAGAATCAGAAGCCCAACATCGCCACTGCCGTTCCTGGTCCGCGCAGCCAGGCGCTGCGCAAGCGCGAGGACGCTCACATCGCGCCTGGCCTGCAGGGCTATGCGCTGATGGCCGGGATCGCGGTGGCCGAGGCGCGCGGCAGCGCCATTTCCGACGTCGATGGCAACACTTACGTCGACTTCATTGGCGGCATCGCGGTCAACGCTCTGGGGCACTCGCACCCCACCTACGTCAAGGCATTGCAGGACCAGGTGGCGCGCGTGTCCGTGGGCGCACTCACCAGCGAGCCGCGCGTAGAGCTATGCGAGCGCATGGCGGCGCTGACCCCGTCGCCCAAGCTGCACCGGTTGCAGCTGTATTCCAGCGGCGCCGAGGCGGTCGAGAGTGCCTTGCGTCTGGCCAAGTGCTACACCGGCAAGTACGAATTCGTCAGCTTCTGGGGCGGCTTTCACGGCAAGACCATGGGCGCGTTGTCGCTCATGGGTTCGCGATTCAAAGAGAAGCTGGGGCCCATGCTGCCGGGCTCGCACTGCGTTCCCTATGCGGACTGCTACCGCTGTCCGCTCAAGCTGCCCTATCCCGGCTGCTCGCTGGCTTGCGTGGAGTTAGCGCGCAAGCAGATTCGCGTGAGCAGTGCAGGCTCGATCGCGGCGGTCATCGTCGAGCCCATGCAGGGCACCTCGGGCAACGTCATTCCGCCCAAGGAATTCTTGCCGGCGGTGCGGGACATGGCTCATGAACTGGGCGCGCTGCTCATCGCTGATGAGATGATCACCGGGCTGGGCCGCACCGGTCGCAACTTCGGCGTGGACCACAGCGGGGTCGTGCCTGACATCATGACCGTGGGCAAGGCCTTTGGCGGCGGATTCCCCCTGTCAGGCATCGTGACCACCGACGAGATTTCCGCGGCCAAGCCGTGGAGCCATCCTTCGGGCTCGTCGTCGAGCTACGGCGGAAATCCGCTGGGCGCCATGGCCGGGGCCACGGCGTTGAAGATCATCACGGACGAGCGCCTGGTGGAGAATTCGGCGCAGGTTGGCGCCGTCATGCTGCCCGAGCTGGAGGGATTCGTCGAGCGCTATCCCTTCGTGGGTTGCGTGCAGGGCTCGGGTCTGTTCATGCGTGTGGAGCTGGTCAAAGACAAGGCCAGCAAGGAGCCGCTACCGCGGCCAGTGACCGAGCGGATTTTCCACGAGTGCGTGAGGCGCGGCCTGCTCACCATGGCCTACGCGGCCAACTTCCGCATCCAACCCGCGCTGACCATGGACGAGGCCACGGCCAAGAATGGCCTGGCGGTGCTGCGCGAGGTGTTTGATGTCGTGGACCGGGAACGTTGGTTCACCGCCTGACATCAGAAGAGGACGTCATGAAATACGTGGTCTTTCTCATCGACGGCATGGCCGACTATCCGCTGCCCGAGCTGGGTGGCAAGACGCCGGTCGAGGCTGCGCGCACTCCTACCCTCGATGGGCTGGCGCAGAAGGCACAGTTCGGAACCTTCGTGACTCTGCCCGATGCGTTTCCCACGTCGTCGGACGTGGCCAATATGTCAGTGCTGGGCTGGGATCTGGCCAGCGCGTACACCGGCCGGGGGGCCATCGAGAGTTACGGATTGGGCGTGCCGCTCGACGACCAAACCGTCGCCTTCCGCATGAACCTGATCACGGTCAAAGGCGAGCTTCTCGAGGACTATTCCTCGGGCCACATCTCCGAGCCCGAGGCGGCCGAGCTGATCGCGTTCTTGTCGGAGAAGCTGGGCACCGAGGAGATTCGCTTCAAGAAGGGGGTGTCCTATCGCCACATCCTCTATCTGGTGGGCAAGAAATTCTCGGCTGACGTGGCCTATGACAAGCCGGATTCCTCGCACGGGCTGGAATGGCAGAAGATCCTGCCTCGGGCGGCCAAGCCCGAGGCCGAGTCGACCGCGGCGCTATTGCGCGAGCTGGTCTTCAAGTCGCGCGAGATTCTGGAAGACCATCCTGTCAATGTGAGGCGACGGGCGCAGGGAAAGAATCCGGCCAATTCCATCTGGCCGTGGTCCGGTGGTCGCAAGCCGCAGATGCCGTCATTTGAAAAGCTGCACGGCAAGAAGGGCGGCATCATTTCTGCTGTGGACGTGATCCTGGGATTGGGCCTCTTGGGTTCGATGGAGTCATTGCGCCCCGAGGGAGCCACGGGATTTCTCGACACCAACTACGAGAACAAGGCGCGTGCTGGAGTCGACCTCCTGCGCCGCAACGATTTCGTCTACGTTCACGTGGAGGCTGTGGACGAATGCGGCCATATCGGCGACCTGACTAACAAGATCAAGGCCATCGAGGACTGCGACGCCCGACTCATCAAGGTTTTCCTGGACGAGTATCGCAAGGTCCACCGCGATCCTCTGCGCATCATGGTGCTGCCCGACCATCCGGTACCGGTGAAACTGCGCAAGCACACCCGCGACCCAGTTCCCTTCATGGTGTGCGGCGAAGGCGTATCCGGGGATCCGGCCTTGCGCAGCTACAATGAGACCACCTGCGCCGCCGGTCGGTACCAGAAACTGAAAGGCCGGGCCTTGATGGATCTGCTCTTCAGTTCGACGATACCGTAACTGCGTCTTGTTGGGATTTCGGGGTCGCCGGAGGTCGGCCAGCGTGAGCGGTAGCGTGAGCGACCAGCCGTTCCGCGGCTTGCGTGGGTGGCTCGCACGAGCGTGCGCGGCCCGCAATACGCGGAACGCTCACACGCCCCGCGCCTTCAGCCTCCCGCGCACCCCACACGAACTCGCTCACGCTCTCGCACACGCTAGCCGCGACCCGCGATGCCGCGCGGACGAACTCACTCAGGTTGAGGCAGCGGGACTTCGATCCCACCGGGCTGCGGTCGTGCGGCGCGCGGGCGTGCGGCTCGATCCGTGGCGGCGTCGGGCACGTCCAGCATGCGGCTGCCTTCGGCAGCGGACCGATAGGCGCGCTCGATAAGCTCGACGCACAGGCAGGCTTCGCGAGCATCCTTGCCCACGTACTCGCTGCGCGCGATGGCGCCGCGGAATTCGTCGAAGAGCGAGCTGAACCAGCCCACGTGACTGGCGTCCATCCAATCAGACTTCGCCACCCGGCGTTCGAAGCGCCACTGGCCCGGTGATCCAGGCGCGACCACGCCAGGACCCGCTTCCAGCACGGCCAGCTCGACATCCTCGTCTTCCACGCGGATGGCGCCCTGCTTGCCATGCAGGGTGTACATGACCTTGCGCACGCCTGCGGTCCACGAAAGGTGGGCCGACACCACGCCGGTCGGGAAGGTCAAGGTGCAGCCGAAGACGTCCTCGGTGTCGTAGCCATTCGTCGTCGCCGAATGGGCAGTGAGGCTGGTGGGGTAGGCGGCCATCCAGTCAAAGGCCAAGTAAAAGGTGTGGCTGCCATGATCCATGGCGATGCCGCCGCCCGACGTTGCGCGCTCGCGGCGCCAGTCAGGCCGCCATTCGTTCACACCCTTGGCGTGGGTGTTGCGGAAGGTCTGCATGGTCACCAGGTGCACGGGCCCGATGATTCCCTCGTCCAGAATGCTGCGCACAACCTTGACCACTGGCGCGTGTTTGTAGTTGTGGCAGGGGAACAGTACCCGGCGGGCTTCGCGCGCGTGCCGAAGCATGGCCTGGGCGTCCTGTGCGCTGGTCGCCAGGGGCTTCTCGCACAGCACGTGCAGCCCGTGGTCGAGCGCAGCGTGGGCGATTTCGGCGTGGTGGACCGGCGGGGTCGCAATATCGATGAAATCCAGCGTGCCAGCCTCGGCAGCGAGCAGCGAGGCGTGATTCGCGTAGATGCGCGCCGACGGAAACATCGCGTGTGCGGCCTGCCGGCGCGCCTCGCAGATGTCGGCAATGGCCGCGATCTCGACTGCCCGGCCGTTGCCCATGTGCTTTGCATACGTAGGCGCGTGGCCTTGGCCCGAGATAAATCCGTAGCCAGCTATTGCGCCGCGCAATGGGTGCTTCATGTGTCGGGGATTGCTAGCATGAGATTGCGTGTTGGGGAACCCACTTCTCGTCGGGACTGGGTTTGCACGTGGCGCGTCGCAAAGGGTATTGGGGGACCGTAGGTTGCGCTTGGCCTCCGACTGTGCGGCACGTAGGCTAGGCCAAAGCTCGCGTCGCTGCACGTCGGGCGCCGCCCTCCTCGCAATGAAAAAACACGACCTCCCAACCGTCGAATCGACCCGACCTCAAGACCTGAACGGCAAGCGCGAAATCCCGCGCCTGGTCGCCATCGAGACCACCAACGCGTGCAACGCCAAGTGCGCGTTCTGTCCCAACAGCGCCATGAGTCGCGATCGCGAGACCATGTCGGAGGAGCTCTACCGTAAGATCATCGACGACTGCGCCACCTTCCAGGTGAAGGCCATTGAGCCGTTTCTCAACGGCGAGCCGTTCATGGATCCGCAGATCGTCCCGCGCCTCAAATACCTGCGCGAACGACTGCCTGACACCAAGCTGCGGCTGTACAGCAACGGCAATGCCATGGTGCCCAAGCGGGTCGACGAGTTGCTGGGTATAGGCATCGATCACCTGTACATCAGCCTGAATACCTTGGACCCGGCCAAATATCAGGCGGTCATGGGGCTGCGGCTGGAACGCACGCTGAACAATATCGAGTATTTCCTCGATCCTGCGCGGCGAAGCCGGTTGGCGCGCGAGATCACGGTGCGCATGACCCGTACCGCCGACACGACCGCTGACGACCAGGCTCGCTTCGCGGCCTACTGCAAGCAGCGCAAGGTCAACTGCATGATCGTCGGACTGTTCAACTATCTGGGCAACGTGAACAGTTCGTTGCCGGTTCCGTCGTTCCCCTGCGAGCACATCACGCGCGTCGATGTCCTGTCGAGCGGTCAGGTGACCTTGTGTTGCATGGACACGGAAGGAAAGTTCGGCTGGGGTGACGCGCGCACGGAATCGATTCTGGACATCTACAACGGCCCGCGGGCGCGCAACTACCGCGAGATGCACCGCACGGGCCGGCGCAAGCAGATCCCACCCTGTGGCACGTGCAACCTGTTTTGGCCGAGCTTCGACGGGCTTTCGTGGCCGCGCCGTGTGCAATTCGGGCTGGGCTACGCGTACTATCTTCTGCGCTATCGGCCCTTCATCAAGCACAAGGCCCGCGGGGTTCCCCGGCTGCCATGAAGATCGCCCACCTGAGCACCTTCTGGCCCATCGGCTACGGGCTGTCGCTCTACACAGATATGCTCATCGCCGGCATGCGGGCCAATCGACCCGAGCGGCACACCATCCTGGCCGAGATCGGTTCGGCCGCAGCCCAGACTGAAGCGTATGAGTGCATCCCGTGCTATCGCCGCGATGAAGACTACGTCGAGCCCATCGCAGCTGCCGCGCAGGCGGCGCGGCCCGACGTGCTGATCATCCAGTACGCCAACGATCTCTTCGGCGACGACAATCGCCTGCCGCGCCTGCTGGCCCGGCTGCGAGAGCTGGGTATCAAGCCGGTGGTCAACACGCATTCCGTGTATCCGGAAAACCGGCGCACCGGCTACCGGCCCGGGCGCAGCGCCGCCGCCTTTGACCGAGCCATGGCCGAGCACGCGGCGCTCATCACCGTGCACAGCCCGCGCATGAGGCACGATCTCATCACGCGCGGAGTGGCGCCTGATCGCATCGCCGTGGTCCCGCACGGCAGCCGCATCCTGCCCGAGGGCGACGGGACAGCCGTCCGCGCCCAACTGCAGATTCCCCAGGACGCCAAGGTGGTGCTGTTCTTCGGTTTCATCTGGCTAGGCAAGGGCATCGACTTCTTGCTCGACGTCTTTCGCGGCGTGCAACGACAGGTGCCGGAAGCCTTTCTCCTGGTCGGCGGTCACACGCGCCATCCGCGCTGGTCCATCTACGTCCGGTACTTGCGTGCGCGCGCGGCCTTGCTTGGCATCTCACGGCACTGTCGGTTCTGGGGCGGCTTCATTCCCCAGGATCTGGTTTCCTCGGTGTACGCGACCGCCGACGTGGTGGCCATGCCCTACCGGCAAGACTACAGTTCGGTCAGCGGCGTGATGCACGAAACCGCTGGCATGGGCAAGCTGATGGTTTGTTCGCGCATCGCCAAGTTCGACGAGGTGGAGCTGAACATCGATCGCGCGCTGACCGCAGAGCCGAATGACCGCAAAGCCTGGATCGAAACCACGGTGCGCCTGCTGCGCGACGAAGAATGGGCACGCCAGATGAAGCAGAAGATTCGGCACTTCGCCGAGGAGACCAGCTGGGAGAACGTGGGCAAGCTGCACCTTGATCTCTACCAGCGTCTGACCGAGGGGCAGTCGTGAGACGTAAGACCCTGATCCAGTTGGTGTGCGTGACCGCCTCGCTGGTCGGGTTGGCGTGGCTGCTGGGTCGCATCGGTTGGGCCACCGTGGGTAGCGCGCTTGTGCGCGTGGGCTGGCCGGCGCTGGTGGTGCTCATGCTGCTCGGCTGGTGCGAGTCAGTGGCAGACGCCGCGGCCCTGTGGGTCATCATGCGCCGGCGCCTGCATTTGGCATTCGCGGTTGCGGTCAATGCTGCCGGCTCGATGCTGAACCTGATCCTGCCCTGGGAGTCAGGCGAAGTGTTGAAGGGGACGCTGCTACGCGGGCGGTTCGGAACCCAGCCGGCCATCTCAGGCACAATCATCTGGAACTACGTGTTCAAGATTTCGCGTCCCGCGCTCTCGATGACAGCGGCTCTGTGCGGCTGGGCCCTGTACGACGGGATCGATCGCTTTCACATGGGCGTGATCGTTGCGGCCAATGCGCTGGCTTTTCTTCCCTATTTTGGCTTGTGGATCTTTATCCGCTACGGTGCCGCCAAGGGCTTCTTGCGCGTGCTGGACCTGATTCCCATCCTGCGCCGGCATCCGGCCCGCTGGGGCGAAATGGCGCGCCAGATCGACGGCGAGGTCAAGCTCTTCTGGCACGAGCGACCGGTCGCCTATCTCAAGGTCTTCTTCCTTCAGGTGGTGGCGCGCATGACCGGGTGGGCGAGCTACGCCGTGGCGCTGCGGGCGCTGGGCGCGCACTACAGCTTCGGCCAGGTGGCGCTGGCCTATGCCACGCTGAACGTGGCCGAATTCGTGACAGCGGTGCTGCCAGCGCGCGTGGGCGTTTCAGAAGGCAGCTCCTTCTTCCTCTTCCAGTTTATCGGGCTCGACCCGGTGCTGGGGGTCATCATGGCCGTGATCCTGCGCGTGCGCACCATTGTGGCGAACGGCGTGATCACGCCGTTCGCGTTCCTGCATGGGGCGCCGGTTGCCCAGACCTCGGCCGAGGTGCCAAGAGAGCCGGGGACGGGGAAGGAGCCGGGATTCCCATGATTTCGTGGGGAACAAGGCTGTACCAACGCCGGCCAGGGCTCGCTCTGTTGCTCCTGTTCCTGGCAACCAGCCTGGCCACGCGGGGCTTTCTCCTGGGCGTGGACATCCTGGATGTCGACGAGGCCATGCACATCGTGGGCTCGTGGCAGATGCTACGGGGCCGGCATCTCTACGTCGGGTTCGTGGACAACAAGCCCCCGCTGCTCTACGTGTACTATGCCTTTGCCCAGCTGCTCTTCGGGCGCGGGATGCTGGCCGTTCACCTGCTGACGGTGCTCCTCACCGTGCCGCTCACCGCCCTGGGGGTGTCGTCCTTTTTTGCCCATGACCGTCGCGGGATCGCGGCGGGTATGATCTTTTTGGTTTTCGGCGCGGCCTTTCTGGCGCACGACATGCACGCGGCCAACTGCGAGATCCTGATGCTGCTGCCCGCAACCTGGGCCGTGGCGGCCGTCCGGGACGAAGAACGCAGCCGGCGTGCGCGCTGCCTCTTCTGGGCGGGCGGCTTGCTGGGGATCGCGATGTTGTTCAAGCAGATGGCGCTGGTGTGGTCTCTGGCGCTGGTCCTGGCTGCCATTCTGGCCAACCGCGGGAAGCGTCGTTCGTTGCTCTGGCCGTTGCTTGCCTTTGTCACAGGCTTGAGCATCCCCTTGCTGGCGGCATGGGCGGTCTTTGCGGCACAGGGCGAGAGCCAGGCGTTCCTCTACTGGACCGTGTTCTTCAATTTCGGCTACGCGCAGCAGCCAATGCAGGCAAGCGAGGCCCTGGTGCGCATTGCAAAGTTCTTCCTGCCCTTCCTGGCCGCGACTATCGGTTTGTGGATCATGGTTGTGCGCTCGCGCTCGCTGCTGTCGCGCTATCAGCGGGTGCTGGTGCTGGGCGTCCTTGCGTGCACGTTCCCCATCGTGTTCGTGGGCTTTCGCATGTATCCCCACTACTTCGTTCCGCTGTACACGCCGCTGGCTTTGGGCGCGGCGCCGATCCTGGCCGGTTTGTGCGTGTGGCCGCTCGGACGCTGGGCCAAGTTGGTGCTCGCCTACGGCATCGCGAGCCTGATCGGTTTCGGTGTGGGCAATGGAATTATGCACCTCAGCGGGCATCAATTCCATTGGGAGGAATACAACACCGAGTATGGCAAGGTGGCGGACATCTTGCGCGCAGACGCCTGTTTCAAGGGCGCGTCGATGTTCACCTGGGGACCGGGTCCCATGTTCGCGTATTCCGCCGACCTTCCGCTGGCCAGTCGCTTCGCACTGCCCTATTCGACGATTTGTGGCTACGTTCCGGGCAATTGGGCCGTTCGCTCCGGCCGGGTGAAGGCCACCGACGTGATTCGTCCCGAGCACTGGGATCAGCTCATGGGCGACCTGGAACGCAATCGGGCCACGTACATCATCGACGGCGCGCGGGCGTTCAAGAATTGGAAAGCTTTCCCGGTCGAGAACTTTCCGCGCATGGTCGACTATATCGACGCGCACTACGAGCTGATTGACACCGTGGGAGCGGTGCGGGTTTTCAGGAGGCGCGGCTGCCTGGGGAGGGCGCAGACGGAGCGTTAGCATGAGCAGTCACAGACAGCGCTTCGAAGATTCTCTGAACCCGCCGTGGGACGGCTGGTGCGTCTCTTGGCTTTGAACCCGATGTTTTCCTTGGTAGCCATAGGCTGACGTGTCCAGCCCCGGCAACCTTTCCGTCACGATTTATCGCGCCGCTCTCACGAGCGGGGCTGCGGTGGGCCTTGTCGACGGCATTTGGGCGGCACGGCTGGGCCATGTGGGCGGCGTGCCATTGCTCGCATGCGTGGCCCTGGTGGCCGGGTTCGATCTGTTGATCGCCGCGGCGGGCGGCCTGGCTCTGGCTGCGCTGCTGGGTTTGGGCGCCTGGGGACGGGCCAGAGCGAGCCGGTGGGTGTGTGCGGGGATCGCTTGGTCTGTGATTGGCGGCCTGGCGGCCATTGCGCCGGTGCTGGCACTCATTGAGACGTCCAATCGCAACAACCGCTTCTTGGCAGCGGGCATCGTGGCGCTGGCTTCGTTGCTGGCAGTGGCCGCAGCTGCGATTCTCGGGCCGGCCCTGGCGCGCGCGTTGCCGTTTTCCCGATCCACATCGCGGCCCGTGGCAAGCGACAAGTCGGTGACTGCCGCTGGACTCCTGTTGCTCGCGCCGCTTGCGGCCCTGTGCTTCGAAGTCGGCGTGTTTTTCGTAGTCTGGCGCACCCGAGCACCTCTGCCTCGGGACGTGAAGATCGCGCGTTCGATCCTCGGCGGGGCGCTGACTGCGGTCCTTCCCTGGGTTGTGGGACGCGCCAGCCTCACCTGGCCGCGTCTGTCCTGGCCCAAGGCTGGCGCAGCAGCGTTGCTGTTGTTCGGCGTTCCCACCGGGCTGCTGATTCGCGCACGCTGGGCGCAGGATTTTCAGTTCGTGCAGTGGAACGAGGTGCGCGTGGTGTTGGAACTGGCCGCGGCCACGCTGGTCATGGCGTTGGTTCTGCGACGAAGTCCCCTCGTTGGTCGTCGGTGGCCGCGGATTGCGCTGCTCGTGGGTCTGCCGGTGCTCGCAGCTGCGACCGTGCTGGTGGCCAGCGAATCGGAGCCCGCGCGCAAGGCCGCCTCGGCGCATGCGGGATTCACCGGCGCGCTGGTGGCCCTCGGCCAGCGCACCTTCGACTTTGACCACGACGGGTACTCGCGCTTCTTCGGCGGCGGCGATTGCGACGACCGAGATCCCACGCGCAACCCCGGCGCGCAGGACTGGCCCGATGACGGCATCGATCAGGACTGCGACGGCAAGGACGCCAGTATCGAGTCGCTGCGCTCGCCGGCCTATCATCCGGTGCCAGCCTCGGTGCCGACTGACCTCAAGTTCCTTTTCGTGACCATCGACACCCTGCGCGCCGACCACCTCGGCTGCTACGGCTACGGGCGTCCCACCTCGCCCGAGCTGGACCGCCTGGCCAGCGAAAGCGTGCTTTTCGAGAATGGCTGGGCGCACGCGCCCTCGACCCGCTACTCGATGCCGGCCATCGCCACCTCGCGCTGGCCATCAGCCATCAAGTGGGACGAGTCCATCTGGTGGCCGCGCATCGATCCCAGCATGCGCACCATCG
>Ga0265316_10004499_pt1 | contig 13850 bp, 5 predicted proteins | sample 4522metaG_FD_202092 | JGI IMG/M metagenome (GOLD analysis project Ga0265316, IMG submission 202092) | Rhizosphere microbial communities from Carex aquatilis grown in University of Washington, Seatle, WA, United States - 4-5-22 metaG | ecosystem: Host-associated > Plants > Roots > Rhizosphere >... | reverse complement strand
CCTTTGGATGAACGGACGACGCCAGTAACCACCGGGTTACTGGCTCGTTCGAGCAGCGTCCCGCCGCCAGGACGAGCCGTGCCGCAAAATCCCGGCTGTCTGAGAGTGCGATGCGCGCAAAACCGGCGCAGATCCATCGAAACGGCCTGAGTTTTCGATTTTAGTGAGGCCGCCCAGGAAATGGCGCAAAGGAAGGGTCTGCCCTACCAGACGTACATGAAAATGCTGCTGCACCAAGCGCTCGAAAAGGAACGGCGGGCAAGTAGAGAAAGACAGCGTCTCGATCCTGGTGCAATTATTTGGAGGCGCGGGTCGGAATTGAACCGACGAATAAAGGTTTTGCAGACCTTGGCCTTACCACTTGGCTACCGCGCCCCGCAGGTGAGCCACTATTAGCAAAATAGCGTGGATGGGGCCATGAAGTCAAACCCGCCGCTATGTCTGGGTGCTCGACGCATGACAGCATGTCAGGCCGAACCGCGTAGACCTTGGCCTTACCACTTGGCTACCGCGCCCTTTAGGTGAGCCGCTACTGGCAAAACAGCGTGGCCGGGGCTATGAAGTCAAACCCGGCCCTAAACGGATAAGGCCTAAAACCGGTTGCTGACGCGCGCGGCTCAGAAACGCGTCCGCGGGTTTGCAGGCGCCGAACGAGCGCGGTAGTGAGGAGCTGTGAAGAAATCGCTCGCAAGCGGGCGAGGCGGGCGGCATTGTTACGTCTGCGGCACGGCATCCGACGCCGCCGAGCGATCCTTTTGCAGCCATTCCTGCAACCGCTCCAGGTAAAGGTAGATCACCGGCGTGATGTAGAGCGTCAGGAACTGGCTGACCACCAGCCCGCCTACCACCGCCAGGCCGAGGGGTTGGCGGGCGTCGGCGCCTTCGCCATAACCGAGCGCGATCGGCAGCGTCCCGAACAGCGCCGCCACCGTGGTCATCATGATCGGGCGGAAGCGCAGCAGGCAGCCCCGCCAGATGGAATCGTAGGCGCTGGCGCCCTGGCGCTGCGCATCCAGCGCGAAATCGATCATCATGATGGCGTTCTTCTTCACCACCCCGAACAGCATGATGATTCCCACGAAGCCGTACAGGTCGAGCTGCTTATGGAACAGCACCAGCGTCAGCAGCGCGCCGAAGACCGCCGAGGGCAGGCCGGAGAGAATCGTGATGGGGTGGATGAAGCTCTCGTACAGCACCCCCAGCACGATATAGATCACCAGGATGGCCACAATCAGCAGGATCGAGAGGTTCTGGAAGGAGCTCTGAAACTCTCTCACGGTTCCCTGAAAAGCCGTGCTGATGGTGGCCGGCATGCGCAAGTCGCGAACCGCGTCGTCCACCTGCTGCGCCGCCTGGCCCAGCGAGTATCCCGGCCTCAGGTTGAAAGAGACCGTCACGGCCGGGAGTTGTCCGAAATGGTTGATGGAGAGCGGACCGGTCTGGCGCCGCATCTTGACCACCGCGTCGAGCGGGATGAGTGGCCCCGTCGACGAGCGGATGTAGAGCTTGGAGAGCGCGTCCGGCGTGCGCTGGTATTGCGGGTCCACCTCCAGGATCACCGAGTATTGATTCGCCGGCGCGTAGATCACCGACACCTCGCGCGTGCCGTACGCGCCGTAGAGCGCCTCCTGGATCTGCTGCGGCGTGACGCCCAGCGCCTGCGCGCGGTCGCGGTCCATATCCACCATCACCTGCGGGGCGTTGATCTGCATGTCGGAGTTGACGTCCACGAAGCCCGGAAGCTGCCGCATCTTGGCCGCCACTTGCGGGGCCCAGGCGTAAATCTCCTTCAGGCTGGCGCTTTGCAGGGTGAGCTGATAGACGCTCGCCGAATTCTGGCCGCTCACCGTGATGGGCGGCGGGTTCTGCATAAACGTGAACAGGCCCGGAACCGCCATTACCTTGGGGCGCAGCTCCTCGATGATCTGGTCCACATTGAGAAGCCGCTCGGAGCGGGGCTTCATGCCGGCGAAGAAGAACGCCTGGTTGCCGCCCACCACGAACGCACCCACGGTCTGAACGTTGGGGTCGGCGCGCACCACGTCGGCGATGGCGCGCTGGTGCCTCGCCATGGATTCGAAGGAGATGTCCTGCGGACCCTGAGTCACGCCGAACATGAAGCCGCTATCCTGGCTGGGAATGAAGCCGGTGGGCATGGTGAAGAAGAGGTACCCCGTCCCCACCAACATCAGAATGGCCACCGCCAACGTAACAGGGCTGAAGCGCAGAGCGATCCTGAGAGTCCATTCGTACCAGCGCAACAGCAGGTTGAATCCGCCCTCCAAGGCGCGATAAAGCAGGCCGTGCCGTGTCTCGTGTTCCGATTTCAAAAAGCGGCTGCCCAGCATCGGGGTCAGACTCAGCGAGACGAACCCGGAGATCAGGATGGCCACCACGATGGTCACCGAAAACTCGTGCAACAAGCGGCCTACAATCCCGCCCAGAAACAGCACGGGAATGAACACCGCCACCAGCGAGATGGTCATGGATATGATGGTGAAGCCGATTTCCCGCGCGGCCTTGACCGCCGCGGTCATGCGCGACTCTCCCATCTCCATGTGACGCACGATGTTCTCGAGCATCACGATGGCGTCGTCCACCACGAACCCCACCGAGAGCGTCAGCGCCATCAGCGAGAGATAGTTCAAACTGTAGCCCAGCAGGTACATCACCGCGAACGTGCCCACGATGGAAAACGGCACCGCCGCGCCTGGAATGAGCGTGGCCGAGATATTGCGCAGAAACAGGAAAATGACCACAATCACAATGCAGACGGTCAGCAGCAGCGTGAACTCCACGTCGCGAATCGAATTGCGAATGGATCGCGACACGTCGAAGGCCACCGCGAGGTGCACCGAAGGCGGGAGCTCCCGCTGGAACTGCGGCAGCAGGCGGAGAACGTTGTCCACCACCTCCACCGTGTTGGTGCCCGGCTGCCGGTTGATGGCCAGGATCACCCCGCGAGCGTCGTTCATCCAGGCGATCAGCTTGTTGTTCTCGACGCTGTCGATGACGTTGCCCAGTTGCTCCAGCCGCACCGGCGTGCCGTTCCGCCAGGCCACGATGATGGGGCGGTAGTCGGCCGCTTTCGCCAGCGAGCCGCTCGATTCGATGGTGAAGGCCTGCTTCTCGCCGTTCAGTTGGCCCGTGGGAAGATTGGTATTGCTGGCCGAGATGGCGCGCTGTACTTCGTCGATTCCAATATTGTGCGCCGCCAGCTTGTCCGGGTCTACCTGCACCCGCACGGCGTACTTCTGTGCCCCGAAGACCTGCACGCGCGAGACGCCACCGACCATGGAGATGCGCTGCGCCAGCATGACGTCCGCATACTCGGTCACGGTGTACAGCGGCAGCGAGTCGGAATTGAGCGTCAGGTAGAGCACCGCCTGCTCGGCCGGATTCACCTTCTGATAAGACGGCGGGCGGGGCATACTGGGGGGCAGCCGGCCGCCGGCCGAGGCGATGTGCGCCTGTACGTCCTGCGCCGCCGCATCGATGCTGCGGTCCAGCGTGAACTGTACGGTGATATCGGTGCTTCCCTGCGAGTTGGTCGAACTCATCTGCTGGATGCCTGCGATGGTCGAGAATTCCCGCTCCAGAGGCGTCGCCACCGTGGACGCCATGGTCTCGGGACTGGCTCCCGGCAGGGATGCGCTCACCTCGATAGTCGGGTAATCCACGCTCGGCAGCGCCGCCACCGGCAGCGCCCGGAACGCCACCGCGCCGAACAGCACGACGGCAAAGCACACCAGCACCGTCATGATGGGGCGCTGGATGAAAAGTAGCGAGAGGTTCACAGCGGCCCCGATCCGATCTTGGCGGCGTCCACGGCCCGCACTTTGGCGCCCGGATACAGGAACAACTGGCCGTCCGTGACCACATTTTCGCCTGGCGCGACTCCTTTTTCGATGACCATCCGGTTGCCGAATTCCCGGCCCACGGTCACCATCCGAATCTCCACCGTGCTATCCGGCTTCACGGCGTACACGAACTGGCCCTGCTGGCCGGCCTGCACGGTTTCGGCGGGAACCACCGTCGCGTTGCGGATGGTATCCAGCGTCAGAATGGCGGTGACGAACTGGCCCGGCCACAGCAGGCCATCGCGATTCTCGAACGTGGCCTTCAGATGAATGGTGCCGGTGGAGGAATCCACGGCATTGTCGATCACCGCGAGAGACCCCGAGGCGGTGCGCCCGGGATCGTCCTGCGAAGAGACGCGCACTTCCAGCTTGTGGTTGGCGCTGAGGCGCCGGATGGCCGGCAGGTGCTCCTCGGGGACGCTGAAGTCCACAAAAACCGGCGCGATCTGGTGGATCACCACCAGCGGCACGTCGTTCACTTTGACCAGGTTGCCGGCGTGCACCAGCAGGTTCCCGGTGCGTCCCGAAATGGGCGCGTGGATCTCGCAATAACTCAGGTCGAGCTTGGCGCGGTCCACCGCGGCCAGGTCGCTGGAGAGCGCCGCGCGCGCGCTTCCGATGCCGGCTTCGGTGGCCCGCGCGGATGCGTGCGAGACGTCGGCGTTGGTGCGCGACTGGTCGGCCTGCGAGCGCGAAGCCAGCCCGCCCTTTTGCAGCTCCGTTTGCAGAGCCGCGTCGCTATCGGCGTACTTGGCCGAGGCGGAGTCTCGCGCCAGCGTGGCTTCGGCCTGGGCGATCTGCGCGCGGTCGCGCTCGACGTTGGCTTCCGCCTGGCGGAGCGCCTCCTCATACGGCCGCGGATCGATGGCGAACAGCAGATCGCCCTTGGCGACGTTCTGCCCTTCCGTGAAGCCGGTGCGAACCAGTTCGCCGGCGATCTGCGATTTCACCTGGACGATGGCGGATGCCTCGACTGTCCCCACCACGCGCAGTTCCGTGGGGACGGATTCCTGGGTAGCCTTGGCCACCGAAACGGGCACCACTGGAGGCCCGCCGGTGGGCCGCGCCTGCTCCCGCCTGCACGCGCCGAGCGTAAGCAGGCATACGCTGAAAAGAAGAATTAGGATTTGCCGCACTAGTGATTCCCCAATCTTCGAAGTTTACCAGAGAGTAGCGCCGGCGGCGCTACAAACTTCCCGCCAACTCCTGGAAACGCGGATGCTCCCGCAACGGGTCGAGATTGCTGTCGTGCTCGTACCAGCCCTTGTGGGTCAAGCCGTTGCGGGCCGCTTTCTCCAGGCACTCGATGGCTGGTTCCACCCGGCCCAGCATCGAGAAGACGCAGCCGACGTTGTACAAAAGCATGGGGTCGTCCGGCCGGATGGCCAGGGCGCGCTCCGCCCACTGCTGGCCCTGCTGGCGTTTGCCGAGCGCCACCAGGGCGTTGGCGGCCATGTAGAGGGCCCGCGCGTCGTCCGGGTTCAGCCGCAGATGGCGCTCGGCGACTTCGACCCCTCGCTTGCGCGCCAGGGTTGCCTCGGCGAAATGTCCAAGGTCGTCGTAAATCTGGGCCACCAAAAGCGGCGATTGATAATCGTCCGGGTTCACCCGCATGGACTCCTCGTAAAGTATCGCGGTTTTCTCAAGCTGGCCCATTGCGAAGCAGTGGCGGGCGTGGAAATAGTACGCTTCGAAGAGATCGGGAGCCAGCCGAACGGCCAGATCGAAGGCCTCCTCAGCCTGCTCATTGCTTCCGCTGAGCGAGAGAGCCAGGCCGCGGGAGGCCCAGGCCTGGGCGGATCGGGGGTCCATCTCCACAGCTTTGAGGCTGGCCCAATCGGCTTGCTCGCGAACCGCCTCGCTCCGGCCGGAGTAAAGATAGAGGTACGACCAGCAATCCGCTAGCCCGGCATAGGCTTGGGGATAACTCGGATCCAGCTCCATCGCGTGGATGAACATCCGCAAAGCAAATTCCATGGCCTGCGGGCTGTATTGGTAATAGAAACCGCGCCCTCGCAGATAGCAGTCGTACGCGCGGACATCGGCCGTGCGGGGCTTTCCCAGCGCCGTCCTCTCGTTTTGACTCAGGGTCACCGCCAGAGCCCGAACGACGTTTTCCGCGATCTCCCGCTGGACGGCGAAGATATCGCTCATTTTCCGGTCGTAGCGGCCCGACCAGAGCTGGAATCCGCTCTCCGCGTCGGTGAGTTGAACCACGATTCGCAACTGGTCCGCGGACTTGCGCACGCTGCCCTCGAGCAGCGTGCCGACCCGCAGCCGCCGCCCAATCTCGCGGGTGTCCGCATCCGGCGTCCGGGAATGAAACGATGCGGTTCTGGAGGAAACCCGCAAGCCCTCAATTCCGCTGAGCGCGTCGAGAATCTCCTCGGCCATGCCTTCACAGAAGTAAGCCTGGTCCCTTTCCTGGCTTAGGTCGGCGAATGGAAGCACCGCCACCGAGGGAGCGGCCTCCGCGGGCAAGGGGGGCTCGTTGGCGAGTTCCGCCTCGCGGCTTCGCCACCATGCGTCCAGTTCCGGCCGGTAGGCGTAGATGGAGCCGAGTTTATCGTGGACCAGCCGGTGGACCGGCAAGCCCTGCTCGCGTTCCCACCGCTGCACGGTGCGCGCGCCGCGCTTGAGGTAGGCCGCGATCTCTTTCCATGAATCCAGCCGATCTCCGTTGCGCTCCGACGCGTCCCCCCGCCTCACCTAGACACAGACGAATCCCGCGGGCAAAAGTTCCGTTTTTGCGCCAGGTAACGCGCCAAAGTACGCCATTATCCGCCATCCTTTGCCATGCCCGGACCGGCGAACAACGGCAAGGAGAGATCGCCGCCACCGGGTCGTCTACCCCTACGACGGTTTACGGAAGCCAACCAGCCGTCAAGAATGGAGAGAACGACATGAAGAAAGCCGCTGTGACGTTTGCCACCCTTTTCCTGCTTGCGGCGTTAGCCACCGCCAACGCCAAGACGTACTCCGTTACGCTGCACCAGCCCACGGTTGTGGCCGGGACCGAATTGAAGGCCGGCACGTACGACATCGAAGTAAAGGATTCCGGTTTCGTGATCAAGGACGGCAAGACCGCCATCACCGTGCCGGCCAAACTGGAGACGGTCGAGAACAAGTATCCGACCAACTCGGTACGCTATCGGGTCTCCAACGGCAAAAACGAGCTCGATGAGATCCGCTTGGGCGACACCAGGTTGAAACTGGTGGTGGGCGCCGGCGAGTCCGGTGGTGCGACGGCCGCCGGACAGGCGATCCGCTAAGGGTTGACGCGGATGGGCCCCGCCGCTCGCTGGCCGCGCCCCCATAAGCGAGCGGCAGGACGCTGTTATCTGCCATTGGCAGGCCGGCGCGCGCGCCGGGCTAAAGGTATTTGCCAGCTTCGAGGACGCCGATAAGGCCGACGCGTGCTCCCACGCGGCGATGTCCCCCAAGGAACGCCTGGATACTCTTATCGAACTCCGCGACCGCCGTCACCCCGATGCCGCTGAACAAAGACTGGCGCGAGTTTCTCGAGTTGTTGAACTCGAACGGAGTTGAGTACCTGGCGATAGGCGCCTTCGCGGTCGCCTTTCACGACTGAGCGGAATGCGGAGCGTGTCTTGCGCGCGCTCTCGGAATTCGGCAGGAGCTGGGAACATATACCTCCGCATTCCCCGGCGCTCGCAGCGCCACCCCAGGCGTTGTCGGCTGTTAAAATCGGCTTTCCGGGAGTCGCCTTGCCGAACCGCCGTCGAACGCCGCTGTCGGCTCTGTTGTTCTGCTGCACCTTCGCAAATGCACAGACCATCGCCTTCGAGCTGCAAACCCGTCCGAGCAGCCCGATTGCGCTTGTTAGCTACGCGCCGGCCACCATTCGAATCGAAGGCGACCGGCGACAGTTTCTAACGGTGCAGAATCAATCCGGTAAGGCCGCGGCTGCGCTGGTTTTTCAGCAAGCGATCGGGAGCGGGTCAAAAACTGAAATAGTAACCCTCGAGCGGGTTTCGATTCTCATCGGGCCTCGTGAGAAAAAGCGGCTCTCCGTCAGCGTTCAGAATGTGTGGAACCGCATTCAGGCCGCCGCCAAAGCGAGCGAACCGATAGGAAGGCCGGCACTCAGCGTAGTGGCCGTTGAGTTCCTCGACGGTTCGTCCTGGAATGTTCCTTGAACCGGCGGCGAGGCACCGCCGGCGTACCCTCCGCGGCATCGGCCTTCAGAACGCCAGCCGCACCATGATCTGGATCTGGCGCGGGGCTTCGTTCAACGGGGCGCTGGTGGGGAAGCCCGGGTTAAAGCCTTGACGGCCGTAAAGCGCCGAGCCGAACGCCGGCGAGTCGAGGCTCGTCACGGGGTTATTCAGGTTGGTGTGGTTCAAGAGGTTGAACGCATCGGCGCGTATCGTGAGGCAGCCCGATTCGCCCAGTTTCGCGAACCGGAAACGCCGGCTGAGCGAAATGTCGGCATTGTACAGGCCGGGACCGCGAAATGCATTGCGTCCCAGGTTGCCCAGTTGGCCCGCCGCGGGCGGGGTGAACGCCGCGGGATTCAGGATCTGCACGCCCCCTGGCACCGGCGTTTGAATCACCGCCTGCGCGGCGTTCACCAGGTCGGCGCGGTTATTCGCATAGTCCTGCCCCGACCCGTTGAAGAGCGCCGTAGCCAGGGGACTGTAGGGGAATCCCGAACGGATGGCGGTCAGGCCTGACAGCGTCCAGTCGCGGAATACTGGCGCGGCCTTGGCCGCCAGAAATGCGGCCGGAATCTCCCAGACGCCGTAGGCCACCACGTTGTGCCGTTGATCGAAATCGGAGTTGGCGCGGTCGGCGCGGCTGTCGAACTGGCGGGTAAAAGCCGCGCCCGATGCAGCGGCATCGCCGCTGAAACTGAAGTTGAAGAACTCGCCGGCCAACGGCTCGCTCTGATTATCGATGGTGTGGCTCCAGGTGTAGGAGGCTTGAAACTGGAGGTGCGAACGGCGGTATCGCGCCACCGCCTGAACGCCATAGTAATCGGACAGCCCCTGGTTGGCGCGATACGCAACAACCGGGAGATTCGGGTTGGACATTCCGAACGGGTTCTTGGCATTGCCGAGAACGATGGGTACGCTCAGGCGCCGGTTCACCAGGTCGGTGGTGAGCAGTTCCCGCCCGAGAGCCCCGACCATGTTCGCCTGAACCACGAGGTGCTCGGTGGCCCGCTGCTCAATGCCCCAGAAGGCGTTCTCGGCATAGGCATTGCGAAGCCGGGGTTGAAAGAGCGTCAGGTACGGGAAGCCCAACATGGGTTGCATGGGAACGGCGGCGGCGGTCTGCGCCACGGGCAGCAGAAACGGAGGCGAGTAGGAAGGCGACGGCACTTCATATACCAGGTTGTTGGCGGTCAGCGTCTCCCATAGATTGTCGAACGGCCGGTCGTAGAAGATTCCGAAGCCGCCCCGCACCACGGTGTTGGAATCGCCCCGCAGGCCGTAGGAAAAGCCGGCGCGGGGCGCAACGCCGCGATTGGCCCGGTCGTAGAGCGATTCGTTACCCGGTCCCGGATACACCATCTGCGCGGCGGCGATTCTCCGCTCCAGACTGGCGCCGTTTCCCAACTGAACCTGCGCGTCCTTCGAGCTTCCCGTATTGTTGGGCGAGCCGGAGTTCTCATAGCGCACGCCGAAACTCACGGCCAGCCGCGGCGTCACCTTGACACTATCCTGCGCAAAGCCAAAGAACTGCGTTTGCCGGTATGCGCGATTGTAATTGGGCGTAGCGTTCGACGCCGGCGATTGGCGCAAACGCGCGATGTAAAACGACGAAGGCTGGTTTTGCGAGAATGCCGAGGCGTCGGGGAAGCCGAAGTACCCATCCTGGCCCGCGGTCACATAACCCGTGATGGCCCGGGTCAGAAAGCCTCCGCCGAACTTGATTGCGTGGCGCCCGCTGGCCCGGCTGACGTTGTCGACCACTTCGATGTTGCGCCCATGATTCCGGTAGGAGTACGGCTGGGGACTGCCCGGCAGCATGGTGCCATCGCCTACCGCCAGAACAGGAACCTCCGGGTGCGGCCGGTTGATATGCACTTCATCGGTGGATAGACCAGCGCGGGCTTCGTTCGTAAGACTGGAGCCCGCGCTCGACAGCCACGCTCCGCCCAGGCTCATGGAGTTGGCCACGAAGGGCGTGATGAATTCGCGATACGGAGTCCAGCCGAAATCGGGCTGGTCTCCCCGCGAAATGCCGGAGCGGAACAGCAATCGGCTGGCGCTATTGTGCGCCAGGTAGTCGAGGCGCGGCGATGCCAGCAAGCGGTTGTCGGCGATGGGGGCCTCGACGATCACGTTGGCGAGATCGGAAGCGCCATTCGTCACCGGCGGCGGAGCGTACTGCTGCAACAACTGGTGGGCGGCGCCGGCGGTAGTCTTTTGGACAAAAGAAGTGGTCGGCAGCGTAATGATTCCTGGGTCCTGTTTCGTGCGGAAGCGATTCACTTCGAAGGCCATCGCTACGAACAGCCGGTCCCGCAGGATCGGTCCGCCCAGGAAGAAGCCGGGGTCGGTCCCCTTCAACGGCAGCCGCGCAACACCGTTCGCGTTTTCCTGAAAGCCGTTGCCATTCAGTTTGTCGGTCTTCTGGTAGTCGTAAGCCTGGCCGTGCCAGTGGGTCTCCGCGGCACGGGTTATAGCATTGGCCACGAATCCGGACGTGCGCCCATACTCCGCCGAGTAATTCGTGGTTGAGATCCTATACTCTTCGATAGCTTCCGGCGCTAACTGAGTTAGAGGTCCGGTAATCAGGTAGTTATTGTTATCAAGGCCGTCCAGCAGGAAGTTGGATACCGAGGGCCGCTGCCCGTCGATCGCCAAACCAAGACCGCGCGCCGTAGTAGTGTCGGCCGCGACTCCGGGCTGGGTCGCGAGCAGCGTATAGACATCCCGGCCATTCAGGGGAAGATTGGCGATAAGTTGCTGGTCGATGACAGTAGAGAGCGATACGTCCAAAACCGTTTGTATCCCGCGCGTGGCGTCGAATGCGCCCGAACGGCTGATATCCACGTCGGGGCCGAAAAAGACGACCGCCGCGTCGCTGCCCGGAAAGAGCAGGCTGCGATACTGCCCGGCCTCCCAGACGTCGCTGAGTGGCCGCAGGCGGAAGTTGAAATCCAGCCTCCCCGCGATGGCCAGTTCCACTTCCTCCAGTTCCTGCGGTTGAAATCCGGCGGCTTCCACATGCAAGTGATAGAGGCCTGGAGAGAGTAACGGGAGGTTGAAGAACCCCGCCGTGCCCGTGACTGCCTCGCCGCCGATCGACCCCGCGCGGCTCTCGTACTTAACCTTCGCGCCTGCCACGGGCCGCGCCGACCGCGAGTTTACAACCCTTCCCGTAATCAGTCCCTGCGTGGTCTGTCCGCTCATCATGGAGTGTAGTAAGACCAGAGCGGCAAAAGCGGTTCGCATGCTTGGCCCCATCCCAAGGGCGCGAAAGATATCTAGATGATATATCGCAAAGACATCTCGTTGCAAGAAGTGAATAATAAGAGGCATATGTACATGTAGCTCCAAAATCGACATGTATAAAAACGCACATTGACGCCGTGAAGAACCCGTGGAAGAGTTATTCATTTTGCGCCGTTGGCAGTTAAGCGCTACTCAGAGGGGTTCTGGTTCCCGGTGTGTTCTTCGGTTCGTGCTTCTAGGTTCGATTGCCGTTGCCGGCTATGCCCAACAGGAACCGCCGCTCGGGCTAGTGCTATCCGCAACCAAGGTGGCGCTGCTTCGCGCAGGGTTCAGTCTTCCACTCACGGCCAAGCCGGGCGATATTCTGTTCGCGGGCGACGGGCTGAAATCGCAGGACGGTTCGGCGCGTTTCCTGTTCTGCCCCGACAAGTCGTCGCAAGAGATCTCGGGAGCCGCGGAAGTCTATTTAGAAGCCCGCCAACTGAAAGTCCGGACCGGCTCGCTGGCCGCTTCCAGGCCGGCTTCCGGCTGCGCGCTGCCTCCCATGGACCGGTTGATCGCCACGGGCCAGCAGGATGGCGGTGCCGAAGGTTCGCGCGCGATGGAGGCATCGCAAACCGGCACTCTGGAACAGCGAATCCAGGCGCTGGTGCCGGCCGAGCGGGCGGCCCTTCAGGCGGAACTGGAGCCGATCGACCGCAGCCTCGCCTCCACCGCCGACCCGGTTTTGCATCTCACCAGGGCGGCTGCTCTCGAAGCTCACGGCCTTCCCCTCGACGCCGCCGACGAGATGCGCACCGTGGTGTCGCAATGGCCCGACGCCGGTTGGGCGCGAAGCCGCCTGTTTTCGCTGGAGGCCAGGGGCGTCGCGGTGCGGCCTGCCGCGCCCGAAGAGAAGGAATCCGGCAAGAATATCTTCGCGCTTCTGATCGGGATTTCTTCGTTCCACAGCGATCAGATCCTCTCTCTTCAATACGCTCATGCCGACGCCATCGAAATGGGGAATCTGCTGCACAGCCCGCGCGGGGGCGGTCTGCCCCCGGAGAACATCAAGCTGCTGACCAACGAGCAGGCCACCGCGGGCGCCATCCGTTCCGCCATCGACTCGCACCTCAAGGGCCGCAACAGCAACGACACGGTTCTGCTGTTCGTGGCGTCGCACGGAACGGTGATCGACAACCGCGGCTACATCATCGCCTGGGACACCGATCCGCAGGACGTCGCCTCCACCGCCATTGGCATGGAGGACATCCGGCAGCTTTTCGAAAAACAGCTTGCCGGTGTGCGCAGGCTGATTCTCTACGTAGACGTGTGCCGCGCCGGCAAGATCGGCCAGATCACCCCCGACTACCGCGCCACTAACCGGGTTACGGAGCATCTGGAAACCGGCGACAACTTCTTCGGCATGCTGGCCGCCCAGAGAGGCCAATCGGCGGTAGAAGGCGTCAACTACGGCGGCGGGCACGGAGCCTTCAGCTACTTTCTGATAAAGGCGCTCAACGGCTATGCCGACCTCAACAACGATGGCCGCGTAACCATGGATGAGTTGGTGAGGTACGTCTGCGACAAAGTGGAAGAGAGCACCGGCAGCCAACAGATTCCGAAATACATCGGCGAGCAGGATGAACGGCGGGTCATGGCTTACACCGCCCTGGACGGAATTGCGCTGGCGGGTTACTCGGGACCCATCACGATGGCCGCCCGCGGCGACCGCGGCATGGCAGCCACACGCGCCGACGCCAGCCCGGCAGCAACGGTCGAGATGAGTTCCAACCAGCTCAAGTACGACCAGGATATCGCGCTGGTTGTGGCGGAATTCGAGAAGGCGATTGGCGAAGGCCGGATTCTCTCCACCGAGGACAACGGCGCCTTCAAATTCCTGACCGCGCTCAAGGCGCGCTTGCCGGACGCGGATTACCAGGCGGCGGCTGAGAAGCTGAAGGTGGCGCTGGAGGACCAGGGACAGAATCTGCTGGTCCGCTATCTGGCCGGTGAGCAGGATGCTCCGGGGGCCTCGGATTTCTTCGCCGGCGCCCAGTATTTCGAAGCCGCCGAGTTGCTGGCGCGCGATTCCGTTTTTCTGGAAGCCCGCAAGGTCTTCTGCGAAGGCCGCGTCAAGGTGTTCGGCAAGGAGTACGGCGCCGCCGCCGATCTGCTGGAGCGCGCCATTCGTCTGGACCCCGGCCACGCCTACTCCTACAACGCCCTGGGCATCGCGTTCCTGGAGAGGGCCGAATACGACCGCGCCATCCTGGCTTTCCGCGACGCCGTCAGCCGCGCGCCCTACTGGGCCTACCCGCTACACAACATGGCGCTGGCCTATTTCCAGAAGGGCGATTACAGCGCGGCCATCGCCGCTTACCAGCAAGCCATCCGCATGGCGCCGCAGTACGCCTATCTACCGTACAACCTGGGCCTGGTGTATCAGCGCCTGAACCGCGCCAAGGATGCCGAGTCGATGTACCGCAAAGCGCTGGCGCTCCGCCAGGACGCGCAGACTTACACCGCGCTGGGCTATCTGAAATTCTTTGAGAAGAAGCCCGGCGAGGCCGAAGGTTTT
>Ga0265316_10004498_pt1 | contig 13854 bp, 10 predicted proteins | sample 4522metaG_FD_202092 | JGI IMG/M metagenome (GOLD analysis project Ga0265316, IMG submission 202092) | Rhizosphere microbial communities from Carex aquatilis grown in University of Washington, Seatle, WA, United States - 4-5-22 metaG | ecosystem: Host-associated > Plants > Roots > Rhizosphere >... | reverse complement strand
TATTTTATTGCGGCGACTATTATCCTTTGGGTTCACATGATTCTTATATATTACCGGATCGAGGCTACTTCCAAGCGACAACAAATGAAATATATTATTTTTGGTTTAGCGATATCATTTTTAGGCGGAATATCATGTAACTTGATTATGCCTTTGGCAGGTATGGAAGAATTTGTGTATATCGGGCCCAGCTTTACATTGGCTTTTGCTGGAGCTTCTGCCTACGCCATCCTTAAATACCGCCTCATGGACATCCGCCTCGCCGTTACCAAAGCCACGATATTTTTTGTAGTTTATACCTTGACGCTGGGATTACCGTTTTGGCTTTTTTACGCTACGAAAAACGCTTATTTGTCTTTAACTTTTGCCATGGCGTTGGCTTTTGCCGGCCCGATCGTCCACCGGATGCTCCAGGGCAAAGCTGAAGCGGTTTTGCTTGCCAAGCAAAAACAATACCAGCGGTTTCTTTCCCAGGCGGCGCGCGGCATGTCGCGGGAACATAATTTACAGCATTTGCTTAACTTGATCGTCCACGTAATCAAACACGGCGTACGGCCGCAATTTGCCGGAGTTTTTTTATTCGATGAAGAACATAAGCGTTACGAACTTAAGGCGATCAGGGGAGGGAGCGATCACAAATCACAAATTACCGGTTACCGGTTAGGGAACGATGACCCCTTGGTCGAGGCGTTGCGGCAGGATAAAAAACCGTTGGGGCACGAAGAGCTAAATGCTTACCAAGCGCAGATTGAAAATTACAAATTTAATTTTCTGGCCCATTTAATTGTTCCGGCCTTCAGCGATAACCGGCTTTTAGGCTTTCTGGTGCTGGGTGAAAAAGAGGACCATACGGTTTATACCGAGGATGATGTCAGCATATTTTCCATCTTGGCCCAGCAAGCGGCAATGGCGATCGATAATTGTTTATATATGGAAGCGGCAAAACGCAATCAGCAGCAGCTCTTTGAGGCGGAAAAACTCGCTTCCGTAGGCGGTATGGCCGCGGGGATGAGCCACCAATTTAAAAACCGCCTGAATTCTTTCGCGCAGATCGGCGGCGGGGTGGCGTCGGTCTCGGATTTTATAAAAAAAGAGCTCCCCGATATTATGGCTAACCCCGCATTCAAAGAAAATATTGATTACCTTGATGAATGCGCTCGGGATATCGACAGTGAAGTAAAACGCTGTAATGCCTTGGTGCAGGGGGTGATCGGTTATGCCCGCGAAAGATCATCTTCGCAAATCGTAGATTTTTCGTTTAAGGAGGCGGTCGACTCGGCGATCTATCTGGTAAAGATAAAACATCAGTGCATGGACAGGGAATTGCCGTTTACTTTTTCAACCGAGATCGCGGCAGATAATAAAATATCGACAGTCAAAGGGTACCTTAATGAAATACTCTTTAATCTGCTGGATAACGCTTACGAGTCGATAGAGGAAAAGGTGAAATACCGCTTGAACGATGAGGAGCGCGCCGCGTATAAACCGCAGGTAAATGTTTCTTTAGTTAAAAAAGAGGAAACCATTCTTATTACCGTCTCCGATAACGGTACCGGGATCAAAGATGAGGATAAGCATAAAATTTTTGCTCCATTTTTTACCACCAAGGCTTCGGTCGTTTCCGGAATGGGCCTGGGGATGTATATTATCCGGCGGATGGTTGTCGAGCAGATGGGCGGTAAAATCTGGTTTGAGTCGGACCGTTTAAACGGCGTAACTTTTTTTATCGAACTTCCCAACGAAACCAGCGACGGACAAAAATATACAGATAAAAGTAGTTAAAAGTATTTTTCAAATATGCCTTCGTGTGGTATACTTTTCTGATGCGTACAGTATTGATTATCGACGACGAACCGGTAGCAGGCAGGCACCTTGCGCGGGCGCTGCAGGATAAAGGGTTTAAAACAAACTCTGTCCTGACCGGCGAAGAAGGTACAGAAGCTTACCGTCTGCAAAAATATGATTTTGTTTTGTTGGACCTCTTTCTGCCGAAAAAAAACGGTTTAGATATTCTGGCGGAGATAAAAGAATTGGACAAGGCGGCGCGGGTACTTATGATTACCGGCGAAACGCGCGCGGATATTTTTCAGAAAGCTAAAGATGGCGGCGCTGCCGGCTATGTTATGAAGCCTCTGAGCGTCGAAAGGCTCTCATACCTGGCCGATTGCCTTGCTGGGTGGGAAGAGAAAGATGATGAAAACTTTTTTATTATCGGCGGCAAACCTACGGAGGATTAAGTAAGATGGAAATAAAAAAACGTTTACTTATGGTCAATGACGACATGATGGATTTAGAGTCGATACCGGCCATGTTTGCCCGGCGCGGCATCGAGCTGATCGTTGTCGGCAGCGTTGCGGATGCGCTTACGCATATTAAAAGAGGGCGGTTTGACCTTATTCTTACGGATATATCTTTAATCGGCGGCGCAACCGGCATCGATTTGATCAAAGAGATCCGCAAGACCGACAAGGAGACGAAGGTCGCCGTAGCTACCGGTTACGGCAGTGAATACGAGAAAGAAGCTTTTGCCGCCGGAGCGAACTTTTATTTCGAGAAGCCGCTCGATTTGGAAGAACATATTTTTAAACCTCTGGGTATTGAATCGAGAAAATCTCCGTTGGATGTAAAACCGACGCCGGCAAAAGAGAATAAGCCAACTCTGCGTCAGGCAATCCACGAGGTCAATAACCGCGATAATCTGGTGATTATGGTCTCGGGCCTGCTTAAAGAGGCTTGCGAGGCATTTATCCGTGAGGTTAATCCTTCCGCGGTGACCCGCGCGTTTATTCAAAGGGTGATCGACGATGCTGCGGATATCGAAGATGCCGGTAAAAATTCCGATATCCTCCTGAAAAAAGTGCGCGCAACGGTTTACAAAAAACTCAATGCCGATGAGGTTGTGATCGATGATTAAGATTTTAGTCGTTGACGACGACAAGGCTATCTGCAAGCATTTACTTAAATATTTAGGCGAACAATTGGGCCACCAGGTTTTCGGCGTGACTAACCCTTTGGAGGCTTTGGCGGTCATCGAAAAAGAGGCGCCGCATCTGGTTTTGCTCGATGTCTTCATGAAAGAGCTTAATGGTTTGGAGTTGCTGCGCCAGATCAAAACAAAGTACGGCAATACGATCAAAGTGATCATGATCACCGTAGCCGGTGACACCGACGAGCTTAAAGCGCGTGAACTCGGCGCCGACGATTTTATCCGTAAGCCGTTCGAGCGCGAATATTTGCGCGATGTGGCGATGGAGAAAATTCAGGAGGCGTTAGGTTACCGGCGTAAAAATAAACCGGCCGAGAAAGATATCCCCGTCATTCTTGTTGTGGATGATGAAGAAGAAACCGTTAACGAGATTAAATTTTTTTTAAACCGGGTTATCGAGTGCAAAGTTGATACGGCGGAAAACGGCAATAAAGCCTTTGCCCTGATCGAAAAGAAAAACTATGACTTGATGTTTTTAGATATTAAAATGCCGGGGTTAAGCGGCATCGACCTGATGCGCAAAGTTAAAAAAGTCAAACCTCTGCCCGATACTTTTGTGATCACCGGTTATGCCGACGGCGATGTGGTCCAGCAGGTGCAGGAAGAGGGGGCGATCAGTTATTTGCCTAAGCCCATCTACCTGGAAAGTTTTAAGAATATGGTAAAAGATATTCTTACTAAAAAGAATAAATATTTCGAGAAAGGTTCATAAGTGCGGCGGGCACTGGACTACTAAGCAGGAGACTGTTATCTGCGTTTCGTTTTCAAAATAGTGTTCATGGTGGCTCTCGAAAAAGCAGGCATCACCGGCCTTGATCGTGTAGCGGTTGTTTTCAATCACCAGGGTCACCTTGCCCCTTAACCCATAAATCCACTTCTGGTAAGTTACCTCCGGCGTAGGCTCCGGGTCTTTTTCGATGATGGTTTTAGTTTTAGCTTCGATGATTAATTTTTGCGGCAGGAGCCCTTTTAAGCGTTTGCTGGAAAGCCGGTCGGCATGAGCTTTGGCCGGAGCATAATCAAAACAACCTTCCGGTCCGTCTTTAGGGATAAATTTTATCAATGGGTCTTCGGGCTTATCTTCTTCCAGCGCGTTTAAAGGTACGCCTAACCCCATACTGATGCGGTATAAGGAAAAGTTGGTGGGTTTAGCTTTACCGGATTGGATCCGTTTTAAGGTGCTGTAATCGATCGCGTATTTTGGGCCGTAACGGTCCAATATCGTGTGATAAAGGCCTTTAAGGCTTAAGTCTTGTTCTTCTCTGATCTTGCGGATTTTCTCCGGCGTATTCATTTTTATCCTTTCAATTATAAAGTACCGCATAACCAGTACTTTGTCAAGAAAAAAGAGGCGTATTTGATGAATATTTATACATTAATGCCCCAATATTAAAGATATTTTTAATAATATTATGCAACACCCTTATCAGCAATGAGTTATGAATACAATAAAAAGGTGCATATTTTTTTATATTAGCATTGACACGCCCTTCATAATATGTTATATCCTGGATAGGGTGCAAGATGTTATAAATTCAATAAAATATGCACCCTAGGTATAATGGAGGTAAAAGTATGGCTAATCCCATGCCGGATGAACAAGAGCTGTACGAAGAAATCAAGCAAGCCGGGGTTTCCATGGACCCGCGTATCTGGCGGATATTAAGCCATCACATCGGTAACGACATGCAGGTGATTTATTTAAGCGTCAAGTGCTTGGCCGACTTGCCGCCCTGGATCAGATATATGCATATGATTGCGATGCGGTTTTGCCGTCCGTTTAAAAAGCGATCGATTTCGCACGATATTAATGCCGTATGTTCGTCGGCGCTGGAGCATGTAGAGAATGTTAACGGACTGATGAAAAAAATGAAGGCTACGGTTAAAAACCGTTAACTAGCCAAAGCGAAAAAGTAACCGCTTCCAAAATCCTCTTTATTTCGTGATCTTTTTGTTGTTATCCCTTGTTCAATTATGTTATATCTTACTTGTAGGAGTCTGTACATGGTTAATAGAATTATTTCTGTTTTTCTGGCAATGGTTCTGATATTCCCTATGCAGGGGTTTTCCCAGGTCTTGCCCTACATGCCCGAGCCCAGCCGCCTGCTTAACCCCAGTATTAAATATGATTTGCCTACTTTGAAGGGGATTAAATTTAATGCCGATAATCCTTTAAAGTTTACTTTCGTTTTTAACCGTTCCGATTTACCTCTCGATGAAAAGGTCTTACGCATTGAAGCCGAAAAGATCGGTAAATACTTCCTGGCGGCTTTAACTATTCCCGAAGATGACCTCTGGGTCAACCTATCGCCTTATGAGCAAGACCGGATTATGCCGGATGGTTTAAGCATGACCGATTTAGGCAAAGATATGTTGGGCGAGGATTATGTATTAAAACAATTGGCCGCGAGTTTAACGTACCCGGATAGTGAAACGGGTAAACAATATTGGCAATCAATCAATGGCGTAGGGGCGAATGATCATTCGCCCGCAGCCAATAATTTCAACAAGGTTTGGATCGTGCCCGATAAAATCCATATTTACGAATCCCCCAGCATGGTGGTAATCGATTATGCGCGGTTAAAGGTATTAACCGAGACGGATTATCTGGCGATGCAGAAAAATTCCGGAAATGGGGACGGTTCTGTTTTTCCGAAAAAAAATAGAACCGTCCCTATTTCCGACAGCACCATCGCATTTAAAAAATATATTTTGCCATCAATCGAAAAAGAGGTCAACGAAGGCAAAAGCTTCGCCCATCTGCGCCAGTTATATTCTGCAATAATTTTGGCCACTTGGTTTAAGGATAAATTAAAAAACAGCATCTTAAATTCAACCTATTTCGGTAAAGGCAAGATCAAAGGTGCGGATTGTAACGACCCCAAGATCAAAGAAAAAATATACAACGAATATGTGACGGCTTTTAAGGCGGGTGTTTATAATATCGTGAAACGTGAACGGGTAGAGACGCAACATTTTGCGTCTCTACATAAAATTACCCGTCGCCAATATTTTTCCGGCGGCGCGGAGTTAACCGGCCCACAAGTAAGATATGCCACAACGGTTATACGGACCGATGATCCGGCTAATGCGGAAAAGGTTAGGGGCGATCCCAGTGCGCGGATGCAGGGAGACGAGGCGGGGGGCACGCTGGTAGACAGGTTCGCGCGGCGGAGATTACAGCGGGTTGCGGAGGGTATCGCGGAATTAGCGCTTAATAGCGGGTTAGAGCCTGATGTAAAAAATACTTTGCTTCGAGATGAGATCGGCAAGCAATTGGGGGATTTAAGCGAACCGGATCGAGCTTTTGCTGCGGATGAGATCGCCAGGGCGGTAATGGCATGGGTTCATGAAGGCTACAGGATGGGGCCGATTGTAGATAGATTAACTCCGTTAATTGAATTATACAAGATTTCTTCATTCCTTAAGGCGCAGCAAGAAGATGCCGAAAAGAGAAGGGCAGCATATTTTCGGACGGAAGCGAGGATAAGCGATCCCGTACAGCGGGAACGTAATTTAAAAATTATTAAAAATGTGGTTGAGCTTTTGCGTGCAGGTAAAAGCCAAGAGGCTGGAGAAACGATTCAGCCTCTTTTGGCCGGGTCGGAGAAAGCCGGCTTTCTTATGAGCGCTCCCGTGGCTGTGGCGGATATTATTATTCTTGCTGTGCGGTTAGAGGTGTTGTCCGGCGATCCGGCTATCCATGCTCAGGATATTATGGATATGGTAGATGCGTATAATCGGGAGGGAACGTTAGGCGCTGCTTATGGCCGTATGGCCGGCCAGCTTCAGCGTGCATTAAAAATGTTAGGTGAGGGGAGGACGGGTAATAAAAGCGGGTTGGGCGTGATACAAGGCGGTCAGGTATCGCCCGAGGCTTTAAAAAGAGAATGGAAAACAATGGTAAAGTTTGATTGGTTTTCTAACCGCGCGACGGTGCGTTCCGTTTCCGGCGATAGGATTAGCGAGCTGAAAAGTAAAGAAAGATTACCTGAAGCATTTATTGAGGCGGTATGGACGGCACGTGAACAATCCACCAGTGAAGCAGAAAAATTAAGAGATATTCAGCAGGCGGCGAGGGATATTTTACACCTTGATGAGGAATCGGCTCAAGTGCTGGCGCAATGGTTTATTGCCCACGGCTGGGCCGGGGAAGATAACGATAATACAAGTGATTCACCTTCCGCGGTTTCAGGGCGGGATGCGGGGCCGGTGAATAAATTCGCGCGGCAACGGTTGGAACGCGGCTTGACAGACATTGTTAAATCAGCGCGTATAAGAGGAAATACCCCTGCAGTCAAGGATCGAATCGGCCGGTTGCTGAGAGGCGTAGGCGATCAGGATAAAGCTTCTGCTGTGGAGAAAATCGCCGCGGCAATAACGGATGGGCTTGTTAAAGGCCTCCATACCGGCCACAGCGGAGATGAATTGATTCGTATTACTGTAGATGGATTAATTCCCTTGGTTGAACCATACTTGGGGCAAGGGGCAGAACTAATGGATGAACTGGCGTCGATACGTCCCCTGGCAGAAGCGCCAAAGCGGGGTCCGCACCTGGCTGCAAAAGGCGGTCGAGAGGCGCTTACTGCATATTCTAGTCGCGAAAAGGAGGTGCGTGAAGCTCGTGCTTTGGCGCAAGCTGAACATCGCAAGCTGGTAGAAGATACTCTAGGCGAGTTTCGCTGGCGCGCAGTTGCAGAGGATTTTATGAGTATTTTTTCTGAAAAAACAAAGCGAAAGAAAACAATATCGCTGGCAGAGGCTCAAGATAGAATTGCCGAGGTTATTTGGGGCATCTACGATGAACTGGATATGACGGGCGTAGGAGAAGGCTCAGAAAAGTGGGACTTGGCAATAGGGTTCGCATCGTTAGAGATGGAGGAAAAGTTGGGCGGTGTATTATTCGGGTCAGGGGAGCTTACGGCTTTAATGCGAGCCGGGGCTTTAGGGCGGGGAGTGAAGGCGAAAAGCGATATTGGTAAAACTGTACCGGCATTGAAGGAATACAGACGCGGTGGCAAGATATTTTATGAATGGGAGAGTGATGTTTTTGCCCTGTATAATGGTTCGAACGCGGTGCATCTGGAGGGTTCGTTGGTAAAAAGAGAATTTTTAAAAAGCCGGGCGGATAAACCGGTAGTTTATTATATGGGTATTGGTTCACCGGAAAATACAAAAGGGAATATGTCCGGTACGGTTAAGATCGGTATTGATGTGGCGCTGCCGCTGATTGAGACCGATTTCGATACTTTGGTAGGAGCTGACCGCGAAGATTTTGATTTTGCCGGCTTTCAAGAGGGTATCAAGACCAATCTGGAGCGGGTTTTTGACCCGGCGACAGGAAAATGCGTTACGGATAATTTACGCTTTGGGCAATTAGGTGCCAACCGATTTGAGGCGATATTTGATTATGCCGGCCGCGCAAGGCGGGTAGTGGTCTATTCGAATAAGGATTTGATGCAGGAAGAGTTTGTGCCGGCGGAAATCGCCGGTGGTTATAATTGTCTTATTGATCATGGCGCCGGATTTTATGCCACCGATAGCGCGGCTAAGCAATTGGTGGAATTATTAGTTCCCGGTAAGAGCGTGATTTTTGCCGGCAGTTTTGGTGGGGAATTGAATAGTCCTGAGAATACTGCCGAGCCGACTGTTTCCAACCATCAAGGAATATATAAGCGCAACCTTTGGTATTATCTTAAACAAAACGCCGCTTTTCGCATGGAACTTGCCGGCACTTATGATTTGGTCGGTTACCCCAACCAGGTTTGGGCTGTAGTTAAAGATGGCGTAACGCCCGGTGCGCCGAAAAACACCGGCGGATTGGATTTTGCTAAAGTAAAAGATAAAAACACTACCGTCGCTCAGGGTGGGGTGAAGTTGGGCGGAGATGATGCACTAGAGTTTCTCCAAAACCCGGATTTTGCCGGTTTGGTTTTGCGCGTCGAGTCGGTCAGTTTGCACTGATCTCCAAAACAAGACCTGACCCCATTTCTTTCTTGTGATATAATCAAACCACTTATGTTATGCGATGTTTGCCAGAAAAATTCGGCCAGCGTGCATTTGACCGAGATCATTAACGAAAAGGTGGTCGAAATGCATATTTGCCAGGATTGTGCCCGCGATAAAGCCAGTCAATTAAAGGAAAATTTAAGCGTTTCCAACCTTTTGGGGCCGTTACTCGACGGGATCAACCCGGCAATCGACCGCAAGGTCTGCTGCCATTTTTGCGGGCTGAATTTTCGCGATTTTAAAAAGAAAGGGCGCTTTGGCTGCGGCAATTGCTACACGGTTTTTAAAGACCAGCTCAGCGCGTTTTTAAAAAATATTCACGGTTCAGCGCGCTATATGGGCAAAGCTCCGGCCGGAGTTTTAGCAAAAACATCTACCGAGGGGACTTTGAAAGAGCTGAAAGTAAAACTTGCCCGCGCTATCGAATTGGAAAATTACGAAGAGGCTGCCCGTTTACGGGACGATATAAAAAATATCGAAGAAAAAAGTAAAAATGTTTGATTCTTTTTTGACCAATAAAAAAAGCTGGCTTAAAAACTCCGGTCCCAGTTGTGAGATAGTTTTTTCTTCCCGGGTGCGATTGGCGCGCAACCTTGCCGATTATAATTTTCCCGGCCGGGCCAATTATCTCCAGCGCGAAGAAGTTTTAAGCAATGTTATGTCGGCTTGCGGGAAAAATCCCGGCGCCGGCGATATGATCTTTGCGCGTATCGAAGAGTTAAGCGAACTTGATCGCCACTTTCTTCTGGAGCGCCACCTGGTAAGCCAGGAGCACATTTTGCCCTTTGATGAGGGCGTAAAGCCGTCGCTTAAGGGTAAGGGCGTAGTCATTTCCGGCGACGAACGCTTAAGTATTATGATTAACGAAGAAGACCATATCCGCGCCCAATATATTACTTCGGGATTTGATCTGGAGCGTTGTTTTAAAAATATTAACGAATTCGACGATTTTTTGGCGAGCGATGTGGCTTATGCGTTTTTACCGGAGTTCGGCCATCTTACCGCCTGTCCGACCAATGTGGGTACCGGTCTTCGCGCTTCGTGTATGCTGCATCTTCCGGCGCTGGTTTTTACCAAGCGCATCAATAAAGTTTTAGAGCTTTTGGCCAAGATATCATTTACGGCACGCGGATTTTTCGGCGAAGGCACACAGGCATTGGGCAACTTTTTTCAGATCTCTAACCAGGTAAGCTTAGGCGTAAGCGAAGCCGAGACGATCGGTAATCTGACCGGGGTGGTCAATCAGGTAAAAGAGCAGGAGCTCGATGCGCGCGATACTTTGACGGCGCGGCATAAGTTAAGCCTGGAAGATAACATCTGGCGTGCTTTGGGGGTTTTGCAGAACAGCCGGCTGATCAACACGCAGGAAGCGTTTAGTCATCTTTCGATGTTGTCTTTAGGGCTTGATTTAGGTATAATTAACGGTATAAAGCGCGAGCTTGTAAACAGTCTATTCGTAATTATTCAACCGGCGCATTTGCAAAAAATCGAAGATAAGCAATTAAACGAGAACGAACGCGATTGCGTGAGGGCGCAGATCCTGCGCGAAAAAGTAAAACCTAAGGGAGGCAAAGATGTTTAATAGATTCACAGAACGTGCCCGCAAAGTTTTAGTCCTGGCCAAAGAAGAGGCGCGGCGTTTCAGCCATGATTATATCGGCACCGAACACATTTTGTTGGGATTGATCCGCGAAGGCGACGGCGTCGCCTGCGCGGTTTTGCAGAATTTAGGCATCGATTTAGAGCGTGGCCGCCTGGAAGTGGAAAAACTTATTTCTCCCGGATCGTCGACCTCGGTGATGGGTGATATTCCCTTTACGCCCCGCGCCAAAAAAGCGCTCGAACTGGCTACCGAAGAGGCGCGTACTTTAGGCCATAATTATATCGGTACCGAACACATTTTGCTGGGGTTGATCCGCGAAGGCGAAGGCGTGGCTTACCAGGTTTTATTTTCTTTGGGCATCGATTTAAAACGCGCGCGCCAGGAGATTGTCGCCCTTTTAGGCGGCGAACAGGAAATCACGGGAGCACAACCGGGAGCATCTGTGCCGGGCCAGCCGGGTACGTCGAAGACCCCGGCCCTCGATTCATTCGGCCGCGATCTTACCAAGTTGGCGCGCGAAGGCGAGCTCGATCCGGTGATCGGCCGACAAATGGAGATCGAGCGCGTGGTGCAGATATTGTCGCGGCGCACTAAGAATAATCCGGTGCTTTTGGGCGAAGCCGGCGTAGGTAAAACTGCGATCGTTGAAGGGTTGGCACAAAGCATTACCAAAGGTAATGTACCGGAGATATTACGCGGTAAACGCATTGTAGTTTTAGATTTAGCTCTTATGATCGCCGGCACTAAATACCGTGGCCAATTCGAAGAGCGCATTAAGGCCGTGATGGATGAAATAAAACGCTCTAAAGATGTAGTAATTTTTATCGACGAACTGCATACTTTAGTCGGCGCCGGCGCCGCCGAGGGCGCGATTGACGCTTCTAATATTTTAAAACCGGCATTATCGCGCGGCGAGATCCAGTGTATCGGCGCTTCCACCCTTGACGAGTACCGTAAACATATCGAGAAAGATTCGGCATTAGAGCGCAGGTTCCAATCGATCGTCGTCGAGCCGTCTACCGTTACAGAAACTATTGAGATATTAAAAGGTTTGCGCGATAAATATGAAGTGCACCACCAGGTGAAATTTACCAATGAAGCGCTTGACGCGGCGGCGAAGCTTTCCGACCGTTATGTTTCGGGAAGGTTTTTACCCGATAAAGCGATCGATTTAATCGATGAAGCCGGCGCGCGTTCGCGTCTTACGGTTTTAACCGCGCCTAAGGGCATCAAAGAGCTTGAGGATAAGCTGAGCGAGATTGTCAAAGAAAAAGAGGCGTTTATCAAGCAACAGGATTTTGAAGCTGCGGCGCGTATCCGCGATGAAGAGAAATCGGTGCGCATTAAGCTGGAAACCTTACGCCGTGACTGGGGTAAAGAGCGCGATTTGATTATTCCTACCGTGGGCGAGGAAGAGATCGCCCGGGTGGTGGCGCAGGTCACCGGCGTACCGATTTATAAGCTCGAAGAAAAAGAGAGCGTACGTCTGATGAATATCGAGGAGAAGATCGATAAAAGAGTTATCGGTCAGGAAGAGGCGGTTAATATTATCGCCCGCGCCATCCGGCGCGCGCGCGCCGGGATTAAAGAGCCGCGCCGGCCGATCGGTTCGTTCATTTTCCTGGGGCCTACCGGCGTTGGGAAAACCCTGTTGGCCCGCGCTTTGGCGGAATTCATGTTCGGCGACGAAGAAGCGCTGATCCAGATCGATATGAGCGAATATATGGAAAAATTTAACTTGTCGCGTCTTGTGGGCGCGCCGCCGGGCTATGTGGGTTACGAAGAAGGGGGGCAGCTTACCGAGAAGGTGCGCCGGCGGCCCTATTCGGTGGTGCTTTTAGACGAGATCGAAAAGGCCCACCCTGATGTATTTAATCTGCTTTTGCAGATTCTGGAAGAGGGGCGTTTAACCGACAGTTTCGGCCGGAAAATAAATTTTCGTAATGTGATTTTGATCATGACCTCCAACGTGGGCGCGGATATTATCCGTAAGCGCGGTTCATTGGGATTTAAGGAGGTTACCGAAAATATCGGTTATGAGGATATGAAGGTTATGCTTCTGGAAGAGGTAAAAAAAGCTTTTAAACCTGAATTATTGAACCGGCTTGACGAGATCATTGTCTTTAAACCGTTAAGCCGGGAAGCGTTGATCAATATCGTGGATACCGAGATGCATTTCGTGAACGCCCGCCTGCGGGAACAGGATGTCGAGGTTGAGCTTACCGCCGAGGCTAAAGAATTTTTTGTCGAGAAGGGGTTTGATCCGATGTATGGAGCGCGGCCTTTGCGGCGGGTTATCCAGCGGTTTTTAGAGGACCCGCTGGCGGAAGATATTATCCGCGGAACTTTTACTGAGCGCATGCTTAAGGCTAAGCCGATCAAGATAAAGATCTCGCGTAAGGGTGATGAGTTGGTTTTTGATTAAAATTTATGCCTACTGCTTTGGCGGGTTTGTTCCAACGGCTGGTTACAAAATTGTCCGTATTAGCCCGATATACGGGCAGCCTCCTGCTTTTTATTCTCGATATTTTCCGATGGCTCTTTATAAAAAAGCGTGATTTCAACTCGGTGATGCGCGAGATCGCTTTGGTCGGGGTAGACAGCCTGTTTTTAGCGTCGGTGATCGCTTTTTTTATCGGGATCATTATTGCTTTTCAAACTGCCTACCAGCTTCAACAATTATCGTCGGAGATCTATATTGCGTCGCTCGTTGGATTGTCGCTGGTGCGCGAATTGGGCCCGGTCATTACCGCGCTTATCGTTGCCGCCCGATCGGGAGCGTCGATTACCGCCGGGATCGGTTCAATGAAGATCAGCGAGCAGGTCGATGCTTTAGAGGCTTTTGCGGTCAACCCGGTAGATTATCTGGTCGTGCCGAAATTTTTAGCCCTGCTTTTATGCATGCCGCTTTTAGTTTTGTACGCCGATTTTTTGGGTATCCTTGGCGGTTATTTGGTCGGGGCGCTTAAGTTCGGTATCCCCATGCACTTTTATTTTCGCCTTACCTTCGATTCGATTAAAATGAAAGATCTGATGACCGGTTTAATGAAAGGCGTCTGTTTTGGCGCGATAATTTCGTTTATCTCCTGTTATGAAGGGTTTCGGCCGCTTTCATCGACCGATGTCGCCAAGTCGGTTACCAATTCGGTGGTTAGGTCGTTTTTGTTGATCATTATTTTCGATTGTATTTTAACGGCGCTTTTTTATTTTATATAATTATGATTAAGCTGGAAAACGTTTATAAATCGTTCGGCGA
>Ga0265316_10004495_pt1 | contig 13858 bp, 12 predicted proteins | sample 4522metaG_FD_202092 | JGI IMG/M metagenome (GOLD analysis project Ga0265316, IMG submission 202092) | Rhizosphere microbial communities from Carex aquatilis grown in University of Washington, Seatle, WA, United States - 4-5-22 metaG | ecosystem: Host-associated > Plants > Roots > Rhizosphere >... | reverse complement strand
CGCGCGCAGTTCTACGCGACGCGCGGGCTGCGGATCGTCTGCCCGACCTCGTCCGCGATCGAGACGCTCGTCGGCGCCGTCCGCCAGGCGGAAGAAGTGAACGCCTGATGTATGTCCTGATCGCAGGCGGCGGCAAGGTCGGCGCGAACCTGACCCGCTCGCTGCTCCGGGCGGGCCACGAGGTGACGCTCGTCGAGCAGCGGCCGTATCGCTTCGACAAGCTGGAGGCCGAGTTCGAGCACCAGGTGATCCGCGGCGACGCGACCGAGCTCTTCGTGCTCGAGCGCGCAGGCATCAAGCGCCCGCCCGACCTGCTGGTCGCGGCGACCGGCGACGACGAGGACAACATCGTCATCTGCCAGCTAGCGCGCGAGCGCTACGGCGTCGGCAACGTGATCGCGCGCATCAACGATCCGCGCAACCAGGTCTACTTCGACCTGCTCGGGATCTCGCCGACCGTCAGCGCGACCGGCGCGATCATGGGCCTGATCGAGCACGAGGTGCCCGAGCACGGGCTGATCCAGCTGCTCGAGCTCCGCAAGGAGAACCTCGAGATCGTCGAGGTGACGATCGACAAGGGCGCGAACTGCCAGGGCAAGCGGGTCCGGGCCCTGCGGCTCCCTGAAGGGGCCCGGCTGATCTCCGTCGTCCGCGACGGCAAGGCCGAGATCCCGGACGAGGAGACCCAGCTCGAGGCAGGCGACCAGGTGCTCGCGATCCTCGAGCCGGGCAAGGAAGACGAGCTCCGGCGCATCCTCCTGCACGACTAGCCCGTCGCGTCGTTCGGGCGTAAGGACGCTCTGCCAGGCCAGTGAATCTGATTCGGCGCAGCCGAACCAGATTCACGAGTTTCGAGCTGCCGCGGCCTCCGAGAAACTCGCGAATCAGATTCAAAGAGCGAATCTGGTTCGGGTTTGGTTCAGACGTTCCCGAACCCCGGTCAGGGGCTCCCTCCTCCCCTTTTCAGGGGTGACCAGGCTGCCGCCGGCAGCGCTACCCTCCAGGTGTGCGTCGTCCGGCGACTCCTGTGTTGCTGGCCTGGTTCGCTGCGTTTGCAGGCCTCATCTCGATCATCTCCGCGTTGACTCCCGAGGCGGCCGATCGCGTGCGCCTGATCGGCGGGGTGCTGCCGCCGGGCGTGCCCGACGCGGCGCGGACGATCGCGCTGGCGCTCGGGCTCGGGATGATCTTCTTCTCGCGCGGTCTCGCCCGGCGCAAGAAGCGCGCCTGGTACCTCGCAGTCGCGATCGTGATCGCCTCTGCGCTCGCGCACCTCGCGAAGGGACTCGACTTCGAGGAGGCGACCGTCCATCTCGTGCTGCTCGCCGCCCTCTTCAAGTCGCGCCGGCACTTCGTCGCCCCGGGCGACCCGGCGACCGTCCTGCCGCTGGTCCAGGTGATCGTCGCGCTGCTCCTATCGGCGGTGCTCTTCGTCGTCGTCATGTACGAGACCGACAACGTCTCGGAGCGCATCGAGGAAGCGGGGCTGCTGCTGGTCGCCGGCCTCGGGTTCCGCGCGCTCTGGCTCTGGCTTCGGCCGCTGCCCGTCGTGCCGCCGTGCGCCGAGGATCGCGAGCGTGCGACCGAGCTCGTCCACGAGCACGGGTCCGACAGCCTGGCCTACTTCGCGCTGCGCCGCGACAAGAGCTACTTCTTCGCGCCGAGCGGAAAGTCGTTTCTCGCCTACCGCGTGCTCGGCTCGACGGCGCTCGTCGCCGGCGACCCGATCGGCGAGGTGGGGGAGCGGCGCGAGCTGATCCACGAGTTCGTGCGCGTGGCCCACACCAAGGGCTGGCGGGTCGCAATCGCGGGCGCGTCGAACGAGGCCCTCGAGGACTATGTGACGCTCGGGTTCAAGTCGATGTACCTCGGCGACGAGGCCGTGATCAAGCCGGCCGAGTTCTCGCTCGACGGCCGCGCGATCCGCAAGGTGCGGCAGTCGGTTTCCCGGTTGGAGAAAAGTGGGTACGTAGTGCGCATGCTCTCGACCGCCGACGCCGACGAGCACCTGCGCGCGGAGTTGCGCGGTGTCTCGGAGGAGTGGCGCGGCACCTGGCCGGAGCGCGGCTTCACGATGGCGATGGATGCGCTCTTCCGCTACCCGGACACGGTGCTCGCGGTCGCAGTGAGCCCGGACGGCGCCGTCGGCGGCTTCCTGCAGCTCGTGCCGTCGCCGGCGAGCGAGGGCTACTCGCTCTCGTCGATGCGACGCCGCAAGGACACGCCGAACGGGCTGATGGAGTACCTGATCACCGAAGCGGTCGTCTGGGCGCGCGAGCACAACGTCACGGAGGTCTCGCTGAACTTCGCGGTGTTCGCCGACTTCCTGCGCGCCGAGGAGGGTGCGAGCTCGTTCACGCGCGCCGTGCGCTGGGTGCTCTTGAAGGCGGATCGCCTGTTCCAGGTCGAGCGCCTGCACAGCTTCAATCGCAAGTTCTTCCCGCACTGGCGCCGGCGCTACTTCTGCTTCGAGCGGTGGAGCGACCTGCCGCTCGCCGGGCTCGCCTACCTCCAGGCCGAGTCGCTGCTGATCCCACCCGGCCCGTGGGTCAAGACACAGGACCTCGCAGCGCATTGAGGTGGCTGCTCGTCCTCGTGGTCGCCCTCGGCGGGGCTGCCCCGGCCGTCGCCCTCTCGAGCGCAAGCGCGCCGAACACGGATTGGGGGCGCTTCGGCTACGACACGGCGCGGCACAACGTCTCGCCCGACACGACAATCAACGCGCAGAACGCGTCCAAGCTCGTGCGGCGGCAGGTGAAGCTCGACGGGACGGTCGACTCGTCGCCGATCTACGTGCGCGGCATGTTGATCGTCACGACGACCTACGGCAAGACCGAGGCGCTGAACTCCACCACGGGCAAGGTGATCTGGCGCTTCACGCCGCCCGCCTACTCGCGCCTCGCGGGTTCGGCTCAGATCACGACCTCGACACCCGTCGTCTCGACCGACCGCACCGCCGTTTACGCGGCGGCCTCGGACGGGCGGATCCGCAAGCTGCGCCTGACCGACGGGAAGGTTCTGTGGACGACGACGATCACGCGCGACCCGACACACGAGAAGATCACGTCGTCGCTGAACGTGTCGCGCGGGCTCGTGATCGCAACCACCGGCGGCTACATCGGCGACGCGCCGCCGTACCAGGGGCACGTCGTGACGATGGCGGAATCGAACGGCCGCATCGCGCACGTGTGGAACTCACTCTGCAGCGACCGGCATGAACTGATCGTGCCGAGCTCGTGCAAGTCGAGCGACTCGGCGATCTGGTCGCGCAACGGCGCCGCCGTCGACCCGGCGAACGGCGACCTCGTCGTGGCGACGGGCAACGCTCCGTTCAATGGGAGCACCGACTGGGGCGACAGTGTGCTCGTGCTCTCCCCCGACGCCTCGACCTTGCTCCGCCACTGGACACCGACCGATCAGGCGCAGTTGAACGTGAGCGACCTCGACCTCGGCTCCACGAGCCCGGCACTGCTCGCCGGCGGCTACGCGGTGCAAGGCGGCAAGGACTCGAAGCTCCGGCTCCTCCAGCTGCACAGCCTGCCGGGCGTGAACGCGAAGACCGGTGGCGAGCTGCAGACGGTGCCGACGCCCGGAGGGCTCTTCAGCGAGCCGGCGATCTGGAGGGGGAAGTGGGTCTTCCTTTCCAGCGGTGGCGGCACGGCGGCGTGGCTGCTCCGGGGCGGGAAGCTCCACTCGGTCTGGTCGAACAGCAACAGCGGCACGTCCCCGGTGATCGCGGGCAACCTTCTCTACGTCGCCACCAGCGGCGCCCTCCACGTCTACGTGCCGACGAGCGGCAAGGAGGTCGCGACCCTGCCGATGGGAAACCTGCACTGGCAGAGCCCGATCGTCGTCGGCGGCAGCGTCTTCGTGGCCGAAGGCAATGCGAACGACCACGCCACGACCGGCGTGCTCGACATCTATCACCTCCCCTGAATCTGATTCGGCGAAGCCGAACCAGATTCACGAGTTTCTCGGGAGGGATGCTGCAGCTCGAAACTCGGGTCAACCCGCGCGGCGGCGCCGCACCTGCGGCCCCTGCGTGCCGAGCGCGGCGTACGTGATCGCCTGGAGCGAGTCGTTCAGGTTGCGTAGCTCGTGCGCGATGATCGTCAGCTCCTCGCGCCGCTCTTCGCGCGCGTTCAGCCGGGCGAGCTCTTCGACGACCCGGTCGAGCCGGCCGAGCAGCGCCTCGAGCTGGCGGTCGGTTACCTCGCCGTGCTCCATTCGCGCATGTTAGAGCCCCGGGTAGCTGCGACGGCTATATTCGCGGGCGAAACGGGCGAACGGTGAGGGAACCCGGTGCAAGTCCGGGACGGTCCCGCCGCTGTAAGGGGAGTTGCCCTCCGTCACGACGCCACTGAGCGAGAGCTTGGGAAGGCGGCGGAGGGGGAGCCCCGAGTCAGAAGACCTGCCGGTCGCCCTCCATACCGATCCCCTCGCGGAAGGAGGAATCGTGGCCAAACGGCTACTTGTGCTGATCGCCCTCTCGCTGGTCCTGCCGGCGACCGCTCTCGCTGCGACCGTCCACGTTCGTGTCGAAGGCAAGACGCGGACGCTCTTCGCGCCAACGGAGGTCACCGTCACTGCTGGGACTGCACTTGACGCGCTCCAGCAGGCGTCGCTCGTCGGTGAGCTCTACTACCACGTCACGACGTCGAGCTTCGGCAACTATGTCGACCAGGTCGGCTTCTACGGCGGCACGTCCGACAGCGGCTGGGTGTTCAAGGTGAACGACGTCTCGCCGCCGGTCGGCGCCGACCAGGTGCAGTTGCAGGACGGCGATCACGTGCTCTGGTACTACGCCACATTCGGCCCGTCCGGTGGCCCGCCGACCCTCGAGGTGAAGGCGACCACGAAGGGCTGTTACACGGCGACGGCCTTCGACGACAACGGCAAGGCGACGCCGGTGAGCGGCCTCGTCTGGCACGTCGGCTCGAAGCAGACGGTCACGGGCGCGACGAGCACTCCGCTCTGTCCCGGGCCGCATCCCGGCGTGCTCGTGCGCGCGACGGCGACCGGCGCGATCCGGTCGAACGCGGTGAAGTGAGAAAGACGCTCGTCCTGGTGCTCGCGCTCGTCCTCGCCGGTTGCGGCGGGGGCGTGCACGGGCACGGTACGGCGACGCTCTGGGTGACCCGCGACCGCGGCGCGCACGTGATCTACGCCGGCTCCGTGCCGGCGGGCCTCGACGGCATCCAGGTGGTCGAGCGCAAGCTGAAGGTGACGACGCGGTACGGCGGCCGCTATCTGCAGTCGATCGACGGCATCGCCGGCTCGCTCACCGGCCAGCGCGACTGGTTCTTCTTCGTCAACGGGATCGAGGGCGACCGCAGCGCCACCGAGGTGACGCTGCATCCCGGCGACGTGCTCTGGTGGGACTACCGGCGCTGGAGCGGCTCGTCGATGAGCGTGCCGCTCGTGCTCGGCTCATACCCCGAGCCGTTCATCCACGGCTTCCCGGGGAAGACGAGCGTCGTCAGCTCGAACCGCAAGCTCGCGGCGCGGATCGCGGCGCAGGTGCACGGAACGGTCAACGCGGTGACGACGCCGCGCAACTTCATCGTGATCGGCGGCAAGCTGCCGCCGCAGACCGCGCGCATCAAGCGGTTTCGAAACGGCGCGCTGCTCGAGCTCGGCACCGCGGTTGCCGAGCGGCTCGCGCGCGACCCGAACGCGTTGAGGTACCGCTATTAGCCCTGCGCCTGCAGCTGCTCTCCTCGCCGCGCTCGCAGTGGCAGCGCTGCTTGCGACGCACACGTGGTCGGTGGCGCTGATCGCGGTTGTTCTGCTGGTCGCCGCCCTGCGCGCGCCCGCGCGGCGCCGCTGGCCGTACCTCGTGGGGACGCTGATGACGGGGCTCACGGTGTTCGTGCTCACCCCGTTTGTCGAGGTGATCGGCTCGCATCCGCTCTGGACCGGCCCGACGATCCCAGTGCTCGGCCGGCTCGACGTGACGACGGAGGAGCTCTCGAACGGGCTCTTCCAAGCCCTGCGGCTCGTGGCGGTCGGGCTCGCCTTCGCCGTCTATGCGCTACTCCTCGACCATGACCGGCTGCTCGCGTCGGCGGGCTGGGCACGGCGCTCGACGCTCGCCGTTGCGCTCGCCACACGGCTCGTGCCGCTGCTCGAACGCGACGCGCGCGACCTGCGGCTCGCGCTGCGCGGCCGCGGTGTCGAGCTTGGCCCGGTGCGCCAGCTCTCGCCGCTGCTCGCCGGCTCGCTCGAGCGCGGGCTGAACCTCGCCGAGGCGATGGAGGCGCGCGGCTACGGCCGTCCGGAGCGCACGCGCGCTCCGCGCGCCCCGTGGACGAGTCTCGACCGCCTCGCGCTCGTCGCGGCGGTCGCCGTGATCGCCGTGGGGGCGCTATGGCTCTAGCGGTCGTCGACGGCCTCGGCTTCGCCTACACCGCCGGCGCGCCGGTGCTGAACGACGTGTCGCTCCAGATCGCCGATGGCGAGCACGTCGCGCTGCTCGGGCCGTCGGGCTCGGGCAAGTCGACGCTGCTCCGCGCGCTGGCAGGGCTCGTGCCGCACTTCCACGGCGGCGTCTTCTCGGGCCGCGTGGTCGTCGCCGGGATCGACACGCGCGAAGCACGCCCGGCACAGCTCGCGGGGACGGTCGCGTCCGTCTTTCAGGACCCGGAGGACCAGATCGTGATGGCGCAGGTGCTGAACGAGGTCGCGTTCGGGCTCGAGAACACCGCTGTCGCGCCGGGCGAGATCTGGTCGCGCGTCGACGAAGCACTCGCGCTCGTCGGCGCGGAAGCGCTTGCGGGCCGCCTGACAGCCGAGCTCTCCGGCGGCGAGCTGCAGCGCGTGTCGCTCGCTTCCGCGCTGGCGCTGCATCCAAAGCTCTTGCTGCTCGACGAGCCGACGTCGCAGCTCGATCCGGAAGCGGCCGAGTCGTTCTTCGACCTCGTCGAGCACCTGCCGTGCGCCGTGCTCGTCTCCGAGCAGCGGCCCGCGCGGCCGCTCGCGCACTGCGCGCGCGTGCTCTTCATGGACGGCGGCCGTATCGTGCTCGACGCACCGCGCGAAGAGGCGCTCGAGTGGCTGGCGGAGCACCGGCCGCTCTACCTGCCGCATGCGCCCGACGTCGTCGCGCACGTCAGCGGCGTTCGCTTCTCCTACGGCGACCGCGTCGTGCTCGAGAACGCGTCGCTCGAGGTGCGGCGCGGCGAGATCGTCGCGCTCGTCGGCCCGAACGGCGTCGGCAAGACGACGCTCGCCCAGATCGCCGCCGGGCTGCTCGAGCCGGAGCAGGGCGAGGCGACACGGCAGCGCGCCGCGTACCTCGCGCAGGATCCCGGTCGCCACCTCGTCACGGAGCGCGTCGTCGACGAGGTCGCGCTCGGCGCCGGCGAAGAGCGTGCGCGCACGATGCTCGCCAAGCTGGGACTCGCCGCGCAGGCCGAGCGGCATCCGCGCGATCTCTCGGCCGGCGAGCGCGAGCGGCTGGCGCTCGCGGCGGTGCTCGCGACGGATCCCGACTTGCTCGTGCTCGACGAGCCGACACGTGGGGTCGACCCGGAGCGGAAGGCCGAGCTCGCGAAGCTCCTGCGCTCCGAGGCGGGCGTGCGCGGCACGCTCGTCGTGACGCACGACCTGCCGTGGGCGGCCGAGGTCGCGGACCGGATCGTCGAGCTCGATGTGCGGGAGGGTGTGCGTGCGTAGGCTGATCGCCGTCTCGTTCCTGCTGATGGTCGCCGCGCTCGTGGTGCACGACGGTGCGCTTGCGACCGCGCTCGGCGCGATCGCGCTCGTTGTCGCGGGTGTGGCGTGGTTCGAGGGCGGTACGGACTCGACGCGCGAGCTGGCGGTGATCGCGACCCTCGCCGCAGCGGCAGCCGCGGGCCGGGTGCTCTTCGCCGCCGTGCCGGGTGTGCAGCCGGTGACCGTGATCGCGATCGTCGCGGGCGCGTCGCTCGGCTTGCGCGCAGGCGTCGCGACGGGCGCGCTCGCGGCGTTCGTGTCGAACCTGTTCCTCGGGCAGGGGATCTGGACGCCGCAGCAGATGCTCGGCTGGGGGCTGTGCGGCGCGGCCGGCGCGCTGCTCGGGCCGGCGCTCCGCAACCGCTGGGTGCTCGCCGCGGTCAGCGCCGTGCTCGGCTTCGCGTTCAGCGCCACCATGGACGTGTGGCTCTGGTACGGCTTCGCACCGCACACGCTCGCGTCGCTCGCCGCGATCACCGGCCGTGGGCTGTGGTTCGACGCGTCGCACGCCGCCGGCAACGTCGTGCTCTCGCTCGCCGCCGGGCCCGAGCTGCGGCGGATGCTCGACCGCTACGGGACGCGTCTGCGGACGGTGGTCGTATGGGCCTAGCGGCGTTAGTCGCGTCGGTCGTGCTCGCGGTCACACCCGCGTCGTTTCTGGCGGCGCACCAGTCGAACGGCGCCTTCGCCGAACCGGGTGGCACGACCGACGCGCTGCTCACCTCGTGGGCCGTGCTCGGGCTGCGTGCGGCGGCTCAACCGGCGCCCGGCTCGCTCGCCTACCTGCAGTCGCAGGAGTCGTCGCTCCACACCTCCAACGACGTCGCGATCGTCGCGCTCGCCGAGCAGGCGCTCGGCGACCGTAACGCCGCGCTCCTCGCCCGCCTGCAGGTCAAGCCGAGCGGGCAGATCGGCGAAACGCTCAACTCGACCTACTGGGGCGTGCTCGCGCTCGCTCGCTCCACGCCGGCGACGACGAAGTTCATGCTCGCGCAGCAGACGAAGGCCGGCGGCTTCGCGTGGTTCAAGAACGGCCAGGCCGACTCGAACGACACAGCCGCTGCGCTCGAGGCGTTCCGCGTCGCGGGCGTGCACGGGGCGCCGGTGACGCGTGCGGTGCGCTTCCTGCGCACGTTCCAGCGGCCGGACGGCGGCTTCGAGCTCTCGCGCGGCCGCGGCTCCGACGCGCAGTCCACGGCGTGGGCGATCCAGGGGCTCGTCGCCGCCGGTCAGCAGCCGCCACGCAATGCGTTCGCCTACCTGGCGAAGCTGAAACAGCCCGACGGCAGCTACCGCTACTCGGCGCGGTATGTGACGACGCCGGTCTGGGTCACGTCGCAGGTACTCGCGGCTCTTGCGAAAAAGCCGTTCCCGCTCGCCGCTTGAGCCACTCGACGTTTCGGCCGAGCGGTTCGTAGCCGAGCCGCACATTGACCGCGAGCATCGCCGCGTTGGTCGCGTCGTTGTACGTGAGCATGCTCGTCACGCCGTTCGCCGCAGCCCACCGGAACGACGCCAGCTTGACCGCCCGCGCGAGCCCACGTCCGCGATAGGCGCGGCGCGTGCCGGTGAACATGCTCGAAGCTCGTCCTGTCTCGGGTTCGGAGACGATCAGCGAGACCGCTGCGGCGTCGCCGTTGACGAGCGCCACGAAGCTGCCCTCCGGAACGAACAGCGGGTGACGGAGCACGTGGTCTTCCCATTCCTCGTACGCCATGCCTTCGAACGGCTCGGTCGCGGGCATGTCGGCGGTCGCCTCCATGTCCACCTCGTAGGCGAGCCGCGGGTCGGCGGTCGTGAGCGGCCTCAAGTCGATGCTCGCCGGCGGGGCATCGCGGACCAGCCGTGGGTCGACCGCCGATGCCGTCTCGGCGCGAACCTGTTCGAAGCCGCGCTTCGCGGCGAAGGCGACGCCCGCGTCGTTCTCGTAGAAGTGGGCGATCAGTTGCTCAGCTCCGATCGCGTCTGCGTGGGCGAGACCGACGTCGTAGAGCTCCGAGCCGATCCCGCGGCCGCGATGGTCCCCGCGCACAGTGACCCGCAGCTCCGCGATGCGCGACTCGGGCGCGAACAGGCTGAGGAAGCAGTCGACGCGGCCGATCGCATGGCCGTTGTCCTCCGCGACCCACGCCTGCGCCTGCGAGCGCTCCGGCACCGTGCGCATGCGATGCAGGAAGGAGGCGACGTTGACCAGAGCGGTCGGCGTGACCTCGCGCGACAGCGCGACCAGGTCGGAGGCGTCGCGCTCGATGTCGATCTCGCGGATACTCGGCGTGTGCACGCCGCCATCCTGACAATCGGCAACGAGGTCGTGTCCGGTGACACCGAGAACACGAACGCGTCGTGGCTCTCGCGGCGGCTCGAAGAGCTCGGCGTGAAGGTCGTCCTGAGCGCGGCGATCCCGGACGAGCTCGACCGCATTGTCACGTTCGTGCGACGCGAAGCGCCGCTCGTCGACCACCTGATCGTCACCGGCGGCCTAGGCGGGACGCCCGACGACATCACGCGCGAGGCGCTCGCTGCGGCGTTCGGCGTCCCGCAGGAAGAGGTGCCGGAGCTCGCCGCCGACCTGCGCGCCCGCTTCACGCACAACCCCGACTACGCCGGGCGCTGGGCGGCGCTGCCCCGCGGCGCCCGGCCGCTCGAGAACCCGCTCGGCGGCGCGCCCGGCTTCAACCTGGAGAACACCTGGGTGCTGCCGGGCCTCCCGAGCGAGATGCGGGCGATGTTCGACCGCTACGCCGACGAGCTGAAGGCCGAGCGCCCGATCGGCTCCTGGCGGCGCCGCTACCGCACCCGCGAGTCGACGATCACGCCCGCCCTGACGGAGGCGACCGAGCGCTGGCCGGCCGTGCTCGTCGGGTCGTATCCGAGCTTCGACGAGTCCGGCTCGGAGGTCGAGGTCGTCCTCAAGTCGTCCGATCCGGACCTGCTGGCCGAGGCCAGGGCCTGGCTCGAGGGAGAGCTCGACCGCCTCACCTGATCGCTACTCTCGACTGGAGTGGCCAGCACGCAGCCGGAGACCTATCTCGCCGACCTGAACCCCGCCCAGCGGGAGGCCGTGCTGACCACCGAGGGGCCGCTGCTCGTGATCGCCGGCGCGGGCTCGGGCAAGACGCGCGTCCTCACCTACCGCGTCGCGCACCTGCTCGCCGCCTGTGGGGTCAAGCCGAACGAGATCCTCGCGATCACCTTCACGAACAAGGCCGCCGGAGAGATGAAGGCGCGCGTCGAGCGGACGCTCGGCCCGATCGCACGGGCGATCTGGATCATGACGTTCCACTCCGCGTGCGGCCGGATGCTACGCAGCGAGGCCGAGCGGCTCGGCTACCGCTCGAACTTCACGATCTACGACCAGGCCGACCAGGTGCGGCTCGTCAAGTCGTGCCTCGAGGAGCTCGAGCGCGATCCGAAACGCTTCGTGCCGCGCGGCATCCACTCGCAGATCTCGAACGCGAAGAACCAGCTGATCGGCCCCGACGAGTACGCGTCCCGCGTCGCGAGCTTCTACGACCAGACCGTCGCCGACGTCTACAACCTCTACCAGCGTCGCCTCTTCGCATCGAACGCCGTCGACTTCGACGACATGCTGATGCTGACGGTCGACGTGCTGCAGCGCTTCCCGGAAGCGCGGGCGAAGTGGGCGAAGGCGTTTCGCTACGTGCTCGTCGACGAGTACCAGGACACGAACCACGCGCAGTACGTGCTGCTGCAGCTGCTCGCGCAGGAGCACCAGAACCTGATGGCGGTCGGCGACCCGGACCAGTGTCTTGTTGCGGGGACGGCGGTGCGGATGGCGGATGGGACAGACAAGCTCATCGAGGACGTTTGCGTGGGCGACGACGTTCTCTCCTGTTATGGCAGTGGCATCTTTAGGCCGGCCCGCGTTACGCGGGTCCACCGTTCCGTTCGGCGAGAAGGCATTGCGATCACCACGATCGGTGGGCGGCGAATCGTGTCGACACCGGAGCACACCCATTTCGCGGGTTTCAAGCCGGGGTGGACGCCACAGATGCACATGACCTATCTGATGTGGAAGAACGGCGCGGGGTTCCGAGTTGGAACGTCGCGGACGTATACCAACGGGCAACAGAAGTCGCTAGCTGGGCCAGCGGTTCGGCTGAACGGTGAACACGCAGACGCAGCTTGGGTCGTCGCGGTGCACGAGGACGAGGCCGAAGCTCGTATGGCTGAGACCCTGCTCTCATTGCAATACCAGCTTCCGACGCTGCCATTTGTCGCGCGGGCGAATAAGGCGACGGTTGGACGGAGCCTCGTTGCCGACCAGGCGCTTCTGGACAGGCTCTTCCAGGAGCTCGACACCAACAGTGGCGGTCAGACTTTGCTCGACGATCAGGGGCTGAGCTTCGCTCACCCACATTTCAGCAGTGCGACTACGACCAACGGCAGCCGAATCCGTCGGCGGTTGACGGTTGCGCTTTGCGGCGATCCTCGCGGTGGGAAACCACAGCATCGGATCAGCCTTTTCGGTTACGACGAGGAAGGCCGTCGTGCGCTGGAAGGGATCGGACTTTCACTTCGGCCGGCCTACCGGGGCTCGACTGGATGGCGTTTCGAGACATGTCACAGCGACATCGCGAAGATCGCTGAGATCATCCGAAGCATTCAGCGAGTGCTTGATGTCTCGGTTCGCTATACGGCTCGCCTAGGAAATTCTGAGGGGGCCCAGGGCAAGGAGCGCAACTCGCTTCCCTTCATGCTGGCCTCGGCAGTGCGGCCGGGCATGGTGATGGTCACCGATACAGGCGACTACGACGTGGTCGAGAGTGTCGAACGCGTTGAGCTGGACGCTCCGGTCTATGACCTCGACGTCGAGCGGACGCACAACTTCGTCGCCAATGGACTCATAACGCACAACTCCATCTACGCGTTCCGCGGCGCCGATATCCGCAACATCATGGAGTTCGAGCGCGACTTCCCGAATACGAAGGTGATCCCGCTCGAGCAGAACTACCGCTCGACGAACTCGATCCTCTCGGCCGCGAACGACGTGATCTCGCACAACCGCGAGCGCAAGGAGAAGAACCTCTGGTCCGACCTCGGCGAAGGCGAGCCCGTGCGCGTGGTCGAGACCGAGGACGAGCATTCGGAGGCGCGCTTCGTCGCCGCCGAGATCGCGGCGCGGATCGAAGAGGGCTACAGCGCGCGCGAGATCGCGGTCGTCTACCGCACGAACGCACAAAGCCGCGTGCTCGAAGACGTGCTCGTGCGGCAGGGCGTCGCCTACCAGGTGATCGGCGGCCCGCGCTTCTACGAGCGCGCCGAGATCAAGGACGCGATCGCCTATCTGCAGGTGATCGACAACCCGTTCGACGCGGTGTCGCTGATGCGGATCGCGAACCGGCCGCGGCGCGGGATCGGCGACACGTCGATCGCGCGCCTGGTCACGTATGCGGACGGGCTCGGCAGCTCGCTGTGGGAGGCGCTCGCCCACCCGGAGGAGGCGGGTGTCGCTGCAGCGTCGGGCCGGGCGGTGACGCAGTTCCGCAATGTGATGGAGACGCTGATGGCCACGGCGAGCGACGCGGACGTCGCGACGATCGTCGAGGCGGTGCTCGACCGCAGCGGCTACCTCGAGGCGCTCGAGGCGGAGCGGACGATCGAGGCGAGCGGCCGCATCGAGAACCTCGAGGAGCTGATCGGCGTCGCCCGCGAGTACGACGCCGCGGCGGAGGAGCCGTCGCTCTCCGGCTTCCTGCAGGAGATCTCGCTCTACTCGGATCAGGACGCGTTGCGCAACGACGAGGACGACGGCGGTCAAGTTACGTTGATGACGCTGCACAACGCGAAGGGCCTCGAGTTTCGCGCCGTGTTCATGATCGGCCTGGAGGAGGGCATCTTCCCGCACTCGCGGTCGATCGAGGAGAACTCGCTCGAGGAGGAGCGGCGCCTCTGTTACGTGGGCATGACGCGCGCGCAGGAGCGGCTTGTGCTCACGCACGCGATGCGCCGCAACCTCTTCGGCCGCAGCGAGGCGAATCTGCCGTCGCGCTTTCTCGACGAGTTGCCGCAGAGTGGGGTCGAGCGTGAGCGGCTGCGGCCCGCCTCGTGGTCGGACTACGGCCGCCAGAGCGTGCAGCGCGAGTTCAAGCCGCGCGAGGACGTGCCCGACCTCTCGACA
>Ga0265316_10004488_pt1 | contig 13864 bp, 15 predicted proteins | sample 4522metaG_FD_202092 | JGI IMG/M metagenome (GOLD analysis project Ga0265316, IMG submission 202092) | Rhizosphere microbial communities from Carex aquatilis grown in University of Washington, Seatle, WA, United States - 4-5-22 metaG | ecosystem: Host-associated > Plants > Roots > Rhizosphere >... | reverse complement strand
GCACGCGTGCGCGAACGCCGTCCTCAATCGGATCAAACCAGTTGTCGAAAAGCATAATGTCGGCGGCGATAGCCGCCGTCTTCGTGGTATCCTTCGTCATGGCGTGGTCTCCTGTCCAGCGCTCCAACGCTGGAATCATTTGGGTTGGGAAACCCGGAGATTACGCCAACCAAATTTCAACCACTCCCGCGACGGCACCGTCGCCGCCATCCCCGTTACGGGCGAAAAACCCAATCACCAACTCCGTGGCGACCACAATCACAGGGTGATGCCATGAGGCCGGATTGGATGAGGCGCAGTACAACAACGCCGCATCGCGCACCAACTGTCCAGCATCCTCACCCCAGCCGACGTCTACTTCGGACGCGGTCAAAAAATCCTTATGCAACGAGATAAGGATCAAACGTCTCACGATCAAAAATCGGCGCTTGAAACACCAGATGACCGCTGCATAAAATCAGCCGTCAGATGAGCCGCGTCCTCCGCTAAATCACGCTGCCCTTTGTCTCAAAATCTCTGACGACGGACAATTATCAGCAGAGAAAGGTTGCGTCATGCGCCCACCCCTCCCGCTTGCGCTCGCCTTGCTGTTTTTTGTCCCGGTCGCGCAAATTTCCGCAACGACGCTTGTCGACAGCGGGAGAGAGAGCGCCGACGCTTTTTGCGGCCGTTGCCATGCCATCGGCACCCACTGGAAGAGCCCTAACCCCAAGTCGTCGCCGTTTCGACTGCTGGGGAAAAAATATCCATTGTCCAGTCTCGAAGAGGCGCTCGCGCAGGGTATTGTCGTCGGACATGAGGGCGAAGAAATGCCGCCGTTCGTCTTCTCGGCACAGCAGATCGAGGCGCTACTCGCCTATCTCGCCTCAGTGCAAACGAAGTAGCGCACCCTCGGCCTCTCGTCGACGCTCTCGATAGCAATATGCGCGAGCAAGTCGGAAAGCTGTCGCGCGGACATGACCTCGCCAAAGCGATGCAATACATGCTCAAGCGTTGGCCGGCCTTCACGTTGTTCCTGGAGGACGGGCGCGTTTGCCTCTCGAGCAATGCGGCCGAGCGCGGCATCGCGACGGGGCTTTCATTGTGCACCTCATTTTCAAGTATCTGGGAACATTGGAAGTGTGTTTGCGGATTCGTAGCTACACGGGCGGCCCTTCCGGGCGATCGCCGCTCTGACGGCTTCGGAATGCAGGTCGCATGAGCGGATTTGATATGGCGCGTCCGGCACAACTTATGCCGCGGGCAACACGCCCGCTTTGAAGAGGCGACGGATCATACAGCTGGAAACCCCTACTCGCTTGGAGGGGAATAAGATAGATTCATGCTTGTGGAACAGCCTCGGTTGACGCATTCTCAACCTTGGCCGCCGGTAATCAAAAGCGGGTTTCAAGTCATGCAAGTGATGGAAGCAATTTTTGGACGTCGCTCCGTTCGGGATTATCGACCCGATCCCGTGCCCCAAGAAGCGATCACCCGCCTTATCGAAGCGGCGACCCAGGCGCCAAGCGCGATCAATCAACAGCCGTGGTCTTTCTCGGTTGTTTGCGACCAAAAGCTGCTCGATCGGATCTCGCACGACGCCAAGGCCCATATGCTAAACGTCCGGCCCAGCGCCTTGCCGGCGCATCTCTACGAGAGCTTAAGCAAGCCCGATTCCGACATATTCCACCACGCGCCGGTTTTGGTCGCGATCGCGGCAATTGAGCAAAATCCGTGGATGGCCGAGAACCGCGCATTGGCGGCGGAAAACCTCATGCTCGCCGCTCATGATATGGGCCTTGGTTCTTGTTGGATTGGATTAGCGCAAGCTTGGTTTGACACGCCGACAGGCAAGGAAGCCCTTGGCTTTCCCCATTCCTATGTTGTCGTAGCTCCGATCATCGTGGGGATTCCAGCCGCCGCCCCGCCGCCGGTTCCTCGCAAGGCGCCCGAAGTTCGTTGGATCGGCTGACGACCTCTGACTCGCGTGAACGCTGAGGCGGCGTTTCCTTCTTCGAGCCAGTTCGTCGCGAGTTCGCGGGAAGGCAAGATGCATTTCGGCGCGTCAGCCGCGTCTTCATCACCCATCGGCTTGTGATGCGGACTGATCGGTTTCAGCTCGAACATTGATGAATTGTCGGTTAAAGCTTGCAGTCGCTCACTGAAATTGCCACAAACAAGGACGAGAGCCCAGAACTCCTCGGCAGGAGACCGTGATCGTGACTTCGGCGGGCGAGAAACGGCGCTATGCGACCATTCGCAAGGATCTGTCGCTCTTTAGTCCGCGCCCGAATATGATCGACTATTCAAGCGCCAAAGCAACATTTGATTGGAAAAGCGCGCGTTCGCTGGTTGAGGGGCTCCCTGACGGGAAAGGCTTGAACATCGCGCATGAGGCGGTGGATCGTCATGCTCGCGGCAGGCCGAGCGAGCATGTCGCCCTTCTTTGGATCGGCAAATCCGGCGAGCGGCGCGAGATCACCTACCGCGCGTTGCGCGACGACACCAACCGTTTCGCGAACATGTTGCGATCACTGGGATTGGGTCGCGGAGATCGGGTTTTCACGCTGCTTGGCCGTGTGCCGGAGCTTTACATTGCCGTTCTCGGCTCTCTTAAAGCCAACTGCGTCGCCTCTCCTCTGTTTTCGGCTTTCGGACCGGAACCAATCGCCACACGTCTTGAATTAGGCGAAGGCGTGGCGCTCGTCACGACGGAGGCGCTTTACAAACGCAAGATCGAGCCGCTGAGAAGCCGATTGCCGAGGCTCACGCGCGTCTTACTCATCGATGCGCCGGGTGACGGCGCTGCGACCCTATCCCTGAATACTCTGCTTGACGCCGCGTCGCCTGAATTCACCATTCCGCCGACACAGCCCGAAGACATGGCGCTGCTTCATTTCACCAGCGGCACCACCGGGCGGCCGAAGGGGGCCATCCATGTTCACGATGCGATCGTGACGCATTACGTGACGGGCCTCTATGCGCTGGATCTGCATTCGCAAGACCGATTCTGGTGCACCGCCGATCCCGGCTGGGTGACGGGAACGAGTTATGGAATCATCGCGCCGCTAGCCCATGGCGTGACCAATATCGTCGTCGAAGCCGAATTCGACGCGCCAACCTGGTACGACATTCTGGCCAAACAACGGGTGACGGTCTGGTATACCGCTCCGACGGCGATACGCATGATGATGAAGCTCGGCCGCGAAGCGCTGCAAGGCCTCGACCTGACCGCTTTGCGCTTCATGGCCAGCGTCGGCGAGCCGCTCAATCCCGAGGCGGTCGTCTGGTCCGCAGAGGCTTTCGGCCGGCCCTTCCACGACAATTGGTGGCAGACAGAGACCGGCGGGGTGATGATCGCCAATTACGCCTCCATGGACGTCAAGCCTGGCTCGATGGGACGCCCCCTGCCCGGAATCGAAGCTGCCGTCGTGCGACGCACGCCCGAAGGGGGCGTTGAAGTCGTCGACCGACCAGGCGTGGAAGGGGAACTCGCTTTGAAGGCTGGCTGGCCCTCGATGATGCGCGGCTATCTTCATGAAGACGAACGCTATCGCAAGTGTTTCGCCAATGGATGGTATCTGACCGGCGATCTCGCGCATTACGACGGGGACGGCTATTTCTGGTTTGTCGGCCGCGCCGACGACGTGATCAAATCGTCCGGACATCTGATCGGTCCCTTCGAGGTCGAAAGCGCGCTCATGGAGCACGCCGCGGTCGCGGAAGCCGGCGTCATCGGCAAGCCCGATCCGATGGCGGGCGAGATCGTCAAGGCTTTCGTCGCCTTGAAACCGGGCTTTGACGCAACCGATGCGTTGCGCAAGGAGTTGCTCGGCCACGCGCGCAAGCGTCTCGGCGCAGCGGTGGCGCCCAAGGAAATCGAGTTCAAGACCGCCTTGCCAAGGACGCGCAGCGGGAAGATCATGCGACGTCTTCTAAAGGCGCGCGAACTCGGCCTGCCTGAAGGCGATCTGTCGACGTTGGAGAGCGACGAAAAATGAGCCGTATCCACCTCGATCATGCACATATGCGGCATCTACTGAAGGAGATGATTCGCATCCGGCATTTCGAGGCGAAATGCGTCGAACTCTACCAGGCGCAAAAAATCCTCGGTTTCCTTCATTTATACGATGGCGAAGAAGCGGTGTCCGTTGGAGCCATGCAGGCGTTGACCGCGGAGGACGCCGTGATCGCAACCTACCGCGAACACGGACAGGCGCTCGCCCGCGGCATTCCGCCGAGCTTGCTGATGGCCGAAATGCTCGGCAAGGTCGAAGGGTGCTGTCGGGGACGGGGCGGATCCATGCATTTCTTCGACCGCGGCCGTCGGTTCTATGGCGGCAACGCCATCGTCGGCGGCGGATTGCCGCTGGCCGCGGGCGTGGCGCTCGCCGACCTTATGCAGGGCAAGAAATCCGTGACGGTCTGTTTCTTCGGCGACGGCGCCGTCAATGAAGGCGAATTCCATGAGACGCTGAATTTGTCGATGCTTTGGCGTCTCCCGGTTTTGTTCATATGCGAGAATAATCTTTACGCGATGGGCATGGCGATCGAACGCGCCGACTCCGAGACTCACATCATTCGACACGCCGCCAGCTACGGAATGCCGGCCGAAGAAGTCGATGGGATGGACGTCGTCGCCGTGGAGAGCGCAGCGCGCCGGGCGGCGGAAGCGATCCGCGACGGCGGCGGGCCGCATTTCCTCGAATGCAAAACCTATCGTTTTCGCGCGCACTCGATGTTCGACGCGCAAGCCTATCGTAAAAAGGAAGAGGTCGAAGCCTGGCGAAAAAAGGGTCCGATCGTGCGTTTTCAGGGATGGTTGCAGGACAACCATCTGATCGCCGAAGCCGAAATCGCGGCGATCGAGTCCGAGGTGGATCGTGAAATCGCGGACGCCGTCGCTTTCGCGGAGCGCGGCGCGCTGGAGCCGGTCGAGGATGTCGAGCGCTTCGTCGTCATGAAGGAGGTTCCGGCGTGAGCGACGCTGCCGCCTCCTCCTTCTTACGCCTGACCTATCGCGAGGCGTGCAAACAGGCGCTACGCCAAGCGTTGATCGAAGACCCGCGCGTCTTCCTGATGGGAGAAGACATCGGCCGCTATGGCGGCTGCTATGCAGTCACCAAGGGGATGCTCGAAGAGTTCGGCGAAGCGCGCATCCGGGACACGCCATTGGCCGAAAGCGCCATTGTCGGCGCGGGGATTGGCGCGGCAATAGTGGGGATGCGGCCCATCGTTGAGGTCATGACCTGCAACTTCAGCCTGCTCGCGCTCGACCAGATCGTCAATAACGCGGCGACGATCCCGCATATGTCCGGCGGACAGTTCGCCGTGCCGCTCGTCATTCGCATGGCGACCGGCGGCGGACGGCGCGTCGCCGCGCAACATTCGCATTCTCTCGAAGGATGGTTCGCGCATATCCCGGGGCTTCGTATCCTCACGCCGGCGACCATCGAAGACGCACGCTTCATGCTGCTCGGCGCGCTGCGCGATCCCAATCCGGTGCTGATTTTCGAACATGTGATGCTCTATAATGTCGAGGAGAATCTCGATCCCGGCGTCTGCGCCGTCGACATCGACCACGCGAAGATCCGGCGCGCTGGTCGCGACGTCAGCCTGATCGCCTACGGCGGCGGCTTGCCGAAGGCGCTCGCCGCGGCCAGCCTTCTCAACAAAGAGGGCATAGAGGCCGAAGTCCTTGACTTGCGCGTGCTCCGGCCGCTCGACACGGCGGCGATACTCGAAACTGTCAGTCGCACGCGGCGGTGCGTAATCGTCGATGAAGGCTGGCGCTCGGGCTCCATCTCCGCGGAGATCGGCATGCGCATCGCCGAGGGCGCATTCTTCGAACTCGACGCGCCGTTGCGGCGCGTTTGCGGACGCGAGGTTCCGATGCCCTATGCGGCGCATCTCGAAGACGCCTGCCTGCCGCAGCCGGAAGGAATCGCCGCCGCGGCACGCGAACTCGTCGCGCCGTCATGATCGATTACCGCATGCCCGCCTTGGGCGCCGACATGGAGGCCGGCACGCTCGTCGAATGGCTGATCCATCCCGGCGACAAGGTGAAATCCGGCAGCATCATCGCGGTTGTCGAGACCCAAAAGGGCGCGATCGAAATCGAGGTTTTTGCTGAGGGGACAATCGCCGAAATCGTCGTTCCGGTCGGCCAACGCGTTCCCGTGGGATCGGTTCTAGCGCGAATCGACGATGGCGGATCGTCGCCTCCCGTCTCCGCCGCTCAACCCGAAATCGCCACGCCAATCGCTCAGACCGCCGAAGCGACTGGCAAGAGGTTCGCGCCGCTCGTTCCTCCGCCGCTGACGGTCGGGGCGACCGGAACACGTCCCAAAGTCACCCCCGTCGCGCGGCGGCGCGCGGCGGCGCTTGGCTTCGATTTGCTTCATGTGACGGGCTCGGGCGTCGAGGGCTCCATTCGCTTGGCCGACGTCGAACGCGGCGCACAGCGGAGAGCCGAGCCGACTCGCCACGTCGCGGGCTACGACGCGGCCGCCATGCGCGCCGCGATCACTGCGGCGATGAGCCGCTCGAAACGGGAAATCCCGCACTATTATTTGAGCGAAACGATCGAGCTTGGGCGCGCGCTCGCATGGCTCGAGGCAAGCAACGCCGCGAGGGCGCCGCAAGATCGCCTGCTTCCAGCGGCGCTGCTGTTGAAGGCTTCCGCTCTGGCCGTGCGCAAGACGCCGCGATTGAACGGAGTATTTCTCGACGGAGAATTCAAGCCAGGCGATGGCGTCCACATCGGATGGGCCGTTTCTTTGCGCGGCGGCGGCTTGATCGCGCCGGCGATCCGTGAAGCCGATAAAAAATCCCTATCCGAGATCATGAGCGCCTTGCGCGATATCGTCGAAAGGGCGCGCAAGGGAGGCCTGCGCAGTTCCGAGCTGGGATCGGCCACTATCACCGTCACGAGCCTGGGCGATCGAGGCGCCGAGGCGGTGGCGGCGATCATCCATCCACCGCAAGTCGCGATCATCGGCTTTGGGCGAATCGTCACGCGGCCTTGGGTCGTGGAGGACAAGATCGAGGCCCGGCCCGTCGTGGCGGCGACGCTCGCCGGCGATCACCGGGTCACCGACGGGCACATCGGCGGCCTGCTCCTCGCCAACATCCGCGATCTCTTGCAGGAGCCAGACAATCTATGAACCAGGACGAAATCAAAGCGCTTCTCTTCGAACTCATCGGCGACATCGCGCCCGAAGCCGATCCTTCGAGCCTTTCCCAAGAAGAGGACATGCGCACGGCGCTCGATCTCGATTCGATGGACTTCAATAATCTGATCATCGCGATTCACGAACGCACGGGACGCAATATTCCCGAAGCCGATTACAACAAACTTTTCACTCTGAAGGGCGCTCTCGCCTATCTCTCGACGGCCTCCGGTGAAATCAAATCGTGAACCGGGTTCTAGCTTTCGCACTGCGATATTTTTCGCGAAAGGCGGATCAAGGTCTCGAACGCGCCACTTGCACCAATCGGCGCCGCGACACCGCTGCGAATTGCGTCTGGCGCTGAAGACCATTCCTGCAATCGAGGGTTGTCCTCTCCGACCGAGGTAGCGTTATGACGCTACAAAATGCGCAATCGAGACAGATATGAAATTATCCTTCCATGGCGCCGATCGCGGCGTAACGGGCTCATGCCATTTGATCGAATGTGCAGGGCGTCGCGTTTTGATCGATTGTGGTCTCTATCAGGGCGGCCGTGAACTGGATCAGGAAAACGCCGAACCTTTCGGCTTTGATCCGTCGAGTATCGACTATTTGCTGCTGACTCACGCGCATCTGGACCATTGCGGCCGCTTACCCTTGCTGCTCAAGCGCGGCTTTCGCGGCGAAGTCATCACCACGGCCGCGTCGCGCGAGCTCTGTCGACTCGTGCTGGTCGACTCCGCGCATCTGCAAGAGGAAGAAGCGCGTCGGCTCTCACGGAGAGCCGCGCGGCATAAACGCCATCCGACGGAAATCCCGCCTCTCTATTCCATCCTCGATGCGCTAAACGCATTCGAGCTTTTTGGACGCACCGCCGCGTACGAGAAGCCAATCCAAGTCGCCCGACGAATTCGCGCCACTTTTTACGACGCCGGTCATATCCTTGGTTCGGCGAGCATCCTGTTGGAGATTAAAGAAGGCGACCACGCACGAAACGTGCTGTTCTCCGGCGACCTCGGCTTCGCGGGACGCCCTCTGCTGCGCGGGCCCACACCGCCGCCTCAGGTGGATGTCGCAATCATGGAAACGACCTATGGCGACAGACTCCACCGCCCACTGCAACCGTCGATCGACGAGCTTTACGACGCCATCACAGACGGCTTTCGGCGCGGCGGCAATGTCATCATTCCGACCTTCGCGTTGGAGCGCGCGCAAGAGCTACTCTATTTCCTGCATGAAGGAGTCAAAAGTCGGCGCTTAGACTCGTCGATGAATGTCTTCCTCGATTCTCCGATGGCGATTTCGGCCACGGAGATATTTAAACGACATCCCGAGTGCTACGATCGCGACACCGCGGAACTGTTTCATCAAGGAAAAGACCCCTTCCATTTACCCGGCCTTCGATTCGTGAGAGAGGCTGCGGACTCCATTGCGTTGAACCAGATCAAGGGCGGCGCCATCTTCATCGCGGGGGCCGGCATGTGCACCGGGGGCCGTGTCCGTCATCATCTGCGGCACAACCTTGGGCGCGAAGACGCGACCATCATATTCGTCGGCTTCGCGGCGCGCGGAACGCTTGCCCGTCAAATCATCGACGGCGCGAAGAACGTGACCATTTTTGAGGAGCAAATTGCCGTGCGGGCAAAAATTCATACGATCAACGGGTTCTCGGCGCATGCGGATCAAGCGCAACTGCTCGCTTGGCATATGCTGGCTCGGCCTCAGCAAACTTTTCTCGTTCACGGCGAAGAGGAGGTCATGTCCTGCTTCGCCGCCAAGCTTACCGGTGCGCACGTCGAGATGCCTCAACTACATCAATCATTCGACCTGTAAAATGATGCGATTGGGGCGACCCTCGGCTGAAGCAAGAGTTCTTCGATGCGACGATATGTGTAACAGCCTATCCTGGTTTGTTCATGACGTCCCCTCCCCATGTCTCCCCTCCCCCTGTCTTCCATGTTCACTTTGTACTGAGTGACGTTTCAACAAGAGAGGGAGTATCGTCATGGCGGAAAGCCTCAACTAAAGTGCCTGTAAAAGCCGAGGTAAAGGCGCCTGCGGCACGGGGATGGCATCCGCTCGAGACCTTGCGTCGAGAGATCGACCGGGCTTTCGAAGATTTCGATCGGGGTTCCTGGCTGTCGCCTTTCGGCCGCTCGGTTTGCGATATGAAGCCATTCTTGGGGACCAAGTTCAGCTGGGCCGCTCCCGCCGTCGACATCGTCGACAAGGGAAACGCCTATGGAGTCACCGTGGAATTGCCCGGCCTCGATGAGAAGAACGTCGAAGTGAAACTCGTTAACGGCAATTTGACGATCAAGGGCGAAAAGAAAGAAGAGAAAGAGGAGAAGAAGGAAGACTATTATCTCCGCGAACGGAATTTCGGCTCCTTCGAGCGCAGCCTCTCCGTGCCGGAAGGCGTCGATGCGGACAAGAAGCGCGCGCGAGTCTGGCGCCGTACGATATCGATGCCGATGTGAGGGCGTTGCTCACTGGAGTTCAAGAGCTGGCATGCTCTGGTTCTATGCCTGCTCTTTAGAAGCTGCTCTGCCTTGGCGGCGCCGAAGTGCGGCATGCGAGACAGGGGGCTCCGGCGGACCCGTTTCTTCGTCACATGGTCGCTTTTAGCAACCGTCGTAGCGCGGGGAGTGGGCGCGCATTGAGAACGTCCTTCTTTTCCAGCCACCCACGCTGCGCTTGCCCGACGCCGAAACGAAGATTGGCGAAATGCTGGATACGATGCGCATCCGAATTAATGCTCACCAACACACCCTCGGCCTTCGCCGCGCGGCAATGAATGTCGGAAAGATCCAGCCGATCGGGATGGGCGTTCAGCTCCAAGTAGCATCCGCGCGCCTTTGCGGCCCGGATAATCCGCGTCATATATCCACACTATAGGCGTCGCGCTCAAGCAGCAGGCGTCCCGTGGGGTGAGCGAGGATTGAAAAATGTGGTCGATCCATCGCTCGCAGAATGCGCTCGGTCTGCTTGACGAGCGATAGGCCGAAGTGGCTGTGGATCGCGCCGACGACGAGATCGAGGCGGGCAAGAACGGAGTCCGGCAGATCGAGAGCGCCGTTCTCGAGGATGTCGACCTCAATTCCTTTCAAGATGGCGACGCCCGCGCCTTTCGCATTGAATGCGTCGATCCTGTCGATCTGCGTCAGCAACCGGTCAGCGCTCAGTCCGTGGGCGACCGTCATACGGCGAGAGTGATCGGTCACCGCGATATAGCGCACTCCTTGCCTTCGCGCTTCATTCGCCATGACTTCGAAGGTTTGAGTTCCATCGGATTCGTTGGTGTGTACATGCAAATCGCCCTGGATATCCTCGAGCCTTATTAGATCAGGCAAATTTCCCTGCGCGGCGGCTTCGATCTCTCCTTGATCCTCGCGCAATTCAGGTTCGATCAGCGGCAGGCCGACGGCGGTGTAGACAGATTCCTCCGTCTCGCCGGAAACCGCTTCTTCACCGCGAAACACTCCATATTCGTTGATTTTCAGGCCTCGTTCCTGAGCGCGGCACCGTAGCGCGATATTATGCGCCTTGCTGCCCGTGAAATAGACCAGAGCGGCGCCGTAGCTTTCCTCGGGCACGGCGCGCGCATCAATTTGAAGACCAGAGTGGAGCGCGACGGAACCACGGGTGGCGCCCGCTGAAATGATCCTGGCGACTTCGGGCGCCCGAACAAACCAATCGATGACTGCTTTGCCGTCGCGCGCGGCGACGATGATATCGAGATCGCCAACCGTCTCCTTGCGCCGCCTGAAGCTGCCCGCAACGGCTCCCGCAAGAAAGCCGGGCGCACGGCCCAGATAGGAAAGCATGGCGCTCGCATAACCTTCAACCGCGGCCAGTTTGTATCGAGGCGCGCCTCTTTGCATCGCTGCGCTCAGGCTGTCCAATAATGATCGCTCTAAACTCGCGCCGAAGCCGCGCAGTTTGCCGACTTTCCCAGATTCAGCAGCCTTCTTGATGTCATCGAGATCATGAGCGCCGAGTTCCGTGCATAGGCGCATTGCCCGCTTTGGGCCGATCCCGGGAAGGCGCGAGAGCTCGATCGCCAAATGCGGCGCCGATGAAGCAATTTCGTCGAGCTTCGTGAGCCGTCCCGTATGGACCATTTCGGTGATCTGTTCGGCGAGATCGTCGCCAATTCCCGTCAAATCGGTCAGATCTTGGCCTTGCAACAACATGTCGCCGACTTCGCTGCCGAGGGCCCGCAGCGTGCGAGCGGCGTTGCGGTAGGCGCGAATCCGGAATGGGTTGTCACCCTTCAGCTCAAAAATGTCCGCGACTTCGTCAAAGGAGCGAGCGATGTCTTCATTGCGCGCGATGATTGGGTGTCGTTCCTCCTTACCCGCCCTCGGCATTTCGGGTCGAGTTCGCGGTGGCGCAGGTCGCTCCTCATGCCGTCGCATCATTGCTCCTCCTAAGCGCTCTTCCGGCTATGACAGCAGGTGGAAATTTCCCAACTTTTGCGGGCCCAAGTGAATTTGTCGGTTAAAATGACGAGGCGACAGCCAATGGCGTCACCCGGCACATTACGCTAATCCCATAGCTTCGCCGAGAGGATTTTGACCGAATAGGGGGGCTTGATTTGTCCGACCCTTGCTTCCGAGATGTTGCCTGTTTCGTCGCAGGCGCGCTAGGCTCCACCTCGGCGTCGCGGCGCTGCATGGGCCAGAACTTGCTTGTGAAACATGTCGCTTTGGCATTGAGGCCGCATAATGAGCCAATCTGTTGTCAGTTTCCCAGCCTCAGCTGCGCGCAAGGAAGTCGTTCGCATTTTTCTTTGCGGAGACGTCATGTTGGGGCGCGGGATCGACCAGATACTGCCATACCCATGTTCGCCGCGGCTTCATGAGGACTATGTCCATTCGGCGATCGAATATGTTCGGTTGGCGGAACAGGTCTCCGGATCAATCCCGGCGCCGGCGAACGTCGCCTATATCTGGGGCGACGCACTCGACGTGCTTCGTCGCAAACAGCCGGACGCGCGTATCATTAATCTCGAGACCAGCATAACGCGGAGCGAGGATTACGAAGCGAAGGGCATCAACTATCGCATTAGTCCGGAAAACGCGGAATGCTTGCGCGTGGCGGCGATAGATTGCTGCGCTCTGGCCAATAATCACGTTCTCGATTGGGGTCGGACTGGCCTGCTGGATACGCTGGGCGTCCTGCGCAAGTTAGGGATAAAGACCGCCGGCGCTGGTTGTGATCTTCATGAGGCGAGCGCCGCGGCGATCCTGAACCTTCCCGCCAAAGGCAGGCTTCTCGTCGCATCCTTCGTGCTGCCGGACAGCGGCGCGCCCGTCCGCTGGGGCGCGACGCCTGAGACGCCGGGCGTGAATCTGCTTCCCGACCTGTCCTCCGCGAGTGTTGCGTGGGCTTGCGACCAACTGGCGGAACTTCGGCGGGCCGACGACTTGGTGGTTGTGTCGATTCATTGGGGAGGAAATTGGGGCTATGAAATTCCAACTGAGCAAATTCGTTTCGCGCACGCGTTGATCGACCGCGCGGGAGTCTGCATCGTTCACGGACACTCGGCTCATCATGCGAAGGCGCTCGAAATCTACAACAACCGGCTGGTCCTATATGGTTGCGGCGATTTCCTGAACGATTACGAGGGAATCGAAGGCTACGAGAGCTTTCGCAACGACCTTTCCCTTATGTATTTCGCGGACATCGCCGCGAAGAGCGGCGGTCTTCTTGCGCTCGAAATGGTCCCCTTGCAAATTCGACGGTTTCGACTGAGACACGCGCTTGGAAAGGACGCCGAGTGGCTCGCGCACATGCTCGATAGCGAGAGCGCGCAGTTCGGCGCTGGCGTTCGGCTTGATCGGAATGGAACGCTCATCGCATTCTGGCCCGCATTTCCTGATTCGTGAGTTGAATGATGTCGGCTATGCTTCAGCTTTGAATCAGCATCCTTCCAACTACGGTCATTCAGGAACGTGGGGCCGAATTCAATTGGCCCAAGCTGACGCAGGACTGGAGTCAATTTGATGATCTTTACCTAGCTGTCGCTCGCTACCATATTGTTTTTACTATTCTTGTTTCCGTTTGTCTTCAGCGAGTTGATGGTCGCCAGTCTTGCCAAGCTGCATCTCGATCCAGGGACTGCGGTGTCAATCGTTGTCGCCGTTATGCTCGGCGGACTTATCAATATTCCGATTGCGCGGATTCCGCGGGAGGACCAAATTCTGGTTCACCCTTTCGCCGTGTTCGGATTGTCAGGGTTGTGGCCGAGAATCCGACGTGTTCGCCGCGAAACCATAATCGCCGTCAATGTTGGGGGATGCCTAATTCGTACGGACTTGGCCTTCTATGGATTGATTCATCTCGTCGTTGTCGCCCCCTCTACGCTTTCGGCTGTCGCGATTGCGTCAATGATCGCCATCGTAATTTGCTACCTCACGGCTCGACCAACGCCGGGCGTCGGCATCACGATTCCGGGATTGGTTCCAGCCCTCGTGGCGGCTGGATTAGCGCTCATCCTGGCTCCAGAACGGGCGGCGCCCGTCGCCTTCATCGCTGGCGTAGTGGGTCCGCTCATTGGGGCTGATCTCTTGCATTTGAGGGGTGTTATCCCGACTCCGGTTGATTGATTCACGGAAGGTTACGGATTCTTAGAGAGCGCTGAAGCGGATAGCTTGTTTTGTCATGATTCGTTTTGGAGGGGCGATCATGACGAATATCGCGGGGCA
>Ga0265316_10004487_pt1 | contig 13867 bp, 11 predicted proteins | sample 4522metaG_FD_202092 | JGI IMG/M metagenome (GOLD analysis project Ga0265316, IMG submission 202092) | Rhizosphere microbial communities from Carex aquatilis grown in University of Washington, Seatle, WA, United States - 4-5-22 metaG | ecosystem: Host-associated > Plants > Roots > Rhizosphere >... | reverse complement strand
TGCAATGTCGCCGCCGGCGATGATCTCGGGACGGTGCTGGCATGAGCGCGGCCGCGATGCCGAGGCATCCCGCGGGCGAGAGGGCGACTGATTGGGGCGGCGTGGACGAGCGCGGCCCCATCGGCAGAGTGGTGGACCGCCTGCGCCCGGACGAGGGCTGGTTGAGCGTTGCCCTGGTGTTGCTCATGGCCGGCACGATGGCCTGGTCGATTGCCGACGCCCGCTGGATACTCGGCCGAGACGGCCTGACGAGCTTCGTGGTCGGGGTAGCCATCGCGGCCGCTTTCTGGGGCTACATAAGCTCGCGCTTCGAAGTCTCGCCCTGGATCGCCCAGGTCCTGGGGGCGGCGGTCGGGGCGTTCGTTCTGATCGAGGTGGTTGGCTCGGTCGTCCCGATGCCCGCCCAGGACACGCCCGGGCTGGTCGGCTGGTTCCACGCTGCCGCGAGCTCGGTCGCGCAGGCTTATCTCGACTTGACCTGGCGCCACCAGATCTCGACGCCCCAATACGGGCACTTCTGCCTGATCATCGGGACCGTCGTGTGGGGCACGGCCCAGGCCGCCTCGTTCGACGTCTTTGGGTATCACCGCTCCATCAACGGAGTGCTGCTGATGGCGGTGGTCCTGATGGCGAACATGGCCCTCACGGCCCAGAATCAGTTCCCGGCTCTCGTACTCTTCAGCGCCGCTGCGTTGCTCCTGCTGCTCAAAGCTCACGCGGCCGACGAGCGCACCAGCCTGCAGCGGCATCGCGTCTGGCGTGGCGGCGACCTGAGCGCACCGCGATTCCAGAACGGCATGGCTTTCGCCACGGCCGCGATCTGCGGGGCGTTGATCCTGACGACGGTCGCCAGCTCGGCTCCACTGGCGAACGCCTGGTCGGGCCTCGACGGGAACTTCCACGACATCGGGACCATGATCGGCAACTACCTGCCGACGGGCGGTCAGAGCCGCATCACCGGGGGCGCCGATTTCGGGAGCTCCACGGTGATCGGCCCGACGTTCAGTTCGTCCAGCACCGCCGTGATGACCATCCAGATGCCACAGGGCGAGCTCAACGACCACTGGCGGGTCATCTCGTACGACGATTTCAAGACCATCGGCTGGGCGGTGACCGCCGGTTCGCAGAGCAACCTGGCATCCGGCGATCCGTTGACCGATGGAACCCTCGACGCCGTAACGCAGGACTCGGCCGGGCGGCTGGCGTTCACGTACAACGTCCATGTCCTCGACGCCTCGCTCCGGCACCTGCTGGTCGCGAATGAGCCGGGTTCCACGACGGTCTCGGTCGGGCGCGTCCTGGCGGGCAGCTCGCCGGATGACGCGGACGTGGTCTGGTACACGACGGATGCCACCAGCTACAGCGTGGTCTCCTACCTTCCGAATCTGGATCCCAAGGGCACCGGGCTCACTGAGTGGAAGCTGCGCCAGTCGGGCAACGACTACCCGGCCTCGATTGTCGATCGCTACACGCAGGGGACCGAGCTGGTCGGGGCCGCCGGCGACGACCTCCTGGGCCAGATCAAGTCGTGGGCGAAAGCGCGCGGCGTGCTCCTCGATCCCACGACGGGGCGCTTCACCAATGCCTACGACGCCGCCAAGGCCATGCAGACGTACTTGAGCGATCCGAAGAACTTCACCTACAACACCGACATCTCCGGGTTTTCGTGCGGGTCGATGTCCACCGTCGATTGCTTCGCCACCTTCAAGACCGGTTTCTGCGAGCAATACGCGACGACCATGACCATGCTCATGCGGATGGACGGCTTCCCCGCGCGCTACGTCGAGGGGTATCTGTCGGGTCCCTACGACGAAGCCACGAAGACGTCGCGCGTGACCGGGCAGCAGCGCCATGCCTGGGTAGAGGTCTTCTTCCCGGGCTACGGTTGGGTGCCGTTCGATCCCACCGGCGGGTCGGTGGGCCGGCCGACGGTGCTGGTTCCGGGGACTCCTCAGCTCGTGAACGCCACGCCGCGGCCGAGCGCCTCGACCGCGGGCGACACGGATGTGCCGGAAGTGAACCCGCGGCACGTCGGCGGCAGCGGTTCTACCACGCCTGCGACGCCCGCCGGGGGCAACTCGAGCTGGCTGGTCCTCTCCGCGTTGCTGGCCGTCGTGGTGTTGCTGGCCCTCCTCGCCCTGTGGCGCCGCAGGCCGCGGCGACTCGAGAGTCCGGACGTCGTCTACCGGAGCATCGTTCGCGCGGCCAGCAGGCTTGGTTACAGGCCGCTGCCGACGCAGACGGTATACGAGTACACGGGGATGCTGTCCGATCTCGTCCCGCAAGCGCGCGTTCCGCTGGACGAGGTCGCGACCGCGCACGTCGAGGTCGCCTACGGCCGCAGACACCTGCCGACGGAGCGGCTGGTCGCCCTGGCCGCGGCCAGGGCTCGAGTCCGGCAGGCCTTGCTCCGGCTTCTTCTCCGTCTGCCGGGGCGGCGGTCCCGCAAGTCCGCGAACGGGCGAACGGGGCGCTAGAGGGCGCCGGACCTTCCGCGCCGGGCAGATTCGTCGGACGTGGATGTGGCGCGATCCTCGCCCAGGTAGTGGTCGATGTTCAGAGACCGTAGCACTGCGCGGCCAGCTCGGATCTCGACGACCGTGATCGCGGCCAACCCGAAATCGAAGTTCCAGAAGTGCTCCGGTGCGAGGTCCAGCAGAGCGCAGACGACGACCCGAAAGACGCCGCCGTGCCCGACGATCAGCGACCAGCGCGGGTTGTCGTGCGAGACGTCGGCATAGCCGAGGACCTGATGACGGTCGAGCGTGCCGGCGTGGCCGCCCTCGGCCATTTCCGCAAGGAGCGCCGCCAGCGAGGCCTCGACCCTGACCCGAACCTCCGCCAGGCTTTCGCCGCCGGGCGCGTGGTAGCGGGTCGGCCAGCGCCGCCACCCTGCCAGCGAGTCGCCGAAGCGAGCCGCTATCTCGGTGTCCGTGAGCCCTTCCCACTCCCCCTGGCCAATCTCGAGAAACCCGGCATCGGGGCGGAGCCGGGGAGTGGCGCGGCCTGCGGCCGTCATCGCCTCGGCCGCGAACTCCGCGGTTCGTAGAGCCCGGCCCAGCGGGGAGTGGACGATGGCGAAAGGCGCGGTGTCGGGGATCGGCAGGGGCGGCGCGGCATGAGGCCGGGCCAGCCGGGCGCCGGCCAGCCGGGCCTGCCGCTCGCCGAGGCGGGACAGTGGCGCTTCCATCTGGCCCTGGAACCGCTTCTCGACTATGAACTGCGTCTGGCCGTGGCGGAGCAGGACCAGGATCGCGTCCAGGCCGTCGGGGATGATGGGAGCGGACCCTGAGGGCCGCTCCGCATCGCGTGGAGAGGCGTTCAACGGTCGGTCGCGGACCGGATGACCCACACGTCGAGAACGGCGGCGTGGTTCCGGATGGCAGCGGCGACCGCGTCGGGCACCTCGTCGTCGACGGCCAGCAGCATCAGGGCATCCTGGCTGTGCGCGGTGCGCGCCAGAGTCATCGCGCTGATGTTGACGTCGGCCTCACCGAGCATGAGCCCGATGCGACCCATGGTGCCCGGCTTGTCCTGATGGCGCGTCACCAGCATCAGCGGCGTTGGCGCCATGTCCAGCCAGTGATCGTCGATGCGGACCAGCCGGGCCTCTCCGTTGGCGATCGTGCCGGCCACGACGGCCTTGCCGGCGTCGCCTTCGAGCGTCAGGGTTACGAGCGACGCGAACGTGCCGGCGCTGGTGGTCTTGCGCTCATTGACGGTCAGGCCACGGTTCCGGGCCAGGAACCCGGCATTGATGAGGTTTACCCGCTCGCTGGTGGCGTTCTCGAGAATGCCCCTGAGAGCGGCCGCGGTGAGCTGCGAAGCGTCGAACTCGGCCAGATCGCCGGCGACGTCGACAGTCAGGGACTTGACGGCGCCGCGGAAGTACTGGGCGCCGATGCGCCCCAGCGTCTCGGTGAGCGGCAGGTACGGGGCAATGGCGCGCGCGGTCTCCGGAGTGAGGAGCGGAGCGTTGACCGCATATCGCGCTGACCGCCCGGCCAGAACGTCGATTACCTGCTCGCAGGCTTCTTCGGCGACCCGCAGCTGGGCCTCTGCAGTGAGCGCGCCAAGGTGCGGCGTGAGCACGGTGTTCGGCGCTGACAGGAGCGGGTTGTCGGCCGCCGGCGGCTCCGACTCGTAGACGTCGAAGGCTGCGCCGGCGATCTTGCCGTCTATGAGGGCCTGCGCGACCGCAGCCTCGTCGTAGACGCCGCCGCGAGCGACGTTGATCAGCATGACGCCGGGCTTGAGCTTGCCGATGTTGTCGGCATTGATGATGCCGCGGGTGGCCTTGTTCAGCGGCACGTGAACCGTGATGACGTCGGCCTTCTCGAGGATGGCGTCGACTTCGGCCATGGTTATGCCGTGCAGCGCGGCCTGCTCGACGGTCACGAACGGGTCGTAGCCGATGACGTTCATCTCCAGGCCTCGAGCGCGGTCGGCCACCGCCTGGCCGATCTTGCCGAGGCCGATGATGCCCAGTGTCCGGCCTCGCAGTTCCACGCCGGTGAACGAGCTGCGCTTCCACTCACCGCGGCGCATCGATGCGTCGGCGGCGGCGGTCTTGTGGGCGAGCGCCAGCATGAGAGTGATCGTCTGCTCGGCCGCCGACACGGTATTGCCGGTGGGGGCGTTGACGACCACGATGCCGGCCCTGGTGGCGGCCTCGAGGTCGACGTTGTCGACACCGACGCCGGCACGGCCGATGACGACCATTCGAGACGCATGGGCCAGGATGTCGGCCGTGACCTTGACCTGGCTGCGGACGAGAAGGGCGTCGTAGCCGCCGATGATCGCCGCCAGCTCTTCGGGTGAGAGGCCGATCTTCTCGTCGACTTCATGGTGAGCGCGGAGGATCTCCAGGCCCTGCTTGGCCAGCGGCTCCGCAACGAGAATCTTCATCTGATGCTCCTTACCCGGCCAGGCCGAGGGACTTCAGGGCGGCGACCTGAGCGGCGGCCACGGCCGCGCCGGGAGTGACGGGTCGATCGAGCTCGAGGAGCGTCTGCTCGAGCACGGCCATGGCGTTCAGGACGTCGGGGATCGTGACGTGGCCGAGGTGCCCGACGCGGAAGATCTTGCCCTTGAGGGCGCCCTGGCCGCCGGCGACCATCAGGCCGTACTTGCGCAGCTTGCCGTTGAAAGCCTTCCAGTCGAGATCCTCGGGGATCCAGGCTCCGGTGACGGTGTCGGAGGCGAAGTTCGGGTCGGCCAGCAGCTTGAAGCCGAGAGTCTGCAGGCCGGCGCGGACGGCGGCGCCGACGGCCGCATGGCGCTTCCAGATCTCCGCCAGCGTCTCCTGCTCCATGAGCGCCAGCGCGACGTCGAGCTGGAACATGACCGCCACGGCCGGCGTCCACGGGGTCTGCCCGGCCTCGGCGCTCGTCTTGTGAGCGGCCAGGTCGAAGTAGAACTTGGGCATCTTCGCGACGGCGGCCGCTTCCCATGCGCGAGCCGAGACGGACACGAAGCACAGTCCCGGCGCGACCATCCAGGCCTTCTGGGAGCCGCTGACGACCACGTCCAGGTCCCAGCCGTCCGTGTCGAACGGAACGGCGCCCAGGCCGGAGATCGCGTCGACGATGATCAGGGCGTCGGGCGCCACTTCGCGGGCGACTTTGGCCAGGGCCTCGATCGGGTTGGTCACGGCCGTGGAGGTCTCGTTCTGCGTCATCAGGACGGCCTTCCACGGTCCGCCGGCCTGAAGTGCCTCACGCACCTTTGCCGGCTCGGCGGCCTTGCCCCATTCGAAGGCGACCCTGGTGACGTCGGCGCCGTAGGCGGCCGCGATCTTGGCGAAGCGATCGCCGAAGGCGCCGATAGTGACGGCCAGGACCTTGTCGCCCGGGGACAGGAAGCTGACGATCGCCGATTCGAGGCCGCCGGTGCCGGCCGCGGTGACGATGAGCACGTCGTTGTCGGTCTTGTAGAACGTCTTGAGCCGGGCAATGATGCTGTTCTGGAGGACGGCGAACTCCGGACCGCGATGATTCACCATCTGACGGGCGCCGGCTTCTCGGACGGCGTCCGGGAGCGACGTGGGGCCGGGGATGCGCAGGTTGGCCTCGAAGCGGTTCACGTGTTCCACCTCAGTTCGGATACCGGACGACCGGCGGATGCTACGTGCCCACGGCCATCGGCGCCAGTGTGGTATATATGACCGCATATGTCGAAGCGCACGACGATCCTCATCGACCCCGATCTGCTGGAGCGGCTGGACCGGTTCGCGGCCCGGACCGGCGTGACCAAGACGTCGGTCATCGCGGCCGCCCTGGAGGCTCATCTGGGCACGCACGACACAGCGCCCGACCTGGCGTTTCTGGCCGTGGGGCGGAGCGATCACGGACGGCTCTCGCTCGACGGGCGAGGGATCGCGCGACGCGAAGCCGGCCAGCGGCCCCGGTCCGAGGGAGCCTGAGCCGTGGCCATACTCCTGGACTCGAGCGCGATCCTGGCCGCGGCGGACCAGTCGGATCTCAACCACCGCGCTGCCCTGGCCTGGTTCGGGCGCGTCGACGAGCCGCTCATGATCGGGGCACTGACCCTCGGAGAGGTCGACCTGCTGCTGCAGCGGGAACTCGGTCTGCGGGCCACGCTGGCCCTGCTCGACTCGATCCAGAGCGGCGCGGTTCGAGTGGTCGCCCCGACTCAGGCCGACCTGGCGCGCGCCGCAGAGCTACTGCGCGCGACGGTGGAGCATCGGCCCCGTCTGACGGACGCGGTCCTGGTGGCCACGGCGGAGCGCCTGGGGATCACGCGCGTGGCGGCGTTCGACCGCCGGCCCATCGCCATCTTCCCCACGCGACACGTACGGGCGCTCGATCTCGAGCCATGAGCTGACGCGGTTCCGCGCTAAGCAGGCAACAGATCCTGGACCTCGATCTCGGTGCCTTCCTCGCTGCGGACGATGCGCAGCGACGTTCGGGCGGGTTCGGAGCGGCGAGAGTCGAAGCCGGCGTTGTCATCCGGCAGGGAAGTCAGTCGGTTCGTCTGGCGCGTCAGCATCGCCAGGATGGCGTCATACGGTTGGGACGTCCGGCGCCCCACGATTTCGGCTATCCGGGCGGGGTCATCTGCGAACTTGCGCAGCTTGGCCCGGTCCAGGCGCGGCCACAGGAGCATCGCCCGCTCGACGTAGCACAAGTTGAGTGGCCGCCGCGGGCGGCTCGCGACCCCTGGCCCGGGGGCCCTCATACCCTGGACCGAACCACGATACGGGACGTTCGCGCCATCGGGCGCGACAGCGTGCGCACGAGACATTGCGCTCCCCAGTAGTTGCGTGGGACGCACTGGAGTATTCGGCCGGCACTTCTGAATCTGTACCGGTCACAGCGGGTCGGCGGTGTCAGATTCGTTGCATTCCGATCGACAGCCCGCCGTTCGAGCGCCGCGCCCGAGTTTGGCCTTGCCGGAGCGATGCGGCGGATTGTCGGTAGCTCGTCCGGGTCGCCTTCCCGAGGCGCGCTTAGGCTCTCGCGGGCAACGTCTGTCGGCAATACCACACCTGGGGTGACCTGCCCGGCTACTCCGCGCCGGCGTCCCGGCGCTGTTCGTCGGCCAGTTCGCGCAGGTTCTCCTGGCGCCGCCGCATTCCCTCCGACCCGACGGCCATCGGATCCGCCTGCGGTTGCCCCGCGACCGGGCGCTTGCGGCGGGGCGGCTCGCTCCGCGCCTCGCGCAGCCGATCTAGACGCTCGCGGATCTTGATCTCGGCGCCCTCGTCGCCTGGGAAGTAGTAGCGCCGATCGGCCACCTCGTCGGGAAGATACTGCTGCGCCACGTCGTCGCCGGCGTAGTCGTGCGGGTAGCGGTAGCTGCGCCGGCCCGGTCCGCTCGAGCGCAGGTGAGCCGGGACCGCCAGCGAGCCGCGGCCCAGCACGTCGTCCATGGCCGCGAAATAGGCTCGGCCGGCGGCGTTGCTCTTGGTCGTGGCCGCGAGGAAGACGGTGGCCTGGGCCAGCGCGTACTGGCCCTCCGGCAGTCCGACCCAATCGAGAGCCTGGGCGGCCGCGACGGCGATCTCGAGCGCGCGCGGGTCCGCCAGGCCGACGTCCTCGGAGGCGGAGATGATCAGCCGGCGCGCGATGAAGCGGGGATCTTCACCGGCCGCGATCATCGCCGCCAGCCAGTACAGGGCGGCGTCCGGGTCGTTGCCGCGAATGCTCTTGATGAAGGCGCTGACCGTGTCGAAGTGGCCGTCCCCGGCGCGGTCGTACGCGAGCGCCCGCTGCTGCGCGGCGGCCTCGACGTCCGACAGGCGCGGCGAGACTCGCCCCTGGTCGTCGCGCGACCCTTCCGCATCGGCGATCGAAACGGCGCCCTCCAGGACGTTGAGCGCCTGCCTGGCGTCCCCAGCGGACAGGCTGACGAGATGCTCGAAGGCCCCCTCGCCGACGGACACGCCGCCGGACGGCCCCAGGCTGCCGGCCAGTCCGCGTTCCTCGTCGGCGATGGCGCGCTCGACGACGGTGGCCACCTGCTGGTCCGTCAGCGGCTCCAGGCGGTAGACCCGCAGCCGAGAGAGAAGCGCCGAGTTCACCTCGAAGTACGGGTTCTCGGTGGTGGCGCCTACGAGGGTGACGGTGCCTTCTTCGACGTGAGGCAGCAGCGCATCCTGCTGGGCCTTGTTGAAGCGGTGGATCTCGTCGATGAAGAGGATCGTCTGGACGCCGTTGAGGGCCAGCCGGTCGCGTGCTTCGACCACCAGGGCGCGCACCTCGGCGACGCCGCTCATGACGGCCGAGATCGTGACCAGATGAGCTCCGACGGCGTCGGCCAGGACGCGGGCCAGGCTCGTCTTGCCGCTGCCGGGCGGCCCCCACAGGAGAGTCGAGCCGAGGCGGCCCCGCTCGATGGCGCGCCGCAACGCGCCGCGCTCGCCGATCAGCTGCTCGTGACCGACGACTTCATCGAGGTTGCGCGGACGCATCCGGGCGGCCAGCGGTTGGCGCGCCGGCGGCGGGGTGAAGATCGGCTGCTGGCTCGATGAGCCGGGTCTGGGCGGGCGGCGGGTAGCCATGACCGGATGCTACTCGCCGGCGGGGCAATCCGACTGCCGGACACGCCGTTTCAGGATCCCGGCGTGACGAGCGGTCAGAGGGTGACGACGTGCAGGATGTCGATCAGGACGAAGAAGACCAGCAGGATCGCGACCATTGAGCCGCCGACGCGCACGATGCGGCGGACGTCGCGGCTCACGTAGCCGTATTCTTCGGCCGCGCGGACGGCCAGCGGGCTCTGGCCGCGGGGCCGCCCGGTCGGTCCGACGTCGATGGGGCGAGAACGATCGCGCGAGCGGCCCACGGGCTGCTGGGCAACGCGTTCCTGGGCCACGATCTCAGATTCGAGCTCGGCTGCGCGCGCTTCTTCGGCCGCCGAAAGGCTCTGCGTGGGTCGACCCGCGGGTCGAGGCTGCTGCCGAGCCGGGGAGTTGCGGTCCGGGCGCCGTTGACCGGGACGATTCGAGCCGCGGGTGCGCTTGGCCATTTCTGTGAGGAGCCTCCGGTGATCGTTCGATGGCCTGTCGAGCATAGCATCCCGACCGCACTCGGCGAGAGGCCCGGGGCCCATGAGCCGTGCTGCCTCCCCGGCTGCTAGACTCGCCCGAGTCGAGTGGAGGTGACTGTGTCGCAACTCAATGATTTCGTGTCGTCGCATCTGGGCGCCATCGGCGTCGTGATCGTCGTCGGCTGCGTCGTCCTGGTCTTGATGATCCTGATGCTGTTCATTCAGTCGCGCAGGATCGCCTTGCTCAGCGAGCGCCTGGACGACCTGACGCAAGGCGCCGACGGTCAGAGCCTGGAAGGCGTGCTCGCGTCGCATCTGGACACGGTCGTGCGCGTCGGCCACGACCTGGACGAAGTGGTGGCGCGGACGGCCGTCCTCGAGGGAGCGGCGCGACTGCATTTCGGACGGCTCGGTCTCGTGCGTTTCAATCCGTTCGACGACACCGGCGGCAATCAGAGCTTCGCCCTCGCAATCCTCGATGCCAACAACGACGGTTTCGTGGTCACGAGCCTGCACTCGCGCACCGGCACGCGGCTCTATGCGAAGGCCATATTCGACGGCCAGTCGGAGATGACCCTGGGCGCCGAAGAGGCCCAGGCCGTGGAAATCGCCGTCTCCCAGGGCGGTGGAGCGCCCGCGGCTCGGGGATCCAAGCCCGCGTCGGGCGGCGGACCTGGCGGCAAGCCGGTCGCCAAAGCCAGGGCGGGCGGCGCGGCGGCGAGCACGGCCAGGCCGAGCCGGACGGCCAAGACCGAGACCGATATCGTGGCCGCGCCGGCGGGCGTGGCGGCGGCACTGGCCGGTGGCGGACCGGATGCGGCGGTCGAAGCGGAGCCCGCGGCCGCCCCCACCGACTCGGCCACACCGCCGGCCTGACGGCGGCCCGGACGTCGTGACAGCCAAGATGTCACCGCGGCGGCGATCATAGGGGTATGCCTCGACCCTCCCGCAGGACCAAGCCCCGCGAGCCTGCCCATCTGGAGCAGATTCCGGTGTGGGGCGGCGTCGCCGAAGAGATTCCGCAGGAGGAAGCTCCGTCCGGTGTAGAGGCGTTGCTGGTCGGTCTCAACGCGGAGCAACGGCGGGCGGTCTGCCATGACGAGGGGCCGCTGCTGGTTGTCGCCGGCGCCGGGACCGGGAAGACGCAGGTCATCACCCGCCGGATCGCGTGGCTGATCGGCACGCGGCGGGCGCGCCCATCGGAGATCCTGGCCCTCACCTTCACGGACAAGGCCGCCGAGGAGATGCAGGCCCGAGTGGACCAGCTCGTGCCCTACGGCTATACGGACGCGGTCATCTCCACCTTCCACGCCTTCGGCGATCGGATCGTGCGCGAGTTCGCCCTGGAGCTAGGCCTGCCGACGGACACTCGGGTCCTAACCCGGCCGGAGGTCGTGATCTTCCTGCGCGAGCGGCTCTTCGAGTTCGAGCTGGACGAATACCGGCCGTTGGGCGACCCGACGCGCTTCCTCGGCGCCCTGGCGAGCCTGTTCTCGCGCTGCAAGGACGAGGACGTCAAACCGCAGGCGTATCTGGATTTCGCCGCCGGACTGGCCGGGGCGGCCGAGGAGGCGGCAGCCGGCGGAGCCGCCGCCGACGAGGTCGCCGCGTTGCGAGAGCGGGCCAGGCGTGAAGTCGAGCTGGCCCGGGCCTACGCGCGCTATCAGGAGCTCCTTGCGAAGGCCGGCCTCATCGACTTCGGCGACCAGGTGAGCCTGTCGCTCCGCCTGCTGCGCGAATCTCCGGCCGCGCGGTGGGAGCTGCAGCGTCGATTCAAATACGTCCTGGTCGACGAGTTCCAGGACACCAACAGCGCCCAGTCGGAACTCGTGGAGCTGCTGACGGCGGAGCACGGCAACGTCATGGTGGTCGGCGACGACGACCAGTCGATCTACAAGTTCCGGGGCGCCGCCATCAGCAACATCCTGGAGTTCAAGCGCCGCCATCCGCACAGCGGCCAGGTGGTCCTGCGACGCAACTACCGTTCCCGCGCGCCGATTCTCGACGCGAGCTATCGACTGGTCCGATTCAACGATCCGGACCGCCTGGAGTTCCGGAACGGGATAGACAAGCGCCTCGTCGCGGAACGCAAGGGCGACGAGCGGCCCGTCCACAGTCTCGCCTTCGGAACCGGCTCGGAAGAGGCCGACTGGATCGCCCACGAGATCGCCGGCCGTGTCGCCGCGGGGGCACGTGCCCGTGACTTCGCGGTCCTGGTCCGCGCCAACGCGGACGGGGACCCTGTGCTGCGGTCGCTGAACATGGTCGGCGTTCCATGGCGCTTCTCCGGGATGTCGGGACTGTATTCACGGCCCGAGATCCGGTTGCTGCTGGCATTCCTGCGCTCGATCGCGGACCTCTCGTCGAGCGTTGACCTCTACGCGCTGGCGGCTTCGGAGGTGTACGGCCTGGGCGGCGAGGATCTGACCGCCATCCTCAACTCGGCGCGGCGGCGCAACCGCTCGCTGTGGGACGCGATGGAGGAGCTGACCGGGCAGCCCGGGCTGCTGCGGCTCTCTCCGGAGACCCAGACCGCCCTGGCGCGGCTGGTCGGCGACGTCAGGCGCTATGCCGAGCTGTCGCACGAGCGGCCGGCCGGCGAGGTCCTATACCAGTTCCTGCGCCAGAGCGGACTGCTCTCGAAGCTGGCCTCGGCGGAGTCGGTCGCCGCAGAGGAGGCGCTCCAGAACATCGCCCGCTTCTTCGAGATCGTCCGCTCTCAGTCGGCGCTCCTGCCCGACGATCGGGTCGTCTTCGTGGCCGGCCACCTGCAGACTCTCATCGACGCCGGCGACGATCCGGCCACGGTCGAGCTCGACCCGGACGCCGACGCCGTCTCGGTTCTCACGGTCCACAAGGCCAAGGGCCTCGAGTTCCCGGTCGTGTTCATGATCGGCCTGGTGGACGGGCGCTTCCCCGCGCGAACCAGGCGCGAGCCGCTCGGGCTGCCGGCGCAGCTCGTGACCGAAGTCCTGCCGGAGGGCGATCCGCGTCTCCAGGAGGAGCGGCGGCTCTTCTACGTCGGCATGACCCGTGCCCGCGACGAGCTGTTCCTCAGCCACGCCGCGGACTACGGCGGCAAGCGCGCCCGCCGCGTCTCCCAGTTCGTCCTCGAAGCGCTGGATCTGCCGGCCGCCGGTTCGACTGCCATCCCGGCCTCGCCCGAGACCGCCCAGTCGTCGCTGGAGCGGCTGGCCACGTTCGAGCCCAAGGCCGTCCCGGCCGAGCAGGGACGGTCGGCGCCGGCAGGGCCGCTGACGCTGAGCTTCTACCAGGTGGACGACTACCTGACCTGCCCGCTCAAGTACAAGTACGTCCACGTCCTGCGAGTGCCGATCGCTCCTCACCATTCGATCGTGTACGGCTCGGCGCTGCACCAGGCGGTGCAGGAGTTCCACCGCCGCCAGGCGAAAGGCTACGTGATGAGCGAGGAGGAGCTGGACGCGGCGTTCGATCGGGCTTGGTCCAACCAGGGCTTCCTGACCCGTGAGCACGAAGAGGCGCGCCTCGCCGCGGGTCGGGCGGCGCTGAGGCGCTTTCGAGCTGGCCAGCTGCTGCCCGGGGCAGTGGTGCCGGCCTACGTGGAGCGCGAGTTCAGCTTCCTCCTGGAAGGCGACCGTATCCGCGGCAGGATGGACCGCGTCGACATCGAGCGGCTGGCGCCGGGCGAGCAGACCCCGGACTCGCCTCGGGACGGCGTCGCGAATGAGCGCCAGCACGCCGACGTGGCCTCACCGGCCCTGCCCGGGCTCTATCCGGAGCGGGTCACGATCACGGACTACAAGTCGAGCGACGTGCGCGACCCGGTCAAAGCCAGGGAGCGGGCCCGGGAATCGCTCCAGCTGCAGATCTACGCCATGGCCTTCCAGGCCGAAACCGGCCGGCTGCCGGACGCCGTGCAGCTGTGGTTCCTGGAGTCGGGGCTGGTGGGACGGGTGGAGGTCGACGAGAAGAGGCTGGATAAGGCCCGGTCGTCGATCCGCCTCGCCGCGGCCGGCATCCGCGCCCTGAACTTCGAAGCGACCCCCGAGTACATCGCCTGCGGCTACTGCGCTTTCCGGGACATCTGCCCATCGAGTGCCGCCAAATGACCGAGCGAGAGGATAGGCCGCGCGAAGTGTCGGTGATCGAGCTCGGCGAATCGATCGAGGCCGTCACCCTCGACTTCGGCAACACCCTCGTGCCGTTCCCCAGCGCGTCGATGGGCGGCGTTCTCTCGGAGACGGCGGCGCGGGCTGCGGCCCGCTGGGGTTTCGCGGAAGAGGAGTTCATTCGCGTCTGGGGCGAGGAGCGGCTGCGTCAGTTCGAGCAGGACGTGCCCGAGGGCCGCGAGGCGGACATGGACGTTCGGGCG
>Ga0265316_10004486_pt1 | contig 13868 bp, 17 predicted proteins | sample 4522metaG_FD_202092 | JGI IMG/M metagenome (GOLD analysis project Ga0265316, IMG submission 202092) | Rhizosphere microbial communities from Carex aquatilis grown in University of Washington, Seatle, WA, United States - 4-5-22 metaG | ecosystem: Host-associated > Plants > Roots > Rhizosphere >... | reverse complement strand
GCCCACAGCGCGCCCACCAGCGCGGTGAAGAACCCGGCGGCCCCGCCCACTGCCGGAATCGACGATGACAGGTTGCTTGCGCTTCCTTGCCGCGCCACCAGCCCGATGACGATAATCCCGCCGATCATCCCCAGCTTCAGAGCCGTTGCCGTCACCTGGACCCGGCCTCCGAACTTCACCCCGGCGTAATTGACCGCCCCCAGCAGCAAAATCAGCGCCATCGAGCAGATCTGCCCGTAAGTAATTTCGAGCGGACCGCCCTTGGGGCCAATCGGCAGCGGCACCGTCGCCAGCACTCGTTCGAGGCCTGGCGCGAAGTTGGCTGAATAGACGAAGAACAGCGTCGCAATGGTGGCAATCGAGCCGCTCTTGGCGACCCACATCTGGGTCCAGCCATAGAGATAGCCCCACAGCGGGCCATAAGCCTCTTTCAGATAGACATACTCGCCGCCGGCCTCGGGCATGGCCGCCGCCAGTTCGGCGTAGGTCAGCGCGCCGAACAGCGTCAGAACGCCCCCGAAAACCCAGACCAGGAATACGGCGCCCGGCGACCCAACCTCGGCCACCATTTTCGATGAGACGCGAAAGATTCCACTCCCGATGACCGTGCCGATCACGATCGCCACCGCGCTCCAGATCCCCAGGTCGCGTTTCAGTCCCGCTTGGGGGCCGCTATTTTCGCTCATCCGAACCTCTTTCGAACAGCGGAGAAGCCAGCCATGCGGACCCGAATGTCACCACGGTTCCGACGGCGGCGAACCACGTCCAGGCTACGTTGGTGCCGAGTTTCAGATAAACCTCCGTGCCGATACCGGCCACCATTCCGAAGATGGCCGCGTTCTGTGGGACGCGGCGCGGCAGCAGGCCCAGCAGGAACACTCCCAATAATCCGCCATAGGCGATGGAGGCGATCGTGAGTCCGGCCTCGAGCACCGTGCCCCAGTGCCGCGCGAAGCTTCCAATGATCAGTAGCACGAGGCCCCAAAGGACGGTAGCGGCACGCGCAACGCGGACCTCGCCGCTATCCGCCTCGACCGAGCCGCGACCGCCAGGGAGCGGTTGTGCGCCAGCCCGACGGCCCCGCAGCGGTCTCCAGAAATCGATGACCGTGGTCGAAGCCAGGGCATTCAGCGCGGCGCTGAGATTGGACATGGCGGCTGCCAGGATCGCGGCGATTACCAGGCCCGCCACGCCCGGCGGCAGGGAGTGCCATATGAATTCCGGATAAAGAGCGTCCGCATGCGCCGGAGCGGCCAGGTGCCGGTCCGAGCGCAGAACGAAAAGCATGACGCCGATCAGCAGAAACAGGCCGAACTGGACGAAAATCACGGCCCAACTGGCGAATAGCGCCGCTCGGCTTTCCCGTTCGTTGCGGGCCGAAAGCAGCCGCTGCACCAGCAACTGCTCGGTCCCGTGGCTGGCGGTGGTCAGGAAGCACCCGCCCACCAGTCCCGCCCAGAAGCTGTAGCGGCGGGCAAAGAACTCCGCCGTCGGGTGGAAGCTGAAGTCGAACACGCGGAACTTGCCGAGCGGCGCGGCCACCGCGACCACGTGGTGCCAGCCTCCGGGAATCTGGTGCAGGAGCACCACGAAGCTCACCGCCGCGCCCAGGACGTACAGGAACATCTGCACCACGTCGGTCCAGATCACCGCCGTCATGCCGCCCTCGAAGGTGTAGAACAGCGTCAGGCAGACGATGAGCACGATGGAAGCGATTTCGCCGGTGCCCAAAACAATCGAAATCACGATCGAGATGGCGAACACCCGAACGCCTTCGGCAAAAGCGCGCACGATCAGGAACGTCCCGGCGGTCACGCGCCGCAGCCGGGGCCCAAACCGGATTTCGATGAGCTCGTAAGCCGTATACATTTCGCCCCGGAAATAATGGGGCAGGAAGAGAAAGGCGATCACCACGCGCGCCAGCAGGTATCCCAGAACCACCTGCAGGAAGCCGAGATCGCCGCCGAAAGCCAGGGCCGGCGTGCTGATGATGGTCAGCGTGCTGGTCTCGGCGGATACGATCGAGAGCGCGATGGCCCACCAGGGCGCGGTCCGCCCGCCCAGGAAATACTCCTTCAGGCTCTTCTGGCGCCTCCGGAAATGCGCGCCGAACCAGGTGACCCCGGCCAGGTAGACGAGAATGACGGCCCAGTCCGCGTACCGCATTCGTGACCTTCCAGGATAACCCGGTGGTCAGCAGCACCGAACCGCGCGCGTCAGCAAGCGAACGAGCGCCCGCCCCCCCAACGGCGTCCCCCGAAACCTCCCGAAACAACCTGGCGCCCGGCTCCGTCAACAGGAATGGTAAGTTGATGTTGCGCCCTGGAGTTTGATTCCGCTATACTCCGCAAAGTGCAAGTCGCGGCGCATGATACCGCTTACCACGGCTGGTGCGTGCTGGCTTGCCGGGTCGGCCTTACAGGAGCAGCACAGAAAAGGGCAGTACAGGAGGCGTGAGTGCGCGTTCAACTTTCGGCAATTGTTGCCATTGCGATTTCATCCGCTTTGGGCCTCGGGTCCGCCTGGGGGCAGAACCAGCAACCAGCGGCGGCTTCGCAAACGGCTCAGAAAGCACCCCAGTGGAAAGACCGGGCGGAGTACGATCTCGTCCAGTCCGCCTTGGCTGAGAAGGATGCTCAAAAGAAACTGGACCTGCTCAACCAGTGGAAGGACAAGTACCCGGCGACCGACTTCAAGGAGATGCGTCTTGAAGCCTACATGGACACCTACCAGGCCCTCAAGCAGCCGGACAAGATGCTCGCGACCGCAAAAGAGCTGCTGGACCTGAATTCCAAGAACCTGAAAGCGCTGTACTGGATCGCCCTGCTTTCGGTTCCGGGTCAGACCACGCCCGATGGGCTCGATCTCGCCGTGAAGGCCGCTAATGGCCTGCTCAACGCGGAGAAGCCGGCCACGATTACCGACGAAAATGCGTGGAAGACGACCCAGGGCCAGATGGCGATCATCGCCCACCGAACGCTGGGATGGGTAGCGACCCAGAAAAAGGACTACCCCACCGCTGAAAGTGAGTTCAAGGCAGAACTCCTGGTCAACCCCGGCGATTCGCAGGCCGTCTACTGGCTCGCGGGCGCGTTCGGCGCTCAGGCCACGGCGGAGAAGAAGCCCGAACTGCTTGCGCAGGCACTTTTCTATTACGCGCGCGCGGCAGAATATGACGGAGCGGGTGCGCTCGACCCGGCGATGCGCAAGAAGACCGAAACCTACGTGCAGAACAACTACACCAAGTTCCACGGCGACGACCCCGCGGGCTTCCAGGCGTTGCTGGCGGCCGCTAAGGCCAGTGCCGTTCCGCCCGAAGGCTTCAAGATCCTGAGTGAGGACGAGGTTGCCACGCAGAAGCTCGATATTTTGAAGCAGGCCAGCCCCTCCCTGGCGCTCTGGGTGGGCACCATCAAGGCACAACTGACCGGCGACGGCGGCGACGCCTACTTCACCCAGTACATCAAGGGTGCGTTGGTGCCGCAGGAAAAGGACCCGGCATTCCGGGCGAAGGTGATCAGCCAGGAGCCGGCGGCCAAACCCAAGACCATCAAAGTATCGATAGAGGACGGCAAGACGCCCGACGCCACGCTGGTGTTCGAAGCGCCGCTGGCTCGCCCCGCCGACCCTGGAACCACGATCGAGTTCCGCGGCGTGGCTAGCTCCTTCACCAAGGCGCCCTTTATGGTGACGTTCGACGTGGACAAGAAGGACCTGACCGGCTGGCCGGCGCCGCCTCCGCCCAAGAAGGCGGTGGTGCACCACAAGAAGGCTGACTAGAGGGTTCCCGGCGTCTCCCTAGAGGGACGCCGAATGATGGCACGCCCTGTTCGCGCCTGCATGCTCCGGAGAGTGGGCGCTCGCCAGCACGAGGCTGAGCGCCACTCTCTCCCATAGGCCCTTCTGTAGAGTTGACGTCTCGATGGACCGGAAGTTCCCCACGAATCCCCGCGTCGCGCAATAGGCGCGCGCGACCGCCGGGTTGTTGGCCCCAAGCAGCGTGACCGCGGTCAGCACCAGGGTCGTCCCCGCCCTTCTCAGCCACTTGCTCTTGTTGGGCCCGTTCATACCAACCTAGACGAGCGGAGCGAGGTTTTGTTTCGGTGGGGCAGGTGTCCACACCTGCAGCGGGTCTCCAGACCCGCTCCGCGGGATTACATCTTATACCGCCCGAGGTCCTCGTCGTTGAGCCCCTCGAGCCAGCGCCGCATCTCCTCCTGGTTGACCTTATCGGAGACCGACGAGGTCATCTTGGAGGACTTCAGCACCGCTTCTTCGACGTAGATCGGGCAGTCCAGCCGCAACGCCAGCGCCAGGGCATCGCTCGGCCGGGAATCCACGCTGATGATCTCGCCGTCCCGCTCCAGCCAGATCACGGCATAGAAGGTGTCGTCTTTCAACTCGCTAACCACCACCTTCTTCATCCCTGTGCTCAGACCCGCCAGAAGGCTCTTGATCAGGTCGTGCGTCATGGGGCGCGGCGTGGTCACCTTTTCGATTTCGAGGGCGATGGCGTTGGCTTCGTAGACTCCCACCCAAATCGGCAGGATCGAGTTACCGCCCACATCCTTGAGGATGACGATCGGCATGTTCGACACCGGGTCCATCATCAGTCCGCGGATCTTCATTTCGACTTCCATGATGTGCCCCCTTCAACTTCCATCATACTGCCTCGCCCGCCAGCGAATTCGGACCCGCGCGTGTGACCCGCACATTGCGGTACTCTCCCTCGAGCGAGTGCCCGTTCCCCGGATGGGTGAAGTTGAGCACTCGGTTCTGGGCCGTCCGGCCGATCCACTGCCCCGTGCCCTGGTTGTAGCCTTCCACCAGCACTTCCTCGATCGTCCCGATCGCGCCCGCGTTGTTCCGCAGCTGGATCGCGCGCTGCCTCTCCTGCACGATGGTCAGCCGCCGGCTCTTCTCTTCCTCAGGCACCTGCGCGTCCATCCCGAGCGCCGGAGTGTTGGGACGCGGCGAGTACTTGAAGGCGAACACGGAGTCGTATTCCACCTGATCGAGCAGCGACAGCGTCTCGGCGAAATCGGATTCGGTCTCGCCCGGGAAGCCGACGATGATATCGGTCGTGATCGCGATCGCGCGGCGGCCGCTCTTGATCCAGGCGATGCGCTCGAGGTATTGCTCCCGCGTGTAGAGCCGGCGCATGCGATCGAGTACCGCGGTCGAGCCGGATTGCACGGGCAGATGCACGTGGTTGGCGAGCACCGGATTGGCGTCGATCGCATCCACGGTGTCCTTGACGAAATCCCGCGGATGCGAGGTTGTGAAGCGCACCCGCCTGAGGCCCGGCGTCCGCGCGACGCCATCAAGCAGGCGCGTAAAATCCAGGCCCGCGGGCGAGGGATCGCGGTAGCTGTTCACCGTCTGCCCTAATAGCTGCACTTCGGTGTAGCCCTGCGCGGCCAGATTCCGCGCCTCCTCCAGCACGCTCCCGCTGGTGCGGCTGCGCTCGGGGCCCCGCGTGAACGGCACCACGCAGTAAGCGCAGCTCTTGTCGCAGCCCTCGATGATCGTGATGTAGGCCCGGTGCGGATTGTCCCGGCGCGTGAGCGGCGTTTCGAAGGTCAGGTCGGTGTCGAGATCGAGGCCGGTCACCCGCCGGTCGCCCTGCTCGAGCTGGACCAGCATCTCCGGGAGCCGGTTGTAGCTGGCTGAGCCGCACACCAGGCTCACGTGCGGCGCCTTCTCGAAAATCCGCTCGCCTTCCTGTTGCGCCACGCAGCCCAACACCGCGAACGTCTTGCCCTTCCCTGCGCCGCGCTTGAACTGCTGCAGGCGGCTGAAGACTTTCTGCTCGGCCTTGTCGCGTATGCTGCACGTGTTGTACAGCACGAGATCGGCCTGCTCGGGCTCGGGAACCTGGGCGTAGCCCTGCGCCAGGAGCGTGCCGATCACCTTCTCGGAGTCGTGCGCGTTCATCTGGCAGCCGAAGGTCTCGATGTAGAACGTCTTCATAGCCCCTCAGCCTTGCGTCGTGGCCGGCGCGATCAGCCGTGCCCCAGGTACATCACCCAGCCCAGACCGAACAGCACCGCCACGAACCACGCGAAGCAGGTTGCGGCATACTTCAGGCGTTCCCGGTCCGTGCTTTTCGTGACCACGCCGAGGACCAGCGAGGCGCAGAGGGAGAACAGGAGAGCGGCTTCGAAGTGCGAGAGGGTTACCTTCGGCATCAGCTTTTCTTCCCGATCGCGATTTCGTACGCGTCCAAGATCGCCAGGACGTTCAGCAGGCCCGCCGTCACCAGAAACTTGGTTCCGTAATCGTGAACCGCCCCAGCCACGTCCGGCTGGGCATATCCGAACCACACCGCGATCATGTACGGAATGCCGGTCAGCACGTTGCACAGGAAGCCGCCGTAATACATGACCACCGTCAGCAGGTCGCCGCCCTGCGGCTTCAGGAGCTCGCCGCGCATCATCAGCCCGAACAGGAACATCACCAGCACGGAGCCTAGCAACAGCCCGGCGCGCCCGTAGCGTTTGAGCAGAAAATGGCCGCCTCCTGGGATGAACCACGCCAACGCCACCGTCGGTCCCCACACGTTGAGCGGCGGCATCGGCTCTTTCGGCTTGGCTTCCTTGGAACTCATAGTAAAATTCGAGTTTAGCAGAAGTGAGGCAGGACTCCAGTCCTGCAGCGGGTCTCCAGACACGCCAACCAACCGCGCCGCCGGACTCGGCTACCATATACGGAGGGGCGTTCCCCATTGCTCCCAGCCAATCGCCAAGCCAAGAGAGCCCACACCGCCCGCCGCATCGCCCTGATCAGCGTCGGCGTCAGCAGTGTGCTCGCTTTCAGCAAGCTCCTGATCGGCTGGATGGCCGGCTCGACCGCCGTTGTCGCCGACGGCTTCGAATCCGCCGGCGACGTGGTGGGCTCCACCATCGTCCTGCTCGGCCTGATCGCCGCCTCGCGGCCGCCAGATGCCGAACACCCTTACGGGCACGGGCGCTTCGAGATGCTCAGCGGCCTGGCCGTCGGGATTCTTCTGTCCGGCGCCGGGGCTGGCATCTGCGTGCACGCTTTCGATAACCTCTCCGCACAGCGCGCGACTCCCGCGTTTTACGCCATCTGGCCGCTGATCGTCTCGATCATCGTCAAGATCGGCCTGTCGACCGTGAAGTTCCGCTTCGGCAAGAGTACGGGCAGCGGAGCGCTGATCGCCGACGCCTGGAATGACACCGTCGACATCCTCTCCGGCTTGGCCGCCCTGATCGCGCTTGGGCTCACTCTGTTCGATCCTTCGCGGTTCGTGCACTTCGACCAGTACGGCGGAGTCGCCGTCGGCCTGATCGTGGTCTTCACCGGCGCGCGCATCGTTCGCGAAACCTCCCTGCAACTGGTGGACACCATGCCGGACGGCGCGCTGATGAACCAGATCCGCGCCGTCGCGCTCGCCGTGCCCGGCGTCGAGGGAGTCGAGAAGTGCTACGCGCGCAAGACCGGCTTCGAGTACCACGTCGATCTGCATCTGGAAGTGGACCCCAACATCACCGTGCGTGAGTCGCACGACATCGCCACCGACGTTCGCATCCAACTCAAGGAGAACCTGGATTTCATCGCCGACGTCCTGGTGCACGTCGAGCCCACGCCAAGCCATCGCGAGGCGCTTCCTCGATGAGCATCCTGACTCTGGTCCGCCACGGCCAGGCGTCCCTTTTCGCCGAGGACTACGACCGCCTGTCGCCGCTCGGCGAGCGCCAGGCGAAGGCGTTGGGAGAGCATTGGGCCCGCACGCGAACCGTGTTCGATCGCATCTATTCCGGTCCCGCGAGGCGCCACCTGCGCACCGCCGAGTTGGCTGGCGAGCCCTGTCGCAAAGCCGGCCTGGAGTGGCCGGAGCCCGTAGTGCTGCCCGATCTCGATGAGTTCCCCGGGGTGGAACTGACCCGCCGCTTCTTGCCTCAGGTGGCCCAGGAGAATCCGCGGATCCAAGTCCTGGCCCAGGACCTGCATCGCGCACACGGCGGGCCCGATCACGCCCGCGCCATCGAGCTTCTCTTCGAAGCCTTCACCACCATGTGGGTGCGCCAGGAATTCGACGCCTCCGAAGTCGAGACCTGGGAGATGTTCGAGACTCGCGTGCGGCGTGGTCTCGACCAGGTGCGGAACCACGGAGCAAGAGGCGCGAGCGTGGCCGTGTTTTCGTCCGCCGGCCCCACCGCCATCGCCGTGCAGATGGCGCACGGCATCCCTCCGCTCCAGACGCTTCAGCTGGCCTGGCTGGTGCGCAACTCGGCCTGCTCCGAGTTCCTCTTCTCCGGCGACCGCTTCTCGCTGTTGGGCTTCAACGCGGTCCCGCACCTGGTGGATCCGGCCTTGGTCACCTACCGCTAGCCGGCTTCCTACCGAGCCGCGACCGTCAGGGAGCAGACTCAGTGCGTCTCCGCCGGTTTCGGCGCGGCCGCTGCCGCCGGCTTCCGCGGCTCACTCGAAGGCGGAACGATGCCCTTGATCCGCATGTACGTCACCAGGTTCCCGTAGTGTTCGAAACCATGCGCGATGTTGAAATCGAGCACGCTGAGCTTCGTGCGCTGCTGTCCGAACCACGACACCATCGTCGCTGCATCGGCATCGGTCAGCTTTTGATAGACACTGTCGCAGGCCGCGAAGCCCTCTTTGAGCGCGGCGACTATCTCCGCCTTGGTCTTGGCCGTTTTCTCATAGCCCTTCATGACCATCTTGCCGTCGGTCGCGATCCCGCACAGCAGGAATTGCGCGTCGGCTATGTGGGCGAGCACCCCGCCGTACGTGCGCACCTCCGGCGTTGGACGGAAGGAATAATCCGCCTCGGGCATCTTTTCCGCCGAGCGCAGGACGATATCTTTCATCTGTCCATAGAACGCGCTCGAGCTGGCCAGCAGTGGGTTCGACGCATCCGCGGCAGCGGCCACGCCAGCCACAAGTGCGAACAGGAAAACAACGGTGAATAGGGACTTCATGAGATCTCCTTTGGCTCAATCGTAGCGCGCGCAAGAGACCCGTGGCAGGGGCACGGTCTGGTAGACTCGTGGTTGAAACATGACCGGCACCCTCGGTGAAGTTCTTGATACGCTGCGCACTCACGAGACTGAGTTACGGCGGCTAGGGGTGTCGCATGCCGCGGTGTTCGGGTCGGTCGCGCGAGGAGAAGCCAGAGCGGACAGCGACATTGACGTGCTGGTGGACCTCGATCGCGATCGTCCCCTCGGGATCTTCGAGTACGCCAGACTGAAGCTCTACATCGACGAGATCCTCAACGGTGCCGGCGATGTGGTCAACCGCAGAACGCTCAAGCCGCTCCTTCGCGACAGCATCCTGCACGATGCAGTTCATGCTTTCTAAGAACCCCGCCCAACGCCTCCGCGACATCGTCGATAACATCGATGCCAGATGGGTGTTCACCACCGGCATGGAGCACGATAGCTTCGCTGCGGATCGGAAGACCGTATACGCCGTCGTTCGAGCTCTGGAGATCGTGTCGGAGGCCTCGCGACGGTTGCCCGCCGAACTCAAGGACCGTCACCCCGAGATCGATTGGATCGCCGTCGCGGCGGCCGGTAACGTCTACCGCCATGAATACGAGGGTGTGGACGAGGACCTGATTTGGCACACCGTGCGCCACGACCTCGATGTACTGCGCACCGCTGCGCTGAGCGAGTTGGAACGCGCCCCCGACGCACTTGCCGGCTGAGCGCGCCTGCCCCGCCTCTGCTACCCCCCGCGATTCGACGCCAGATACGTCCGGTAGGCCGCCATCAGCTTGTCGCGCTGCTCCGGCGTGAGCGGCCGCGGCTTCTCGCCCCCCTCGCAGTCGTGGCACAGGCGCACCGTCCGCTTCAAGCTGTTGAGGAATTCGATGCACGGCGGACAGCCCGCCAGGTGGGCCTCGATCTCGGCGCAAGTCTGGGGAGTCAACTCGCGATCCAGGTATTCCGAGAGCAGCGCGAACACGTCGCGGCACTTCCCTTTCTCATGCTTGAAGGTCCCCATTACCGTCTCCCTCCGGCTTTAGCGCCCTTCATATATTCGTCCAGCTTCTGCCGCACCGACAACCGCGCCCGGTGCAGCCTGGTCTTGACGGCCTCCACGCTGATGTCCAGTACGTCGGCCGTCTCCTCCGTGCTCAGCTCCTCGATGTCGCGCAGCGTCATCACCGCGCGGTAGATCTCCGGCAGCTTGTCGATCGCCGCGTGGACCACTTCCCTCAGCTCCCCGCGCAGCGCCTGATCGTCCGGCAGCGCGGACCAGTCGGCGATCTCCAGCCGCCGTCCGTCGTCCTGATCCTGGTGCGGAAGAAAGTCGTCGAGCGACAGCTCCTGTGTAGGCGCGAAGACGCTCTTGCGCCGCCGCATCAGGCATTCGTTCCGGGCGATGCGAAACACCCAGGCCTTCACCCGCTCCGGCTCGCGCAGCTGGCCGAAGTTCGAGAACACCTTGAGCAGCGTGTCCTGCGCCACCTCTTCGGCATCCTCGCGCCGCCCGCACACCGTCTGCGCGTAGTGGAAGATCTTCGAGCGGAACACTTCCACGAAGCGGTCGAACGCCCCTGGCTCGCCCGCGATCAGATCGCGCGCCAGTGCGACTTCGTTCCTGGTGTCGGAAGCTGCCAAGTTGGGGCCTTGCTCGCATTGTAGCTACTTCGCGGTGGCGGCCGCTGCGAGCGGCTGGAGCACGGTTTCAATCGCCGCCGGATTCAGCAGCGTATTGTGGATCAGGCACGACTTCGCCGCCCGCAGCACGCCCTCCCTGTGCCGTTCGTCTTCGAGGCCGGGCACGTCGATCTCGATGCGGAACGAGGCCAGCCGTGCCGGGGCCTTGGCCTTTTCTGCGGTCACCCGCACCGTCAACCCGTCCGCCGCCAACCCGCGCGCTTTCAGGTATTGCACTGCGTAGAACCCCGCGCAGGTCCCGAGCGAGGCCAGCAGGAATTCAGGCGGCGTCATTCCCGCATCCGCCCCCGAGTTGTCCGGCGGCTGGTCCGAGACCACCTCGTGGCCCCGGCAACTGGCCATGAACTTGACTCCATCTACATACCGGACCGTAGTTTCCATATTGAAGACTCTATTCTCGAAGATGCAGCCGGTTCCGCATGGTGACAGAGAAATAGCCGGTAACCTCCGCAACCGTTCCGCATCGTTCCCCCTGACATGGCAAAGACGTTGGCTTCATTCATGTTCGCCGTCGTGCCGCTGGCGGCCCAGAGCCCCCTCACCCTGGCGGACGCCGTTCGCCTGGCGCTCGACAACCACCCTTCGGTCGCAGCCAGCCGGGACGCCACCAAGGCCGCCGAAACGCGCATCGTCCAGGCTCACAGCGGGTACCTCCCCAAGCTCAACTACACCGAATCGGTGCTGCGCAGCGACAACCCCGTCGTGGTCTTCGGCTCTCTGTTGACCCAGCACCAGTTCACCGCCGCGAACTTCGCGCTGGATCCGCTGAACCGCCCCGCCGCCCTCGACAACTTCCAGTCGCAGTTGACCCTGGACCAAACCATATATGACGGCGGCCAGACGCGGCTAGGCGTCAAGACGGCGAGGCTCGGCCGCGACCTGAGCGCGGAGGACGAGCGCCTCACCCGCATGACCGCCATCGCCAACGTGGTGCGTGCCTACCACGGCACCGTGCTCGCTGCCGCAAGCGCCAAGGTGGCCGACGAGGCGGTGCGTTCCGCCGAGACCGATTTGAACCGCGCCCAAGCCGTCCGCGAGGCCGGTATGTCCACCAACGCCGACGTGCTGTCCATCAAGGTGCACCTGGCCGCGATGCGCGAGGAGCAGATCCGCCGTAAGTCCGATCTCGACGTGGCTCTCGCAACGCTGAACGATGCGCTCGGCCTGCCCCTCACCGAGCCCCACGACCTCACCACGCCGCTGACTGCTGTTTCCTTCAACCAGCAATCTCTCGAGCAGTACGAAAAGGAGGCGGGCGCCTCGCGGCCCGAGCTGCACGAAGCGCGCATGGCCTCCGACCTGGCCCGGACCCAGGGCTCCGCCGCTCGCGCCTCGCTCCTTCCGCAGGTAGGATTCCACGCCGGCTTCGAAACGGACCGCCAGACGTTCGCCGATCGCGGCGGAGCGAACTGGCTGATCTCCGCCAGCCTGCGCTGGAACATCTTCAACGGAGGGGCCGACCGGGCCCGCATGAACGAGGCGGCCTACGGCCTCGACCGCGCCCGCGCCCTCGAGAAACAGGCCGACTCCCAGGTACGCCTCCAAGTGCGCCGCGCCTACGCTGATTTCCGCTCCGCCGCCGAGCGCATCGATGTAGCCCAAGCCACTGTCTCCATGGCCGAAGAAAGCCTGCGCATCACCAAGAACCGCTACGACGGCGGTCTGAGCAACGTAACCGACCTCCTCCGCACCGAGACCGCCCTGCTGGAGGCTCGCAACCGCCGGCTTGCCGCCATCTACGACCAGCGCCTCGCCGCCGTAAGCCTGGAACTCGCGGCCGGCACGCTCACCGACAAATCCGAGGTACTTAACTAATGCGCAAGCTCGCAAGCCCCCCTAACCGCTCCCTCGCGGTCGCGGCTCAGTACCGGCCTTCGTTTCCGAGCCGCGACCGCCAGGGAGCGGTGGTCGCTCTCGCCTCTGCCGCACTCCTCCTCCTGACCGGATGCGGTTCCTCCGCCCCCACGGAAACCGGCGCTCGCCCCTCGCCCATCGCGGTCCACGCGATCCCCGCCGCCCCCGCCGCCTGGCCCAACATCTACGAGGCCACCGGCACCGTTCGCGCCCGCACCTCGGCCGTGATCTCGAGCAAGGTGATGGGCTACGTCCGCGAGGTGCACGTCGCCACCGGCGACCACGTCCGCGAGGGCCAACCGCTCATCGCGCTCGAAGCCCGCGATCTCGATGCCGCCTACCGTCAGGCCGAGGCCGCCGAGGCCGAGGCTCGCAGCGCGGTGCCCGAAGCCGACAACGCCGTCGCCGCCGCCCAGGCCAGCCTGAATCTGGCGCAGGCCACCTACAAGCGCATGAAGGACCTGTTCGACAAGGACTCCATCTCCAACCAGGAATTCGACGAGGCCACCGCCCGCCTGAAACTCGCCCAGACGGGACACCAGATGGCCGTCGCGCGCCGCGCTCAGCTCGACGCGAAGATCGCGCAGACCGCCCAAGCCGTAGCATCGGCCGAAATCACGCGCAGCTACGCCCAACTCGCCGCACCCTTCGCCGGCACCGTTACCGCGAAGAGCGTGGATCCCGGCGTTCTGGCCGCCCCCGGCGCGCCGCTCCTCACCATCGAGCGCGAAGGCGCCTACCGCCTGGAAGCCACGGTCGAAGAATCGAAGCTGCCCCTGATTCGCACCGGCCAGCCGGTCTCGGTGGCGCTCGACGGCATCGGCCGGCCCATCGAAGGGCGCGTCTCCGAAATCGTTCCCGCCATCGACGCCGCCTCCCGCTCCTTCCTCGTGAAAGTCGATCTTCCGGCTATCGCACAGTTGCGCTCCGGACTCTTCGGACGCGCCCGCTTCGCCTTCGGCACGCGCCAGGTGCTCTCGGTGCCCGCGGCGGCCGTGACCGAGCGCGGCCAGCTCGCTTCGGTCTTCGTAGCCGATGGCGGCCGCGCCCGCTCGCGCTTCATCACCCTCGGCCAGCGCGCCCAGGACTCTGTCGAGGTCCTCTCGGGCTTGAACCCGGGCGAGCAGGTCATCTTCCCCGCACCGCCCTCCCTTGCCGACGGCGCGCCGGTGGAGGTGCGCCCGTGAGCGATCAGCCCAAGCTCGGCGTGGCGGGCCGCTTCGCCCACATGTGGATCGATTCCAAGCTCACGCCCCTCATCATCGGAGCGTCTCTCGCCCTGGGCGCTTTCGCCGTCTGGAAGCTCCCGCGCGAGGAAGAGCCGCAGATCAAGGTCCCCAT
>Ga0265316_10004483_pt1 | contig 13876 bp, 10 predicted proteins | sample 4522metaG_FD_202092 | JGI IMG/M metagenome (GOLD analysis project Ga0265316, IMG submission 202092) | Rhizosphere microbial communities from Carex aquatilis grown in University of Washington, Seatle, WA, United States - 4-5-22 metaG | ecosystem: Host-associated > Plants > Roots > Rhizosphere >... | reverse complement strand
AATTCCGGCTGGCCCAGATGGACGATGCCGGGCGGAACCTGGTGGTGGGGCCGGCGCGGGCCGTCAACCCTAAGGTCAAGGTCATCATCAAATACCCGAACTGGTATGACCATTTCCAGTACCTGGATTCAACCTGGAGACCGAGCCGAAGTTCTTCGATAAGATCTACACCGGCACGGAAACCCGCAGCCCCACCGGCAATCAGCACTTGCAGGAATACCACGCGTACTCCATCGTCCGCTACTTCGACAACATCAAGCCGGGCGGCAACGCCGGCGGGTGGGTGGACGTTGCCGCAAGCGAACTCTGGCTGACCCTGTTTGCCAAGGCGCCGGAGATCACCATTTTCAACTTCGGCTCCATTTACCGGCCGACGCGCAAGGATGATGGGACTACGGTTCCGGAGTCACCCTTTGCGCAGACCGCGGGCAAAGTCTTCTCTCAAGTGGATAGCTTCATCGGCCAGCTCGGCAAGCCGATCGGCGTGAAGAGCTACAAACCCTTCCACTCGTCGGGCGAAGACCATCTGCCCAGCTACCTGGGGATGGTCGGGATTCCCATGGACATCGTTCCGGAGTTCCCCACCGACGCCAAGACGGTGCTGCTGACGGAGCAGGCCAAGTTCGATCCGGCCATCGTCTCCAAGATCAAGAAACAGCTTGTGGCAGGCAATGCCGTGGTGATCACGTCGGGTCTGCTGAAGGCGCTGCAAGGCAAAGGCATTGAGGACATCGTCGAACTGGAGTATACCGGGCAGACGGTGGCGACACGCGAGTTCGCCGGGCGCGGGGGGCGGGGCGCCAAACTGGACGAGGCGATCCTCCTGCCGAAGATCCGCTATGCCACCAACGACTCGTGGGAAGTGGTCAGCGCCTATACGTCGTCGAACCGGACCTCGGGCACGCCGATTCTGCTTTCCACCAAGTACTCGAAGGGCCTGCTGTACGTGCTGACAATTCCACAGGATGAAGGCGACCTTTACAACTATCCGCAGAACGTCCTGACCGCCATCCGCAACGTGGTGGCCAAGGATATGTACGTGCGTCTGGACGCTCCCAGCATGGTGAGCCTGTTCGTCTACGACAACGACAAGTTCATCGTCGAGTCCTTCCAGGACAATCCGGTGACGGCGCGGGTCGTGACCGACGGGCGCATCACCAAGCTCCACGATCTGGTGACGGGGGAGGAACTGACGGGCCAGACGCAGAGCTTCGGTGGCATGGGCGGCCGGGGAGGACAAGCCGCGGGCGGACGAGGAGGGCAAGCCGCGGGTGCCGGAGCGGCGGGGCAAGCTCCAGGCGCCCCGGCGGGCGGCAGGGCAGGGCAGGCTCCGGGCGGCGGGATGGGTGGCCGGGGAGGCGCTGGCGCGCCGACGACGGTGTTCGAAGTTCCGTTGACGCACGGCTCGTATCGGGTCCTCTCGGCGAACTGAAGACCAGCAATCGGTGACGGCATGTGCCGGCCGGCAAGCAGCACCGCCGGCGCGCCGTCCGCAGGCGCCCGCTCACCGGCCAAGCGTAATCGTCCGCCCTGTCCGCGCCGATTCGCGCGCGGCGTCGAGGATCTCGATCACGACCAGGTTGTTTTCGAGCGACGAGAGGCCCGCCGGCTGGAACTTGCCGCGGGCCACGCCGATCAGATACGAGATGGAGTCGGCTTCCCGCGGCTGCAACGCCGGCGGCGTACGCGTTTCCTCGGCCCGCGCGCCCGGCAGACGCACTCGCAGGTTGTCGCCGCCGGTGGCAATAGCGTAGCCCTGCGCGCCGTAGACTTCGAAATCCTTGCGGCCCACCGGCCAGTTCCACGACGCCTGAATGATGCCCTGCGCTTTGGGATATTCGAGCAGCACGGTGGCTTCGTCATCGACGTGCGGGTAGATATCCGGCTTGTCGGTCTGAGTGAGCGCCGTCACCTTCAGCGGCGGCTGATTGTCCATCATCCAGGTCATCAGGTTGGCCCCGTAGCAGCCGAAATCGAAGAGGGCGCCGGCGCCATTTTTCAGGGGGTCGCTCAGCCAGGCGAAGAATTCCGGCTGCACGTCGATCTCCTTGGGTCCCTGGTGGCCGTCCATAGCCACCATTTTGCGGATGTCGCCGGCGGCCTTCTGTTCGTGCACCAGCGTCCAGATCGCGGCGTGGCTGCGGTACCAGGTGGTCTCGTAGTTGACCATGACGGGCGTGCGGTAGCGCTCCGAGGCCTGCTGGATGGCGCGCGCCTGCTGCATGTCCACGGCCAGCGGCTTTTCCATCATCACGGGAATGTGGCGCGGGGCGCAGGCCTCGACAACCATCGCGTGCGAGTAAGTATCGGTGAACGTCGCGACGGCTTCGGGCTTCGCCGCGTCAAGCATCTGGTTGAGATCGGTATACAGCCGATCGGCGGCGAGGTGGTTCGATCCGGCGTATTCCGCCAGCAGCTTGGCATCGGGATCCCAAACCGCGACGATGACGATATCGGCCGCGCGGCGTTGCGCGGCGGCGAGAAAGCCACCGACGTGGCCGTGGTTCAGCCCGGCGACGGCGACGCGCAGCGGCTTTGCCTCGGGCTGCGGGCCGGCGGATGCGGATGCCGCGCCGAGCGCGGAAGCGGCGAGCGCGAACGACAATAGGCGAGTCATGGCGATGTCAGCATCTTATCGAAAATCGGCGGGAGCTGTGAGCACGCGCCGGCTGCCGGGTGCTTATGAACCGTTTTGGGGAATGCCTCCGCTCGCTCACGGGGTGCCCTCTGGGCCCGGCTCGGTAACCCCTGCGAAATCAACGCGCCCGTGTCCGAGCCGCGACCGTCAGGGAGCGGTTTCGGCCAGCAACCCCCAGAACGGTTGAGCACGCGCCGGCTGCCGGCAGAGTCACCCGGACCGGCGAGCAGGTGAGGCGCGGGTGCTCTCCGGCCTGCGCGGACGGCGGGTGGAAGGCGGCGCGGGAGTGGACCGGACGACGGGGGTGGCTCAATCGGCAGGTGGATCGTATTGGCCGCGCACGGCCTTCCAGAGGATGCCGAGCAGCCGCAGATTGCCCCGAACGGGACTGATCTTCGTCTGAGCCGGCCCGCCCCGCGAATACGCGCGCACCACGGGAATCTCGACGGTGCGGAAGCCCAACTGAGGCGCGCGCATCGACAGATAGGCCAGCAGTTCGTGGCTGTCGAAGACGTCGCGGAAGGGCTGCACGCGCGGATCGCTCAGCAATGCCCGGCTGTGGCCGCGAAACGCGTTGGTGGTGTCGGTATAGCGGAACCCGCTCGCGAGCCGGGTTGCCGGAACGTGCAGCAGGTGAATCGCCAGCGTGCGCACGAACGGCGTGCGGATGGCCCGGCCGCCCGGCAAGTAGCGCGAGCCCTGGACAAAGTCGTAGCCGGCATCGAGGCTGCCGAGGAACCGCGGGATGGCCTCGACGCCATCCTTTCCGTTGCCATCCATGGTCACGACCCCCGCATATCCTTCGAGCAACGCATAGGCAAGACCCATGCGCACCTGGGCGCTCTGGCCGCCCGGTCCAATCTTCACCAGGAGCGCCCGCACGCCCAGGGCCGCCAGCGCCTGTGGATCGGCGGAGCCGTCGGTGCTGCCGCCGTCGAGCAGGAGTACGTCGGCCTGATCCATGATCCCGCCGGCCCGCATCCGGCCGAGCTGTGCGAGAAGCCGCCCGCCCTCGTTGATGACGGGAATCGAGACGCAGTAGCGCGTGCGGCGCTCGCGCAGGACATGCAGGGCAAAGCCGGGAACCTGCCAGCCGCGCGCGGCGATTTCACCGCGGAGCCGGGCCACCACGGGGTCTGAATTCACGTCTGGAGCGGGGCTCTGCATGGCGCCTGGTCAATCGGAGTAGATCTGCCGCGCGAACTCCAGGGCCGACTGGATGGCTTCCAGATTCGACGCGCACACTCCGCTGCGCATCTCGATCGACGCGTACCCCGGGTAGCCCAACGCGCGCAATTCGCGCGCGAAACTCCGGTGCTCTCGCGCATGCGGGCCGGGCCCGCCGAGGAAGGGATCGCTGATGTGGAAATGCGCCAGGCAGTCGAACGATCCCGCGAGCGCGACGGAAGCCTCTTCGCCGTTCAGGATCATCGCCGAAGCGTCGGCGTGCAGCCGGAAACCGGGCGAACCTACCAGCCGCACCAGCTCCGCCCCTTCGCTCAGCGTCCGAATGAAGTCGCAGCCATATTCCACCGGGTTCGGCTCGATAGCGAGCTGCACGCCCAACACGGCGGCGCGATCGCCCAGCCGGCGGAAGAAGCCGCACGCGATGGCCACGGCCTCTTCCAGGGGCAGGCCGTTGCGCCGGCGATTCTTCGGCGAACCGAAGACGAGCACCCGCGCGCCGAGCCATGCCGCCAGTTGCAGCATGCCCGCCAGGTACTCTTCGGTTTGCGTGCGCACGTGGGCGTTCGCGAAGATCGCCAGTTCGGGGTGGCCGAAAAGCAAAGCCTGCAACGCGACCGGCGTGAAACCGCGCACGGCGAGCGCCGCACCGTAAGCGCGCACCTCCAGCTCCGTGGCTTCGAGCGGCGCGCGCCAGATCTTCGTTGGCGCGATCTCCAGCGCGGAGACGCCCGCGGCAAGGAGCGCCGCGCCGGCGGCGGTATCCTCTTCCGGTTCCCACGCGATGTTGGAGATCGCGAGAAGCATGGTGTCAGCCCGCCCGCTCCGCGCGCGCGAAGGCGGCGATTCGTGCGAGCACCTCCGGCGCCCGCATCATATACCGCCCTTCGGCGCCCCAAACGGCCGCATGCCGGGTCTGCATGTCATAGCTGACGGGAGGTCCGTTCGCCTGGTTGTCGAAGCGCACGCCGAAACACTGCTCCGCAACCACGCCGGCCGCCACGGGCTCGGTGGCGATGTTTGCGATGGCCAGGTCCGCCGCGCGGACCCGCTCGATATCGTCCCAAAGCCGCGACATATCGTAAAACTGAAAGCGGCTGGCGCGGTGCGTGAGCGGCAACGCCTGGGGTTTGTGCAACAGGTCGAACAAGAAGTTCTTGCGCAGCCCGGCGCCGAAAAGCCCCGGCAGGCGGATCCGGCGGCAGCGAGCGAAATGTTCCACAAAGAACTGCTCGAGATAATAGCGGTGCCGCCCGTAGGGTGTGTTCCGCTCCGGATCGATGGGGGTCTCCTCGTCGGCGCCGGCGGGGTTCGCGTAGACGTCGATGGTCGAGATCAGGACCGCCTCGCCGGCCTGAACCGTGCGCAGGCAATCGATGAGCCGCTCCAGGTTGGCCCGGTCCGCGTCCGGATCCCGATTCGCCTGCCACTTCGCCGCCGGCGCGCCTGCGCACACCAGCAGCCCATAGGCCGCGCCGCGGATCGCTTCGATGTTCGTCGAGCGATAGCGATCGCCAAACGAGGCCTGGGCGAGCAGCGTGCCGCCGACGAAGCCACTACTACCAATCAGTGCGGTTCGCATCTTGCTCCGACACCACATTCAACCGCTGGCGGTCATAGCTGGACACCCGGCTGTCGATCTCTTCTTCCACGAAAAAGCTCGGCTGGTTCTTGCTCTCCTCGAGAATGCGCCCGACGTACTCTGTCAGCACAGTGAGAATCAGGAACACGGCCAGGAACATCACCGTACTGGTTAGCGATGTTGTCAGCCAACCTTCGGCGATCCGCCGTTTGAAGAGGACGACACCGAAGATATACGCCAAATATACCAGGTTGGCAAAACTTGCCGACAATCCCAACAGGCTTGCCAGCCGTAGCGGCAGCAAGGAGTGCGCGATGACCATTTGCATCCGGCCGCCCACAGCGGCGAGGAACGGTTCGGGTGTCGTTCGCGCACCGGGCCGCAGTTGCCGGCGATAGCGGAGAACCTGGTGGCGATAGCCGACCGCGCGGCTGTCGTAGAGGATGAACCGGCTCTTGCTCTGGATGCGCGTGATGGAGTTGAGCGCGCGCCGCGTAAAGCCGTGGCAAATCCCGGTGTTGGGAACGGTCTCGATGTGCAGAATCGCCGACGTCAGCCGCCGGCCAAAGCGCGATAGCGCGCCGCGCAAGATCCCTTCACCCGACCCCTCGGTTTGCCCGACGACCACATCGAGGCCGGACACCAGACTGGTCACGATGGGCACCACGATACTTGCCGGATCGCTGCGGCAATCGAGGGCGACCACGTAGTCGCCGATGGCATGATCGAGCGCCGCGCTGAGCGCGACCTCGAGCGAACAGGGCCGCGACAGGCGTACAATCCGCATGCCGGGGAGTTCCCCGGCGAGCCGCGCCGCGGCGGCGGCCGTCGCGTCGTCGCAATGATTGTCGATCAGCACCAGCTCGAAGTAGCGGTAGTGCTCGTGGAGCAGCGCAATGAGTTCCCGTGCGAATGGCTCGACGATGGCTTCGTCATTGCGCAGGATGGCCGTGACCGATACCAGATAGTCGGGCTTCGCCGCGCTGGAAAACGTCTCGCTAGCGGGCACTTCGCACCCCCCTCATCGCGCCGCCACGGCCTGGCCGGAACTGTCGTGCAGCAGGTTCAGCGCGGCCAGGACGTCATAGATATTGTCGATCTTGCCGCCCAACACCGTGGTCAGCCCGGGAATTTCCGCATGCTGCCGGAACAGGATCGGCCGTCCATCGTCGGCTTCATTCTGCGCCAGGACCGTTTTCACGGTAAACAGCGATCGCACGTGGCGCGCGCGGCCGAGCGCCGGGAGGAAGCGCTGCGCGTCGCGCAGCATGTAGACGCACTTCGGCGCAAGCTGGCGCGATGCCAGGTAGGCGTGCGGATCGCGGAGCTGCTCGGGCTCCAACCAGGACTCGTGGGGCGTGTAGCGCACGTGGCTGAGCGTGTGCAGTCCTTCGGCCGGAAACGGCATGGTCGAGAAGAACGGGCCATCCATCACGGTGATCCCGCGGCCGCGGAGCGCCGGCGGCGCTTCGATCAGCGCCATCTCCGTGAGCTCGTGCTTCAGCCGCAGCGGCGGTACCCCGGAGGCGGCCAGGAACTGGTTCGCCTGAGCATAGGTACAGTTGAACACGCTCCGCGCGGTCAATTTCCCGCCGGCGTGAGTCTCCACCTCCAACGTTCCGTCGCCCAACACGGCAACCCGGCGCGCCGCCTCACCGAAGCGCACCTCCACCCCGCTGTCCGCCAGGCGCCGGCCCATCACGGCGCGCAACCGCGCGGCGTTGAACGCGTGCTCCGTGACCTCAAATGCCGCCTCTACCAGCGACGGCTCAAACAGCCGTTCGGTCTCCGCGGACGCCGGCCGCACGGGCGCGCCGATCTGCCGGCAGAAGCGCTCGAACTGGTAGGCCGTCACCTTCGTATCGTTGCGTGCGATGGCGTAGACCGCTTCGAAGCCCGTGTCGATGCAGCTCTCGAAATCGAGCAGAAAACGGGGGAAATTGACGGCGGAACGCAATGCGGTCATGAAGCTGCGCGGATAGTGGTAGCCGTGGTGGACACGGGCCTGATTGATGTAGGATGCCCGGGTCAGGAGCCCGGCTTCGGATTCGAGCAGCACCGTCCGGTGGCCTTGTTGAGCCAGGAACACGCCCAGGCCGCAGCCGTACAGGCCGCCGCCGATCACCACGGCGTCAAAGCGCGAGTGCGAAGCAGATTTCATCCGGCATCTCAGCCTGCGCCGCGGCGCGCCCGGCCAAACCAAAGCTTATCTTAAGTATCCCGCGCCGTCCACACGCCTGCCGGCGCACGCCTGCCGGCGCATGGCGCCGGGGAGCGCCTGCCGCGCGGCCGGCGGACCGGCCCGCGCCCGCCCGGCGCCGGTGTTGCCCTGGCCGCCGATGTTTTGTGGTGCCTGAAATATGCGCGTATTGCAGATTGCAATAGCCCTAAAGTGGCAGCGGGTTTTGGTCCCCGACCTTTTCCTTGGTGGCTTTCTTGAAGCTAGCAGAATCCACTAGGGGGATGTTCGGCTGCTTCCCATCGAAAAGTTCCTTAATAGTGAGAATCTGGATTTTCGGGTACTTACCGTACAGCGTTTCGTAGTATCCCGCCTTCACCGCTTCGGTCCGCATCGGCCCGGTGGAATCTGCCAAGGTGATAAACACACCGATTTTGGCGCTCTCGCGGTCTACGACGTGCGCCAGATCTCGAATCATGGCAACGCTCACATGCTCACCGCCCTTCACTGAGACGATAGCCTTTTCGGTCGTTTTGCCGTCCGGTTTGAAATAGATCAGGCCATCAATGCCGGAATCCGCGCCCTTCTTTTTGCCGCCGAAGGGGACCGCGTTCACCAGCGATACCGCCCACCATTGGAATTGATACTTGTCCTGTTCTGCCAGGGCGCGTGCGCCGTCCACGTCCTTCGGCGTCCCGTGGACCTCGTACTGTATGCCGGGGAACGCGTCCTTGAGCCGCTTTTCGATGAGCGATATCGCAAGGTGCGTGATATCGATGCCGATCCATTGCCTCTTGAGTTTTTGCGCCGCATGGATGCTCGTTCCGCAACCGCAGAATGGGTCAAGAACGACATCCCCTTCATTGGAGCTTGCGGATATTATCCTTTCAAGGAGGGCGACGGGCTTCTGGGTAGGGTATCCCAGGCGCTCTGCGTGCCTTTGCGTGAGCGGGGAAATGTCCGTGATGATGTCCTGGATGAGCTGTCCTTCCATCCTGTCGAGGTCCCGACGGACATGAGGCCAGCCGCCCTCCTCCCCGCCTGCCATCACGACCAGGCCTTCGCTGTCGAACAGGTCGAGCCAGCCATGAGGAGTCAGATCGGTGCCTTCCGGGAACTGCTCTTTGACGATGGAGGGAATGGCCCAGTGCCTTCCATGGGCTGTCGGATTGAAACCGCCCCACGGTTTCCCGCTTTCTCCGCCTCGTATGCCGCTTCCCGTCAAATCACTGAGGCGGTATTTTTTTCCTTCCTCGTCCTTGAAGCGGTAGAACTTCTTCAGGTATGTCGCGTCGTAGGCAATGAAGACCTTGTTCCACGTGTAGCTTTCTCCTTTCCGGTATTGGAGAATCACGTCATGAATGGGTCCCCAGCGGTTTGCGCTGTTATGGGACGACGTTCGTTTCCAGATGATCTCGCTAAGAAAATGGTCCGCCCCGAAAATCGAATCGAGCAGGATTTTCAGGTAATGGCTTGCCGTCGCGTCACAGTGAAGGTAGAGGGATGCCGTGGGCTTCATGACGCGGCGCAATTCCAGAAGTCGCACCGCCATCATCGCAAGGTACGCCATCATGTCGGTTTCCTTCAGGAACGCCCGCAGGGAGCGGAGCATCTCGGCAGCTTCGGAGTTATCGCCGCTCATCACGCCGTCGAACGCCAACTCCGCCTCATCGCCCCAGTGCCACGTATCCTCGAACGCCTCGATTTGGGCCTTGGATTGTTCTCCAGCCGTGCTTTTGAAAAGGACGTTGTACGTCGCCTGGCTGTTAAAGGGCGGATCGAGGTAGACGAGGTCAACGCTCTCATCGTCGATGCAGCCGCGCATAACGGTGAGGTTGTCACCGTAGTAGAGCCTGTTCATATTCGGTTGATCGGCGGATTTGCCGATCGGAATTAGGGTATCAGAAACAACCTGTCTATAATTTAGCGTATGGATGATCCTTCGCGGTTGCGTTGGTTCCGTGCTCCGCCGGCGGCCGGTTCGTGCCGGCGCGGGGAGCGCGGCGGCCGCCGCCATGCCGCGCCGGCAGGGCGGGTGGAAGGCGTTTCGGCATGCGCGCGGTAGTTTTCACGTATCCCGATCCGTCGCATGTCCTGTCGTCGCTCGCGGTCTTCGCCGAACTGGCGCGGCGCGGCGAAGAGGTAACGATCTATTCGACGGAGCCCTACCGTGCGGCGATCGAAGACGCGGGCGCCACTTACCGCTGCTATCGCGGAATCATGGGCGCATCGTCCACCGGCCCATTCGGCGGCATGCGGCGGCGGATCGAATTCGCCGAGCAGATCCTCCCCGAGTTGCTCGAGTTCCTGGGCGCGTGCCGCCCGGACTACGTGGTGCTCGACGCCGCTGCGAACTGGGGTAGCGTGGCGGCGAACGTGGTGCGGCTTCCGGCCATCTGCTACCGTCTGTGCTTCGCCCTGCACCGCGATATGTGCGGTCCCGCTGAAATGGTCGATCGGTTCTACTCTCAGGCGCCGAAGGAGTTCGTGCTGCAGGGCATGCTCGATCTCGCCGGCTATCACGACGCCGCACAGCGCGTGGACCGGAAATACGGCTCCAACACCGGAGACGTGGCGGCCAGCCTGGAGTGCCGCTGCGGCCTGAACCTCGTGCTGGTGGCGCGCGCGTTCCAGATCGAAGCCGACCGCTTCGACGCGAGTTACCGCTTCGTCGGCCCCTGCCTTGGCGCGACGACGCCGGCGGACACCTTCCCCTGGCACGAGTTGGGCGCCGATCCGCTGATTTACATTTCGCTCGGCACCGTCTTCAACGACCGCCCCGAGTTCTTCCACGCCTGCATGGAGGCCTTCGGCGGCCTGCCGCTGCAGGTCGTGATGGCGCTGGGGCGGCGCCTGGATCCCGCCTCGCTTGGCCCGGCGCCGGCGAATTTTCTGCTCCAGGCGCATGTTCCTCAAGTGAGACTGCTGGCGCGGGCCGCTCTGGCGATTACCCACGCAGGCCCCAATTCCGTCCAGGAGTGCGCGCAGGCCGGCGTTCCCCAGTTGCTGTTTCCGCAGGCCGGCGATCAGTTCGTGATGGCGGACCGGGTGCAGCAACTGGGCGCGGGACTGCGCTTGAGCGATGCCGATATCGCAGGCGGGCGCTTGCGCGAACTGGCCGGCCGGGTGATGACCGGCCCAAGCTATCGCCGCGCCGCCGCGGAGCTCAGAGAATCCGTAAGGAAGTGTGGCGGCACGGCGCAGGCCTGCGACGAGATCCTGGCGTTTGCGGGGCGGATCTCCGGATAAGTCTGAGATAAATTCGGCCGGCGGCTACATTCTAACTTAACGCCCAGATCGAGCGTGGCCGGCATTCATGCAACGCACACCGGAACCCGAGTTGATGACGGACCAGGAACAGGCCGCGGCTTATGCCGCCGCCAACTTTGCGGAAGTCAACGAACCTGTCGCCGGATGGTTTCAAGCCCGGTTTCCATCGCTTGCCCCTGGCTCACGCCTGCTCGACATCGGCTGCGGAACCGCCGACATGACCATCCGCCTGGTTCACGCCTATCCGGGAATCACCGCTCTCGGAATAGACGGTTCGGAAGCCATGTTGTTTTCGGGACGAGATCTGGTAAACAAGGCCGGACTCACATCGCGCATTGTGTTGGAGCACCGGTATTTCCCGGACGCCGCCCTGGAGACCGCCGGCTTCGACGCGGTAATTGCAAATAGTCTGCTGCACCACGTATCCGATACGATTGCTTTCTGGTCCGCCGCGCGCCGCTCGGTCAAGCCGGGCGCGCCCCTATTCGTAGCCGATCTGCGCCGCCCGCCGGATCCGGAGGCTGCCGCGCGGCTGGTGGAACGATACGCGTGGCGGGCGATGCCTCCTTTGCGGCGCGATTTCTCGAATTCCCTGCATGCCGCCTATACGGCCGGCGAAGTTCGGCAGCAGTTGCGTGACGCCGGCCTGGCGGGCTTCACGGTGGAAGAGACCGGTCCGCTGCATCTGGTGGTGTGGGGGTGCGGCGCTTGACACCTGGGAACCTCTCGCCGGCCAAACGCGCCTTGCTCGAGATCCGGGAACTGCGGGCGCAATTGGATGCCGCGCGGCGCGAGCGGGACGCGCCGGTGGCCATCGTCGGCATGGGGTGCCGCTACCCGGGCGCGCCAGACATCGGCGAATTCTGGGACATGCTGGTGAACGGCCGCGACGGCATCGGCGAAACTCCCAAGTCGCGCTGGGATCCGGAGGCGGTCTACGATCCCGACCCCGCGGCGCCGGGCAAAATGGCCAGCCGCCAAGGGGGCTTCGTCGCGCATCTTGAGGAATTTGACGCCGCGTTCTTCGGCATTACGCCGCGCGAAGCGCCCTATGTCGATCCGCGGCAGCGGCTCATGCTGGAAATCGCCTGGGAGGCCCTGGAGGACGCCGGCATTCCGCCCGGTAGTCTGGCGGGCACCCAGACGGGAGTTTTCATAGCGACTCTGACTTCCGACTACAGCGACATGGTGATGCGGGATCTGCGGCGCGCGGAGGCCTTTTCCGGCCCGGGCACGGCGAATTGCGTCATCGCCAACCGCATTTCCTATTTTCTGGATCTTCACGGGCCCAGCATTTCGCTAGACACGGCCTGCTCGGGTTCGCTGGTAGCGCTGCACATGGCCTGCGAGAGTCTCCGCGGCGGAGAATGTTCGCTGGCGCTGGCCGGTGGCGTAAGCGTCAACCTGCTGGCGCGCAGCAACGTTTTCTTCACCAAGGCCGGGGCGCTATCGCCCGACGGCCGTTGCCACACGTTCGACGAGCGCGCCAATGGCATCGTCCGCAGCGACGGCGCCGGCATCGTGGCGCTCAGGCTGCTCCCGGAGGCGCTGGCGGCGGGCGATCCCGTCGTTGCGGTGATCCGCGCGAGCGCCCTCAATCACGATGGCCGCAGTAATGGCATCATGGCGCCCAATGGAGAGGCGCAGAAAGCCGTGCTGCGGGAAGCCTATCGCCGCGCCGGAATTTCGCCCGCCCAAGTGCAGTACGTGCAGGCGCACGGCACGGGCACGCGCCTGGGCGATCCGATTGAAGTGCGGGCTCTCGGGGAAGTGCTCGGGCCGGGCCGCGCGGCGGGCGAGAGATGCGTGCTGGGATCGGTGAAGACCAACATCGGCCACTCGGAATCGGCGGCCGGCGTGGCGGGCGTCATCGCGGTATCGCTCGCCATGCGGCACGGCGTTTTGCCGCCAACGGTTCATTTCACGCGGCCCAATCCGTTGATTCCCTTCGGCGAGTTGCCGTTCGAGGTGCGCCCGCAGGCCGGAGGGTGGCCGCAAGAGCAGGCGCGGCGCATCGCAGGCGTGAGCGGATTCGGTTTCGGCGGAAGCAACGCTCACGTGGTTCTGGAAGCTGCTCCGGCGGACCGGCCGGAGCCCCCGCGGATTGAGCCGCCGTACCTGCTGCCGGTTTCCGCAAGGTCGCCCGAAGCACTCCGCGCGCTGGCCGCGAGGTACCGCGACCGGCTGGGTGCGGACCCGGCGGCTCCCGGCGCGATCTGCCACACGGCGGCGGCGCGGCGCAGCCATCACGAGTTCCGGTTGGCCGTCACGGGCGGCTCGGCTGCCGATCTTGGCCGGAATCTCGACGCCCGGCTCACCCCTGCGGCGGGCGCCCTGGACCGGCCGGATGACGCCCGGCTCACCGGCGCGGCGGGCGCCATCAACCGGCCGGATGACGGCAGGCTAGCTTTTGTTTTCTCGGGACAGGGGTCGCACTGGCCCGGGATGGGCCGCGGCGCATACTCACGCTATCCGGTGTTCCGCGAAGCTCTGGAGCAAGCCGGCAGATTGTTTGCCGCGCGCGCCGGCTGGTCGCTGGTGGAGGAACTGGGCAAAGACGAAAGAGAGTCGCGGCTCCACCACACCGACTTCGCGCAGCCGGCGATCTTCGCCGTCCAGGTGGCGCTGGCGGCGCTGTGGCGGTCGTGGGGCATGGTCCCCGATGTCGTGGTGGGCCACAGTTTGGGTGAAGCGGCCGCCGCGGTTGCCGCCGGAGCGCTCTCGCTCGAAGACGGCGTCCGCGTGGTCTTCGAGCGCAGCCGCCTCATGAAAACGGTGGCCGGCAAGGGCATGACCGCGGTGGTCGGCCTGCCGCTCGATCGGGCGGCGGAGGCGATCCGCGGGCGCGAGGACCGGTTGTCCGTAGCGGGAAGCAACGGACCGGCCAGCAGCGTGCTCTCCGGCGATCCCGAAACGCTCGGCGGGGTGCTGCGGGCCTTGGAAGGGAAAGGCGTTTTCTGCCGCGCCGTCGCAGGTGTGGATATCGCATTCCACTCGCCGCAGATGGATCCGCTCAAAGAAA
>Ga0265316_10004481_pt1 | contig 13880 bp, 12 predicted proteins | sample 4522metaG_FD_202092 | JGI IMG/M metagenome (GOLD analysis project Ga0265316, IMG submission 202092) | Rhizosphere microbial communities from Carex aquatilis grown in University of Washington, Seatle, WA, United States - 4-5-22 metaG | ecosystem: Host-associated > Plants > Roots > Rhizosphere >... | reverse complement strand
GTGGGCAGGGGGTGGGGCGCCACGGTTGCGCAGCCACGCCACCAGGGAGCGGCCCATTTGCTCGGTCTGCAGGCGCAATTCGCTGGTCTCGCGGGTGTGGGCCACCCAGTCGTTGAGCTCGCGCACGCGGGCCAAGTCATGGCGTTGCCAGGCAGGCACGGCGCGGGCCACCACGGCCAGGTCGGCGCGTGCCACCGACAGCATCAGCTGGTCGCGCAGCCAGGTGGTGGCCTGGGCTTGCGTGGTGACGCGGCCCGAGTCCACCGCGGCCTCGAGCCCTTCGGAGTAGCTGAAGCCGCCCACGGGCAGGGCGGGCGAGGCCAGCCACATCAGCTGCAGGCGCGCGGCCGGTGTCAGCGGCGTGGGGCGGGGGGCGACGCGGGGCATGAGGGCGTGGGGTGCGCGGGGGCTCAGTGCTTGTGGTCGTGGCCGCAGCCCGGGCCGTGCACATGCGGTGCCTGGGGGGCAGCCTCACCCTTGATGGCGATGCCGATGGGCTTGCCGCGCGAGACCGGCGCGGGTGAGGTTGTGGGGGCGTGGTCATGACCGCAACCCGGGCCGTGGACATGGCCCGGTGCGCCGTGCGGCGGGTTGTCTTCGCTGCCGTGCCCATGGTCGTGGCCATGAGCATGAGCACCTGCGGCATACGCGCCGCCCTCCGGCTCGAAGGCCTCGCTGGCTTCGCGCACGGTCAGGTGCATGGCACGCATCAGGTCGGCCAGCACATGGTCGGGTTCGATCTTGAGGTGCTCGGGGCGCAGCTCGATCTGCACGTGGCGGTTGCCCAGGTGGTAGGCCGCGCGCACCAGGTCGAAGGGCGAGCCGTGTTCGGTGCAAGGCGTGATCACCAGCACCGGCTGGGGCGCGGCCAGCACGCGGACCATGTCGCCGGCTTCGGTCACCAGCACATCGCCGCCACGCACCACGGTGCCGCGCGGCAGGAAGACGCCCAGGTGTCGGCCCTGGCTGTCGGTGGCATCGAAGCGGCTTTTCTGGCGCACGTCCCAGTCGAGTTCGACGGTGGCGGCACGCTTGAGCAGCACGGCGGCCAGGCCCTGGCCTTGGGGGATGAGTTTGTTGACGGTCAGCATGTGGGCGATGTTATGCAATATCTGTGCGCAGGTGGCCGGTCTTGACGAAGAGCGTGCAGCCTGCGGTGCTGAAAGGCCGGTGCTCGCTGAGGTGCGGGCTGCGCAGCCAGGTGCCGGCAGGGTAGCTGCCGTGCTCGTCTTCGAAGACGCCGTCCAGCACCAGGACTTCCTCGCCGCCCCAGTGGCGGTGCGCCGAGAAGTGGGTGTGCGGCGCCCAGCGCACCAGGGCCGCGTGCTCTGTGCCGTGAGAGGACAGCGGCAAGACCGCGAGGCCCTCGACCAAGCCGGGTCGCCACAGGGCGGTGCGCGTGTCCAGCACGACGCGTTCGGTGTCGGTGGGATCCAGGTGGCGCAACTTGACGAACAGCAGACAGCCGCTGTCAGAGCGCGGTGCGTGGCTGGAGCCCGGCGGGTTCTTCAAGTAGGTCCCGGGGCCGTACGTGCCGTGCTCGTCTTGCAAGTGGCCTTCCAGCACCAGGATCTCTTCGCCGAGGTCGTGGCGGTGGTGGGCAAAGCGGGCGCCCGGCGCATAAGCGACCAGGGACGTGGCCCGGGCCACCTCGCCGCCGTCGCGGGCCAGCAGCTTGCGGCGCACGCCGGCCTGGGGCGAGTCCACCCAGGCCATGTCGTGGGTGGACAGCACCACGCGCAGGGAGGTGTCAGCGTTCAATTGCATGGCGTCATACCAACTGTTGGGTTTGCGCGTGACGCTGGCGCAGCAGCTTGGCGAACAGCAGCGCCAGCGCAGGGGTGAGCAGGGCCGACACCACGAAGGGGCTCGATGGCCCCAGCTTGGCGATGGCCAGGGCGGCCAGCGACACACCCACCGACTGCCCCAGGAAAAAGCTCGATGCGAACAGCGACACCGCCGTGCCGCGCACGCTGGGCGCCATCTGGGTGGCGTTGGTCTGCAAGGTGTTGTGCAAGGCGTAGTAGCCCACGCCGCTGAAGTAGCAGGCCGGCAAGGTCCAGCCCCAGGAGGGCGCCCACATCAGCGTCAGCCAGGCCAAGCACAAGGCGCCGCCGCCCAGCTTGGCCAGGCCGACCTCGCCCAGGCGTTGCACGAAGTGCCGCGCGAACAGCACATAAGACAGCCCCCCCACGCCGAAGCAGGCCATCAGGCCGCCGGCGGCCGACAGCGTCAGTCCGAAGCGGTCGTGCACGTGGCTGGGCACGAAGGCCAGGGCACCGAACACCAGAGCCCCTTCGGTGAACACCACCGCGAGGATGGTCCGCGCCCAGGGCGTTTGCCACACGGTGCGCATCTGACCGAGCATGTCCGTGGGCGGCGCACCGGGGCTGGCGGCAGCGGTTGCCGGCGTCGCGGTGTGGCCGCGCCCCGCCACCCGGCGTGACTGCGCCAGCACGCCCACGCCCACCGCCAGGTAGAGCAGCGCCATGGCGCCAAAGGCCCAGCGCCAGCCCAGGGTGTCCGCGAAGATGCCGCCGATGAACTGCCCGCCGACCACGCCCAGCACCTGCCCGATGAGGAAGCGCGCCAGGGTGGATTGCCGCTGTTCGTAGGGCACGGTGTCGCCGATCCAGGCCATGGCCAGGGGGATGATGCCCGCGGCAGTGACCCCGGTGAGCATGCGCGCAGCGATCAGACCGTGCAGGGAGCTCGCCATGGCGGCCAGCAAGGAGCCCGGCACGCAGGCGAGCGTGCACAGCGCGATCAGGCGGTACTTGCCCAGGCGGTCGCCCAGGGGGCCGAAGATGACCTGCAGGCAGCCGTAGGCCACGGCGTAGCCCGAGACGGCCCAGGCGACTTCCGCGGCCGAGCCGCCGAAGTGCCGCGCCAGGTCGGGCAGCATGGGGTCGCACAAGCGCGTGGCCGCCGCGCTGGCGAAGGCGGCCAGGGACAGCCAGGTGATGGCGCGCAGGTGGTCGGCGCTGATCGGGGGAGAGCTGGGCGGTGGGGGCGTCAACGGCGGGCCTTTGGCGGGCGCGCCGCGGCTGGCAGCGAACGGCTTGGCTGCATCCCCCGCGACGGCGTGGCCGCCATCGTAGCCGTCCGGGCGCGAGGCCGTGGCCTCGGCCGGCAATGCCCTGGGCTCAGAACAGGAAGTAGCGCTGCGCCATGGGCAGCTCGGTGGCGGGCTCGCAGGTCAGCAGCAGGCCGTCGGCGCGCACCTGGTAGGTTTGCGCGTCGATCTCCATGTTCGGCAGGTAGGCGTTGTGGACCATGTCGGCTTTTTTCACGCTGCGGCAGCCTTTCACGCCGGTCACCGTCTTCTTCAGACCCAGTTGCGCGGGCAGACCCGCCGCCATGCCGGCCTGGCTCATGAAGGTCAGCGAGGTGCGCGACAGGGCGCCGCCAAAGCTGCCGAACATCGGCCGGTAGTGCACCGGCTGCGGCGTCGGGATGGAGGCGTTGGGGTCGCCCATGGCCGCCGCCGCGATGAAGCCACCCTTGAGGATGAGGCTGGGCTTGACGCCAAAGAAAGCCGGGCGCCACAGCACCAGGTCGGCCCACTTTCCCACCGCGATGCTGCCGACCTCGTGCGCCACACCGTGGGCCAGCGCCGGGTTGATCGTGTACTTGGCCACGTAGCGCTTCACGCGGGCGTTGTCGTGGCGGTTCGTGTCCCCGTTCGGGCCGGGCAGGCCGCCGCGCTGCACCTTCATCTTGTGGGCCGTCTGCCAGGTGCGCATGATGACCTCGCCCACGCGGCCCATGGCCTGCGAGTCAGAGGAGAACATGCTGATGGCGCCCAGGTCGTGGAGGATGTCCTCGGCGGCGATGGTCTCGCGGCGGATGCGGCTTTCGGCGAAGGCCAGGTCTTCGGCAATCGACGCATCCAGGTGGTGGCACACCATCAGCATGTCGAGGTGCTCGTCGATGGTGTTGACCGTGAAGGGCCGCGTCGGGTTGGTCGAGGACGGCAGCACATTGGGCTCACCCACCACCTTCATGATGTCGGGTGCGTGGCCGCCGCCCGCGCCTTCGGTGTGGAAGCTGTGGATGGTGCGGCCCTTGAAGGCGGCCACGGTGTCTTCCACGAAGCCGGATTCATTGAGCGTGTCGGTGTGGATGGCCACCTGCACATCGGTTTCTTCGGCCACGCTCAGGCAGGTGTCGATGGCCGCAGGCGTGGTGCCCCAGTCCTCGTGCAGCTTCATGCCGATGACGCCGGCCTCGACCTGCTGGCGCAGCGCCTCGGGGCGGCTGGCGTTGCCCTTGCCCAGGAAGCCGATGTTCATCGGGAAGGCCTCGGCCGCTTTCAGCATCAGCGCGATGTTGTCCGGGCCGGGCGTGCAGGTGGTGGCGAAGGTGCCGGTGGCCGGGCCTGTGCCGCCGCCGATCATCGTCGTCACGCCACTCATGAGCGCCTCTTCGATCTGCTGCGGGCAGATGAAGTGGATGTGCGTGTCGATGCCGCCCGCCGTGACGACCATGCCCTCGGCCGCGATGATTTCCGTGCCTGGGCCGATGACGATGTCCACGCCCGGCTGCACATCCGGGTTGCCGGCCTTGCCGATGGCCACGATGCGGCTGGCCTTGATGCCGATGTCGGCCTTGACGATGCCCCAGTGGTCGAGGATGAGGGCGTTGGTCAGCACGCAATCGCAGGCGTCGCCGGGGCCGGGGCCGTTGGGGCGCTGGCTTTGGCCCATGCCGTCGCGGATGGTCTTGCCGCCGCCGAACTTGACTTCCTCGCCGTACCCGCCGGCGCGCAAGGTCAGGTCGTCCTCGACCTCGATGACGAGGGCGGTGTCGGCCAAGCGCAGGCGGTCGCCGGTGGTGGGGCCGAACATCTCGGCATAGGCGCGTCGGGGGATGCTGGCCATGGGGGGAAGGTCTTTCAGAGTGCGCCCTGGACCAGGCCGCGGAAGCCGTAGACGATGCGGTCGCCGGCGAAATCAACGAGCTCGACGGTGCGCTGCTGGCCGGGCTCGAAACGCACGGCGGTGCCGGACGCGATGTTCAGGCGCATGCCACGGGCGGCGTCGCGGTCGAAGCGCAGGCCGGCGTTGGTTTCGGCGAAGTGGTAGTGCGAGCCGACCTGGATGGGCCGGTCGCCCGCGTTCTCGACCACCACGGTGAGCGTGCGCCGCCCTGGGTTGAGCACGATGTCGGGCCCATCGGTGAACAGCTCGCCGGGCAGCATCACTTGCCCCCGCGGAACCAGGCGATGGCGGCGACCCCGAGGGCCACGGCGACAAAGCCCAGCACGTCGGTGCTGTGCCAGTGCGCCATGCCGGGCAGGCCATGGCCTTCGTGGGCCCAGGCGCTGGACAGGCTGCCGATGCACAGGACAAGGGCGGACAGGGCCGGGCGGGCGGCAGCGATGGGGTGGCGGTGCTTCATGGTGGTGCGTCTCCAGCGGGGTGGTGGGCGGTGTGCGAGGCTCATGCAATCGGTTGGTGCACAGTCACCAACTTGGTGCCATCCGGGAAGGTGGCCTCGACCTGGATCTCCGGGATCATCTCGGCGATGCCCTCCATCACGTCGGCGCGGCCCAGCACCGTCTTGCCCTCGCTCATCAGCGCGGCCACGGTCTTGCCGTCGCGGGCGCCTTCCATGATGGCGGCCGTGATCAGCGCCACGGCTTCCGGGTGGTTCAGCTTGAGGCCCCGGGCCTTGCGGCGCTCGGCCAGCAGCGCTGCTGTGAAGATCAGCAGCTTGTCTTTTTCGCGGGGGGTGAGGTCCATGGTCGGTGCAGAAGGGTGGCACCACCCACCATGCAAAACCCAGACCAGCCCTCAGACCTTGTCGGGCACGTCGAAAGGCTGGGGGTCGTGGCCCTGGGCGCGCAGCCAGTCGCGCAAGGCCAGGCCTGTGGCCATCGGCCAGTAGCGCGCCCGTGCCGGCTCGATGCGCTTGTACTCGGCCAGTTCCTCGCCCAGGGTGATCACGCCCGTGGCGGGCACGTGGAAGGCCAGGATGATTTGGTTCTGGCGATCGAAACGGTAGTGGCCGATGAAGTGCACGCCGGTGGCGTCGAGGTCGAGCTCTTCCTTGACCTCGCGGGCCACGGCCTCTTCGGGGCTGGGGTCGGTTTTCTCCAGAAAGCCGGTGATGAGGGCGAAGAAGGGCGCCGTCCAGGCCTTGTTGCGCGCCAGGATGAGCGCGCCTTCGTGCTCGACCACCGCCGCGACCACGGGCACCGGGTTGTCCCAATGGACGAAGCCACAGGCGGCGTCGGGGCAGCTGTGGCGCAGCACGTCCAGCGAGCCCGCTTGAGCGCGTGGCGTGAGCGGGCTGGCGCAGTGCGGGCAGAAGGCGAAATGGTTCGGCATGCGGGGCTCCGTGGCTGAGGTCGAGGCTGGGGCTGGGGCTGGGTGCATTCTGCCGGCAGATGCCCACGTGGCCTGTTTGCGCATGGTTCTTGCACGCACACCGATAATGCGGCACCTCCTGAAGGCCTGCTGCGATGGGCAAGAACATGAACCGATCCACCTCTGATTTCATCGTGCGGGCGCGCGAACTTGAGCTGCAAGCCATGCAGCACCTCGCGGCGCGCGCCGCCCTGGTCGAGGTCATCGGCAAGCTGGTGCATGCGCTGCAGTGGGAGCGCGGCGCCAGCAGCATCTACCTGGCCTCGGGCGGGCGCAGTTTCGATGCCGAGCGCACCGAGGTCGTGGCCTTGGCCGAGCCACTGGCGCAGGCACTGCGCACCGCCTTTGCCGCGCAGCTCGATGCGGGCAGCGCCGCCAGTGCCCAGACGGTCTCCATGATGGGTTGGGTGCTGCTGGACCTCGACAGCCTCGGGCCCCTGCGTGCCGCCATCGCGCAGAAAGCGCCGAAGGTGGCCGATGCCATGGGCGCGTTCAGCCGCGTGATCGCCGGGCTCATCGAACTCGTTTTCCAGCTGGCCGACGGCGCGACCGACCCGGCCATCTCGCGCCTGCTCGTCACCCTGGTGCACCTGTTGCAGGTCAAGGAAGCGGCCGGGCAGGAGCGCGCGGTGGGCGCTTCCCTGCTGGCCTCCGGCGTGTGCAGCGAGCTGGCACAGCAGCGCTTCATCCACCTCATCGACGCCCAGGAGCGCGCCGCCGAGGTGTTGCTGGATTTCATCGACGCCGACCTGCGCCCGCATTGGGACGACGCCCAGAACGGCCCGAACACCGCCCAGCTGGAACGCTTGCGCCGCGGCCTGTGCATGGCCAAGGTCGATCAGGCGCTGGACGCTGCGCAAAGCACGGTGTGGTTCGACGTGAGCAGCCAGCGCCTGGCCGACCTGGGCGTGCTCGAAGCCGCCCTGACGGCGCGCCTGCAGGCAAACTGCCAGGCGGCCATCGCCGCAGCCCAGCAAGACCTGGCCGACTCCACCGGCCTGGTGCAGCGCCTGCGCCAGAACCCCTCGCCCCACGCGCAGGCCGCAGACCGCTATTTCAGCGAAGAAGGGCAGCCGGCCTCGGTGCCGGTGCTGGCGACCAAGGGCGATGCGGCAACGCCTGCCGAACCTGGCCAGGCCCTGGAAGCCGCGCAGGCCTCCTCGCGCATCGCCTCGCTGCAGGACCTGCTGCAACAGCAGACCGACAAGCTCGCCCAGACCGAGCAAGAGCTGCGCAAGGCCAAGCAGGCCATCCACGACCGCAAGGTCATCGAGCGCGCCAAGGGCGCCCTGATGAGCCGCCTGGGCATGACGGAAGACGCCGCCTACCGCGCCTTGCAGAAGGCTGCGATGGACCACAACAAGCGCCTGCTCGATGTGGCCGAGGCGACCCTGGCGCTCACCGACATCGCCCTGGCACAGCCGAACGCGAGCACCCACACCCACCCTCCTGCCAAGCCGCCGTCCGGCACCCCATGAGCTTCGACCTCGACATCGGTTTCACCAGCGAGCGCGGTCCGCGCACCGGCAACGAAGATTTCGCCCTGGTGCGCCAGCCCGGGCCCGGCGACGCGGCCTGGGGCGTCATCGCGGCGCTGGCCGATGGGGTGTCCACCGGCGGCCTGGGCCTGGAGGCTGCGCAAAGCACGGTGATGAGCCTGGTCGAGGATTGGTACGCCACGCCCGCCACCTGGGACCCGACCGTGGCCCTGGACCGCGTGATCCAGGCGCACAACGGCTGGCTGGTCGACCACAACCGACGCCGCCTTGCGCTGGAAGGCCGCATGGCGCCCACGGGCACTTGCACCCTGACGGCGGTGGTGCTGCGCGCCCATGGCTTCACCCTGGCCCATGTGGGCGACAGCCGCGCCTGGCTCATCCGCGAGGGCGAGTGCACCCAGCTCACCCAGGACCACGTGATGGGGCGCACCGAGTTCCAGAACGGCCTGACCCGCGCCGTCGGCCTGGACGACGCCTTGCGCGTGGACTACCTCGATGGCGACCTGCGCATCGGCGACACCCTGGTGCTGACCAGCGATGGCGTGCATGGTTACATCAAGCCGGCCACGCTGCACGCGCTGGCGGCTGCCGGTTCGGCCCAGGAGGCCAGCCAGGCCCTGGTCGACAAGGCCCTGGCCTCGGGCGGGCGCGACAACACGACGGCGGTGGTGTTGCGCGTCCAGGGCCTGGACGTCGCCAGCCTGGCCGACATGAGCCGCCGTGGCCACCAGTTGCCGGTGCCGCCTCGCCTGAAAGAGGGCGATGTGATCGACCAACACCGGGTGGAGGCCTCGGTGTTCAGCAACGGCGTGCACCGCGTGTACCGCGTGCGCAGCCTGGTGCATGGCAGTGTGCACGCCCTCAAGACCCTGCACGAATCCCGCGCCAGCGACGCGCAGGAACGCGAGATGCTGGCCCACGAGGCCTGGCTGGCCGCGCGGGTGTCCGAGCGCAACGCCGAAGGGCTGCTGCACGTCACCGAGCCGGTCAACCCCACCGCCTTCTACACCCTGTCCGACTGGCTGGAGGGCGAGTCCCTGGCCAGCATGCTGGACCGCCAGGCCAGCTTCCCGGTGACCGAGGTGGTGGCCGCGGCCAGCAGCCTGGCGCGCACGCTGGGGCGGCTGCACCAGCACGGCGTGGTCCACCGCGACATCAAGCCCGACAACCTGCACCGCGGGGCCGACGGGCAGTGGCGCATCCTGGACCTGGGCGTGGCGTTGTCGGGCAAGGAGCCCGAATCGCTGCGCGTGCTGCACGCCGGCACGCCCAGCTACATGAACCCGGAGCAGTGGTCGGACGAGCTGGCGCTGGCCCAGGCCTCGCCGCAGTCCGACCTGTTCGCGCTCGGGGTGACGCTGTACGTGTGGCTGACCGGGCGGCTGCCCTATGGCGAGATCGAGCCCTACCAGCTCAGCCGCTACCGGCGCGACCCGCTGCCGCCTTCGCGCCTGCGCCCCGACGTGCCCATCTGGCTGGACCACATCGTGCTCAAGGCCGTGGCCCGCGAGCCCAAGGCGCGTTTCGAGACGGCCGAGGAACTGCGCCTGGCGCTGGAACGCGGTGCCTCGCGCCCGCTGACGCCCGCCCGGGCCTCGTCCCTGCTGGAGCGCGACCCCGCTGCGATCTGGAAGATCGCCTTCGGCGTGGCCATGCTGTTCAACCTGCTGCTGGTGTATTGGCTGGCGTTCCTGCCGCGGCGCTGATTCAAACCGTCGCCGGACCGAAGGCCAGCGTGTCGCGCTGCGCGGCCACCGAGCTGCCGCTGCGGATCAGCTCGAAGTAGGCGCTGCCATCGCCGATGTCGCCATACAGGCAGGCGCCCACCAGGGCATCGCCTTTCAGCACCAGTTTTTTGTACACGCCGCGCACCGGGTCGCGCAGCACGATGGCCTCGGTGCCGTCGGCGCCCATGAAGTCGCCGGCCGAGAACAGGTCGATGCCCGTCACCTTCAGCTTGGTGCTGACCTGGCTGCCCAGGTAGCGGCCGATGCCGAAGTCGGCCAGGTGGTTGGCGCAGACCACGGCTTGCTCGTACAGCGGCGCGACCAGGCCGTAGGCCATGCCCCGGTGGTTGGCGCATTCGCCCACGGCATAGATGCGCGGGTCGGTCAGGGTCTGCAGGGTGTCGCTGACCAGCACGCCCCGGTTGCACTGCAGGCCGATGGCCGTGGCCAGGCGCACGTCGGGGCGCACGCCGGCGGCCATCACCACCAGGTCGGCGGGGATCTCCGTGCCGTCCTTGAGCTGCACGGCGCGCACGCGGCCCTGGCCGTCGTCCAGGCAGGCGGCGGTGTGTGCGCTCAAGGCGAAACGCAGGCCGCGTTCGCTCAGCTCGGCCTGTAGCAGGTCTGCGGCCACGCGGTCGAGTTGGCGCTCCAGCAACCAGTCGCCCAGGTGCACCACGGTCACGGCCATGCCGCGCAGGGCCAGGCCATTGGCCGCCTCCAGGCCGAGCAAGCCCCCGCCGATCACCACCGCGTGCCGGTGCGTGCGCGTGGCCTCGATCATGGCGTTCGTGTCGGCGATGTCGCGGTAGGTGACCACGCCTTGCAGGTCATGGCCCGGCACGGGCAGCACGAAGGGCTGCGAGCCGGTGGCCAGCAGCAGGCGGTCGTAGCGCGCCTGCGTGCCATCGGCCGCGGTGACGGTGCGCTCGCGCCGGTTCACCGCCGTCACGGGCTTGCCCATGTGCAGGGTGATGCCGTGGGCCGCGTACCAGGCCACCGGGTTGAGGACGATGTCGTCCACCGTTTGCTCACCGGCCAGCACCGGCGACAGCATGATGCGGTTGTAGTTCGGGTGGGGCTCGGCCCCGAAGACGGTGATGTCGTACAGGTCGGGCGCGATCTTCAGCAGCTCCTCGACCGTGCGGACGCCCGCCATGCCATTGCCGATGACGACCAGTTTCTTGCGCATGGCGGCCTCCTTGTGCCAGAGCCAGGTTCAGCGGCGCTTGGCCGCGGTCTGCCGGAAGGTGGCCGCCGTGCTGCCCGGTGTGCCCGTGCTGCGTGCGCGGCCACCCTTTTCGGCCCAGGTGCGCGTCCAGCGGATCTGCATGATGCGCATCATCAACAAGACGCCCACACCCACCGCCGCGAAGGCCAGGAAGCCGTAGAAGTAGGTGCCGAAGTGCTGCTTGGACTGGCCCATGGCGTTGGGGATGAAGCCGCCGCCCAGGGCACCCAGCTCACCGATCATCGAGCCCGCCACGGCCGTGGTCAGGGGCCAGCGCAGGGGCACCAGCTGGAACAGCGCGCCATTGCCCGCGCCGAGCGAGGCGAAGCACAGCATGAACAGCAGGGTGGTGAGGGCCAGGTTGCTGCCCATGGTGCCGCACACCACCAGGGTGATGATCACGAACACCAGCACGCCCGACAGGGTGTTGATGCCGCCGAAGCGGTCCGACAGCCAGCCGCCCACCACCCGGGTGGCCGAGCCCATCAGCGTGGCCAGCATGGTGAGCTGGCCGGCTTCGACCTTGGTGACCTTGAACTGGTCGTAGAAGTAGGTGGGCAGGAAGTTGGCCAGGCCGATGAAGCCGCCGAAGGTGATGACGTAGATCAGGCTGAAGGCCCAGCCGTCTTTCTCGAACAGGCAGGCGATGTGCTCGCGCAGGCTCTGGTGCTCGACGTCGGGCGGCTCTTTGGCGAACACGGCCATCACGGCCATGGGCAGCAGCATGGTGAAGGCGGCCAGGCCATAGACCGTCTGCCAGCCGAACTTCATGGCCAGGGGCGGTGCGAACAGCACGGCCAGCACGGTGCCGCTGTTGCCCGCGCCGGCAATGCCCATGGCCAGGCCCTTGTACTTGGGCGGGAACCAGCCCGAACCGAGCGACAGGGCGATGCCGAAGCTGCCGCCGGCAATGCCCAGCAGCACGCCCATGGCCAGCACCTTGTCGTGCGTGTCCACGAAGAAATAGCCAAAGGCCAGCGCGAGGATGATCAGGGCCATCTCGACCAGGGCCGCGCTCTTGCGCCCGATGTACTGCGAGAGCAGACCCAGGGGGAAGCGCATCAGCGCCCCCGCGATGATGGGCACCGAGACCATGAAGCCCTTTTGCGCGGCCGTCAGGTTGAAGGACTCGCTGATGAAGGGGGCCATGGCGCCGTTGAGCACCCAGATGGCGAAGGTGAAGTCGAAGTACAGGAAGGACGCGAACAGCGTGGGCGCGTGCCCTGATTTCAGGAAGGTTTTGAAGTTGGACATGGGGACCTCAGCAGTTTGTTTGGATCAGTTTGCGCAGGGCGGGCACGCAGGAGCCGCAGTTGGTGCCGCACTTGAGCGCGCCCTGGAGCTGGGCGAGGCGTTCGCCGGCCGCGCCGCTGCACTGCGGCAGGAAGGCCAGGATCTGCGGTTCGCTCACGTTGAAGCAGGTGCAGACCTGCTTGCCGCGCGACACCACCTCGCCGGGCGGCTGGGCGCTGGGCGACAGCAGCCGCGTGCCCAGCGATTCAACGGCCTGGCGCTCCTGCAGCAGCGGGCGCAGCCAGGCCTGTGAGGCCGCAGCGCCCGAAACGATGAAGGCTTGCAGCCGTTGCGCACCGCCGGTGCCGCTGTCCACCACCCGCATGGCGCGGTGCTGGTGCTGCGCCTCGTCGTCGTAGCGCAGGGTGTTGGCGGCCTGCACACCGAACCAGCTTTCCAGTTGGGCGATGAGGGCCGCGAGGCGATCTGCGTCGGGCGCTTGCGCATCGGCCAGGCGCAGCAGCACGCCGACGTGGCCGTCTTCGGTGCCTTCATCGCCCGAACCTTCGTTCCCTTCATTCCCTTCGTTCCCAAAGGGCACACAGCTGAAGAAAGCAAAGTCGCGCGCCAGGGCGGCCACGGCCTCGCGCACCACCAGGGCCTTGCCGGCCGGCAGCCAGGCCATGGCGACCAGCTGCCAGGGCAGTGTCACGGGCTCGATGGCCACTGCCGCGTGCTTGAGCTCGGGCTGCTTGGAGCTGGGGCAGAAGGCCGGCTGCGTCAGGGCGTTGACGCCTTGCAGGCGCTCGCCACCGACGCCACGCCCGCTGAGGAACTCGCTGCCCCAGTGCATGGCGATGTGGACCTGGCCGGGCTGCTGTGCGCCCGACGTGAGCGCCGGGATCAGCACCTCGCCGCGGCGCGAGCGCACGCGCACCAGGTCGCCGTCTGCCAGGCCCAGGCGCGCCATGTCGTCGGGGTGCAGGTCCGCTGCGGGCTCGCTGACGTGGCCGAACAGGCGCCCCAGGGTGCCGGTGCGGCTCATGCCGTGCCACTGGTCGCGCAGGCGGCCGGTGTTCAGGCTGAAGGGGAAGTCGGCGTCGGTGGCTTCCTTCGGGGGCACGAAGGCCACGGCGGCGAACTTGGCGCGGCCGTCGGCCGTGGGGAAGCGGCCATCGGCGTACAGGCGCGCCTGGCCTTGCGTGGCGCCTTCGGGCATGGGCCACTGTTGTGGGCCTTGGCTTTCGAGCAAGGCGTAGCTCATGCCGGTGATGTCGAGGTCGCGGCCCCGGGTGCTTTCGCGGTGTTCCAGCCAGACGCTTTCGGGCGTGGTGTAGGGAAACAGCGTGGTGGTGCGTCCGTGAGGGCCCGGGCGGTAGGCCGCCACGCGCTCGGGCAGCAGCGCTTCCAGGCGGCGGCCCAGCTCGGTGAAGATGGCCCAGTCGTGGCGGGCCTCGCCCGCGGGGGGCACGGCCGGGCGCACGCGGCTGATGCGGCGTTCGCTGTTGGTGACGCTGCCGTCTTTCTCGCCCCAGGTGCTGGCGGGCAGCAGCAGGTCGGCATAGGCGCAGGTGGCGGTGGTGGCGAAGGCCTCCTGCACGACCACGAACTCGGCGCGTTCCAGGGCGCGGCGCACCGTGGCCTGGTCGGGCATGGACTGGGCCGGGTTGGTGCAGGCGATCCACAGCGCCTTGAGCTCGCCGCGCGCAGCGGCTTCGAACATCTCCACGGCGGTCAGGCCGGGTTGGGCGGGCACCTCGGGCACGCCCCACAGCGCCGCCACTTCCTCGCGGTGCTTGGCATTGCCCAGGTCGCG
>Ga0265316_10004477_pt1 | contig 13891 bp, 5 predicted proteins | sample 4522metaG_FD_202092 | JGI IMG/M metagenome (GOLD analysis project Ga0265316, IMG submission 202092) | Rhizosphere microbial communities from Carex aquatilis grown in University of Washington, Seatle, WA, United States - 4-5-22 metaG | ecosystem: Host-associated > Plants > Roots > Rhizosphere >... | reverse complement strand
TACGCGCAGGTTCCGCTCGCAACCGGCAGCCCGCAAGACTGGCTGGCATGGACCGTGGTGGCCCTGGTGGCCGCCGCGGCCCTACTGATGTTCCGCTTCAATCGCACCGCGTTCTTCTTTGCCGGCCTGGCGTTCGTCACGTTCCTGCCCACCTCGAACCTGCTCTTCCCCATCGGCACGATCATGGCGGAACGCTTCCTCTACCTGCCCTCAATCGCGCTGGCTGTGTGCGTTGTTCTGGCCGTCGACGCCGCCGGCCGCCGGACCGGCCTAGCCAGGCTGGCCCCAGTTACGTTGTGCCTGATTGTGGCCGCATTCACCGCGCGCACGTGGGCTCGCAATTCTGACTGGCGGGACGATGTCAGTCTGATGACAGCCGCGGCCGAGACCTCGCCCCATAGTTACAAGAGTCACCGGGCGCTGGCGGCCGCGCTGTACGATTCCGACGCTACGCATGCCAATATCGACCGCGTGATCGCCGAAGCGGAGAAGAGCCTGGCGATTCTCGACTCAGTGGCGGACTGGCACAACAACGCCGAAGCGTATCGCCAGGCGAGCGGTTATTACATTGCGAAAGGCGACTTACTAACGGCGCCGGAGAATGCGCGCGCGTACCAGAAGGCGCTCGACTTACTGCTGCGCTGTAAGGCAATTGTAGCTGCAACCTATCGACGGCCGGCGGCGACGGAACAGGCGCGCGGCCAGCAGGCTCCGCAAGCCGACGAGGCCAAGCTTGCCGACCTCGAACGGTCGATTTCCGACACCCGACTGAGATTGAACGATCCGTCCAAGGCGCTGGATGCAGCGGCTTCCGCGCTGGAGCTGGACCCGACGAATCCAGAGACGTACCGCCAACTGTCCGCCGCATTTCTAGCCGGTAGCCGCGACGATGAAGCCGCGGTCGCGCTGATCGAGGGCACCATCGTGACATCCGACTTGAGTCTGAGACAGGACCTTCTGCGTCTCTACGGGCAGGGTCTCGATTCCCAGGGCTGCGCGACCAGGCCGGGACCCAACGGCCCCGCATTCAACCCGTCGTGCGAGATTGTTCGCAAACACACCTGCGCGGCCGTGGCCGCGACCATCCCGCTGTATCTCCGGATTCAGCGCAAGGACCTGGCCGAGCAACTGAAGGATTCGGCATTGCGGGATTTTGGCTGTCCAGCCGACCTGCTGAACTAACTCTTGCAGGACCACCGATGAGTCGGGGGGCCTGCGCCGCGGGGCCAACTAACAGGCCTCTTGTGCGCCGGCGGCTTCCGGCTTCATCTCGCGCGGCCGCAGTTCGAAGTTCCACTTCCACACTTCGTAAACCGCGGGATACACCACCAACTCCAGCAGGAAGGACGTGAAGATGCCGCCGACCATGGGGGCAGCTATCCGCTTCATCACGTCGGAGCCCGTGCCGGTGGCCCACAGGATCGGCGCCAGCCCAAACAGCATGGTAGCGGCTGTCATGAACTTCGGCCGCAGGCGTTTCACCGCGCCCGCGAAGATCGCCTGCCGCAGCTCGGCCAGACTGTTCAGTCGGCCTTCGCGCCTGGCCTCCGTGTAGGCCAGGTCCAGATAGAGCAGCATGAACACGCCCGTCTCGGCGTCCACGCCTAGCAGGGCGATCAGGCCCACCCACACCGCGATGCTCATGTTGTAGCCCAGCATCCAAAGGAACCAGAACGCTCCGATGGCGGAAAACGGCACGGCGAGCACCACGATCAATGTCTTCACCACGGAGTGCGTGTTGAGGTAGAGCAGCAGGAAGATCAGAAACAGGGTTGCCGGCGCCACCACCGCCAACCGTTGCTTGACGCGCTCCATGGCCTCGTACTGGCCGCTCCAGCGTATGGAATAGCCGGCGGGAAGCGTCAGTTGCTTTTCCACCACCTGCTTGGCTGCTTCCACGTATCCGCTCACGTCCCGATCGGCGACGTCGATATAAACGTAGCCGGTGAGCATTCCATCTTCGTCCCGAAGCATAGCGGGCCCGGATGTCGCCTTGATGCCGGCGAGTTGGGCCAGGGGGATTTGCTTCTTCCCATCCTGCACGGCGACCAGCACCCTCCCCAAGGCGTCGAGGTCGCTGCGGAAATCGCGCATGTACCGCACGTTGACCGGGTATCGCGCCCGGCCTTCCACCGTGGTGGTGACGTTATCGCCGCCGATGGCGCTGGAGACCGCCTCCTGCGCCGCCTCCATGCTGATGCCGTAGCGGGCCAGTTCTTCGCGCTTCCATGTGAAGTCCAGAAAGTAGCCCGAGCCGGTGCGCTCCGAGAAGACACTTCGCGTTCCTTTCACGGTCTGAAGAAGCGATTCGACTCTGGCCCCAATGGCTTCAATCCTGGCGACATCCTCGCCGTAGATTTTCAGGCCCACCGGGGTGCGCACGCCGGTGGTGAGCATGTCGATGCGTGCCTTCACCGGCATGGTCCAGGCGTTGGAGACGCCCGGCAACTTGAGCGCCGCGTCCATCTGGCCAACCAAGTCCTCCCGCGAGATGTTGTCCGGAGCGATGTGGCGGAAGAGCGGCTTGAGCCACTCCGGAGACCACGCGGAATACCAGGTGGGAACGCGGCGCCACTGCGACTTGGGCTTGAGTGTGATTACGGTTTCGAGCATCGATAACGGCGCTGGGTCGGTGGCCGTCTCGGCCCGTCCGGCCTTGCCGAGAACGCGGTCGACTTCGGGGAATTGCTTGATGACGCGGTCGGTGATCTGCAGCAGTCTCTGTGCTTCGGCGATGGAGATGCCGGGCATGGTGGATGGCATGTAGAAGAGGGATCCCTCGTCCAGCGGCGGCATGAACTCCGACCCCAGGCGCATGAAGACTGGCACGGTCGCCACCAGCAGCGCCGCGGCGATTCCAATCACCAGCCATTTCCGGCGCAGAGACCACTCGCAGACCGGCTGATATACGCGCTGGAGGAAGCGGCTCACCGGATGGCCCTCCTCGCTGCGGATGCGCCCGGACAGCACTGCGTTGGCGCCGCGCGCCAGCCAGCGTGGCCGGAAACTGAACCGGCGCAGGTGCATGAGCGTCAGCCGCAACGCCGGATCGAAAGTGATGGCCATGAACGCGGCAATCACCATGGCCAGTGTCTTGGTGTAGGCGAGCGGCTTGAACAGCCGGCCTTCCTGAGCTTCCAGAGTCAACACCGGCAGGAACGAGACGGCAATCACCAGCAGCGCAAAAAAGCTGGGACCACCCACCTCCTTAACCGCGCCCACCACTACATCGCGGTAGGATCCCACCCGGCCATCGCGCTCCCAGATCTCGAGCTTCTTGTGGGATTGCTCCACTACCACGATGCCCGCGTCCACCAGGGCGCCGATGGCGATGGCGATGCCCGAAAGCGACATGATGTTGGCCGTCATGCCCAACATGCGGAACGGAATGAAGGCAACCAGCACCACCACCGGGATGGTGATCATGGGAATCAGCGCACTGGGGATGTCGGAAAGAAACAGGAAGATGACCAAAGCGACCGTGACAACGACTTCCAGCAGGGTCCACTTCAGGTTGTCGATGGCGCGCCGGATCAGATCGGAGCGGTCGTAGATGGGGACGATCTTGACGCCGGCGGGCAGCCCGGGCTGGATCTCCAGAATCCGCGCCTTCACGCGATTGATGACATCCAGCGCGTTCTGGCCCTGCCGCATCACCACAATGCCCGAGACCGCCTCGCCCTGGCCGTCCAGATCGGCAACGCCGCGGCGAATGTCGGGACCCAGCACGACGCTGCCAATATCCTTGATGCAAATCGCCGTGCCGTCTTCGCTCGCCGAAACCACGATATTCTCAATGTCGTCCACGGATTTCGCGTAGCCGCGTCCGCGCACCATGTACTCGGTGCCGCCGAATTCCACCAGCCGCCCGCCGGTCTCTTCGTTGCCGCCGCGAATCGCCTCCACCACCTTGTTGATGGGCACGCCGTAAGCCTGCAGCCGGTTGGGATCGACGTTCACCTGGTACTGCTTCCCGAAGCCGCCTAACGGAGCGACCTCGGCGACGCCCGCCACACTTTTGAGGTGGTAGCGGATAAACCAGTCCTGAAGCGACCTCAGTTCCTGCAAGCTGTGCTTGCCCGAGGAGTCCGTAATGACGTATTGGAAGATCCAGCCGAGGCCGGTGGCGTCGGGTCCGAGCGTGGCCTTCACGCCCTGCGGCAGCGAGGGCAGCACAGTTGACAGGTACTCGAGCGCCTGCGAACGCGCCCAGTAAGTATCGGTGCCGTCTTCGAAGATAACATAAACGTACGAGTAACCGAAATCCGAGAAGCCGCGGACGGCCTTCACCCTGGGCGCGCCCAACATGGCCGTCACAATCGGGTAGGTCACCTGGTCTTCGACTAGATCGGGGCTGCGGTCCCACCGCGAGTAGACAATCACCTGCGTGTCGCTCAGATCGGGGATGGCGTCGAGCGGCACGCGCACCATCGACCACCAGCCGGCCAGGCAGGCCATGGCCGTCGCGGTGAAGACAAGGAACCGGTTGTTGGCCGAGAAGTCGATGATGCGGTTGATCATACGGCGTGCTCAGCGCGCGTCATCTTCGCCCTGCTTCATCGTGTACATGGCTGGCTTCGCGACGAACTTGGTCCTGCAGGATTCCGAGCAGAAGTTGTACGTGGTTCCGTTGTAGGTGGCCTGGTATCGAGCGGGATTGGAGGGATCGAGTTGCATGCCACAGACCAGGTCCTTGGCGCGGGCTGGAGCCGCGGCAAGTTCGAGGCGGCTCTCGGAATCGATCAGGAAATTGCCGGAGACCACGATTCTCTCGCCGGGCGCGAGACCACCCGTGACGATGACGCTGTCGCCCAGCCGCGCACCCGTCTCGACTTTCCGCGGTTCGAAGAAACCGTTGCCGCGGTCGACAAATACGGTCTTGCGCAGTCCGCTATCCAGCACCGCCCCCACCGGCGCCAGGATGGCGGAACGCACGTTGACCTTGAAGTCGATGTCGACGAACATGTCGGGGCGAAGCTCGTAGTCGGCGTTGGCCACCTCGAGGCGGACCTTAAGCGCGCGCGTGTTGGCGTCGAACTCCGGCAGGACGGTGCTCATGCGTGTGGGGAAGCTCCGGCCCAGGTAGTGTACCGTGGCGCCGGACACGGAGCGCAACAGCCGCGCATCGTTCTCGAAAACGTTGGCCACCACCCAAACCGAAGTCAGATCGGCAATACGGTAGAACTCGAAGCCCTTGTCGAAGCGCTGGCCCGCGGAGACGTTGCGCGCCAGAATAATGCCCGTGACCGGCGAGGTGAGTTTATAGGTGGAGGTGAGCTTCTTAGTCCGGGCCATTTCCTGAACCTGCGCATCGCTCAGCCCCGCCAGTTTCAGCGTGTCTCTGGCAAAATCGGAAAAGGCCGCGTCGCCCGTGACGTTCAGCGCGTTCAGGTAGTTCTGCTGATTTCTGAAGGTGACGGAGTCATTGGTGTAGTAACTGGCGAGGACCTCTTCTTTTTTCACCAGGCTGCCCGTGGTGGCGCTGCCTACCTCGCGAACCAAGCCGTCCGCTCCGGCATTGACCTTGTAGAGGCGCGCCTCGTCGGCGGCCACGCGGCCGAGGATCCGCAGGTTCTCCTCACGGCCGGCCTTCCGCACCTCCTCCACGCGGACCCCGATTAACTGCTGCTTCTCCGGGCTGATCCGAACTGTGCCGGGCGGGGCGGAAGACCCATCGGTCGGGCCTGCCGCCGCCCCTTCCTCATCGGAGTAGACCGGTTCCAGTTGCATACCGCAGTCCGGCGCAATCCCGGGCTTGTCCGACTTGTAAGCCGGGTGCATGGGGTCGTGGTAATACAGAATCCGGCGGGCCCCGGCAGCCGCTTTCGGACTGGGGGTGCTCAGGCTCCGCCAGGCGCCGCCCGCGACGAAGCCGACGCCGAGACATAACACAAGCCCGACGACGGTTTTACTGGCGTTTTCCATACGGGCAAATCAGACCCTAACATATATTATAGATCCTCACTTGACGTTGATCTTGACCGTGTTGGCGGCGATGCCGTCCACGGTCAGGACCACATCCATTTCGCCTCGCCCGATCAGGCTCCGATCCAGCAGCAGATTCACCTGGTCCATTCCTGGATACTGCGACTGCACGCCGAATGCGGGATTGGGAACGGCCAACCCGCCTATGGTGGCCGTAATCCCGGTCTTGTAGCCCCGGATTCCCGTGCCGAAAAGTTCCAGGAAGACCGGGTCCGTGGACGCCGTCAGATCGATTGGTGCCGTAACGCAACTCCCAGCCGTTGCGCCGCAGGTGGCGACGTACACGTAGGTTTGCGCTCCCGACGCCGGGGCCCGGAGAGCGATGGCCGCCGCCGCGCCCTTGCCGTCGCCGTTGGCGGTGAACAGTCCCGGGGCCACCGTCACCACCTGTATCGTGCCGGTGGCCACGGTTTGCCCGCTCTTGGCGACCGTCACGGTGGCCGCTCCCGTAGCCGTCCCATCCGGCACCACGTAGTTGATCTGGGTCGGCCCGGCATAGTACAGCAGCGCCGGGCGTGTGACGCCGGCGCTGTCTTTCACGCTCAATGTGACGTTCCCGAGGGTGGTCCCGAGCGGCAGAGGGCCGGTCGCCCCGGCGTCGGCGAGTCCCTGACCGAACGCGCTGGCGATCGAGCTGGCCGCCACGGGCCCCAAAGCGTAACTGGCGGTCGAGACGCTGACCAGCGGGCTTGCGGGCGGCGTTGCATAATAGAGCGCGAAGCCGTTGGTCTGGCTGAATTCGGCGAGGAACGCAAAGCCTGCGCCCGAGAGCGCTCCGGGGCCGGGGTCGTGAAGCACCTGGACGGGGTTGCCGCCGATGACGTCGCCCGTGCCAACGATGCGAGTCGCCGTGCCATTTGCCCACAGATACAACCCGCTCTTCCCGGGGTATCCGGTGGTGGTATCGGCTGCGCGGAACAGCACATTGCCCTGGCTGACCGCTACGCCCTGGTTGCCGATGCTTTGCAATTTCCCGAGGCCTGGCAAAGTGGAATTCACGTCGGCGATTTTATTGATGGCGTGCGAGGTCAGGTCGGTCCAGTAGAGCCCGTAGAGCGGCGAGGCAGTTGGGGCGGCGGCGTCGCTGGCGTGAAAGGCGAGAAGAGTTCCGTCAAGGGAAAGGAAAGGCGCGTCGAAATGGGTACGGAAGGCGGTGTTGGTTCCCCCAGGCAACTGTTGTCTGGAGTTCACCAGCTCGGTGACTACGCCGCTGTTTCCGGCCTTACCAAGGTACAGGCCGGAGTACAAGCTACCATCCGTGCCCGCCAACACCACGTTGCCGCCGCTGACCACAGGGGCGGAGAAGGTATTCACGCTGGCCCCCGATGCGGCGTATGGGTGCAGGCTGTCCGCGATCAGGCTGAGAGCCGATCCGTTGGGATTCGCCGCATAGATGCCCACCGCCAGGCCGCTCCCCTGGCCGTGGAACGCGACGGTTGTTCCGTCGAAGCCAAACCCGCCCATCTGCTGCCCGGATGAATCGAACAGGGTGAACGTGCCGCCGCTCGGATCCGCCGTGGTGTAATCCGCCACCTTGACCACCGCGCCACCGGCCGCCGGCACGGAATAGAGACCTTCCAGGAGTTGGCCGTTCATCGCGCTGCGGCCGAGGAAGACCACTGTACCGTTGCGCACCGCCGGCGCCGTGTCCAAAAGATGGAGTTCGGTGAAGGTGGCGGTTCCGCCGGGCTGGACCGTGTGCAAGTCGACCAGCTTGTGAAAAGTGCCATCTTTCGTGTTGAACGACCAAATGGCTTGCAGGCTGCCGTCGTCCTTGCTGCCGTTGTCGCGGAAGACGACCCATTGCCCGTCGAATGCCGGCGTGGTGATGGTGGTGATGGTGAACGTCCCGGCGCCGTCCGGCCGCGGCGTAAAGACATCTAGAATCTTGGTGAAGGTATATGGCTGCTGTCCCGACACCGGAAGCGTCAAGGACAGAAACGCAGTGGTAGTGACAAATAAAGCAGCGAACTTCCTCATGGCTGATCCCCTCTGAATCATACCTCTGCCGCCGCAAACGGCGGAGAGGCCCTGTGGTTTCCTCCGCGGCTGACTTCGATGGCGCAACTCCCCCTTGAGCTGCGCCATCACTACCGGGAACTACAAATCACGACCGGGGTTCACCCCGCGAACAGAAATGAATCACGATCTGCTGCGCAACAGCTTCCGGCCGCAAAGCCCGAGCAGGCCGCAAGCCAGGAGGGCAACGGTGCCGGGCTCCGGGACGGTGGAATCGTATTGGATACTATCGATGGTGAAACTATGCCCGGCGATTCCGTCGCCGAAGTATAGCGTAGCCAAGCTGAACGGAGTGACGCCTGTGGGCAAACTCGCGAGCGAGCCGTACCCAAACGTGCCAGTAAGATCTTCCAACAAGCCCAAGGGGGTGAAAGTCGCAAACACGTCATCAACTACTGCACCCCGAACGTCATAGACCGAGTAGATGAACGACAGGCCCACGACGGGGTAATCGAAAGCGAGGTTCAGTGCGCCGCTCAGCAACCCGCCCGCGTCGGTGTTGAACCCATAGATGCCCGTAGAGCTAATGTAGGCAACGTCGGGGAGGAAGGGGGGTACCGGACCTTGAGTATCGTATGCGAAGGTGATCCCACTCAGGGGGACGCTGCCAGCCGTAAGGTCAGCGCCGTCGAAAGGGCCGCCGGAGAGGCTGAGGAAATCAACGTTGACGATACCCGCCAAGGCCGGTATGGCCGCTATAACAAGCGCAAAGATTATGCTTAATATCCGTTTGGTCATTTCGTTCTTCCTTTTAGTTCCTCAATCGCCTCCCGCTGCGGTTGGCGTGGCCGGTAAAGGGAAGCCCCCTCACCGGCCACGCAGGACTCACGGAGTGTGTATCTGAAGCACAGGCGAGTACGCCGAGGCGTTGCCGCCCGGGCCGGTAGCCTGGACCCGATACCAGTAGATGGTGTTCGTAACCAGGCCGGTGTTCTGGAAGCTGGTGGTCGTGCTGGTCCCCACGTTCGCGAAAGCACCCTGAACGGGAGAAGCATTGGTGCCCATGTTGGGGGCGCGCTGGATCACGTAGCCGGTCACGCCGGTGATGGGACTCGGAGCGACCCATTGCAGAATGACGCGGGTTGAGGTGAGGAGCGAGGTGGTGATCGTGCCCGGGGCGGCCAGAGGCGTCAGAGTGGTTACGGCGACGATAGCAGGCGCGGAAAGGGCGCTGCCATTCACCGCAAACACCTGGTAGGTAGTGGTTGCGCCAGCCGCCGCGCTAGTATCCGTGAAGGTATAGTTCGTGGCGGCGGTAATCGGGATACCCGACGCGATGGTGGTCGCGGCAGCGGCGCCGATGGTCCTCACGATCGTGAAAGTCAGCCCGGGAGTGCTCCCCTGGGTGTACTGCCACGAGAGCTTGACCGTGGGAAATGGTATGGTGCCGCCAATGGTGGCGGTCAGATTAGTCGGTTGAAGAGGAGTCGCGACTTTGAAGACGAGCGGCCGCATCATGTCACTCTCTTCGTGGCCCAGAAGGTGGCAGTGCCACACGTACTCCCAACCGAAGTTGTTCAAAGCGTTAACGATGGTCACCGGATTGCCGTTCGGGTCTACATTGGTGAACCCCGGCAAGCCGGTGGCGTTTGTGGCTCCGGGGTCCCGTGTCACGTCCAAGAGCCGCTCGCTTTCGGGGATCGCAAAGTCGGGAGTGGAGGGAAGGGCCATTTTGACGGGTTTCAGAGCGACAAAGGCATCTTCCAACGGATTCATGCGGACGGTTTCCTTGAATCCGAGCTCGTTGGGGTCCGGAGGCCTGATGGCGCCGTCCCAGCCAACGCGGTTGATCAACTGTACATTGAACAGGTGGAAATGGATCGCATGACTGTCCACGCCGTTGTGCGTGACTTTCCAGAGTTGGGTTTCACCGTCGCCGACGATGTCGGTGGGCGGATCGACGTAGGCCAACGGGATGGTGGTCTGGTTATTGTAATTGGTAAGCGGTATTTCCTCCGCCAGGATGGAATTCATCTTGCCGTAGTCGTTCTCAAAAAGCTCGTGAATGGCCTTCGGCAGCAGAGGCGGGTCGATCTGCGTGCCACCGGTCGGGGTGTACTTCAGGTCCATGCTCTGGATTCTGGCGTAGGAATCCTTGGCCGGAAGCGTCCCGATGGCGGCGGCGGAATAAGTGGTTTCAGGAATGATGATCGCAGGCTGGGTAGCGGCGAATTTGGCGGGCAAATCCGCCTTCAGACCCGACAGGCTGAAGGTCGACTGCGGCGATGCAGGGGCCGCAATGGTGATCTGCATGATGGTGCGGATGTTGGGACCGTAGCCTGGCTGCGGGGTGGGCGATCCACCGGTGGAACTCAAGTCGGGGGCGCCGGTGTAGTAGTCGAGGCGCACATCGTAGCCGGGGACCGGCGCGGGTGAATCGTTATAGAGGATCAGCGTGGAGCCAACCGGAACGGTGCTGAAGTCGGCGATGACGTCGGCGCGCTCCGCGGGTCCCAGAAACAGGGCATGCTCCTGGACATTGGTGACCACGATGTCGCGGCGGTTGTAGTTGTATCCGACCGGCGTGGCGGGAATCACCACCGGGGCCGGTAGTATGCCGCCTTCAGTGCCGATCTGGACCCATGGCGGACCCGCCGTGGCCGGATCGGGCACGCCGCCATCTCTCCCATCCGTTGGCCAGCTCGAGGGCCAGCAGGGAGCGGCGGGCGTTCCAGGAAGACCGGTATTCGGATTGTAGCTGATGGCGCCCAGATTGGATGCGTCGACTCCGCCGATATTATGGCCCGGAAGCGACGGGTTGCCAGTGCCCGGCGCATTGGCGATCACCAGGAAGCCCGATCCCCGGATCACGTCGAGTTGCGACGGAGTAGCGGCGCACGCAGGCATCGGGTCATCCGCGTCGCCGTCGGCCCCAGGACCGGGAAGCGGCGCGGGGGTGGTCGACTGAATCAGCGGATGCGGAGCCGCGGGAACCGCCTTGATTTCGGTGCAGGCGGCGGTGCCGGGCTGAGAATTTGTCCCGCCAGCGTAATTATGCCCGGTGTAGGCCGTGGCATCGGTGCAGACATTGCCTAGAGCGTCGGCGGCATAGAACAGAGACAGGTTGAACATGCGGTCGTTAGCGGCGTTCAGTACCTGAAACCGGTAGGCGCCCTGAGGAAGCGTGACCTTGGGGTAGGCGACGCCGTTGACCACCGGTGTGTCCATGAAAGCTTCCGGCACGCCCGAGGGGTTGAGGGTCCCGGGGCAGGTGGCGCTGGTCCCATACCCACCAGGAGCAGTGGTATCGCCGGTGCCCAGACAGGTGATGGCGGGGTGCGCCAGATCGGAGGCCGTCATCGGAGGCCAGAACCAGGGACCGTAGTCCCAGCGGCCCGCGATGCTGGCTCCGGAATCGTCGTTGGGGTTCTGGTTCGGCATGTAAACGTGCGGGAACCAGAGATTGCCTTCATTCCCCCAATTCCAGCTTGGATCCTGGGCGGTCAGTTGAGCCTGGGGCGGAACGAAAGTCTTGTCCTGGATTACCAGGGGGATTCCGAAACGGTAGAGTCCACCAGTCGCCCGAGTGAGAGTGGCGCCGCCGGGGTTGGGGACCGCTGCCAAGAACGCATCACTGGTCGCATCGACCATGGCGTTATTGGGAATGTCGGTTCCGATCAAAGTATCCAGACCCGTGGGGTCGTGTAACAGGTAACCGCCGGCCTCGCCGCCGTAGACGTTCAGGCGGGTGGTGCCATAGGAGTGGTCGTGGTAGAACATGAACCGGCTGCTCTGATCGTTCGTCCAGAGGAAACTCAGCGCGCCGGGGCCCGGATCGGTGGTCGCTCCCGGCGCCGTCTTAAGAACCGGCCCGAAGGGGCTGGCCGGGTTAAAGTACATGTCCGGCACGAACCGCACGCTGGCGCCCCTCTTATAGCCGGTGGGGACGGTGGACCCGGTGTATTCCGCTTCTGGTACCGTCCACTGGTGGGGCGTGCCATCGCTGATCCACGGAGTGGCGCCGCCATGCAGGTGCAGAGTGGCGCGGTTGATCGAGAACCAAGTCTTGTTGTTACTCAAGTCCATGTGGGACATCCCCATGTAGCTCTGGTCCGCTGGTATGAAGAAGGTGGGGGCACCCGTCTGGCTCTGATTCAGGAAGCCCGTCAGCATGTTTCTGAACTTCACGCGCACCCGCGTGCCCTTCACTGCCAGGATCACCGGTCCCAGATAGCGGGGTGTGGTGTCGGCAGCGTTGCGCAATGCGGGCAACGGAGACGGGTTGAGATCCACATAGCCCCGCAGTTGAGTGGTAAGTATGTCCGTGTTGAACTGCTGGGTGTAGTCCTTCAGCCCAATCTCGTAGTAGTCGCCGCCGTTCCCCCAGAGGTTGGTCATCGGCGTGGCTACGGGGATGTAGTTGTTCAAGTTGTTGTGGTTGGCAGGCCCCAAGCCCGCCAGCCCATCCACAAATTTGCGGATGCCGGTATCGACGGCATATACCTTAGGCGAGACGTTGACAGCCGATGTCACGTGCTCGGTGAACTTGCTAAGGGCGTAGTTCGGCGTGCTGGTGAAGTAGTTCACCTGCACGCAGGGTGTCCCGAACGCCGCGGTGCAACCGGTGCTGGCTTGGGGTTGAACGCCCCGCTTTACGGCAGCGGTGCGACGCTGGAGTGCATTCTTTACCGCAGCCTCTCTCTGTGCTTGCGTCGTGCTCCGCATTCTGCTCACGGTGCGCGATTGCACGGGGTCCTGGGCAGCCTCCGGCGTTGCGGCGGCTGCCTCCGGCGCCTCCGGCGCTTCCGGCGTTTCGACGGCTGCTGTCGCGCCGTCAGGCGTGTCGGCGGACGCTTGCACGGCTTCCGGTGACTGGGCCACGCTCTTGGGCGTGTCGCCAGGCGGTTGCGCGGCGGAGTGCGTCTGCGCCACGGCCAATCCAATGCCAAGTGCGAGACCGGCTACCAACAGGATAGTCATCAAGCGTCTGGAAGTCAGCGTGTGTGTATCCATTCATTTTCCCCTTTTGTGCGGGCGAACCGTCTAACCCCCGCGCCTCGGGCATCACCCGGCCCAAGGACGTTAGAAACGGGACCCTTATAGTAAGGTATGTCAAAAAACTGCCCTGAGTCAACCTTATTTTTAAATACGTTTTGGTTAGCCGCAGTACTGTGTCCCAATCCTTTTGACCCCCTTTTTTCCGGGATCTCGCGTTATTGATCTTCCAAATTAGTTTGGTGTATTTTTCGTCAACCAGTTTGCATCCAATGTGTTGGAGTCTGGCGAAAGTGGCACCACGGAAGAGTAGGTCGAAAAGGGGAAACCGAGCCGTTAGACCCTTTATGATTGACCGTTGGTACTGGTACCAAGCTGCGATTTGCATGGTGGCGCTGCTCGCTCTCCACGCACCACGCATTCGAACGTCAATTTTCGCCGGTTACCAGGTGCTCTTTCGTGGCAACCCACTTGAGTGCGAAAGGCAAGGGCAAAGGCTTGCTGGTGTCGTATTTCTCGGGCTGGTGCGCAGCCACAATCTCGATCGCCTTTTCGACGAAGAACGCGGGCAAGCGAATCCCCTGGAAATAGGCCTTCTCCACGGAAAAAGTGGCGTTGCCGTTGGCCGCCTGGAAGCGGACGTCGAGCCAGATGGTCTTGGTGCCGCTCAGCACCGGCCGGAGAAGCGCCGGGACGGTCCCCGGCTTCCAGCGCTCAATGGCATCGAAATCTACCACGGTGAAGGTTGAAATGTAGCCTTGGGCGAACACTTTTACGGTCATGGATTGAATTCCGGGCCTGGGAACAGTCCGCAACGAATAAGAAAGATAATCGTCGATCTCCGACTCGGCAAGGGAAAAGGCGACGTGCTGCCAGCCGTGCTGCTGGGAGGTTTGCAGCGCCTGGAACAGGTTCAGCATCTTGGTCACGGCGGGGGATTGCACGGGCGCCG
>Ga0265316_10004476_pt1 | contig 13891 bp, 11 predicted proteins | sample 4522metaG_FD_202092 | JGI IMG/M metagenome (GOLD analysis project Ga0265316, IMG submission 202092) | Rhizosphere microbial communities from Carex aquatilis grown in University of Washington, Seatle, WA, United States - 4-5-22 metaG | ecosystem: Host-associated > Plants > Roots > Rhizosphere >... | reverse complement strand
GGCTATCCAGCCCGCCAAGCCGGCTTTTCGCCGGCTGGACCCGCTGAAAGCGGGTCCGCGGGCAGGATGCCCGCTCCACGGGCAGTGGGGTCCGCCCCACAAGAGCTGCAAGGCTCTGTACAGTTATTTCGTGGACACAGCGCAGGCGATGTGGCGCGAGCACCGGGGGCGCCGGCCCAGGGGAAAGGCGCTGGGATGAACGCGCGCGCCACATCCTCGCACGCCGCCATACCGCTGCTCGAAGAGGCGGTGCACCTGCTTCGCCGGGCGCCGCTGGCCACGCTGGTCTGCCACCTGGTGGGAACCGCGCCCTTGGCCCTCGCCCTGCTGCTGTTCTGGAACGACGTAAACAACCTGCACACCGCCGATGTCACCGTCGCCCGCGAGTCCACGGTGCTGGCGCTGCTTCTGGTCTGGATGAACTCGTGGCGCGCGGTCTTTGCCGGCCGCCTGCGCCGCCAGGTCAGCGCCACCGCCGATACGCCCTGGACCTGGCGGCGCATCTGGAACCTGGTCGCCGGCCAAGCCTTCCTCGGCGCCACCAAATTGATCGTCCTGCCCCTCGCCGCGGTCACCATTTTCGGTTTCGCCTGGACCGTGGCTTTCTATCGCAGTGCCACCGCGCTCGCCGACCGTCCCGACCTCGACCCCCTGCAACTTATCTCCCGCGCGCGCCACCTGGCCGGTCTCGACCGCCGCGAGAGCTGGGCCGTTCTGCCCATCATCGGCTTTTTGGGCTTGGCCATCACCGTCAACCTCGCGCTCACCCTGGCGATAATCCCGCAACTGGTTCGCATGCTCACCGGCTACGAATCGGAATTCAGCCGCAGCGGCCCCTACTTCGTCTTCATGCCGCTGTTTTTGTGGTCAACAGTGGCGATCTCGTGGATGGTCTTCGACCCCTTCACGCAAGCCGTCTATTGCCTGCGCTGCTTCCATGGAGAATCCCTCACCACCGGTGAAGACATCCGCACCGGCCTGCGCCTGCTGACTGCCGGTGCTGCCGTTCTCCTGGTGCTGCTGCTGCCGCTGCATTCTTTCGCCGCCGTGTCCCCGAGCCCGGCTGCCGTGTCCGCGCCACCAACCCCCGCCGCGGTGTCCCCGCAGCGCCTGGAACAGTCCGTCCGCCAGGCCATGCAATCGCCCGAATACGACTGGCGCCTGCCCGTCCCCGCCGCCGCGGCGCCGCAGAACGTGCCCTGGCTGGTGCGCGTCACTGACCGTTTCATCGACGGCATTCAGTCCGTCTTTCACGCCATCGGCAAGGCCATCGACCGGTTCTTCGATTGGCTGCGCCAGATTCTCAGCCTGACGCCCGCTCCCCGCACCGGCGCCATGCCCAGCGCCGGTCTGCACTGGGGCCTGTACATCCTGATCGGCTTCGTGGTGTTTCTGGCCGCCTGGATCGCCTGGCGCCGCCGCTGGTTTCGGCGCGGCCGTCCAAAACCCGTTGCCGCCCCTGGCCTGGAGGCCATCCGCCTGGACGCCAGCGATCTCTCCGCCGACCGCCTGCCCGAGGAGCGCTGGCTGGAGCTCGCCGCACGCTCGCTCGAGGAGGAGAACTTTCGCTTCGCCCTGCGCGCCTTCTATCTCGCCAACCTGGCATATTTGGGGCGCGGCCGCTTCCTCACCATTCACCCCGGCAAGACCAATCGCGAATACGAACTGGAACTGCGCCGCAAAGCTCGCGCTTTTACCGAAGCCCGCGACTTGTTCGCCGTGAACATCGCGGCCTTTGAAAGAGCCTGGTACGGCATGCACGAAGTTGGCGCCGAAGACGTGTCCGGCTTCCGCCAGCGCATCGACCGCATCAAGGCCTCGCTCGCCGCGCCGCAGGGAGCTGCCGCATGACTGCCCCATCCGCCAACGCGCGGGCCGGCTTTCTCATCGCGCTCCTGGCCGCGCTCTTCAGCTTCGGCCTGATCCGCGTCTTCGATATCCGCTTTTCGACCGGCGACGTCTACCCCGAATACTCCAGCCTGCGCAGCAGCCCCGAGGGTGCCAAACTCCTCTACGACAGCCTGTCGCGAACCCCCGGCATCGTGGTCACGCGCAACTATCTCCCGCTCGAATACCTGGAGGAGTCCGACGCCACCATCTTCCTCTTCGCCCTGGATGCCGAGCAGTTTGCCGCCGATCCCGACCCATACCTGGACATCGTCGAACGCCTCGCGAAACGCGGCAATCGCATAGTCGCCCCTCTGCGGTGGGAGAGCAGCCGCAAGCCCCTCCGCACCGGCGAGCTCGACCGCCGCTGGCACGTGAAATTCGGCTTCGATGCCGGCGAGAAACACGAACACCACCTCTACTTCAGCGAAGCCCCCGGCTGGCGCGTGCTGGACCGCGACGGCCCGAAGCTCCTGGCCATCGAGCGCAGCTTCGAGAAAGGCAGCGTGGTGCTATTCGCCGAGAGCCGCGGTTTCAATAACGAGTCCGTCGTCAAGCTCGACCGCCTGGCCCTGGTCGCCGCCGCCATCGGCCCCGGTGCCCGCGGCGCCGACGCGCGCGGCGCCAGCGCCGACGCGCGCGGCGCCAGCGCCGGTGCCCTCGGCCCCGGCACGCGCGGCGCCAACACCAGCGGAACCAACACCGGCGACCCCAACACCCGCGGCGCCAACTCGCGCGGCCCAGGCGCCGGCGCCGACACCGGCGGCCCCAACCCCCGCGATCCCAACGCCAGCGGCCCCATCACCCGCGGCGCCGACACCCGCGGCCCAAACACGCGCGGCCCAAACACGGGCGGCCCGAACACGGGCGGCCCGAACGCGCGCGGCCCAAACACGGGCGATCCCAACTCCGGCAGCCCCAACACCCGCGCCCCCAACACCCCCAGCCCCAACTCCGGCAGCCCCAACACCCCCAGCCCCAACACCCGCGTGGTCTTCGACGAGCAGCATTTCGGCATCGCCGAATCGGGCAGCGTGGTCGGCCTGGCGCGCCGCTTCCGCCTCACCGGGATGGCCGCCGGACTGGCCCTCTGCGCCGCGCTGTTCATTTGGAAAAACGCCTCCGGCTTCCCTCCGCCCGCCGCCGCGGAGCGGTCCGAAACTCTCGCCGGCCGCACCTCCATCTCCGGACTCTTCACCCTGCTGCGCCGCCACGTCAAACCCGCCGACCTGGCCGCCGCCTGCTGGAACGAGTGGCTGGCCGGCAACCGCGCGAGCGTCTCGCCCGAGCGCATGGCACGCGCCCATGCCATCCTCCGCGACCGCGCCGGCCAGCCCCTCGACGCCGTGCGCGAAATCCAAAACGTTTTGCACTCGAAAGGACCGCTTTGAACCTCGATCAATTTCAAGCTGCCACGGAAAACGTCATCGCCGGCATCCGCAAAGTGATCATCGGCCAGGACGACGCCATCCGCTACTCGCTGGTGGTGGTGCTCTGCAATCAGCACGCCCTCATCGAAGGTGTCCCCGGCCTCGGCAAGACGCTACTCGCCCGCACCCTGGCCGCCTGCCTCGGCGGCGAGTTCAAACGCATTCAATTCACTCCCGACCTGATGCCCGCCGATATCACCGGCACGCACATCTTCAACCTCACGCGCAACGAGTTCACCCTGGTGCGCGGCCCGTTGTTCACCACCTTCCTGCTGGCCGACGAGATCAACCGCGCCCCCGCCAAGACGCAATCGGCGCTGCTCGAAGCCATGCAGGAACGCACCGTCACCATCGACCGCGACAGCCACCGCCTCTCGCCCAACTTCACCGTCTTCGCCACCCAGAACCCCATCGAATCCGAAGGCACCTATCCGCTTCCCGAAGCCCAGAAGGACCGCTTCATGCTGAAGATCCCGATGACCTGGCCGCGGAACGAAGAGGAGCTCTCGCTGGCCCGCCGCAGCCTGGGCGAGACCGCGCCCGAAGCCGTGCTGCTGCGCGGTGAAGTGGGCCAGTGCCTCACGGAGGCGGATCTCGCGGCCCTGCGCGAGGCGCTGGCGCTGGTGCTGGTGAGCGACCCGTTGGTGGACTACGCCGTGCAAGTGGTGCGCCGCACGCGCAGCGACGATGCCGTGCTGGTGGGCGCCGGCCCGCGCGCCAGCCAGTCCCTGCTGCGCGCCGCCCGCGCCTGGGCCGCCCTCGCAGGCCGCGATTTCGTCAGCCCCGACGATGTCCGCGCCGTGGCCGCGCCGGTGCTGGAACACCGCATCCTGTTGCGTCCCGAATCGGAGCTGGAAGGCGTGCGGATCTCCGAAGTGCTCGACCGCATTCTGCACGAGGTGCCCGTACCGCGATGATGACTCCACTATTCGACGCGGCGCGGACCTTAGCTCCCGCTCCAGCTCCTGGTGGGGCAGGCGGTGCTCGCCTGCCCTTTCGCCGGTTCGCGCGCGGCAAGGCAGGCGGCACCGCCTGCCCCACCTGGGATGTGCAGGAGGTCTCCGTTCCCCGATGATGGTTCCCTCCCAGCGCATGCTGCTGCTCGCCGCCGTGGCCGCGCTCCCTCTGGCCACGGCCGCCGGCTTCGTCCCCGGCCTGGCCGCGCCCTGCGCCGCAGCCCTGGCGCTCGGCGCGCTGGTGGCAGCCTTGGATGCCGTACGCGGCCGCGTGCGCCTGGATGCGCTCGACGCCAGTGCGCCGCCGGTGGTGCGCCTCACCAAGGATGTCCCCGCCCACCTGCCCATCGCCATCGCCAGCCGTTTGGCCGAGCCTCTCGCCATCCGCTTGAGCGTGGCGATGCCGCCGGGTGTCTCTTCCGCCTCGTCCGTCGAGGAGACCGTCGTGCCCGCCGGCGCATCGCGCTTCGACTGGCCCTTGGTCGGCATCGCGCGCGGCGATCACCCGCTGCGCACTCTGCACCTGGAAGCGCCATCGCCCTTCGGCTTGTGGCTGGCCCGCTCGGCCCGCGCCCTGGACTGCGCCATCCGCGTCTACCCCAACCTCCGCGACCGCGCGACTGCCGCGCTCTTCCAGCGCACCGCCGTGGTGGGGCTGCGCATGCGCCGCCAGGTGGGCAAAGGCCGCGAGTTCGACAATCTGCGCCAGTACATGCCCGGCGACGGCTTCGAAGATATCGATTGGAAGGCCACCGCCCGCCGCCAGTTCCCGGTGGTCAAGCTCTACCGCGTGGAGCATGCCCAGGAAGTCTACGCGGTGGTGGATTCCTCGCGCCTTTCCGCCCGCCCCGAAATCCTGGAAAGCTTCGTCAACGCCGCGCTGCACCTGGCGCTGGTGGCCGAGACGCAGGGCGACCGCTTCGGCCTGGTCACCTTCAGCGATCGTACCCACGCGTTCGTCCGCGCGCGGCGCGGCATGGACCACTTCCGCCTGTGCCGCGAGACCATCTACAACCTGCAGGCCGGCCGCGTGAGCCCCGATTTCCGCGCCGTCTTCACCGCCCTGCAAACCAACCTGCGGCGCCGCGCCCTGCTGGTCTTCTTCACTTCGCTCGACGACGCGCTGCTGGCCGAAACCTTCGAGCGCGAAGTGCCCATCCTGGCGCGCCGCCACGTCGTGCTGGTCAACAGCCCGCAGCCGCCCGGTCTGAAGCCGCTCTTCACCGACGCTTCTACGAAGGACCTGGACTCGCTCTACAGCGGCCTCGCCGGCCAGATGATTTCCAACCGCCTGCGCCAGCTCTCGCTCGCGCTCAGCAATCGCGGCGTGCGGCTTTCCGTAGTGGACCCCGCGCGCATCAAAACGCAGGCAACCTCGGAGTATCTGGAAGTGAAGCGGAGGCAGGTGCTGTGATTGTCGATATCCCGCGCTTCGTGGCAGCCGAGCGCCCCTATTGGGACGAGCTCGCAGCCATCCTCGACCGCATGGACGCCGAACCCGAACGCCGGCTTCCGCTGGCCGAGATCCAGCGCCTGCACTACCTCTACGAACGCTGCTCGGCCGGACTCGCGCGCCTGGATACCTTCTCCACCAGCCCCGCCCTGCGCACGCTGCTCGAATCGCTGGTCTCGCGCGCCTATACCGAGATCCACGAAACCCGCGCGCCCAAGAAGATCCGCTGGAAGGCCCTGTTCTTCGCCTTCCCGCGCGCCTTCCGCCGCCACCTGGCGGCCTTCAGCCTGTCGCTGGGCATCACCCTGCTGGGCATCGCCTTCGGCTGGTTCGCCATCCGCATGGACCCGAGTTCCAAGGCCGTGCTGATGCCCTTCCCGCACCTGCTTAACTCGCCCGCCGAGCGCGTCCACCAAGAAGAGAGCGCCAAGACCGACCGCCTGCACGGCGCCAAAGCCACCTTCTCCGCCGAGCTGATGACGCACAACATCCAGGTCACTATCATGACTCTGGCGATGGGCATGACCTGGGGCGTCGGCACGCTCATCCTGCTTTTCTACAACGGCGTGATCCTGGGCGCCGTCGCTGCCGACTACGTGTCCGCCGGCTTCGCCACGTTCCTCACCGGCTGGCTGCTGCCGCACGGCTCCATCGAGATCCCCGCCATTCTGCTGGGCGGACAGGGCGGCTTCATCCTGGCCGGCGCGCTCATCGGATGGGGCGGCGGCGCCTCGCGCTCCGGCCGCCTGCGCGCCGTGGCGCCCGACCTTTTCGCCATCGTCGCCGGCGCGGCCTGCATGCTGGTGTGGGCCGGCATGGTGGAGGCATTCATCTCGCAATACCACCAACCCGTGATTCCCTACGGCCTCAAGATCGCCTTTGGCGCGTGCGAACTGGTGGCGCTCACCGCGTTCCTGGGCTGGGCGGGCCGCGAATGAAGGCCAGGCGATGAAACCCGCGCGCCAAACCCGCCTGAGCATCGAGACTCCCGAAGGCGTGGTCTTCTCTTTCGAACTCGCCACGCCCGTGACGCGCGCGCTGGCGTGGGCCGTGGACGCCGCCGCCATAGCGGTAGCCAGCGCTATGATCGGCCAGGTCCTCCAGGCACTGAAGCTACTAAGTGGCGACTGGGCCAGCGCCGTATCGGTGATTATTTACTTCGCGATTTCGATAGGCTACGCCATCTTACTGGAATGGCGTTGGCGCGGCCAGACCATCGGCAAGCGTCTCTTAGGCCTGCGCGTCATCGACGTGCATGGCCTGCGCCTGCAGCTCCCACAGATCGCCCTGCGCAACCTGCTGCGCCTGGTGGACGGCCTCCCGGCGTTCTATCTGGTGGGCGGCCTCGCCTGTTTTTTCAGCCGCAACGCGCAGCGCCTCGGCGACCTGGCCGCTAACACGGTAGTAACTCGCGAGGCGCCGCGCGAGCGCGCGATCGAACCCTCCGACCTGGAGCAGATCGCCCCCGCCAAGTACAACTCCCTGCTGGCGCAGCCGCAGCTCGCCGCGCGTTTGCGCAGCCTGGTGACCCCGGAAGCCGCCGCCCTGGCTGTCCGCGCCGTGACCCACCGCGACGGCTACGACCCGCTGGCCCGCATCGCGCTCTTCCGCGACCTGGCCGCGCATTTCCGGAGCTTAGTGGAGTTCCCCGAGGAGTCCGTGGAAAGCCTCACCGACGAGCAGTATGTAAGGAGTGTGCTGCGGGTGATTTATGGGGGAGCGGGGGGTAAGTGAGGACCGGCGGTTCAAGGCCTATGAATTATGGGCGCGGCTGAGAGCCGCCTCAAGGGCCGGTAGCGCTAAAACACACCGGCGCGTCCCCGGCTGGTGCAACTGCACGATGTGAAGGACGAGCTGATCCCGGTCGATGCCGCATGAAGCAGATCGAACGACCGGCGCGGCGGGACGGAGATTGACGGCACGGACATCGACCGTCGCGCCACCGGCGACTACAGTATCCTGAAACAGAGAGCGGCATGACAGCGCACAACAATGTTCATATCCCTGACGATCTGCTGAGCGCGGTGAGTGAAGCCGCGAGTGCGGACGGAAGAACTGCGGATGAAGTCGCGGCGGATGCCCTGCGGCGATACCTGGCGCATCATGAACTGGATGAACTCGGCAGGTACGGAAGCGAGCAGTCGCGCCGGCTGGGTTATACCGAGGCCGATCTCCCGCGCCTGATTGCCGAGTCCCGGCGCGAGCATAGTGGCCGCCAGGGTTCCACCGCCGTTCCGCGGCGTTCAGGATCAACTCGTTGGCCCAGTCCACATCGGTTCCCGAAATGTACTACCCGCAGCCGGTCGATCCGTTCGCTACCTGCCTCGACTGCCAGTACTTGCGCTTCCTGGGCCGGTTGAGGCGCGGCGTGAGCCTGAACCAGGCGAGCGCGGAGTTGAACGGCATTTTCGCCGCGATGCTGCGCGAATCGCCGGAGTCCTATCCCGCCGGCGCGCGGCTCAGCCTGGTGGCGTTGCCGGACCGCCTGCTTGGCCATGCCCGCACGGCGCTGTGGGCCGTTTGGTGCGCCGCCGGTTTCGTGCTGCTGATTGCCTGCGCTAATGTGGCGAACCTGCTGCTGGCGCGAGCCACCGGCCGCACGCGCGAAATCGCACTTCGGACGGCGCTCGGCGCGGGAAGGAGCCGGCTCGTCCGCCAACTCCTCACCGAGAGCCTGTTGCTGGCATTCGCCGGCGGAGTGCTCGGCACTGCGCTGGCTTTCTTCGGCACTGGCGCGCTCGCTTCGCTGGCGCCCGACGGAATCCCTCGCGCCCAGTCCGCCCATGTGGACGCCACGGTGTTGGGCGTCGCCTTCGCCGCCACCGTGTTGGCGGGCCTGCTCTTCGGGATGGCGCCGGCGTGGCGGGCATCGCAAGTGGATCTCACGCGCACCATCAATGGCGCCGCCCTTGGCGGTCTTACCCACCATAGCCTGCGCAACGCGTTCACGGTAGCGGAAATCGCGCTCGCGTTCGTGCTGGCGGCGGGCGCCGGATTGATGGCCCGCACCTTCTGGCGACTGATGACCGTGGGCGCCGGCTTCGACCCGCACAATGTGCTGACGCTGACCACCGACGTCTCAAGCCCGCGATACGCCGGAAACCGCATCGGCTACTACCAAGAGGCTCTCGAACGCCTGCGCGCCGTTCCCGGGATCGAAGGCGCTGCCTTCAGCAGCCTGATTCCCATGGACTACACCGAGCGGCGCGGCCTCCTCATCGGCGAGCACCCCCTCCCGGATGAAACCTACGCACCTTGGGCAGACGAGTTCTCCGTGTCTGCCGATTACTTCGAGGTCATGCGGATTCCGCTCAAGCGTGGCCGCTTGTTTACCGTGCAGGACACCGCCACCACACCGCGCGTAGCGCTCATCAATGAGGCTTGCGCACGGGCGCAGTTTCCGCGCGAAAATCCCATCGGCAACCACATCCAGTTGGGCCGTCCGCCGTGGATGACCGTCGTCGGAGTTGTCGGCGACGTGCACCAGGATGGCATCGACCGCCCGGCCGACCTCCAGGTCTACATGCCGCTCAACCAGGAGGCCATTATTGGCTACTACCGGCTGATGGCGCGCACCAGGGGCGATCCCATGCGCCTGGAACGCGCCGTTCGCAACGTGTTCGATACGGTGGACTCCGGCTCGCCGGTGTACCACGTGAAGCCGCTCGAAGGTTATTACTCGGAGCGGCTGGCTAACCGGACTTTCGCACTGGCTCTGCTCGGTCTGCCCGGCGCGCTGGCCGTGACGCTGGCCGCGGTGGGCATCTACGGTGTGATTTCCTATTCCGTCGCGCAGCGCACCAGGGAGGTCGGCATCCGCATGGCGCTGGGCGCCGGCCGGCGTGACGTGCTGACCCTGGTTCTGCGGCAGGCGCTGCCGATAATAGTTGCTGGCCTGGGAATCGGCTTGGCCGCCTCGTTGTTGCTCGCGCGCCTGCTCGGCTCGCTGTTGTTCGAGGTTGCGCCGGCAGACCCGGCCACGTCCATCGCGGTGGCGATCCTGCTGGGCTCGGTAGCGCTGGCTGCCGCCGCACTCCCCGCGCGCCGCGCCGCGACCGTCGACCCCATGGCCGCCCTCCGGCGTGAGTAGACTACCGGCGAGTCACTCCACCCACCCGCACGGAGTGTCCTTTCCTTCCTGGCAGAGAAAGACGCGGAAGTCCTTGGGCTTGTGCGCTTGAGTCCACTGGCGGCCGTTGATGAAATACGGCTTGGCCCAGGCTTCACTGTCGATGGTGCGCGGCGTGACTACCGATACCGATACCGTGCCCTGCGCGGGGTAACCTGTCCGCGGGTCCATGATATGCGAGTAAGTGCGGCCGTCGGCCTCAAAGAACTTCTCGTAACTGCCCGACGTGGACAGCGACATATCCTTCAGATAGACTTGCGCCACGCCGCGGCGGGGATTGTGAGGATCGCGAATACTTACTTCCCAACCCTCGGGTTGATCCGGCGGCGCGCCCAGTCCGTATATGCTGCTGCTCGATCCCGCTACCAGCGCGCGCTCTACCCCTTTTGCTTTGAGGACTTCCACCATGCGGTCGACGGCGTACCCTTTGCCGATCCCGCCGGGGTCCATTTCCACGCCAGCCCGGTCGAACCAAACCGTCTGCGCCGCCTCGTCCAGGTGTATGTGCCGGTACCCCACCTTAGTAAGTGCGGCCTGCACGTCGGACTTAGGAGCTACGTGGCCCGAGCTCTTATAAAATCCCCATATCTTCATCAGCGGGCCCACCGTGATGTCGAACGCGCCTTCGCTTTCCCGGCTATAGACCAGGCACGCCGCGAGTAACTGGAACAGTTCCGGCGATACCTTCACGGGCCCGGCGGCCGCGCTCCGGTTGACCACGCTCCATTCGCTCTGCGGCCGGTAGTTGGAGAGCAGGCGGTCGAGCCGCTGCGCCTCGTCCAAGGCCGCATCCACCGCGGCTTCCATGGCGACCCGGTCCGTGCCGTAGATCGCGACCGTGTAAGTGGCGCCCATGGCGTCGGCGCTCTTCTCCATGCGGAGGAGTTCCTGGCCGGAGGCGGCGGAGGCGGCCAGGAGTAGCACGAGGGCCAGGAGCACCCAGAGCCAGAAACGGTTCGTTATCTGCATCATCTGCATCTGCATTACTTGTTTACTTGTGGGGCAGACCCCCTGGTCTGGGGTACCCTTTGGGTCCGACGCCCTCGTCCCGCTGCCGCAACCGTTATGTCAGCTTCTGGTAAGGTGCCAGCAGGCCGACGTGGGCGTCGGCCGCAGACCAGGGGGTCTGCCCCACCCAACATCCTCCTAGCCACGCGTTCCCATCATGCGCGGCTGCGAAGTGTTGCGCTGCTTGCGAAGCCCGGCGAAATCGAACCGCGCTTCCGCGATCGGCGTCCCAATTACCTCGATCCGCTTGAGATCGCGCGTGCCCAGCCCGGCGTCTTCGGCCAGCTTCACGATGCTGTCGCACCGCTCGAACGGAGGTGTGCCGCGGTCGGCCATCGGGTCGAACCCCATGATCGACATGGCTACCGCATCCGTGGTCACGGGATTGAGGCCGGCCAGCAGCACGCCCGGCGCCACCGCCCTGGTGTCCCCGAAAATCCACGGACCCTCGCCGCCGGCCATGGTCTTCACAGCCTCGATAATGGCCAGGTGCACGGGACGCGCGGCCACCAGATCCACCACCGTCCGCGGCACCCGCCAGGTATCCTGCCGCGGCGTCTTGGGGTCCTTCTCCTGCGGCGCGCTCTTGGAGGGTTGGCGATTTCCCGCGTGGACCGTGGTGCGCCCGCCCCTGGGCAGTTCCGACGGCTCGTCCACACCCGCCCCCGTGCCGTAGATGGTGGCAGGAGTCATCCCGAAACAGTTTTTCATGGAGAGCGTCACCCCGGCGGTGGCGTGCTCTTTCATTTTGGCGATGCTGACGAAGACGTCGCAGTCCTCATAGGAATGGTTCAGGTCGAACGCCGGGAAGACGTAGCCGCCAAACGGCACCTTCAGGCGCGAGTACTTTTTGGCCTGGCCCAGGTAGTTGGTGTTTTCGAATTCGACGTTGGTCGCCGCGCCCAGAATGTCGCGCGGCTCGATGTTGGCTTGCAGCAGGTACTCCTCCACCGGGTCGGCTGTGGACCATGGGCTCTCCAGCACGCGGATGCGCCGGGCGCCGGCCTTGGCCATCAACTGCGCCACGGCGGCAATCACGGCGGGGTGAGTGTAATGGGTATCTTCCAACGGCAGGTATCCCAGCCGATAAGTGGGCGCGCCGGTGAGGTTGATCTTCATGGCCACCGTCTTACCCTTCACCAGGCGTCCCAAGCCGCCAAGCTGGTCGAACATCTTCTGCATAGCCTGCATCAGTTCGCCGGGCTGGTAGGTTTTGCACCGTGCCACGGCCACCGGCGCGGTAGGCGCCTCGGCCGCGCGCGCCAATGGTGAGCCCACCAGATAAGCGCCCGAGACCGCCGACGCCGCCGTGCGCAGCCATTCTCTTCGGGTGTGATTCTTCTGCATAATTGTCCCCTCTCTAAACGTCCAGTTCCAGCGCAACATACTGCGGCACCAGGGGCAGGTGGACTTCCACCGCATCTCCCTGTGCCTCCATCTCAAGCTTGGCCACTTGCGGTTCCGTCACCGTGGACGCGCGGGCAGCCCGGTACCTTCCAGCGATGCGCACGGTAGCGGCATCCGGCCCCCGGGCGGCGTAGAAGAGCAAGTGCACCAGCGCCTGTTTCCCCCCCGGAGCCATGGTGTAATAGGAGCCGGCGGCGCCGCCGTTCCAGAATCGCACCAAGTCATAACGGTGGCTCACCAGCACGGCGGCATCGGCGGCCCACGAAAAGGGATCCACCGGAGCATCGCCGGCTACCGCGATTCGGCCCTTACCCAAGGCGCGCACCGAGAAACCCGGCCGCTCCGCCCCGGCCACTGGCGTTCCCGCAACCTCGCCCCACTTGGGCGATGCGATCAGCATCCCGCCGGCCTGGACGAACGCCAGAACCTGTTTGCGCAAATCGGCGCTGGGGGGAGTCTCGTCGGTATAGCTCACCGCGCGCAGGGATTGGAACGACGCGGCGGAAACCTTATCTTTGAGCACCAGCCGATATTGGAGACCGGCGCGGGCCATAAGATTCAGAAGCTCATGGCTGAAAAACTCATTGTCACCGGTGAAGTCGGAGACCACTCCCACCAAGCCCAGGGGAAGGTAGTCCGGCCAAGCCTTGTGAGCGGCAAAGAAGCCCGCCGCCGCGGTCAGGCCCTTCCAGGTTGCGAGCGAGCCGGAGGTCCCGGCCGCCAGATCCTTCGCCAGCGGGGCGTCCAGCGAGATGATCCACCGGCCACCGTAGGCCGCGCTATCGGCAATGGCGATGAGGTAGGAGCTTGCGGTGATGAAAGCCCGCTCGGCGGGAGCGGCATTCACCCAGACCGCCGATTGCGGATGCATGGTCCTGCTCAGGCGAACGGCCCAACCGTTGGAGTCCACCCAGGGAACGCCGGTCGGTCCGGAGCTGACGCCGCCTGCGGGGGCATCACTGCCGAGGCCACGCCCGCCACGGTCGCTGGCGTCACCCCCGACACCGCGCCCACTACCTCCGCTGGCGTTACCCCCGCCGCCGGCGTCACCGAAGCCACGCCCGCCACCGCCGCTGGCATCGCCGCCTGCGCCATCGCCGCCTGCGCCGCCACCACCCCTGCGGCGGCCGCCACCGCGGCCGAACGACATCTGCACGCCCGGCCAAGCGCCTTTTACCATTTCGACCCCGGCAGGCGCGGCCTCCGGGTCAGCCACCCGTATGCCCTCCTGCTGAGCGCGGGCGCGCACCGCCGCGAGATCGTCACGCTTCGACATCAGCAAATAATCGATTGCCGTGCCCTTCACCAGGCCGATCAGGGCCGGGTCTATCCACGTATCGGGCCACCGCATGGGGGTCCATAGCGTCATGATTTAGTCACCAATATGTTGTGGCGTAGGGAGACGGCTTCAGGTAACACGCGCGCGGCGATAGAAAGCGACCTCAAAGCGCCCGGCGCTCGCTCACGGGGTGCCCTCCGTCCCCGGCTCGGTAACCCTGCGAAATCAAGGCGCCCGCGCCCGTGTCCGAGCCGCGACCGTCAGAAGCTGTGAAAAAATCGAAATCCGCGAAAAACCCGGAAATCGGCCCGTCAGAGGCCTCGCCAGAAGCCCTAGGATGCG
>Ga0265316_10004473_pt1 | contig 13899 bp, 11 predicted proteins | sample 4522metaG_FD_202092 | JGI IMG/M metagenome (GOLD analysis project Ga0265316, IMG submission 202092) | Rhizosphere microbial communities from Carex aquatilis grown in University of Washington, Seatle, WA, United States - 4-5-22 metaG | ecosystem: Host-associated > Plants > Roots > Rhizosphere >... | reverse complement strand
CTCGGATTTCGAGGTTCATCACATGGGAACACTGCTGACCGATAACGTTGCGCAAGGGGGTGCAGGAGGAGACCAGTTCCGCACGGCTCCATTGTGGGGCCTGGGGCAGCGAATCTTCTTGCTGCACGATGGGCGCACGGTGAACCTGCTGACCGCGATCGAAGACCATGACAGCAAGGGGAGCGAAGCGTCTACCGTGGAAGGGAATTTCGACACGCTTTCCACCAGCCAACAACAGGATCTGCTGAACTTCCTGCGCTCGTTGTGATCGAACCTGTTTGTGATCGACGATGAGCACCTGCTGGCGAGAGCCGACATGCGTCTCGCCAGCTACTTTCGACTTGAGGCGATGTGAGAGCAGACGATCCGGTGGCGCAGTCTCTGTGCCGCTTGGCGTGAGGGCCGAACCCATGCGTTCTAATTTTCTGCGTTTGTCCGTTGTGATCACGCTGCACATGTCGTTGCTTGCCTCCAGGCTGGCTTCCGGCCAAGATTCGCAACCCAAGAGCGGGCCCGGCAATGGAGGCGATTTTTCCACCGCAAACCAGTCGACCCAAGGTCTCACAAAAGTTCCGACTGGGGTCATCCTGGTCAAGGGAGCGTGGTCGAGCGCCAGTGATTCGGTCTCGCCGCTGCCGGAAGGCGGCAGCGTGAGCAACGACGTTTTCCAAAACGAGTACTTCGGCATCCGGTATGCCCTGCCTTCAGGATGGATTCAACGCTACGAAGGGCCGCCTCCCTCCGATAGCGGGCGCTATGTGCTGGCACAGATCAGGCCTGCGGACCGCAAGGGGCAGATCCGGGGAAATATTTTGATCACGGCTCAAGATATGTTCTTCACGCCGCTGCCAGAAGCGAATGTTCTGCAGCACATGAAATATGTGAAGGACCATTTGCAGGTGGATTACAAGTTAGAACAACCTCTGACCGAAACGAGAATCGCCGGCCGGTCGTTTGATTTTCTCGCGTACTGGGCTCCGGCCGCACAGTTGCACTGGTACGTAGTGGCGACCCAAATCCGCTGCCACACCGTGGAAATCGTGCTCAGCAGCCGGGACACGAAGCTGCTAGAGAATCTAGTCCTGGACCTGAACAAGATGATCGTGCCCGCCGAAGCCGGTCTCACCGAGGGGATAGGTGGAGGCGACCTGCCAGTATGCATAAAGGATTTCGCGAGCGGCGCAAATGTGATTGCGAGAGTCGATCCGGTTTTCACGGAGTCCAAATCCAATCCCGTGCCAGTGCGGATCATTATCGACAGGAGAGGCAAGGTGAAACACATTCACTTTCTCAGCGCCTTTCCCGATCAGGCGAAGGCCATCGGTGATGCGTTGAGCCAATGGAAGTTCAAGCCGTACCTGCGCAATGGGGTTCCTGTTGAGGTGGAGACCGGGATTATGTTTGGACGGGCGGCGCGCCCGATTGGTGCGAAGTCAGGCGGTGCGTCGATCGAATAAAGCAACTCTGTTTGTGCCACGCCTGCGACATGGAGCTCCCTATTTGATGGCCAACGGGATTGGGTAATACTTCTGGATCATTCTCCCCGTCATGAGTCCGCCTTCGTATTCGGGGATGATGACTTCATCGGCGCCGGAGCTGCGGATAGCGTTGGCGTAGCGCTGTTGTCCGGCGCGGGTGATGATTTTGATTTTGGGATTGAGCGAGCGCGAGGTCACGGTGATGTAGAGGTTGTCGGCGTCGTTGTCGATGACGATGCAGATGCCGCGGGCGCGGTCGAGTCCGGCCTGCAGCAGGACGTCGTGGCGCTTGGCGTCGCCTTGAATGACAGGAATCTTGTCGTTCAGCAGTTCGCGGTAGAGGCCTTCGTTGGTTTCGATCAGGACGAAGGGGATCTCGAGACGCTGCAACTGGTCGACGACGGTGCGGCCGACCTGGCCGTAGCCGCAAATAATAAAGTGGTCGTTCAGGCGGTTGACGTTCACTTCGTTGATCATAGTTCTCCATGCCTCCACGCCATGACGGCTGAAAATGGTGAGCAGGACGCGCTCGGCGATCCAGATCTGTAGCGCGAAGACTCCCGCATACACGAACATAGAAAAAATCTTGGTGGACTTGTGGACTGCGCGGAATTCGATGGAGTGGGGATGGATCACCCAGAACAGGGCGTCGAGCGGGCGCAGGCCTTCGACGCGCATGTAGAAGATCACGCACACTCCGAGGAAGCCCGCGAGAACCAGCAGCGGGAGCCACAAGCGGCGGAGGAATATGAGGAAGATGCGTCCCATTCCAAGTTTCCGTTCAGACGGCCTTACAGAAAATTCGATGAGTATACACACTCAGGCCGGGATCGGGGCATGAATTATTCAGATGGGGCGGAACCCGGCGAGTGTGTTGCGACGGAGTAGTGCGCGGGCGGGACGCCCCCGCGACAGCCGCCAGGACAGCGTCGCTACGGTCTCGCGAAAAAGCAAAACGGGCATCCTTGCGGGATGCCCGTTGCTGAAGACCGGCCAAACTTTTCTTACGCGAAACTTACGCCCGGGCGCCGACTGCGGCCGGCTCGGTTGCCGGAACCGACTTCTCTTCGCCGTTGGGCTTTTGCTGAGTGGGCTGTCCGCCCTTGCGGATGTCGATGCCGCCCTTGAAGAAGGCGCCGTCTTCGATGGAGATGCGTGCGGCGACGACATCGCCGGTGAGCGAACCGTCGCTGCGAATGTCGACGCGGTCGCTGGCGGTGAGGTTGCCGCGGACTTTGCCGAGAACGACGATCTCACGCGCGTTAATGTTGGCGGCGACAACTCCGTTGCGTCCGATGGTGACGCGGTTGCCGGCCAGATTGATGGAACCCTCGACGCGGCCGTCGATGTAGAGCGACTCGGAACCGGTGACTTCGCCCTTAATGACTAGCGACTTGCCGATGGTAGCCTGGTCAGCGGTGGTGGTGGTTACCGGCCGGGGAGCGACGGGCTCAGCGGCCGACATGGCTGGCGCGCTGGGGGTAGACGTGGTGGGGCGCTCCGGCACAGCAGGTTGTGCTGGAGTTTGAGGCTGATTGGTCGGCTTCCACATGGGGTAAAAGTTCCTTTCCTAGTTGGGATTAGGGGTCACTGGCCGCACTTTCGTGACCAAAGCCGATTGTACTCCCGCGTCTCAAAGTGAGCCCTGTGGAAAATCCTTTATTTTCAATCGGGAGTTCCTCGGATGGTACGTGGAGAGGGCCTGGGAGGGCTGGATTCGATTGGAGCCGACTGCCTATTTTCTGCGCGGTGGGGTGTAACGATTCCCGGAAAAATCTGCCGGACCGTACCCTTCCACAGGGCGGGAGGGTTATGCTTCCAGGGTGAAGATTTATCGAAAACGGAAAGCGGGATAGGGAGTCTAATTCTTCAGAAATTTTCTTCCGAAATCGAACTTTGGGGCAGACTTTTATATTGGAGACAAGCATGTCAGAACCAGCCGTGGTGAATGCAGCAACGTTTACGATCGAGCGGCCTGAGCCGGGCGAATATGCGCCATATTATGACCGGTACATTTCGCAGATCGAGGGGACCGACATTCTGGGAACGCTCGACGCGCAGAGGCGGCAGACGATGATGCTGCTCTCGGGGCGGGACGAGAGCGATGGAGATTTTCGCTACGCGCCCGATAAATGGAATGCGAAAGAAGTGCTGGGACATGTCTGCGACACGGAGCGAGTTTTCGCATACCGCGCGCTGCGGATCGCCCGAGGCGACCAGACGCCGCTGTCGGGATTCGAGCAGGACGACTATGTGAAGAATGGTCCGTTTGCTCGAGCGCCCCTGTCGGAGATTATTGAAGATTACATCGCAGTCCGGCGCGCGACGCTGACGCTGCTGCGCAATCTGGATGAGTCCGCTTGGGTGCGGCGCGGGGTGGCGAATAAGAATGAAGTGAGCGTGCGGGCGCTGGCTTACATCATCGCGGGACATGAGCTGCATCATCGGGGAATTCTGGAGGAGAAGTACTTTGTGGGGCGGTAGTGGATGGGAGGACCGATGAAGTCTCTTCGGGCTGTTCTTTGGATATCGATCGCTGGCTTTCTCGGAATCTCCAGCCTGCACGGGCAAACTCAGGCGGATCTTGACCAGCAATCCTGTGGACAGTTCCACAAGGCCGATGCCTCATTGAATGCAACGTACGCCAAGATCCTGAAGGAGTACGGGAAAGATGCGGAGTTTATCTCGAAACTGAAGGCCGCACAGAGGGCGTGGCTGGCGTTTCGCGATGCCGAACTGGAAGCGCTGTTCCCCAAGCCTGACAAGCAAGCCGAATACGGTTCGGTGTACCCAATGTGCCGCTGTATGCAACTCCAAGAGTTAACGCAGGAGCGCACGAAGAATCTCCAACTGTGGCTCAAAGGCATTCCGGAAGGAGATGTTTGCGCCGGCAGTGTCAAGACGGCCCGGGTGCGAGGCTCTTCGGTGGCACCCGTCAGCACTTCACAAGCTTGTCTCGATCGCAGAGCATCAGTCTTGCCCTGAGCTCTGCTTCAGACCCGGATTCTATGCCAGAACGCGCACTCACGGAATTGCTTCGCGGCAAGGGGGCGCACGCGGATCCCATCGCGTGCGTGGAAGATATTTCCGCGGAGTTGGCGGCGCGACAGGTCGCAGGATTTCCTCATTCGGTTGGGCAACTCGTCTTCCACCTGAATTACTGGATGGAGTACGAGCTGCGGCGGATTCGGGGGGAGAGGCCTGCGTATCCCGAACACAGTTCGGAGAGCTTTCCAGCCGCGCCGGCGCCCGCGGATGCGCGGGACTGGGAACGACTGAAGACGAAAATGGCGGAATACCTGGGCGAGTTTGCCGAGTTGGCGAAGTCTTCTCCGCAGGAACTGCTGCGCGAAATCGAGAGCGCGCACGATGGTGACAAGAAACTTGCCGGAACCCTCGCAGCCGTGCTGTGGCAGATGGTGGCGCACAACAGCTATCACGTGGGGCAGATCGCGATGGTGCGGCGAGCACTGGGAGCGTGGCCTCCGCGCGGGGGCGGGGATAGCTGGTAGCGAAACTGATTTGTCATCCTGAGGTCCGCGTTCTGTGCGGACCGAAGAGCCTGCCCTGAGCGAAGTCGAGGGGATCTATGCGACCTGCCGGAAATTGCACAGGTTCTTCGCTTCGCTCCGGATGACAAGACTGTTCGTGGGGTATGCTGAGAGCTGATCACTGCGGGCTCTTATGCTTCCTGAATCCACAATCCTGAAACACATTGCGAAACAGCCTAAGCGTGCCGCGGGGTTCAAGCAGCTCGTGCGCGAACTTGGGCTTCGCGGTGACGAGCGTCGCGAACTCGATTCGCTGCTGCAGAAGATGGTGGCGCGGGGGACGTTGCTTTCGGTTGGCTCCGATCGTTATGCGTTGCCTGCAGCGGCTGCCGACAAGAATCTGATCGCAGGACGGCTCACCATGCACCGCGACGGGTTCGGGTTTGTCATTCCGGACTCGAAGTCTCTGACTCCGGCCCTAAAGGCGAAGCTCACGGGCGACATCTTCATCGCGCCGCATCTCATTGGCAATGCCATGCACGGGGATTTGGTGCTGGTGGACATCAGCAACGTGCGTCCGGATGGGCGGGCGGAGGGGCGGATTGTGCGTCCGGTGATGCGGGCACATCCGACGGTGGTTGGAATTTTTCACTACGGGAGCCGCGGTGGGTACGTGCGGCCGATCGACAGCAAGATTACGCAGGAGATTTTGATTCCGGCGGGGATGGAGTTTCCCTCCGTGTCCCCTGTGTCCTCCGTGGTGAACGAGGTTGAAGGTGCTGAACCACAGAGGACTCGGAGGACACAGAGGAAAGGATCTGTCGACCGTGTGTTGGGGGACGAGGTCGCACGGCCCGCGGAGTGGGACGATCTTGAGGGGCTGGTGGTTGACGTTGAGATCACCGACTGGCCTTCGCCGACGCAGAATCCGCGGGGGCGGGTGACTGAGATTCTGGGGCGTGAGGACGATTTCGGCGTGGACGTCGAGATCACGATTCGCAAGTTTCATCTGCCGCATCATTTCCCGGCGGCGGCGCTTGAGGAAGCGCAGGAAACTTCGGCAGTCATCCCATCGGCCGAACTGGAGCGGCGGCGCGATTTTCGCGGACTGCCGATTGTCACCATCGACGGGGAGACGGCACGCGACTTTGATGATGCCGTCTACGTGCGCATGCTCGAGAACGGCAACTTCGAATTGCAGGTGCATATCGCCGATGTGGCGCAGTACGTGACGCCGGGATCGGCGCTCGATCAGGAGGCTCGCCTGCGGGGCACCAGCGTTTATTTTCCCGACCGCGCCGTGCCCATGCTTCCTCTGGAGCTTTCGACCGACATTTGCAGTTTGCGGCCGCAGGTGGAACGGCTGGTGTTGTCGTGCGTCATGGAGATGGATCATCGCGGCGAGCTGGTGAGCTACGAGTTGAGCGAGGGCGTGATCCGGTCGGTGGAGCGCATGACGTATACGGGGGTGAACGCGGTGCTGGAAGGCGATGCCGCCGCGCGTTCGCGATATGCCCCGCTGGTGGCGACGTTTGAGCTGATGCGCGACCTGGCGCTGATTCTGAATCGCAAGCGGGAACGTCGAGGATCGATTGACTTCGATCTGCCGGAGCCGGTGATCGAGTTTGACGAGCTCGGATTGATGAAGAGCATCTCGCGCTCCGAACGCAACATCGCGCACCGGTTGATCGAGGAATTCATGCTCTCGGCGAACGAGTGTGTGGCGCACGATCTGGAGTCGAGGCACGTGGGTTCTCTGTATCGCATCCACGAGAAGCCCGATGCGAAGCGGGTGTATGACTTTGAAGTGATTGCGGCGACGTTTGGCTATTCGCTGGGAGTGGGGGCGCTTCCGATCCATCGCGTGCAGACGAAGACCGACCGGCGCGCGGCTTATGGGACAGGCAAGCGGGTCCGCGAGATTGAAGTGCCGAAGGAAGTTCATATCACGCCTCGCATGTATCAGAAGCTGACGGAGAAAATTGCGGGGAAACCGGAGGAACGGATTCTGAGCTACTTGATGCTGCGGTCACTGAAGCAGGCGCGGTATTCGGAAGAAAATCTCGGACACTTCGCACTGGCGGCGACTTCGTACACGCACTTTACTTCGCCGATCCGGAGGTATCCGGATTTGATTGTGCATCGGGTGTTGAAGGATGTGCTAAGGCAAGGCTCCAGTCAACATGTAAGTCAAAGTCTTCATCCTCGGATCGAGGAGAAAGCCTCGCCTTGGTCGAAACGTCGAGTCCTACCCGACAGTGCGCGGGCGGGGGCGCCCGCGCCACATACGGCATTAGGTGGGCCGATTGGTGTCGAGGAGCTTCATGAGATCGCGGAAGAGTCGAGCCGGGCGGAGCGGCGCGCGGCCGACGCCGAGCGGGAGTTGATGGAGGGGAAGAAAGTTAAGTTCATGCAGGACCGCGTGGGCGAGGACTTCGACGGGCTCATCACCAGCGTCACCAAGTTTGGATTTTTCGTGGAGCTGACGGATCTATTCGTCGAGGGGCTGGTGCCACTGAATACCTTGACCGATGACCGGTACACCTATCACGAGAATACGCGAGAGATTATCGGGCAGCGATCGCGGAAGATCTACAGTTTGGGTCAGAAGATTCGAGTGCTGGTGGACCGGATTGATCCGGTGGAGAAGAAGATTCAGTTTGCTGTGTTGGAGGAAGAACCGGTGCGAGCGAAGGGCAAGCGCAAGAAGCATTAGGCCAGGGCATGGAAGCAAGCCGCCAGGCTGTGCCCGGCGGCAGCCGAAGGCGGCTGTCCCTACATAAATCTCACTTACACTCCTAGCGCTTTTTGAATTTCGGCAGCGATTGCGGTTGTCAGCGCGCGCATCTTTTCTTCGGATTCGGCTTCGACCATGACTCTGGCTAACGCTTCGGTTCCTGAATAGCGAACTACGACTCGGCCGTTGCCGTTGAGTTCACGCTCGGCGGCCTCAATTGCCGCCTGCACCGCCGGAATTTGGGCGAAGGGAGTTTTCTCGCGGACGCGAATGTTTTGAATTTTCTGCGGGAACACCTTTAGATCGCCGACCAACGCCGCCAGAGATTTCCCGGATCGCACGACAATGTCCATGAGGCGGAGGGCAGTCAGCAGGCCGTCGCCGGTAGTGGCGTCGCAGTCGCGGAAGATGATGTGGCCGGACTGCTCGCCGCCGAGAGTGGCGCCGGTCTTCAACATTTCTTCGAGCACGTACTTGTCGCCGACGTTGGCGCGCAGCATGCGAATCCCCGATGTCTTCAACGCGATCTCCAGCCCCATATTCGACATGGTGGTGGAGACCACGGTGTCAGCCTTCAACTTTCCTTGCAGGTGCAAGTCGCGGGCGGCAGCCAGCAGCACGCCGTCGCCGTTCACCACGCGGCCGGCGGCATCGCAGAACAGGGCGCGGTCGGCGTCGCCGTCGAAGGTCACGCCCAGGTCGAACTTGCCCGGTGATTCCGCCACCATTTTCCCCAGCGTTTCGGGATGCAATGCCCCGCAGCCTTCGTTGATGTTCTTTCCGTCGGGCGAGACGTGGATGAAGGTCGCTTGAATTCCCAGGGCGCGAAACAGTTCCGGTGCTTCGGCCGTGGCTGCGCCGTTGGCGCAATCCACCAGCACGCACAGCTTGCTCAGATCAGACTTCACGTCTTCCGCTAGCGATTTCACGTAGGCATGACGCAGGTCGGCCTCGCCCGGGAGCGATGGCTTCGGGATCTTGAGCGCAGTGTCGTCGGCGGCAGATTCATTCTGCAGCAAAGCGAAAATTTCTTTTTCAATGGCGAGTTCGCGCGCGTCAGTGAGCTTGAAGCCATCGCCGGAGAAGACTTTGATGCCGTTATCGGTCCAGGGATTGTGCGAGGCAGAGATGACTACGCCGGCCGCCATCGCCCGCGAACGCGCGAGATAAGCCACGCCCGGCGTGGTGATCACACCGGCGCTGTGAACGTCCACGCCTACGGCCGCCAAGCCTTCGGCTACGCGATTGGCAATCCAAGCGCTCGATTCGCGTGTGTCCTGGCCGATGACCGCCTGAGGCTTCGCGGTGGAGTGCACGAGATCATGGCCGAGAGCGCGGCCGATTAAGTAAGTGCTCTGCTTGGTGAGCGGGAATTCTCCTGCGACGCCGCGAATCCCGTCGGTTCCGAACAATTGCCTTTGCTGGCTCATAAAAGTAAGGAGGACTAATGATGATAAATGAGCGCGGGGGAAAGCGGTTAACGCTGCGTTAACCGGAAGTTCTGGTCAGCGCTGAGATCCCTCGCTCCGCCTGAAGAACGGCTCCGCTCGGGATGACACCACCGTGACGGTGCCGGCTTTGCGTACAAGCCACTCGCGATCAGTGCGCTGGGGCGGTGCCGACTTTCTGGACTTGCACCGTGACGCGGATCGACGTTGTCTGCACGACTTGCACCAGAGGATCGGACACGTAAACGTTGGTGCTGAAGACGGCGCGGCCGCGAGTTCCTGTGGCGTCAATGGGATCGGTCGTGGCCGCGTCGATTTTCTCCACGTGGTGGCGGGGGCCGGTGATGGTAATGCTGGGAGGATCGGCCTCGATTGTGCGTTCATCGTCGGCAAAATCGCCGGTCACGCGAGGATGAATTTCAACGTCCCGGGTCATGCGAGTATCGAAAGCGAGATGCAACTGGCTGGGGACGACTTGGACGACGGTGATGTCGCCCGGGTGGCGCACCAGTTGGGAAGTGAGATCGAAAGTGCGTTCGCCCGGCTTGACGTCGGCGAGGTCGATTTCGGCGTGGACCTCATTCGCCTGCAACTGGCGGATGACGCGCTCCGGGCCGCGCACACGGATCTGCGCCTCCTGGATGGACTCGGAACTGATCTCCAGTTGTGGTGGCACGTGTTGAAAGACGATGGGCGCGTGCAGGGCCACTTCCGCGGGTTGCTCGTCGCGCGAAATCAGAAACCACAGCCCTGTGGCCAGAAGCAGAGACAACACCTTGAGTCCAAAATTGTGGAGCACGTAGCGCTGGAAGAATTGGATCATGGCAGCGGCTCCGTTTGCGCACCGGATTCCGACTTGCGCTGTTGCGTGGGATCTTGCAAAGGCGAGTCGCGCAGCGTGTCCGACTCGTCTTCGTGATTCTGCGCGATCGAGGTCGGCAGGGTGACGGGCGCCATGTAGCGGCGCAATTCGCTGCTCAGGCGCGCGCGCAGTTGCTCGACAGTCAAATCACGTTCGATGTTGCCGCCGATGGCAAGGCTGATCGCGCCCGTTTCTTCAGAGCAGATGACGGCAATCGCGTCGGTTTCCTCAGTGATGCCAATTCCGGCGCGATGCCGGGTGCCGAGTTGAGTTGAGAGCAGAGGATTCATAGAGAGTGGCAGGAAGCAGGCCGCGGCAGCGATGCGGTCTTTCTGCACGATGACGGCGCCGTCGTGCAACGGAGCGCTGGGACGGAAAATCGTGGCCAGCAGATCGTAGGACAGGCGTGCGTCGAGGGGCACACCGCTTTCGATGTGGGTGCGCAGTCCGATTTCGCGTTCGATCACGATGAGCGCGCCGGTCTGGTGCTGGGAGAAAAGATTCGCGGCCAGCACAATGTCGTCGTAGGAATCGCTGTCGGCCGAGGATCCGCTGAAAAAAGTCAGCCTTCTGCCTAAGTCGGCGAGCACGTGGCGGATCTCCGACTGGAAGACGACGATCAGCGCAAACACGAGGTAGGGGAGCACATGGCTGACCACCCAGTTCAGCGTGGTGAGTTCGCCGATGCGGGCCAGGTAGAAAGTGACGGCAACGACCACCAGTCCCACCAGCATGGGGACTGCGCGGGTGCCGCGGATCATGATTAGCACCTGGTAGATGAGGAGCGCGACGAGGAGAATGTCGAGCGCGATCCACGCGCCTTGCGTCCATGACGTGATGACTGGCGTCACTCGAATCGCTCCTGTGCGGCTCAGTGGTGAAAACCCATTGTAATGCAGCGGATTTCCCGCATTTGGCTGTCTTACGAACTTTTACAGGAAATTGCAAAAACGTTATGGTGCACAGGCTTATTCTTGCTTTTTCGTTACTGCCGCTCGGATTTCGCCATGAGCGAGGCGGGCGGAGATTTCGTCGCCGACATTCAGGCCCTGCGCGTCCTTCAGTAGCTTGCCCTCAGAGTCGAAGACTAGCGCATATCCGCGCTCAAGAATGGCCAGTGGAGACAACGATTCGAGAGCAGTCTGGAACCGCTCGCTGCGCACGCGATGCTGCAGGAGAACGTTGCGCATTACCGCGACGAGTGCGGCGGTTCCGCTGTACAGTTGCTTTCGCATTCCGGAGAGCACCAGGCGTAGATCGTAATGGCGCACAGCGGCTGAGATCATCTCCCAGCGGCGATGCGCCAGCTCGAGCAGCTGGCGCTCGGCGAGTTCCATGCGGTGGGTGAGATCGTCGAGTTTCTGCTGGCGCTGGCGGATGAGTTCCATCATGCGGGCGAAGGCCCCGTGCTGGGCGAGTTCGGTCAGCGCCTGGCGGCCCATCAGGAGACGGTAGCGCATAGCTCGGCTGAGACGCTCGTGCAGAGCAGTCGCGTGATCTTCCACTTCCTGACGCGAGCGGATGACCAGTTCCGCAGCCGCAGAGGGCGTCGGTGCGCGGAGGTCGGCGACGAAGTCGACGATGGTGAAGTCGGTCTCATGACCGACGGCGGAGATCACGGGAATTTCGGAAGCCACCACTGTGCGGGCTAGGTCTTCGTCGTTAAAGGCAGCCAAATCTTCGGCGGAGCCGCCGCCACGCGCGACGATGATGACGTCGACGTTGTCGTGTTGGTTGAAGAAGCGAACTCCCGCAGCGACCTCGAGCGCAGCGGCGTCGCCCTGGACCTGTGCGGGGTAGATCAGCACATTCACGGAATGATGGCGGCGCAGCAAGACATTCAGGATGTCCCGGAGGGCGGCCGCTTGTGCCGATGTGACCAGGCCGATGCGCGAAGGCAGCGTCGGGATCGGCTTCCTGCGCTCGGGTGCGAACAGCCCTTCGGCTTCGAGTTTGGCTTTGAGTTGCTCGAAGGCTAACTGCAGCGAGCCGGCTCCTTTGGGCTCGATGTGCTCGGCCGAAATCTGGAGCTCGCCGCGATCTTCATAGACGGTCACGCGGCCACGGACAATCACTTGCAGGCCGTCGGCCGGGCGGAAGCGGAGCAGTCGCGCCGACGAGCGGAACATGACTACGCGAATCTGGGCGTTGCCGTCTTTGAGGGTGAAGTAGAGATGGCCGGAATCGGGGGCGCGGAAGTTCGAGATTTCACCTTCCACCCATGCATCGGAGTATTCGCGCTCGATGTGCGAACGGACGGCGCCGACCAGATCGCGGACTTTCCAGACCCGGCGCTCGGGCGGGCGGAAGGTGAAGCCCATCTGGTCGGTGAGAGACATTGTGGAGAGTGTAACGCAAGCAGGGCGATTGGCTGATAGCCCGGCGGCGGACGCCGCTTCGAAATAGGCTGCGATCCAGGACTCTGAAGACATACTCTTCTACAAGTGTCTGTGTGATTTGCCTCATACGCCGGGTCTGCGGGCAGAGGCTATAATCCTTGCCCATGAATCTCGAACAAAAGGTCGCCGAACTCAATAAGCGGAACCAACTGGCCGAAGACGGCGGAGGGACCAAGCGCCGCGAGCGCCAGCATAAAGAAGGAAAGATGTCGGCGCGGGAACGGATTGAGTTCCTGCTCGACGAATGCACATTCGAGGAGACCGACAAGCTGGTCACGCATCGCTGCAATGACTTCGGCATGGCCGAGCAGAAGATCTATGGCGACGGATTCATTACTGGCTACGGGCGCATCGAGGGGCGGCTGGTGTACGTGTTCGCGCAGGATTTTACAGTGTTTGGCGGTTCGCTTTCGGAAACCAACGCCGGGAAGATCGTGAAGATCATGGACCTGGCAGCGAAGATGGGCGCGCCGGTGATTGGGCTGAACGATTCCGGGGGAGCGCGGATTCAGGAAGGCGTGATGTCGCTGGCCGGGTACGCCGACATTTTCCTGCGCAACACGATCTACAGCGGAGTGGTGCCGCAGATCTCGGCGATCATGGGGCCGTGCGCGGGAGGTGCGGTTTATTCGCCCGCTATCACTGATTTCGTGCTGATGGTGGATAAGACTTCGTACATGTTCATCACCGGGCCGGACGTGATCAAGACGGTGACGCTGGAAGAAGTCACAAAAGATCAGCTGGGCGGCGCGATGACGCACAACGAGACGTCAGGTGTGGCGCACTTTCTGGCGCATGACGACGGGGAATGTCTGTCGATGGTGCGGGAGCTGTTGAGTTTCTTGCCGTCGAATAATCTGGATGAACCTCCGCGGAAGGTCTGCACCGATCCCAGTGACCGGGCGGATTCGGCGCTCGACAAGATCGTTCCGGCGCAGTCGAACCAGCCTTACGACATTAAAGATGTGATTCACGCGGTGGTCGATGACGCTTACTTCTTCGAGGTGCAGGAGCACTATGCGAAGAACATTGTCGTGGGATTCGCGCGGCTCGATGGGCGGTCGGTGGGGATCGTGGCGAACCAGCCGTCGGTGCTGGCGGGGACGCTGGATATCAATGCGTCGGTTAAAGGGGCGCGGTTCGTGCGCTTCTGCGATTGCTTCAACATTCCGCTGGTGACGTTTGAAGATGTGCCGGGATTTCTGCCGGGAACCGCGCAGGAGTATGGCGGGATCATCAAGCACGGGGCGAAGCTGCTGTTTGCATTTGCCGAGGCGACGGTTCCCAAGGTTACGGTCATCACGCGCAAGGCGTATGGCGGGGCTTATTGCGTGATGGCATCGAAGCACATCCGCACGGATGTGAACTATGCATGGCCCACCGCGGAGATTGCGGTGATGGGGCCGGAGGGTGCGGTCGACATCGTGTACAAGCGCGAGCTGGACGCGGCGGCGAACCGGGAGCAGCTTCGTCGCGAGAAGATC